>Ga0208373_1004808_pt1 | contig 11764 bp, 7 predicted proteins | sample RifOxyC2_FD_184036 | JGI IMG/M metagenome (GOLD analysis project Ga0208373, IMG submission 184036) | Soil microbial communities from Rifle, Colorado - Rifle Oxygen_injection C2 (SPAdes) | ecosystem: Environmental > Terrestrial > Deep subsurface > Rock core/Sediment | place: Rifle, Colorado... | reverse complement strand
ACAATTGCCAAAAATTTGATTGGTTTGGATGTGGAAGATTTGAAAGGGTTAGATAAAAAAATGTTGGAATTGGATGGGACAAAAAATAAAACAAATTTGGGTGCCAACGCAATTTTAGCAGTATCGATGGCAGCCGCTCGTGCGGGAGCAGAAACAAAAAAAATGCCACTCTATAAATATTTACGACAAGTTTACGATATTAAAGAAAAAGAATTTCGTTTGCCAGTGCCAATGATGAATATTTTAAATGGTGGGCGTCATGCAGACAATGGTTTGTCCATACAAGAATTTATGATTATTCCGCGCCACAAATTAATGAGTGAACGCGTGCGCATGGGTTCACAAATTTTTCATGCTTTGGCCAATATTTTAAGTCAAAAGGGGTACGTGACTTCGGTTGGTGATGAAGGTGGTTTTGCACCTGAATTACTAAACAATGAAAGGGCATTACAAGTGATAATGGAAGCCATTAAATATACTGGCTGGGTTCCTGGTAAAAATGTATTTTTAGGTTTGGATGTTGCGGCTTCTGAATTTTTTCGTAGTAAAAAATATTATTTTGTCAGCAAAAAACAAGGCTGGTCGGCGGATAAAATGATCGATACCTACAAACAATGGACAAAAAAATATCCTATTATTTCCATTGAAGATGGTTTGAGTGAAGATGATTGGGAAAATTGGCAAAAACTTACCAAAGATTTGGGAGGTAAAACTACTCTGGTAGGGGATGATTTGTTTGTGACCAATACTGAACGCTTGCAAATGGGAATAGATCAAAAAGTAGGTAATGCTATTTTGATAAAATTAAATCAAATCGGAACGGTTACTGAAACTATGGCAGCGATTGCGCTAGCCAAACAAAATAATTACAAAGTTGCTGTTTCTCATCGCAGTGGTGAAACCAGCGATACATTTATTGCCGACCTAGCAGTTGCAGTAAATTCAGAATTCATAAAAACCGGATCCCTCTCTCGTTCTGAGCGAGTGGAAAAGTATAATCGTCTAATGGAAATTGAAATGGAACTAGAAGGTTAATATGCCGGAAATAAAAACTACGGTATTAGTAATTCTTGATGGTTGGGGTGTTGGAAGAAAAGACAACACTCTTGATCCAATTGTGCCTGAACACGCGCCAAATTATTTTGATTTTTTGAAAAAATATCCAAATACGCTCTTGCAGGCCAGTGGTGAAGCAGTTGGTTTGTTTAAAGGGCAAGAAGGTAATAGTGAAGCTGGACATATAAATTTGGGAGCGGGTCGAGTGGTAAAACAAGACGGCTTGTATGTCAGTGACGCGATTGTTGATGGAACATTTTTCAAAAATAATGCTTTTGAACAAGCGGTACACCATGTAAAAAAATTTAAAACTTCTATACATTTGATGGGGTTGTTGTCCAATCACAATAGTGCTCATTCATGTCCAGAACACCTCTATGCGCTTTTAGATTTGTTACATCGTGAAAAAATTACTAATGTTTATCTGCACTTATTTACAGATGGTCGTGATTCCGCTCAACATGATGCCGTGCGACATTTAGAAAATTTAAGGACTCATTTATATGGAAATGAAAAAATTGCTACAATGATGGGGCGCTTGTTTGCAATGGATAGAAATAAAAATTGGAAGCGTACAAAATATGCTTATGAGGCATTGGTACTGGGAAAAGGTCAAACTGCCAATGGAGCAGAAGATGCCTTGCTCAAAGCTTATAATCGTGGAGAGACAGATGAATTTATATATCCAACAATAATATTGGAAAATAAAAAACCAGTGGCGGTAATAAAAGACAATGATTCAGTTATTTTTTTTAATTTGCGAAGTGATCGGGCACGTGAAATAACTAAATCTATTGTACAAAAAGATTTTGAAAAAGTTAATCCTGGTGCTTTTAAACGTACACGCGTACCAAAAAACATTCGTTTTGTTGCTCTGACCGATTTTGGACCAGATTTACCTGGTGTACTAACGGCATTTCCAAGTCGCGATGTAGACAATAGTCTAGTACAATTTTTGTGTCCAAGAAAACAATTATATGTTGCAGAATCAGAAAAATTTGCGCACGTAACCTATTTTTTTAATGGTGGTTATGCTCAACATTTTTGTGATGAAGATTGGGTAAAGATACCAACACCGACAGCGGAAAATTATGAAAATATTCCAGAGATGAACGCCAAAGGAGTGGGCGATAAAGTAGTTGACGCAATAAATTCTGGAAAGTATGAGTTCATAACTTGTAATTTTGCTAATGCGGATATGGTTGGTCATACTGGAAATTTTAAGGCCGCCCAAGAAGCGGTTAAATCAATTGATTTGCAACTAGGTAGAATTGTCCAAGCTTTGACAGTAAATAAGGGTCAAGGTATAATCACTGCCGACCATGGTAACATCGAAGAAATGTTAAATATTCGAACTGGTGGAATTGACACGGAGCATTCTTTGAATCCAGTACCTTGTATTGTAGTTGGTTCTAAAGCAAAAAAAATTCGTAAATTAGGAAAACTTGCCGATGTGGCTCCCACCATATTAAGAATGATGGGAATTAAAAAACCAAAAGAAATGACTGGTAAATCATTGATATAGTATGTCTTATAAATTAGTTACATTAGCAATTTTTGATGGTTTGGGCGTAGCTCCGTCTTCTGATGGCAATGCGGTTACGCATGCCAAAATGACAAATTTTCAAAATTATATAAAAAACTATCCTGTCATGACGGTATTTGCTTCTGGGAATGAAGTTGGTTTGTCATTTGGCGAAATGGGTAATTCTGAAGTTGGCCATTTAAATATTGGGGCGGGCCGGGTTTATTATCAATCATGTCCACGTATCAATAGCGAAATTAGCAATGGTGAGTTTGCAAAGAATCCCGCTTTTTTGGGCGCCGTAGAACATATAAAAAAATACAAAAGTAAATTGCATCTCGTTGGGTTGTTGGGTATTGGTAATGTTCATGCTAGTGACACTCATTTGTATGGACTATTAGATTTTTGTGCTCAAAACAAATTGGGAGACAATGTTTTTGTACACGGCATCATGGATGGTCGTGATGCTTTGTATAATTCTGGAAAGAATTTTGTTACTGATTTGTTGGAAAAAATGAAAGTACTCAAGACCGGACAACTCGCTTCTTTGTCTGGACGTTTTTTTGCATTGGATAGAGATAATCGTTGGGATCGTTGTGAAAAAGCTTATCAAGCAATGGCATTGGGCAAGGCAGATAGAAATGGTGAAGACCCACTTAAAATTATTGAGGAATCATACGCAATAAAAAATTATGACGAAGAGTTTGCGCCGACCGTAATTACAAAAGATGGAAAGCCAGTAGCGACCATCAAAGAAAATGATGCAGTGATATTTTTTAACTTCCGTCCAGATCGTGCCCGTGAATTGACTAAAGCATTTGTATTGCCTGGTTTCAATAAATTCGAGCGTGAATATATTAAAAATTTATATTTTGTAACAATGACTGAATATGAAAAAGATTTACCAGCTGTGGTAGCTTATCCGCCAATTGTAGTACATAATTCTTTGGCTGAAACTATCAGTAAAGCAGGGAAGAAACAATTTCATGTTGCTGAAACTGAAAAGTATGCCCATATCACTTTTTTCTTAAACGGTACTGTCGAAGAGCCGTTTGCTGGAGAAGATAGAATGATAGTGCCATCACCAAAAGTGTCATCCTATGTTGAAGCTCCCGAGATGTCAGCGGCATTAGTCGCCAAAGAAGCTACCAAAGCCATCGACAGTGGTAAATATGATTTTGTAGTTTTAAATTTTGCTAACGCTGATATGGTTGGTCATACCGGTGATATCGCTGCGACCATAAAAGGATGTGAAGCGGCGGACAAAGCTTTTGGCGAAGTTGTTCAACACACTTTGGCTAAAGGTGGAGTGGTCGTAGTAACTGCTGATCATGGCAACGCTGAAGAAGTATTAAATTTACAAACTGGTGAAATGGACAAAGAACACTCTACAAACCCCGTGCCATTTTTGGTCATTGGAAAAGATTTTGAAGGTCAAGCTGGACCAGCGGGCGATCCTCCAGAAGGCGATTTAAGTTTGATGCCACCGGTTGGAGTATTGGCAGATGTAGCACCGACAGTTTTGAGTCTGATGGGTATTGAACAGCCAGCAGAAATGACTGGCACGCCATTGATTTAAAATTGCTATAGTTTTGAATATGAGTAAAAAAATTACTTTTGTCAAAAATTATACTCGTGATACTACCTTGATTATTCAGGAAATGTGGTTCAAAAAATTAGGTGAAATTATTGAAGAAAATTTAAAGAATGATTGTTTAATTCATTTTCCCGTCATCGGTATTGATTACATCAATGATGGGGTGATAGAAATATGGGAAAATGAGCATGCAATTAATTTTATAATTGATAAATTAATAAAAAAATCATTTGAAAAAACAGATAATCTATTAAAAAAATTAATAAATTTTGAACAGGAAGTAGAAAAATTAAAATTATTATGGTCTAAACCATATTTTGAAACTAAAGCCGAATTGTTAGTTTTTATTAATAGGGTTGAAACACTAATGGCTGAAGATATTATTATTTTGTATCTTGGCTCTGATGATAGGGTAGAAAAATCAATTAAAGAAAAGGCGGAAAAATTAAGATCAGTCGACACATTTTTTGCCAGTAATGATTTGTTGATAAGAAAAAGTTTGGCACATTTATTTCCAGAATATTTTCCTTATACTACATATATTCGACAAACAGAATTTAATGGTGGAGTCACGATTTCACAATTAAAAGAAAGATATAATAAATTTATTATAGATTCCAATGGCCATTTTGATAGCACAACATTCGTTGATTTTAAAAACAAAAATAGAGATTACATTTTTAAAGATGAAATTTTAAATTCATCTGATAAAAATATTTTAGTCTCCGGTCAAGTAGGTAATAGCGGTTTTGTTTTTGGAAAAGTATTTATTTTAAAACGAATTGATCAAATTAAAGATGTACCGGTAGGTGTGATTATTGTTTCGCCAATGACAACGCCAGCTCTAGTTTCAGGGCTAAAACATGCCTTGGCAATAGTGACTGATGAGGGCGGTATGCTATGTCACGCAGCCGTAATTTCGCGTGAATTAAACATCCCTTCTGTTATTGGCACAAAAAACGCTACCAAAATATTTAAAAATGGCGACAAGGTAGAAGTGGATGCAAATAAAGGTATAGTAAAAAAGATGTAAAAATTTGAAAAATCCCTGATTAATTCAGGGATTTTTTTATTTCTTCGGTAAGAGTTTTTTCAGCATCTAACAAGGAGATGTTTTCCATGACAATTTTCGATTGTTCGTTTGAACCACTTGGATTATGAGGTTTCAAAATCAATCGTGTATCCTGTCCTTTTTTAGAATGTAAAATGCCGTTAATAGTTTTTTGTCCTGATACATTTTCTTTTTCATAAAGCATTAGTATCATATCGATTTCAGGTGAGTTACCGATCAATTCTGAAATTATGTCGCGTAAATCATCTTCGCTAGAATTACAATTAATAAATTCTTCTTTAGTAATAGTGGTCCAAGCAAAATGTTTATTTGATTCTATTTTCAGTTTGGATAAAGCTGTGCCCCAAAGTTTTAAAGTAGACAAACTACGAGTGCGATATAAATTCTGAATAATTTTTTCGCGATTTGCTCCGTGGTTAATCAATTCACTAGCGGCCTGTAAAGTGAGAGGAGTAACGTTAGTAGTTTTGAAACTGTGAGTAGCGGCGATCATCCCAGTCAACAAAGCAGTGGCATTATTTTCTTCAAGGTGTGTTTCCCAAAGCTGTTTGCTCAATCGATAAACCAATTCACTTACTGAAGTTGCATTGAGATCAATAAAATTTATTTGTCCGTAACGCTCGTTATTGGCGTGGTAATCAATATTAATTATGTTGGTACGATAAAATAGGTCGGTATTATTTAAAAAAGCAGGACCTAATGATTCTAACTCAGATGTCCCCAAAGTAATGATTAAATCATATTTGTAGGCAGACTGAGCGGTGCGTAATTCATCTTTTGTAAGTAATCCATTTTTTGGAGTTAAATAAATAGAAAGCCAGTTATCTTTGATATCATAACTAAGGCTTTCTATTTTCGCGTGAGATACATCTACTTTAATAATTAATTTTTGTAAATGTTCTAACTCTGATTTAACCTTTTTAAGGTTTGATAGGAATCCAAGATTTTTAGATGGTATAAAATTTGGACACGAAATGTCCACTGATTTGTTATTTTTTTCTAAAAACGAAAAAAGAGCCAAAGCCGAAGCGGTAGCATCCGTATTTTCGTGGTTATTGAAAACTACCAAAACATGTTTGCAGTTTTCAATCTCCTGTTTGATTTGTTGGATTTCATTCAACATAAGTAACTGGTGATATTATCAGTTAAACAAAGGGTTGTCAAGGGTCTTGTCAACTTGCAATTTTATCTCTATTTAGGTAAAATATTAAGGCAATTAAAAAATATAAAAAGCTATGTTAAGCTAAAAAATCTAATAAGTTTCTGCGAAACTTGAAATTTCGTCGAGTTTCGCAAAAAAGAGTGCCTCTTTTTTAACTCAATTCTAGAAATTATGAAAGAATTACCAAAAACCTACGAACCCAAAAAATACGAAGATTCTATCTATAAACGCTGGGAAGATAGTGGTTTTTTTAATCCAGACAATTTATCCGGTGAACCTTTTTCTATCCTTTTTCCACCACCAAACGTGACAGGTGTTTTACATCTCGGTCATGCTTTGGAAAATTCTTTGATGGACACAATGGTGCGTTATCAACGTATGAAAGGTAAAAAAGCACTATTATTACCAGGTACAGACCATGCCGCTGTTGCTACTCAAGCTAAAGTTGAAAAAGATTTGATTAAACAAGGTCATCTTCATCCTCGCGAAGAATATGGCCGTGAAAAATTATTAGATATCATTCGTGAATTTGCCGAGAGTTCCAAGGCTACTATTTTAAATCAAATTAAAAAAATGGGAACTAGCTGTGACTGGTCTCGTTTGGCTTACACTTTTGATGATAAACGTAGTTTAGCGGTAAACATTGTTTTTAAAAAAATGTATGATCATGGTTTGATTTATCGTGGTTATCGAGTAGTGAATTGGTCGGTCAAAGGACAATCTACTTGTTCTGATGATGAACTGGTACATATCGAGCGAGTCGCTAAGATGTATACGTTTAAATATTCTAAAGATTTTCCGCTAGTTATTTCTTCTACTCGTCCTGAAACTAAATTAGGTGATACTGCTGTGGCTGTGAACCCAAAAGACGAACGTTACCAAAAATATATTGGCCAAACTTTTGTAGTTGATGTTGGGGCACAAAAACCATTGAATATAAAAATTATTGCCGATGACGGTGTTGAACTTGAGTTTGGAACTGGAGCTTTGGGTGTAACACCAGCTCACAGTGCGGTTGATTACGAAATGTATATCAAACAAAAAGCTCAAGGAACTCCAATTGATTTAATTCCGGTAATCGGAATAGACGGAAAGATGTTGGCTGCAGCTGGTGACAATTATGTTGGATTAACTGTAATTGAAGCCCGTACAAAATTTGTTGAATGGTTAAAAGAAAATGATTTATTAATAAAAGAGGATGATATAAAACATAACGTCGGTACTTCAGATCGTTTTGGAGATGTGGTTGAAGCTTTACCATTGACCCAATGGTTTGTTGATGTTAATAAAATTATTTCTAGTAAAAATAAGAGTCTTAAAGATTTGATGAAAGAAGCGGTGACCGTAGGTCATAATGGAGATATTAATCATAAAATTAAAATTACTCCAGAGCGTTTTGAAAAAGTTTATTTAAATTGGATAGATAATCTTCGTGATTGGTGTATTTCTCGCCAAATTTGGTGGGGGCATCGCGTGCCAGTATGGTATAAAGGCGAAGAGATTTATTGTGATTTAAAAGCGCCTGAAGGCGAAGGTTGGTCACAAGATGAAGATACTTTGGATACTTGGTTTAGTTCAGGTCTTTGGACTTTTTCGACCTTAGGTTGGCCTGACGATCTTAAGGATGTGAACTCATATCACCCAACTAGTTGGATGCAGATGGGCTATGAAATAATTTTCTTTTGGATGGCCAGAATGATTTTGATGACCACTTATACTGTCGATATTATACCGTTTAAAGAAGTGTACATTCACGGTATGCTACGTGATGAACATGGGAAGAAATTTTCTAAATCAGCCAATAACGGTATTGACCCGCTTGATGCCATTAATGAATATGGATGTGATGCATTGCGTTTGAGTTTGTTATCAGGTATTTCACCTGGAAATGATTCAGCTTTTTATAAAGAAAAAATAGAGGGATCGCGCAATTTCGTTAATAAGCTTTGGAACATTTCTCGTTATGTCTTTTTACAGATTGAAAAAGCTGATAAAAATATTTCAAAACCTCAAGCCAAAACATTGTCTGACAAATGGATTTTGTCTAAATTAGAAACAGTAAAAGCGGAAACGGAAAAACTTTTAGATCGTTCTGATTTTTCTTTGGCGGTTGAAAATTTACGAACTTTTACTTGGACAGATTTTGCTGATTGGTATGTGGAGATCGCCAAAGTTGAGGGTGATAAACAAGTAATTTTGAATTATTTGCTGAATACTATCTTGAAGCTCTGGCATCCATTTATACCGTTTGTAACAGAGCAAATCTGGCAAGAAATATATGAGGATGAAATGTTGATGATAGCAAAGTGGCCAAAGGCCGAAGAAGTGTCTGAAGATATTTCTGAATTTGAAATTATTAAAAACATTATTACTGGTATCCGCACTTTACGAGCAGACAATAAAATTGAACCCGCTAAGAAATTGGACGCAATTATTAGTGCGGGTGAAAAAATAAAACTGATTAATGAGAATTCAATTGTAATTAAAACATTGGCACGTTTGGAAGTATTAGAAATTGTAGGTAAAGCTCAAAAATCAAAAACAGCCACAAGTTTTGTTGAGGGTGGTATGGAGATTTTTGTAGAACTTGCTGGGGCGATCGATCTAGATAAAGAAAAAGAACGCCTGCAAAAAGAATTTGAGTCTTTAACAAAATATATAAATGGTATTGAAACTAAATTGGCGAATGAAGAATTTGTTAAAAACGCACCACCTATTGTTATTGAAAAAGAACGTCAGAAATTGGCAGAGGCACAACTTAAGTTAGATAAGATTGAAATACAGCTTTAATTATCATAATTTTATATTATGTCTGGTGGTGAAACTTCTCAAGACGTGCAAGAGTTGGAAGCAAAAAAAATGGAAGCAAAGAGAGAGCAAGAAAACAGAATAAGTGGAGCGAAAGAATTTTTGGATGTCCTACACTCTCTTAGTGATCACAGCCTGGATGATTCTATGTTTCCGCAAATTAAGCAGGTTGTTAAAGAGAACGATTTAAACAAACCGGAAGGACAAGAGATAATAAAAAAAATATTGTTAAATAATGCTAATAAAATTAAAAAAATAATAGGTTTTGCTGAAGACAAAGATTCTGGGCAGAAGCGAACCACTGGGTTGTTTGATTTTTTGAAGCATTATAAAAAAACGGACGCTCGCTTAAAACATGATTTAGATAATATTTTTGTAACAGTACGTGCTAATTTATCTTTATTTTTATATTTTGCTAAAAACGGACAAGACATAGATGTCGATAGTTTGGATAGAGTATTGATAAAATGGGATCGTTGCTTGGTGGGTGTGGAAGATATACTTTTACGCATTATATCTGAAACTGAAGTGGTGCCTGAATATAATTCTGGATTAAACATTGAGACGATTGGTGGGGCAATAAATTATTTCGCAAATGATGAATTGGCTAAAATAATTTTATTTTCGAAAGAACCTGATTCCGCTTATAAAAAAATAAAATACAAAGAATTTGAATCCGTTGGCTTAGAGGAATGGGACAAAATAAAAGAAGAATTAGGCGATAGACAAATTGCTGGCAATGATGGTTTAGTAGGAAATTTTATTTTAAATGCTTTGAGAAATTCGCTAAAAGATCGAGTAGAGTCAGATCATATTAATTTATCTGTGAGTATTAAAGGTGGTTGGTTTGTGATGAGGGTGCAAGATGACGGAAAAGGTATTCCATCAAAATTTTTACAAAAAGGATATACAGAAAAAGACGAAACGACTGGTGAAGAAAAAGAAATTTACATATTCCACGAAGGAGCGTCTGGGACAGGAAGTAGTGGAATTGGTTTGGCTGATTTTGATACACGACTAGCTTCTGTTGGCGGCGAACTGTATGTAGTTAGTAAACCAAAATATGCAAAAGAAGATGGGTTGGTTCGTTTTCAATATGGATCAACACCAGAAAAAGCGAACGAAGTTGAATTTGATCAAAATTTAGAACATGGCACAGTTTTTGAAATACGTTTACCAATTACTCAAAAACAAAAATAAATTATATATTTATGACAATTACCGACACACAAAAAATTCAGGAGTTACTTGATCGCGGGGTAGAAAATATTTACCCAAAGAAGGAATTTTTGGAGGCACGTTTAAAAGAGGGTCAGCAATTAACTCTTTATACTGGCTATGATCCAACGGCGCCTACTTTACACATAGGCCATGCTATCACCATGATGAAATTACGCCAGTTTCAAGATCTGGGGCATAAGGTGATAATGTTAATTGGAGATTTCACTGGAATGATAGGTGATCCAACTGATAAATCTTCGGCGCGCGTTCAGCTGACTCATGAACAAGTATTAGAAAATTGTAAAAATTATCAAAAACAAGCGAGTACAATTTTAAATTTTGAAGGAGAAAATCCAGTAGAATTAAAATACAATGGGCAGTGGCTTTCTAAAATGAATTTTGCTGATATTTTAAATTTAACTTCGCATTTTACGGTTGATCGTCTGATGGAGCGCGATATGTTTGCCAAAAGAAAAGAAGAAAATAAGCCAATATTTTTGCATGAGTTTATGTATCCTGTGATGCAGGCTTATGACAGTGTCGCTATGGACGTAGATGGTGAAGTTGGTGGTAATGATCAAACTTATAATATGTTGGCGGGACGTGATTTGATGAAAGATTTAAAAAATAAAGAAAAATTTGTTTTGACCACAAAACTATTGGTTGATAGTTCTGGCAAAAAAATGGGTAAGAGTGAAGGCAATATGATTGCGCTAGACGATTCACCTGAAGATATGTTTGGAAAGGTGATGAGTTGGACCGATAGTATGATTTTAAAAGGTTTTGAATTATGCACTAAATTGCCAATGGACGAAGTCGTACAAATTGAGACAGATATGAAAAACGGTATTAATCCGCGTGATATTAAATTACGTTTGGCTGGAGAAATAGTAAAAACATTTTTGGGAGCAAATTCTGCACAAAAAGCTCAAGAATATTTTGTGACTACTTTTAGTAAAAAAGAACAGCCAGATGAGATGCCAGAAATTGAATTTAAAAAGTTGAGTAGAGGTTTTATTATTGAATTATTAGTTGAATCTGGTGTTGTAAATACTACATCAGAAGCTAGAAGGGTGATTAGAGAGGGTGGTGTAAAAATAAATAATATTAGAATTGATAACATACATGTTGAAATAAAACCTGGCGATGTTGTGCAAAAAGGTAGCCGCTGGTTTGTAAAAGTTAAATAATTATTTTATGACTGCTTCTGAATTTATTATAAAATCATTGCAAATCGCTGGTGTAAAAGGTGATATCAAATTATCGTCTGTACCAAAGCCAGAAATGGGGGATTTGGCGTTTGGTTGTTTTGATCTCAGTAAA
>Ga0208373_1004805_pt1 | contig 11775 bp, 8 predicted proteins | sample RifOxyC2_FD_184036 | JGI IMG/M metagenome (GOLD analysis project Ga0208373, IMG submission 184036) | Soil microbial communities from Rifle, Colorado - Rifle Oxygen_injection C2 (SPAdes) | ecosystem: Environmental > Terrestrial > Deep subsurface > Rock core/Sediment | place: Rifle, Colorado... | reverse complement strand
AACCTGCAACAATTACTTCTTTTATATTTAAATATTCAATAAATGAAATAAAAAATTCAGCGTAGTTTTTAAAAGACCAAAGTTCTTTCGGAGTTGAAGATCCGCCATATCCTGGAATATCTGGGACAATTACATGATAATTCTTTGAAAGTTCGTTAATTGTTTTTTTAAAAGTTAAAGCTCGTAATCTTCCACCATGAAGAAATAGAAGTGATTTACCTGATCCTGATTCATAATAAATTAATTCTATGCCGTTTATTATCGTTTTTTTTCTTTCCATATTGATAATATTATACGAAGATTATTTTCTGAAGAACAGTCAAACTGATATAATTTATTTTATACAAACTATCTATGAGAAAAATTTTCCCGATCATAATTTTGGCTCTTATTTCGGCTTTTCTAATTTTTTATCGTTTCACCGATATTCCAAAATACTTAAGCTTTGATGAAGTTGAGTTTACAAAACTTGCTTTATCACTAGATAACAAACCGTATATACCTTATTCTCAATTTGCCACCGGCCACTCAACTCTATATTTCTATATCTTGCTTGCCTCGCTTAAAACTTTTGGGATTAATACTTTTGCCCTCCGCTTCCCCGCCGCCATCTTTGGAATTTTATCTGTAATTGTTTTTTATTTAATAATGAAAAAGGTTTTTGATAAACAAAAACTTTTTACCACCTACTACTTACTACCTACCTCCTTTATACTTACTTGCATTCTGTTATCCTCCCGTTGGTTTCTAAACTTTGCCCGCTTTTCCTTCGAAGCTACGTTTCTTTTATTTCTTGAATTAACTTCTATCTATTTCCTAATTTCGTTTTGGCGAGAAAAGCGGAGCCAAAACATATTTCTGATAATTTCTGGTTTATTTGCTGGCTTCGCCTTCCTCTCCTATACCCCTGGCCGAATCTTTTTTCTTTTACCAATGGGGTTTTTGTTTTTAACAATGAAACAATGGAACAGTGAAACAATCAAACGAATATTTCTATTTTTAATCTCTTTCCTAATAATAACCACCCCTCTGACTTCATATTTGCTGACAAACAAAGACACCCGTATTGACCAACAATTTTTCTTAAAAAATTCAGAAATGACATTCAATGAAAAAATTGACGGACTTTGGAAAAACATTTCTTCAACCGCACTGATGTTTAATATCAAGGGAGATTCCAACGGTCGCCATAACTATCCCAATAAACCAACCTTAAACCCAATTTTAGGAATTTTATTTATTATTGGTTTAATAATTTCAATTAAAGATTTTAAAAATCTTTATAACAAATTATTTCTACTTTATTTCTTTATTTCTATATTTCCCGCTCTTATGACCTACCCTTGGGAAAACCCAAATATGCTCCGGACCTATACCGTCCTTCCCTCCGTCATTTATTTTATCGGTCAAGCAATTATTATCTTATGTACGATCGTTCATAAGATAACAAATAATAAGGTTTTTGAATATTTAATACTTACTACTTTCTACTTAATACTTGTCTTTTCTTGTTTTTACGAACTTCGCACTTACTTTAAATATCAATCTATTGTTTTTGATCAATCTTTTGAGATAAAATTACCATTAGAGAAGGCTATAAAATTTAAATTCAAACCATGAAAAAACACTGGCCAGTTATTGTTTTTTTAAGTATTTTTTTTGTCCTGATCGCTAGCAAACTTATCTTTAGCCCAACTCCTTTTTTTGACTGGGATGAATCCCTTTATGTTCAAACCGGTAAAGAGATGATCGAACAAAATAAATTTCTTTTTCCTGTTTGGCAAGGTACCTATTGGATGGATAAACCACCCTTGATTCCTCTTATCTACGGCTTTATAACAAAATTCGTATTTTTTTCAAAACCGGAGGTTACAACAAGATTATTTAGTCTCTTTGTTTCAATTATTAATCTTTCTTTTGTCTATATTTTCTATAACCGAGTCTTAAAAAACCGCTGGCTTTCAACATTGATAGTTGCCATAACTGCGTTTACACCACTTTTTTTGCAGAGAGCTCAAACAGTCAATCTTGATATTTTTGTTCTTTTGGGATGGCTTGGTTACATGATTTTTTTTGAAAATTTTTTCGCCAGCTTTTTTTTCTTATTTATTGCCGTCATGGCCAAATCTCTGATCGGTTTTTATCCGATCGCTTTAATTTTTATTTATTACTCATATAGAATCTTCAAAAAGGAAATAAATATAGTTGAGTTTAAGAAAACTATAATAAAAATATTGACTCACTGTCTGGTGTTATCTTTCTGGTATTTATTGATGCTTGCCATTTTTGGAAAAGCGTTTTTCTGGCAACATATCTTTGAATCGCATTTCAGACGTGTAACTTCGTCTATTGAATTTCATTTTGGAGAGAGAACATATTATATTACCTTGGCCCTTCAACAAATGGGAATGTTTTTTTATTTAGGAATTGTTGGAGGGTTAGTCACGCTCATAAGATTTTTTAGAAATTTTATATCATCAAAGGAAGTTTTCTTCTCTTTTTACCTTCTCTCCTGGTTTATTTTTTTAAATTTAACCAAAACAAAAATCTTTTGGTATTTTTATCCTGCCATTCCTCAATTTGCTTTTTTAGCAGTATTTTGGCTCAAACAAATTGATAAAAAAATAGTCCGAATAGTTCTCGGATTATTATTAGTGGCAATTTTATGTTATCAATCAAACAAACAAAATGTTCTGGCGACTTCATATTCAAAACCTGAATCTTATTATCATCTGGCACTTTACGCAAAAGATCATTGTCAATCAATTGACTTACTTATCAACAAAACCAGCCGTCAAAGCTTTGCTACCTTAGACAAAATGGGGTTGCTTATCACTACCACCAAGTGGTGGGGAGAACACCCTTCGATGGTTTACTATTTTAGAAAAAAAATAAATTTTTATTATGACTTAAACTCTTATAGTCAAAGTTTTCAAAAATCCGGTTGTTTTGTTATTGATAAAAATGACGGAAGTTTTATTGACAAAAAATACAAAAATATAAAATACGGAGATTATTATTTAATTATGAAATAATTAGAATCCGATTTTTGATTCAATAATATACTGAGGCCTTTGTTTTACTTCATCATAAACTCGCCTCAGGTATTCACCCATTATTCCAATTGAAAATAATTGAAGTCCTCCCACAAACATAATAAGAATCGTTGTCGTAGCAAAACCAGGTACTTGAGCATAGGCCGTCGTAAAAAATTTCATATATATTGCCCAGCCAATTCCAATAATAGATAAACACAAAGAAACCGAACCTAAAATAAACATTATCTGCAATGGTATAAAAGAAAAAGAAAAAATTCCATCAAAAGCAAGTTTAAGTAATTTATTAAATCCGTATTTACTTTCTCCCGCATATCTTTTATCCCGTTCATACTCAATCCCAACTTGTTTAAAACCTGCCCAACTTCTTAAGCCTCTGACAAAGCGATTACGTTCGGGAAAAGAATTAATAGTTTTTACCATCCTCTGACTTAAAACGCAAAAATCGCCGCTATCCAGGGGTATGTCTACACTGGCAATTAACCGTAATAATTTATAAAAAATACTGTAAGCTGTTTTTTTAAATATATTTTCCTTTCTTTTCTTTCGGATTGCATAGACCACGTCATAACCCTCAGCCAGTTTAGCAAAAAACTTTGGCAAAATTTCAGGTGGATCCTGCAAATCGGCGTCTAAAATTGCCACTTCCTCGCCCGTTGCAAAATCAAGGCCGGCCGTCACGGCCGTCTGATGACCAAAATTCCGTGAGAAATTAATTACTTTTATATTATTATTCTTTTTATGTAGATCTTCCAAAATTACTTTTGTTTTGTCATGAGAGCCATCGTTAACAAAAATAATTTCATGTTCTTTTTTTAGATCAACAAGAACTTTAGTAACCCTTTTATATAAGGAGTTTATATTTTCCTGCTCGTTATAAACGGGTAAAACAACTGAATATTTCATGTTGTTTATTATATAATATTTGATTATGTTTGATGTTTCTAAAATTTTTTCTTTCTTCAAAAAAAATTTTAATCTCAAAGATTTTCTCTTTGGACTTGGTTTAGTTGCTTTATTCTTTCTTTCAAGAATTATTTTTTTAGATAAATTACCGATATTTTCCGACGAAGGTATTTACATTCACTGGGCGAGAGTTGCTTGGCATGACGCTTCATGGAGATTTATCTCTCTAACTGATGGACGCCAACCGTTGCAGACTTGGGGAACGATCCCTTTTTTAAAACTATTTCCCCAGAATCTACTTTTTGCCGGTAGGATGTTTTCTGTTGCCACCGGTTTTATCTCATTAACAGGTGTGTTTAGTTTATTATTTTATTTATTCAATAAAAAAACTGCTTTTTGGGGAGCATTTTTATATATCTTTACTCCTTTTTTTCTTTTTTATGATCGGATTGCCTTAGCTGATTCTGCCGTTAACACTGGATTTATCTGGATCTTGTTTTTTTCAATATTAGTTGTTAAAACGCTTAGACTTGACCTGGCTCTGTTTTTTGGAATTATCGCCGGAATGGCCATGCTGACAAAATCTTCTGTCAGAATGTTTATCATGTTATCTGCTTTAGCACCAATTATTATTTTTAATAAAAATAAAAAAGAAATTGCCAAAAAAACTTTAAATTATTTTATTTTGTTTGCTTTTGTTTTTGTTATTGCAATAGTTCTATACAACATACAAAGATTATCCCCTTTTATGCATTATATTGAACAAAAAAATAATACTTTTGTGATGCCTTTTTTTGAATTTATCAAATCTCCTTTTGCCGTTCTTTGGCCAAATTTGAAATTAATTTCTTACTATGTTTTTTCAGAAATTGGATGGATCACTGGATTTTTAGGAATTGTTGGACTTATTTTCCTATTAATAAAAAATTTAAATATAGGTTTGTATCTTGCTATTTGGTTAATTGCGCCATATTTCGCCATTGCCGGTTTTTCTCGAGTGATATTTCCTCGTTATTTAATTTTCTTAGCAACTTTACTCACGATTTTTTCCGCTTACTTATTATCTAATCTAAAATCAAGGATTTTAAAATATATTTTATTAATAGTATTTTTGTCTATCTCGTTTTATTATGCTTATGGTTTCTATTTTAACCCATCTTCTATTCCCTTTCCGGAAATTGATAAAGGCCAATATGTTGAAGGTGAAACGGCTGGATGGGGTGCTCGTGAAATGATGGAATTTGCCAGGAAAAAATCAAAAGAAAAACAAGTCATTATTTTGGCTGAAGGTGACTTTGGTTTAATAGGTGATGTCTTGAACGTCTTTCTGAAAGATAATGACAAAATAAATATTAGAGGTTTTTGGCCGTTAGATGAAAAGGCTTTATTTGATAACCAGAAAGAGCTAAAAGATAATTTAGTTTACGTAGTATTTTCTCAAAGGAAAGATTTTCCAACAAATTGGCCTATCAAACTCGTCAAAAAATACGACAAACCCGGGAACAGAACTGCCTACTATTTATTTGAGCTTATTCGATGAATTGGAAGGTGCGTTTGCCAGATTATACCCCCGGCTATTAAGAAAAAGCCAATATACTGCTGAACACTAATTGTTTCTTTGAGAAAAAAAACCGATCCAAGTAAAGATACAAGGGCGGTTAATGGAAGAAAAGATGAGGCCACTGATACCGGTATTTTTTTTATCGAGCTATACCATAAAAAGGCAAGAAGTGATAAATACAAGCCTAAATATGAAGCTGTTTTTATATTATTAATATTAAACAAACTAATAATAGATTTGTTTGTAATAAAAGCAAAAATTATTAGCATTATTCCACCGTAAAGGTGTCTGCCAGCCAAAACAAGACCTATCTTAGCCCCTTTGTTTAAAATTTTTTTCCCTATTGCATGTGAAATTTGAAACATTAAGGGTGACAAAAGGATAAGAAGATCGCCAAAATTCAAATTCACCCCCCCTTTTTTATAAACAATCGTCATTGCTCCTGCAACCATGATCAAAGTCGCTCCAATTTGACCTCCTCCTACCATCTCTCCAAGAAAAATTGTTCCAAGTATAAGGGAATAAACCGGCTCCACTTGAAGAAGAAGCCCGGTGTTAATTCCTGATGTCAATTTGGTCCCGGCAAACAGAAATGCCTGACCGGCAGCTGTAAATAAAGCCACTGGAACTAATGCTCTAAGAATTTTTTGTGAAAATAGCTGTTTATATTCCTTTTTGAGGATGAGTTGAATAATAAATGGAACAGAGGCAATTAACATCGAAACGCTCACTAGAAAAAGTGGATCCAAATTCAGGACTATTTTGTGGGTCAATATCGGATACATCCCCCACAAAACCATACCAAAGGTAAGAATTAAATATGTTTTGCTAAATTTCATATTATTTATATAAATTTTTTAGGAATTTTTAACATAAGGAGGAGTATTATTATAAAAACGGCTAAGCTGACCGAGTTACCAATCGTTCTTATTAAAGTGTTTTTAAAGACAAACAATAGATTGTGTTTTCCCTCTGGGACTAAAATTGTAATTAATTTATAGTCGTTATTATCATTTATTTTGATTTCTTTTCCGTCTAATTTTGCCTGCCAGCCCGGAAAATTAAAAGTATTTAATCTAAATTTTAAAGGACTTTTTGAATCAATTTCAAATTCTTTTTTTGAAAACTTATCTGACAACTTTTTAACTTTTACTTCCTCTTTATTGGCTGACAAAATAAGAAAACTTTCCTTTATTATTAAATCTTTTTTATCCAACCCGATTGTTGTTGTTCCTAATTCCGTCTTCTTTGTTTTTATCCCCCTTGGCGAAAACTCAAAAGAAGTTTTGCTCACTCTCCAGGATATCTCTTCAAAGTTTGTCAGTTTTTGCTCATTATATGGTTTTAAATCATGTGGTTTCGAGTAAGTTATATATTTTATGACTGTTATAACAATAATAATTGTTATCAACAAATTAAATAAAATCTTCTTCCATCCCTTATCAACCTTAATCACCCTTCCTAAATAGTAAATACCTGCTCCAGAGATTAGACTGATAAATATTCCCGTGAAACTTAAAAACCTCCAGGGAAATTGCAGATACCAGAGATATTTAATCTTGTCCCAGATAAATTGAGAATAAGTAAGGGACATAAACAGTGAAAATAAAAATAAAAAAAACAAGAAAAAATACATTTTTAGCGACTCTCTTTTCTTTTTTGTAAAAAAATATAATAAAATGGCAACAAAGGAAAGAATTGTCAAAAAAATATGAATTTTTCCTAATTGAAAGCTCATTCCGTCTGCAGGCCCTTCAATCGAACCTCCGTATCCCCAAGGTGAAAACCATAGTTGAAAAGGGTAGATAAAATGAATCTTATAACTAGCCAGTTCATGGGTCAAGATTGCATCAACCAGCGTATATCTTTTTTCTATAAGAGAAGGTAACCAAAAAAAAGCAGATAAACCTAAACCAAAAAAAACACCAAGTAAAAAATTCCTCAAAAATATCAATCGAGTTTCTGAATTAAAAAAATAATAAATAAAAAATAGTCCTGCGAAAAAAAATGCTGGAAAAGCAATCAACGGATGAGCTAATACTAACAATGCCAAACTAATACTAAAAACAGTCGTTGATTTTAAATTTTTATTTTTATAAATGTTGTCTAACCCCAGAAAAACAAACGGTAAAATAGACATAGCAAAAAATTCCGCCCAAGCTCCTCTGATATAAATGGTAATTGCTCGATAAAAGAAAAATGTAAACAAAGTAGCTACTAACAAACCTGTTTTTTTATCAAAAAATCTCTTACCTAGCAAATACATTCCAAATGAAGAAACAAAAGAACCGGTAATAATCATCAGCTTCAGAGACCAAAGTAAATTAAAACCGATCAGGTGAAAAAATTCTGCCACATAATAAATAAGAGGGGGGTAAAAATTAAAGAGCGGATATCCAAAATTAAAACCCAGTCCTCCAACCCAGCGAGGATAAAGGCTTCCTTGCCTGATTGCTTGATCTAATAAATAGAGTCTGGCAATGTGTTGATCATCATGAATTGCAAAATATTGATTATTCAAAAGTCCGAAAATAGCCAAAACTGTTATAATAATGAGAGCAATAAATTCGAAAGATAATAATTTTTTAAGGAATTTCATCTTTATAATTATATAAAATATGGACAACAATATTAAACAAATAAAACAACGGGGAGTATTAAGTGCCGGTAGTCTTCTTTTTCAAAGTGGGTTTTCGGCAATACTCGGATTTACGGCTTTTTTTATTTTAACTTTAAAATCCAATCTTTATCTTCTCGGGATTTATAACACCGTACTTGCCATGATGGTTTTTTTTAACTATTTTTCCAGCCTTGGTTTGGCCGCTGCTATCATTCAAAAAAAAGAAGTTGATGAGAAAGATTTAAGCACTGCTTTTATAATTCAGACTGCTTTATCTATCTTCATTATTATTATTGGCTTCTTTCTTACCAACTATCTTTTTATAATTTATAAAGACCTGCCAAAAAATGCCGTTTATCTATATTGGGCTCTACTTTTTTCTTTCTTTTTTCTATCTCTTAAAACTATACCTTCAGTACTACTTGAAAAGAAGATCCAAATCTATAAAGTTGTATTAGTTTCTTTAATTGAAAATTTAGTTTTTTATTCCGTTGTAATTATTATGTCTTTGATGAATATGGATATTTTTAGTCTGGTCGTAGCTGTAATTGCCAGATCGCTCATTGGAGTAATTTCTATCTATATCATGAATCCTTGGTCTCCAAGACTAATTTTTTCAAAAAAATCAGCTAAATCACTTCTTTCATATGGAGTCCCTTTTCAAGGGAATTCATTTTTAGCTCTCCTTAAAGACGATTTAATGATTATTTATCTGGGGGCGGTCATCGGTTTTGAAAAATTAAGTATTGTCACATTTGCCAAAAAATACGCAGAGTTTTCAATCCGGCTCATAATGGATAATATCAATCGAGTCGCTTTTCCTGTTTTTTCACAGTTTCAAACTGATAAAGCCCTTCTAAAAAAAAGCGTCGAAAAGATTCTTTTTTATGAAGCCCTTTTTATTTTTCCAATAATTATCGGTAGCGTCTTTATCTTTGATAATTTACTTAAACTTATGCCTGGTTATTATGCCAAATGGCAGGTGGCTTTAATTTCTTTTTATTTTTTTTCTTTTTCTGCTCTTTTTGTCAGTCTCTACTCCCCCCTTATCAATCTTTTTAATTCTATCGGCAAAGTCAAATTAACCTTGATGATTATGGTAATTTTAACAGCTTTAAACTGGATCTTTATTCCCCCGATGATTAAATTATATGGTTTTCAAGGAATTTCGATCGCTTTTTTTATTATCTCTTTTGCTTTTATCTTCGTATTTATAAAAGCAAAATCCACCGTCAATTTTTCTCTTAGAGAAGCCTTTGGTGCTCCTGTAGTTTCAACAATTGCAATGACCATATATCTTTTGTTAGTTAAATTTTGGGTTAGTAAATTTATAACAAATGATTTATTACTAACTGGTTTGATGATTATGGGGTCGGCTTCTGTATATTTATTGGTTATTTATAGGATTAAGGGCAGAGCTCTTTTTGACGAAATAAAAGATCTTATAAATACCCAGCGCAAGTAAATTAATAACAAAAAAGAATATTATTATCTGATGTTTTAAATCTATTTGACTTTTTGTACTCCAATTTCCAAACATGATGTAAGGATAATAAGAAAATAATAATCCTGCCAAAAAAAACTCTATTTTTTTTATTATGTTAAAAAAAATCGGAACAAAGATAAATAAAGTTAAAAAATACCAAGGTTGAATTTCTGAATAAAAAGTCAGGTAAAAAAGTGGCACGAGTATTCCAATAAAAGCTAAGATGTTGAGCAAATTATTTTTTCTTGATAAAATTATCGTTGACAAAGTCGAATATTTGATTAGTCCGGAGACAACAAAACTAACTCTTGACCAATTACTTTTATTAAATAACAGATAAATTCCAAATAGCCCAAGACTCATTGCAATCAAATCATTATGTGGGGTAATCAAACCCTCAATAATTATCAGAGGATGTGTTGCAATAATTAACGCCTTATTTTTGTCGATTTTATTGGTCACCCAAACGGCCAAAAAATAAAAAAACACAAAAGTAGCTTTAAAGAAAAATAGACTAAATATAAATTTGCCCATTGATAAAAATGACGGAACTAAAGTAATTGGTAAAAATGTTGGTCCATATGGGTAGACTCTGTGTGTCCAGTGCATAAACCTTATCCACCCGTCGGCCGGAAAGTCTAAAGCACGAAATAAATAAGGATTCCTGCCATAAAAAGTCAGAATCTTTGCGTCAAACATATAGTTAAAAAAATCATGAGACAAAAAAGGATAGGCAATCAGTGAAACTCCTCCAATAATCAATGCCAATTTTATTGGATTCGGTTTTATTTTTTTAACTAATAAATACAGAAAATATAAAATAATTATTCCTGAGAGGAATATCGTGGTTGACAATCCTCTATTAAAGTAGCCTATCTGAATGATAAAGGTTCTGAAGTTATCCCAAATCTTGTGATTAAATAATGTTAAATTTAGATCGACTATTGAATATGAATATATTGAAAAAAATAAAATAACAATAAAATATAAAAAATAACTCCAACCTGCCGTTATGTTATAATTATTCTTATAAAAATGAGCAAGTTTTCCTTTTTTCATAACAAATTTTGGGGTTTACTTATATTTTCTTTACTTATTTTCTTATTCTGCTATTTTAGATTAAAACCGATTTTTTTTCAAACGGTGCCATATACTTACGATCAAGGTCGGGATTTTCTTAAAGTTCAGGAAATCGTCAGAGACTTAAATCCGACTTTAATTGGACCAACCTCAGGTATCCAAGGTTTGTTTCACGGCGCTTGGTGGTATTATTTTTTGGCTATTCCCTACATTCTTTTTTCTGGCGTTCCTATAGGTTTTTCAATTTTTATTTTTATTAGTTCTTTTTTTCAGTTAATATTTTTTTCATATTTTCTTAAAAAGGAATTTGGGTGGCTTACTTCCCTATTATTTGCATTGCTTATAACTGGATCTTCATATTTTATATCGATGTCATTTTTTGTAATAAGTAGCGTATTCACTTTTCCTTTTATTCTTTTATTCATTTATTCCGCTTATTTATTTTTAAAGACAGAAGATAAAAAATATTTTTTTTGGCTTTTTTTATGGATTGGTTTTATTTTAGAAGCAGAATTGCCAACCGGTCTCTTTACCGGAATAGCTTTTGTATTAACCCTTTTATTTTTAGGAAAAATAAAACTATTGTTATCTAAAGAAGGATTTAAAAAAGCTTGTCTTGGATTTATGATTCCCCTCGTACCTCGATTACTTTTTGAAGTAACAAAAGGTTTTCCTCAATCAAAAACCATACTTAAATTTTTTTTAAATCCTGAAATTCATAGCCCTAAACCATTTATTGAAATTTTTAAAGACCGATTATCTTTATTTAATAATTATCTATTTTCATCTTTTCCATTTGACAACTCTTTTGTTATATACGGAATATTCATATTGTCTATTATTGGCATTTTTATTTATATAAACGGAAATAAAAAAAATATAAACTTTTTTATATTTGCTCCATTAATGATGGTGCTATTTTTTTTATTATCATGTCTTTATAAAGATAATTTTTGGAGTAATTATTATGAAGGGATCGTTTATTATTTTATCCTAATCATTACTCTTGGGCTTTATGGTTTTTCTAAAATAAAAAATAAAATAGTTAAAAACCTTCCTTGGCTAA
>Ga0208373_1004804_pt1 | contig 11775 bp, 10 predicted proteins | sample RifOxyC2_FD_184036 | JGI IMG/M metagenome (GOLD analysis project Ga0208373, IMG submission 184036) | Soil microbial communities from Rifle, Colorado - Rifle Oxygen_injection C2 (SPAdes) | ecosystem: Environmental > Terrestrial > Deep subsurface > Rock core/Sediment | place: Rifle, Colorado... | reverse complement strand
CCAGGACCAGGCCCAGGGCGGCCAGGGCATAAATGGAGCCGACCACAATGCCGCTGACGACGATTTGAAAAAAATAACTCATCAGACTCCTTTCACCGTGTAAAAAGCAATTGTCGTTTTAACCGTGGTGGATTGCCCGTCCTGGTACTGGAAGGAAGCCTCCACGTCTTTTTTGTCAACCGTTTCGTCATAAAGGGCTTCATAGAGGTTCTGGTATCTTTCCTGTACATATTTACGTCGGATTTTCCCTGTTTTGGTCAGTTCCCCGTCATCCACATCCAACAGTTTATAGAGAAGGGCAAACCGTTTGATCTTAAAATGCTCTTTTTCCGCCCTGGAATTGACGTCAATGACCTGTTCCATGATGAGTTCGGCCACTTCCGGTTTGCCGGACAGGTCCATATAGGTGGTAAAGGAAATTCCTCTGTCCTCGGCCCATTTACCCACAACAATCGGATCCACATTGATCAGGCAGGCCACAAAATCCTCTTTGTTCCCGTAGATCACCGCCTCCTTGATATAGGGGCTGAATTTCAGGGCGTTTTCCAGGAACATGGGAGAGAACATGTCTCCTTTTTTATTGTGCATGACATCGGAGATTCGGTCAATGACCACCAGATGACCGTGTTCATCAATAAATCCTGCATCTCCGGAGTGAAGCCATCCGCCTTCCAGAAGCTCTGCCGATTTTTCCGGCAGCTCAAAATATCCGGGCGTGACGGAATCGGATTGGGAAAGGATTTCTCCGATTTCGGAAATCTTGCATTGGGTTCCGGGCAGGGGTTTACCCACGGTTTCCGGCCGGATATCGCCGTCCCTGTGCATATAGGCAATTCCGACGATTTCCGTCTGGCCGTAGATTTGTTTTAGATTCACCCCGATGGCCTGGTAAAAGGTAAAGAGTTCCGGGCCCAGGGCAGCACCGCCGGTATAGGCCCGCCGCAGGCGTAAAAATCCGATCTGGTTGACCAGGGGTCTGAAAATAAACTGTTTGCCCAGCCAGGAGGTGATTTTCAGGGCCAGGGGCATGGATTTACCGTGCATCCTGTACTGTGCGGCCTTAATCCCGATTTTAATGAAATAATTATAGAGAAGCTTGTTGAGCCAATAGGACTGGTCGATCTTCAGCCAGATCTGGGATCGGATGGTTTCATAAATCCGGGGAGCCCCGAACATGAAATGGGGCCCGATTTCTTTTAAATCCGACATGGCGGTTTCAACCGATTCCGGAAAATTAAGGGTAATACCGGCGGCCATGGCTACCCCGAATGAGTTCATCTGCTCCCCGATCCAGGCAAAGGGCAGGAAGGAGACATATTCATCCGTGGGTTCAAGGGGGTCCACCTCGGTGAGCTGAATCCCCATGTTGATATAATTTTTATGGGTCAGCATGGTCCCTTTTGGCAGGCCCGTGGTTCCCGATGTGAGGCAGAGATGGCAGACATCATCCGGTTTTCCCTGGTCCACCAGGGATTCAAACAGGGCCGGGTTTTTGGCATGCTCCAGGTCCCCCAGCCGGTACAATTCCCGGATGTCAATGAACCAGTCGTCGGACCGGTAACCCCGCATGCCTCTCGGATCTTCAAAAATGACCCTTTGTACATTGGGGATCTGGTCCCGGACTTCCAGCACCTTGTCCACCTGTTCCTGGTTGTCGCAGAACACGGCCGTGACCTTGAGGGACTGAAGAATCTGGGCGATTTCGTGGGGCATGCTGGTCTGATAAATACCGGCGGATACCGCTCCGACGGAATGGGCGCCGATGGCGACGAAGAGGATTTCCGGGATATTATCGCTGATGAGGGCCAGAGTGCTTCCTTTTCCAAGGCCGATGGCTCTGAGGCCCAGGGCTGTTTTCCGGACATGATCATAATAATCCTGCCAGGTATAGGTGTTCCAGATCCCGAAATCCTTTTCTCTTAAGGCCGGCCGGTTGGGACTGGTTTTGACCCGCCATCGAAGCAGTTGGGGGATAGAGTATTCAAGCAGGTGTTTGTTGTCAGTCATGTTTAGCCCTCTCCAATATAAGCTTCAATTACTTTGGGATTCTGAGCCACCTCTTCAGGGGTTCCCGAGCCGATCACCTCGCCGAAATCCAGGACATAGATCCGGTCTGAAATGTCCATGACAACGCCCAGGTCATGTTCCACCAGCACCACGGTAATCTCGCGTTCCTTTTGAATGTCCATGACAAATCGGACAATATCCTCTTTTTCCTCCTGATTCATCCCGGCCATGGGCTCGTCCAGGAGCAGGATATCCGGGGCCAGGGTCAGGGCACGAGCCACCTCGACTTTTTTCTGGACACCATAGCTGAGATTTCCGACCAGGCTTTTGCGGTAGGGCTCCAGCTCCATAAAATCGATGATGTCCTCGACATAGGCCCTGTTCTCGGCCTCTATCCGGGAGGCTTTGCCGTAAAAGACAACGGCCTGCAGAAAACTGTATTTCAGGTTCTGATGCCGGGCTAAAAGGAGGTTGTCCAGAACCGTAAGACCGGAAAAAAGCTCAAGATTCTGGAAAGCCCTGGCAATGCCCATATTGGAGACTTCGTGGGGGGAAGCATGGGTGAGCTTTTTGTCCTTATAGAAAATATTGCCCCGGGTCGGGTGGTAAAACCCGGATATGCAATTGAGCATACTGGTCTTTCCCGCACCGTTGGGCCCGATGATGGAGGTGATCAGACCCGGCTCGATAGTCATATTGACCTCGGATAATGCCTTGAGTCCGCCAAAAGAGAGTGTAACGTCTGAAATTGTGAGTTGTGCCATATATTATCCAAATTCTTTAAATGGGATTAAAGAAAACCTGCTTCCCGGAAAAACAAAACGGATTGACAATACCGATTGAATGACCCTCCTTAATAAATCAGTCTTTTAGTGTCAAGACAAAAACCCTGTTCGTAAAAAAGCAGATTGTTTTCAGGCAAATTCCGCTTTTATTCTCTGCCGGTCGATGGTACCGTTTTCATCCTTGGGCAGCTCTTTCACAAATTCAACATATCTCGGCTTTTTATAGCCTGCAATGAGGGTCCCGCAGAATGCAATGAGATCCTCTTTGGTCAGGCTTTTGCCGGGGTTGAGGGAGCAGACCGCTTTAATGCCTTCTCCGAATCTGGGGTCAGGCACACCGAAAACGCAGACTTCTCGAATGGCCTCATGCTTCAGAATGGCTTTTTCCACTTCTGCCGGAAATACATTTTCTCCACCGGGTTTGATCAATTCTCTTTCTGCTTTCCGGCCTTTGAAAAATAAAAAGCCGTCTGCATCCATCATCCCGAGATCTCCGGTATGGTGCCAGCCTTCCCTGAAGGTAAGGGCGTTGACCTCTTCTGCATTCCAATATCCCTGGAAAACCAGGGGCCCCCGGACGACTATTTCTCCGGTGGCCCCTGTGGGCAGAAGGGTGTCAATTTCATCGACAATTTTGATATTGGCCAGTGCTGAGACAGCACCGGCCGAACCTGGTTTTTTAAAATATTCGGCAAAGGTGATCAGGCCTGAGGTTTCGGTTTGTCCGTACATGGTCCAGAATTTGGAACCGGTACAGGACTCCCATTTTTTTGCAGTATCAGGCGTTTCAAGCCCGGCTGCGATTTCAAGGCTTGAAAGATCAAAATTACCGTCCTGCATGGCGTCCATGAGGTTGGATAATATGGGCGGGAAGGAACCAAAAATATTGACGCTTTGTTCCTGGATAAGGGCTAAGGTTTGTTTTGGATCAAATTTTTCCTGTAAAATATTTTTACCGCCGGCCTGAAGGGTCCCAAGGCTCATATTGATGCCCATGATATGAAACAGGGGCAATATGTTCAGATAGGCTTTGGTTCGGTCAAGGCCATAGGCCTGGATAATCTGCTGGTTGGAAAGAAGAACGTTCTCCTGGGAGAGAACAGCCCCCCTGGGCTTGCCCTGAACCGCTGCCGTATGAATAATGAGATACGGGTCTTTGGGGCCCACGGGACAAGGGTTTTGAAGCGGGGGGGAATCGTAAAGAGCTGAAAAATCCGGTTCATCCACCACATAACAGTGTTGGATACAGGCGGCCGATTTTGCAATCGCCCTTGCCTGATCCGCCATTTCAGCGTCACAGACCATCACCGTCGGCGTTGTGTCCTCAACGATATGAAAGACTTCATCCCGGCTCAGTCGTCTGTTGATGAGCACCAGCACCAGATTAAGAGCCGATGCGGCGCCCAGCAGGTGGAAGAAAACCGGATGATTTTTACACAGGACGGCGATTCTGCTTTGGGCAGGAAGTTTCAGGCGGTTAAGACCAACCGCCAGTTTGGTGGTTTGCATGAAAAGATCAGCATAGGTGATATCTGTGTTGTTCCAGTGAACGGCACATGCCGGGCCGTTATAAAGGGCATTTTTTTCAAAGATGTCAAAACAGGTCAGGGTATGAAGACTGTCCATGAAGCATGACTCCTTTTTAATTCATATATTGCAATCTTTATTAGGAACTCAACTTCTACTTAAGCGTGTGCAAACCAAACGAGCGCTCAGTCTTAATTCATCCTCTCTATTAATTTAATTTGTTCGGGTTTGTCAAAGACTTTTTTTATTTTTTTTCTGCCGGGAAAAATACTGTAAAAACTGAATATCCTGAACCCAGACAATCATCAATGGTCTTGCAGAACCCGCAGGTTTCGATATCCCCCGGACAGGTCGAGCCCTCATTTTCCATAAGAAACCGGCACCTTTGGGAGTCCATTTTCAGGACGAATCCATGGCGGTCTGAAAAGATCTTCATCCTCATCAGATCCGCCCCTTTTCCGCCGGCATTAAAGGCAAAGGGCGTCTTGGTGGAATATAAAAGGGTTTCCTGGGTGGTGAAAAAGCCTTCAAAGATGCGTTTCTGGGCATCGCTCTCAATACCCACCCCGAAATCATGAACACTGAAAAGCACGCCTGAATCTTTTTTCGTCATGGAAATATGAATCCTGCCTTTGTCCGGCGTGTTTTCCACGGCATTCTTGATGATCCCAGTCATCATCTTGGAGATGATCTCTTCGGGCAGGCGAAGAACGGGCAGGTCTTGGTCAATGGAGGTTTGGATCTGGATATCCCTGAATTCAAACTGAGGCTTGAGGGCGGAAAAAAGGTCTTTAAAATAATCGGCGAAATGAATGGGTTTAAACACAAGGGCCCTTGGACCGAATTTATCATCAATGAGCTTTCTGACCGATTGTTCAAGCTGATCCGAACCCAGATTTTTCTGGATCAGGGTTTCCAGTTCATCCTGACAGGCTTCGAACATCCTGAGCAACAGGGTCTGGGCTGAATACGTCTTGTCGTCCATGATATCGGCCACCTCATCCTGGATATCGATGATCCGGTTCAGGTTCCTTTCTATCCTGCCCAGGGTGGCCTCCACCTTGAGCTGGGGAAGGGATTCCAGTTTTTTCTTCAGGATCTGGAGGGAGCCCGTCAGCACGGCCACCGGGGTTTTCAGTTCATGGGACAGGTGGTTGATGGCCTTGCCCTTGGCCCGGTTCATGGAGGCCACATCCCGGTAGGCGTCCCGGACGGCTTCCGAGAACCTGGCATTCTCAATGGAAATGGCACAAGTGCCGGCGATCATGCTCATGAGTTCCATGTCATGATAATCAAAGGAATTCTGTTTTTTGTTGATGGCGCAGAGCACCCCGATAATCCGGTCATCGCTTTTGATGGGCACTTCCAGGAGGCTCCGGGTTCTGTAGCCCAGCCGTTCTTCTCTTTCGGGATAATCCTTCATAAGCTTTTCCGCATCGTTGACCAGGGCGTATTCCCCGGTTTTGATGATTTCCCCGGCAAGGATGGAGGAAGCCGGAAACCGGAAGGTTTTGGCCCTTCTGTCCGTATCGGAATCATCATAGGCCCCGCCTTTGAAAAACAGCTCATCCCGGATTTCATCATAGAGGAGGACCAGGGCTCCCTCAGTGTTCAAAAGGGCTTTAACTTCCTTTGAAATATAGGTCATGAGGTCTTCCAGTTCCGGGTATTCCGGAAGCACCGCACTGATCCTCATGATGGTTTTAGTGTTGGCTTCCAGCCGTTTTTCTTCGGTGATGTCCCTTAAAAGAACAAAGGTCTGGGTGGATTCTGTCTTTAAATCCGAATGGGAAGCAGCCCAGAGAACCACATCCAGAATCTTGCCGGCCCTTGTCAGGCGCTGGGTTACATAGCGGGTCAGGTTTTTGTTTTCCCGGAATTTATCCAGCATCCGGGTGGTTTCAGCTTTCAGCGCTTCCGGAACAAAGGGCACGTGGCAGCCTTTCAATTCATCCAGGCTCCATCCGAAAGTGGTTGAAAAAGAGGGGTTGACATAGGATACAAGTCCGTTGTCATCATAGACCACAATAGGATAGGGGACAAATTCAAGGATTTTCCGGTAGATCCGGTAAAGTTCATTGGTTTCTCTCAAGGCCAGTTTTTCTTCCGTGACATCCTGGAGAGTTTCAACGGCCCCGGCAATCTCACCCTTGGCGTTGGTATAGGCGGATGCCGTAAAATAAAGCCATTTTCCTTCCTCGCTGAGTTCCTGAAAAAAATCCGTGGCGGCGAATCTTTCCTTGTCTTTGGAGGACCGGTCATATTTCAATCCGTAATGTTCGACAATCTCTTCATCGGAAGACCGGTCGATGATGAGGTCGGCCATGACCGGGCGGGGGTTTGCATAAAAGGCCTTCCACTGTTCCCGGGTGCCGATGACGTCTTTGGCCGAAAGTCCGGTGAGTTCTTCAAGGGCCTGGTTGAAATGAGTGATGGTATGGCTTTTGTCGAGGACGAATATGGGAATGGGCGCTTTGTGCAGGATATTGCTCAGGATATGATTCTCTTCTTCCAGCATTTTGATCCTGGCTTCCAGTTCGGAAGTATAAGCGTCGCTGCTCTTCATAAATAAAACTCCAAAAGACTTTACAAGATTGAATGATCCTCGTATAACAACTTCTATGATTTTAAAGATCGTATACGGTCTTTGCCCGAATCAGCCGGGAGTGTTTCAATCGGCACCACTATATAAAATCATTGACTGGAATTGCAAGGATTTTAAAGGTAAAAGAAACAAATGCCAGATACCACCATTAAAACAGAGATCCTGATTCACGATTTAAAGGTTCCCATTTCAGTCATTGATGCCGGGGCCAAATCCCTCCTCAACCGTCAGGATACCTATGGCCCCCTGACGGAAAAACAGATCAAGGTGCTCAAACGAATCATCCGGAATGCATTGACCACCCAGAGGCTTGTCAATGATGTGCTGGAGCTGGGGCGGTCCAGGGAAGGGGTCATGATCACCCGGGATTTTTATGTTTCCTCCCTGGTGATGACGGTCCTGGTTGAGATCTTCGACCTTGCCGATCCGGCCGCAGTGGACGTGATCCGGAAGGTCCATTCCTATGAGGAGCTTTGCCGGGTGGCAGAGGATTTCGGCGTCAAACTGGTGTTCGACTCAAAGGTCTGGAAAACCGTGGTTCATCTGGATGAAGCCAAGGTCCGGCAGATCCTGCGAAACCTGGTGACCAATGCCTTTAAATACAAGGCTGCCTTTGTGGAAATTTCCGGCAGCATTGAGGGGAAACTGCTCACCTTGTGCGTCAGAGATGACGGCCGGGGAATTCCGCCTTCGGAGCATCAGAAAATTTTCAAAACTTATTTTACCACCGGGTCTTCCCTGGACAATGCCATCAAAAGCCACGGCCTTGGCCTTGCCGGTGTCATGGTGCTCTTAAAGGATATGGGAGGCGAAATGAATTTGAATTCCAATGACGGAAAGGGAGCTGAATTTATAGTGAAAATTCCCCTCTAGGAGGATTTTGCCGGGCCTAGTCCATTTTCTGGATATCGTCCCTGGCCGACATCTGTTTCTCGTCAAATTTATCCCAGAAATCCCGGTCTTTTTTTCGCCAGTTTTCCCCGAACAATTTGTCAAAGATGGGTTTCAACAGGGAAAACCATCGGACATGGGTTCTTTTTCCCTCCTGCCGAGCATTCAGAATATCGGCCACATAAAGGGGAATATCGGCCAGTTTATCCTTGGGCACATAGGCATCGGCCCCCTGTTCAATGGAAATTTTCAGATTGTCCGGGGTCAGAGCGTGGGCTGTCAGCATCAGGGCCGGGATATCAATCCGGTTGGTGATTTTTAAAAGGTCATAGCCTTTCACCCCCATGATATCCAGGATGGCCGCATCATAGGTGTTTTTTCTTAACAGGGAAACTGCCTCCTCAAAGCTGGCGGCCTTGTCCACCGAACACATATACAGCAGTTCTTCAAGGGTATCCAGGACATCCGGTTCATCATCCACCACAAGGACTTTTTTCTTTTCAAGAATGCTTTGAGGATACATAAAGGCTCCTGAGTTTTGTATGCCGACCTGTGGTTTACCTTATGCGAAATTTTTTAATAATTCAATCACATATTCAATATCTGCTGTTGTATGACAGGCATTGATCTGGAACCGGATGGTCTCATCCCCCCTGGGGACAACGGGAAAGGTCAGCCCCACCACGAGAACCCCATGATCAAACAGATATTTTACAAGGTCACGGGTTTTGTTTGTGTCTCTCACCATCAAGGGCACCACCGGATGGGGTCCGGGGATGGATTCCCTGCCCTGGTCCGAGAGACCCTGACGGAATTGAGCCGTTCTTTGCCTGAGGTTTTTTAAGAGGGCCAACCCTTCTTTGCCTGCACAGATATCCAGTGCCTTTACCGCTGCGGCACAGTCGGCTACGCTCAAGGGGTTGGTGTAAATATAGGTGTCCGCCTTCTGACGCACGGCTTCGATGAGGGTGGGGCTTCCTGCAATGAACCCGCCATTCACCCCAAAGGCTTTTCCAAAGGTGCCGACAATGATGTCCGGCGAGGCCCCGCAATATTCCGGAGTGCCGCGCCCCGTATCCCCATAGGCCCCGATGCCGTGGGAATCATCCACCACGGTGATGACCCCGTCTTTAAATTTTGAATCATAGGCTTTGCACAGGGCATTGATCTCATGGATGGGGGCATTATCCCCCCTCATGCTGAAGATTCCGTCAAAGATGACCACCACCCGTTCCATGTCCCGGGCCACTTCATCCAGACACCGTTTCAGATCGGCCATGTCATTGTGCATGTAAATGCCTTTGTTTTTGCTCGGAATATTGCTGATCCGCATGGCCCGGATAATGCTGTTGTGGTTGAGCTGGTCCCCGATCCAATGGGTTTTGGCGCTGGAAACGGACAGGGCCAGCCCGCAGTTGGCCGTATAGGCGGAGTTGAAGATTTTGGCGGCGGGCTTGCCCACAAACTCCGCCACCCGTTTTTCAAGGGCAACGTGATGGATAAAGGTGCCGTCGATGAACCGGACCGCGCCGGGCCCGACCCCGAATTCACGGGTGGCCTGGTCCGCCGCATCCACAAGGCCGGAATGCCGGGAAAGGGACAGATAGGAATTGGAATTGAGCCGGATAAATTCTTTATCGCTTCCGGCCAGCCTATACCGAGGGCCTTTGGAGCCTTTGGCCGGGATATAAGCCTCAATAATTCTTTCCGGTGCCTTGGCCCGGCCTTCCGCTTTCAGGGCCTCCAGTTCCCATGAAAGGGAAAGGTCAAGTTTGTCAGTGCTCATTTTTTCTCCTGTAAAGAAAGGATGGTAAACGTTCAGTGCTTCAATAAGTAGACTCGGCTTTTTAAGATTTGTTTAAATGTCATACGGCCGTTTACTTAACATAGGCTGGTTTGAGGTCCTTTAACATGGGGTAATGTCTGATATTGAGAGTTTTTAATTCTGCATTCTCGATTTCAGCCGTGGCAGCCAGGATAGCATCTGCAAGACCAACGCCATGCGATTTGCCATAGTCTCGCTTGTAAAGTCCTCCGATTTTCCCAATCTCAGCGCTCACAGGGACAACTCGAAAAAGGGAGACAAACTCCTGGAGGGTATCTTGTTCTGCATCTTCTTTTACTCCGGCATATAATTCTGCAACAACTATGGATGACAGGATGATGCGGGCATTGTATGTGTTAATAAAAGCTTCTGCTTTCTCATTGCCCCGGAAAAAATCAATCAGAACATCAGTGTCTAAAAGGATGGGTCTTGCCATGATCACTTCCTGTCCCATTCTGCACGAATTACATCAAAATCAGGAAGATCCGTACGATCCTTCCATATCCCGGCAGCCTTACGCAATACTGATTCCCTGTGTCCGCCGCCTGCTTGATGGATGAGCTGATCAATGGCTTCTCTGATGAGTTCACTTTGTTTTTTGCCGATGGACTTGGCGATGGCAGCCAGTTCGTCCCGTTGATGTTCCGTCAGGTATATTTGTGTTCGTACCATGAGGCACCTCCCATGCTGTATACACCATTATTATACACCATTTAAACCCTTGTCAATCCCAGTCCAGGATCACCTTGCCCGAATTACCGGACCGCATGACCTCAAAGCCCTTTTCAAATTCCGTGTAAGGGAACCGGTGGGTGATGAGGGGGGAGATATCCAGGCCGGACTGGATCATGCTGGTCATCTTGTACCAGGTCTCGTACATTTCCCGGCCGTAAATCCCCTTGATGGTCAGCATATTGAACACCACCTTGTTCCAGTCGATTTCGGTTTTTTCCGGCATGATGCCCAGAAGGGCTATTTTGCCGCCATGGCACATATTGTCCAGGATGGAATTCAGGGCCGCCGGGCTGCCGGACATTTCCATGGCCACGTCAAAGCCTTCCCTCATGCCCAGCGCCTTCTGGATGTCGGCCAGGTTCTGTTTTGTTATATCCACGGCCAGGGTGGCCCCGGCTTTCCGGGCCAGGTCCAGGCGGTAGGGATTGATATCCGTGACCACCACATACCTTGCCCCGGCATGTTTTGCAATGGCGGCGGCCATGCATCCGATGGGACCGGCGCCGGTGATGAGAACGTCTTCCCCCAGGACATCAAAGGAAAGGGCCGTGTGGGTGGCATTGCCCAGGGGATCAAAACAGGCCAGGACATCCAGGGGAATGGTTTTGTTGCAGTACCAAACATTGGTGACCGGGATGGCCAGGTATTCAGCAAAGGCGCCGGGCCGGTTCACGCCCACGCCCCTGGTGTCGCGGCAGAGATGCCGCCGACCGGCCAGGCAGTTGCGGCAATGGCCGCAGACGATATGGCCTTCCCCGGAGACCAGGTCGCCGGGTTTGAAATCCTTCACATGGGAGCCTGTTTTTTCAATGGTTCCCACATATTCATGACCGATGTGCATGGGCACGGGAATGGTGGCCCGGGACCATTTATCCCAGTTGTAAATATGGACATCGGTGCCGCAGATGGCGGTTTTCAGGATTTTGATGAGAACCTCGTTGTGGCGGATCTCGGGAACGGGAACCTCCTCCAGCCACAGGCCCTTTTCAGGTTTTGACTTTACCAGTGCTTTCATTGTTTTCATGGTATCCTTAGCCGGGATGGGTTAACGATTTTGTCTATAAATCCGTGTATATCACACCCCACAGGGGAAATCCACAGCAATCCCCGGTGAGGGAATTTTTAGAGGGATCGGGTGTTGTGCCGGAATAAGAGTATTTCTTACAGGCAATTCAGAAAACTTCCGATTTCCAACGGCTTTGCTCTTTTTATATAATCATATGAACCATGATATGTTTATTCCCACATTTTTCAACAAAGAATATAAAGAAATGATACTGAGGACATTTTAGCTATGGAAATCAATCATTACGAGTTTAAATACGGCGAGTTCGGAGAAACCCTTGGGGTTCAGATCAATCTTAAGGGCTATGACGTTCTTCGCTTTAACAATATCAGCA
>Ga0208373_1004803_pt1 | contig 11775 bp, 11 predicted proteins | sample RifOxyC2_FD_184036 | JGI IMG/M metagenome (GOLD analysis project Ga0208373, IMG submission 184036) | Soil microbial communities from Rifle, Colorado - Rifle Oxygen_injection C2 (SPAdes) | ecosystem: Environmental > Terrestrial > Deep subsurface > Rock core/Sediment | place: Rifle, Colorado... | reverse complement strand
TTTTGCATTATCAATCGGGTTCGTTGAAATGTTTACTAAAATGTTTTTGTATTACGTGCATGAACGAATATGGAACCGCTTATCCTTTGGCCGGGTCAAGACCGGCCCAACGGAATACCAGATTTAGTGGGGTGCCATGGACAAACTCCAACGTTTCCGGGCAGCAGTTCGAAACATGAATGTTTCGAAGATTATAGAATGGACGATTGGGGCCTTTGATGAAAAACGGCTGGCACTTGCCACCAGCTTTGGCGCCGAGGACCAGGTGCTGACCCATCTATTGGCTGAGATAAACCCCCGGGCCCGCATTTTCAACCTCGATACCGGGCGGCTGTTCGAAGCCACCTATGATGTGATGCAGCGAACGCAGGAGCGCTATGGGTTCCGGTTTGAAGTGCTGACGCCTGATTCCAATGCGCTTGGTGAAATGGTCGCCAACCACGGGCCGAATCTCTTTTATGAAAGCGTCGAAAAACGTAAACTGTGCTGCCAGGTCCGAAAGGTCCGTCAGTTGGAAGCTGTGTTAAAGAGCGTGGATGCCTGGATTACCGGGCTTCGGGCGGAACAGTCGGTCACCAGGACCGGGCTTGAGGTTATCGAATGGGATGCGGCTCATGAGATATTTAAAATCAATCCTTTGGCCGCATGGTCCGAAAAACAGGTGTGGGAATTCATCCGCGCCCATTCCGTTCCATACAACCGGTTGCATGACCAGGGGTTTCGCAGTATCGGTTGCGCTCCCTGCACCCGCGCTGTCAAAGACGGAGAAGATATCCGGTCGGGCCGCTGGTGGTGGGAATCACCGGAACATAAGGAATGCGGACTGCATGCACGGCACGAAAGATTGAAAGGAAGCCATGGAACATCTTGACATGTTGGAAGCGAAAAGCGTTTATATCCTGCGGGAGGCCTACCGGGAATTTAAAAGCCTCTGCATGCTATGGTCCATCGGCAAGGACAGCACCGTGCTGTTATGGCTCACGCGAAAAGCCTTTTTCGGCCATGCGCCCTTTCCTCTCGTGCATATCGACACGCATTACAAGATTCCGGAAATGATCGCGTATCGTGATCGCCTGGCCCTGGAGTGGCGCTTGAATATGGTCTACGGCGAAAACAGCGAGGCGCTTGCGGCCAAGCAAACTTTCCCGGACGGAAAGGTGGATCGCGTGACCTGCTGCAAAAATCTTAAAAGCGAGGCCTTGAAAAATACATTGTCCGGAGAATGGAAACGCTACCGTATGGATCATGCGCTTGGAAAATACCGGGTGGATTCCAATACCGAGCCTTACACCGGCGTCATCGTTGGGGTTCGGGCCGATGAAGAGGGAAGTCGCTCAAAGGAACGCTATTTTTCCCCGCGCGATCGTGAAAGCGAATGGGATATCGGCGAGCAGCCGCCCGAGTTTTGGAACCAGTTCAAGACGGATTTCGCGCCGGGAACGCATATCCGCATTCATCCGCTCTTGGATTGGACGGAACTAAACATATGGGAGTACATCGAGCGCGAATCCATTCCCGTTGTACCGCTTTATTTCAACCAGGGAAATGGGAAGCGCTACCGCTCTCTCGGCTGCTATCCCTGCACCAAGCCCGTGGATTCCGAAGCACGCAACGTCTCGGAAATCATCCGGGAATTAAGGACCGGCAAGTTCGCCAATATCGCTGAGCGCTCAGGCCGGGAGCAGGACAAGGAGGATGGCGGTGGACTTGAGACGCTGCGGCGCGGGGGGTACATGTGAGAGACCAGATGAACATCGTGGTCGTCGGCCATGTTGATCATGGAAAAAGCACGGTTATCGGCCGGCTCATGGCAGACACTGGCTCATTGCCGCAGGGAAAACTGGAGGCGGTAAAGGCCCATTGCGCAAAAAACGCCCGTCCTTTTGAGTATGCGTTCCTGCTCGATGCGCTGAAGGACGAACAGGCCCAGGGAATAACGATCGATACCACTCGCTGCTTCTTCAAGACGGAAAAGCGGGATTACATCATCATCGATGCGCCGGGGCATGTGGAATTCCTCCGCAATATGGTGACCGGCGCCTCCCGGGCCGAGGCCGCGCTCCTTGTGATTGACGCCCATGAAGGAATAAAGGAGAATTCACGGCGTCATGGATATCTGTTGTCCATGCTGGGCGTTGGCAAGGTCGTGGTCTTGGTTAATAAAATGGACTTGATTACCTACAGCATGGAACGCTTTACCCAGATACGGAAGGAATATGAACAATTCCTTTCGCTCATAGACATAAAACCGCTGGGGTTTATTCCCGTGGCCGCACGGCTTGGCGAGAATATCGTTCAGCGGGCGGGATGGTACTCCGGAAAAACCGTTCTTGAGACCATCGAGTCCTTTGCCAAGGAGGAGCCGCAGGATCGGAAGCCATTCCGGTTCCCCGTGCAGGACATCTACAAGTTCACCGAAAACAACGATGACCGGCGCATTTTCGCGGGGACCATCGAATCCGGCGCGGTCCGAGTAGACGACCCCGTGGTGTTTCTCCCTTCCGGCAAACGGTCGCGCATCGCTACCCTCGAAGGATTCAACACTTCTGCAAGAAGGGAAGCCTCTGCCGGCAGCGCGGTGGGGTTTACGCTGGCGGACGAATTGTATGTCAAACGCGGCGAGGTCATGTACCGTGAGGGCGAACCCGAACCCAGGGCCGGCACGCGGTTCAAGGCGCGTCTGTTTTGGCTGGGTGCCTTTCCCATGGTCAAAAACCGGAAATATAAAATCAAGCTGGCCACGGCACGCTCCGCGGTGTATTTGGCGCAGGTATCGCTGGTCATTGATGCGGTCTCGCTGTCCGCGCATCATGGAAAAGCGCAAATCGAGAAAAATGATGTGGCGGAGTGCGCTCTTGAAACATCCAAGCCCATCGCATTCGACCTTGCGACGGAAAACAGCGCGCTCAGCCGCTTTGTGATTGTGGACAATTACGAGATATCAGGTGGCGGCACCATCATCAGCATGGAGAGTGAGGAGACCTCATTGTTGCGCGAGCGGATTCAAAACCGCGAAAACCAGTGGGAACGGAGCGCGATAACCGATATTGAACGCAAAGCCCGCCACGGCCATCAGGCGAAATTCATCGTCATCACCGGGGATTCTGTTGAATTTATTTCCTCGGTGGCGCGGGCGCTTGAACGCGGCCTTTTTGACGCCGGGAATATGGCCTACTACCTGGGAGATTCGAACTTGAATCTCGGTCTGGATACGGATTTGACCGACCCCAGCGAACTGCGTGAAGAACATGTCCGCCGGCTCGGGGAACTGGCCCGTATCATGACCGACAGCGGCCAGATATTCATTGTGACACTCACGGAATGCGATGCGTATGACAGGGAAATCCTCGCCCGTCTCAATGCGCCTTATGAGATTGCGTTCATCGCCATTCAAAGGGACTCCTTGGAACCTAATTCGAAAGCGGTGCTGGCAATATCCCCGGATGTTTCAGTCGCGGAAGCGGTCGAAAGTATCGGCCGCTATTTGCAGCGCGAATCCATTATCGCGGATTATACCATATGAAAGGCTTTACTACGCAAGTGCTGCATTCCCGCTCCCCGAAAAAAGACCCACACGGAGCGTTGCGGATGCCCGTCTATGATGGCGCGGCTTTCGAATTCCCGTCTTCACGGGATCTTCAACTTTCCTTTGAGGGCAAAGCGCCCGCTCATGTTTACAGCCGTATCTCCAATCCCACGGTTGAAGATTTTGAACTGAAGGTGAAACAGATCAGCGGTGCCACCGGCGTGGTTGCGGTAAATTCCGGAATGGCCGCCATCAGCACCGTAATTCTGGCGCTGGCACACGCAGGCGCGAACATCGTGACCACGCGTTATCTTTTCGGCAATACCCTGTCGTTTTTCCAAACCACGCTGAAGACTTGGGGACTGGAGGTCCGGTTTGCCGACATGTCCGAACCGGAAACTGTAGCCGCGGCCATTGATGAAAATACCTGCGCGGTCTTTCTCGAAACCATCACCAATCCGCAGCTCGAAGTGGCTGACATTGATACCCTTGCCGTCATCACCCGTTCCCGCGGAATCCCTCTGCTGCTGGATGGAACCATGACCACTCCTTATCTTTTCCGTTCAAAAGAGCACGGCGTGGCCGTCGAAATGATATCAAGCACAAAATATATCAGTGGCGGCGCCACTTCCGTGGGCGGACTCATCATTGACAACGGCAATTATGATTGGGCGCTGCATCCCAGTCTCAAGAAGGAGGCGATAAAATACGGGCCTTTTGCCTTTTTGACACGACTCAGGCGCGAGGTTTTCCGAAATATGGGAACCTGCCTTTCCCCGCATAACGCCTATTTGCAGACCCTTGGTCTCGAAACCATGGCACTCCGGATTGATAAATGCTGTTCGAATGCCTTTGGTCTGGCAAAACATTTAGAATCCCTGAACTCGGTCAAAAACGTGCATTACCCCGGGCTCGCTTCGTCGCCGTACCAGGCAACAGCGTCCCGGCTTTTTAAAAATCGCTATGGCAGCCTGCTGACTTTTCGTCTGGAAAGCAGGGAGCATTGCTACCGGTTCATGGATGCCTTGCATTTGATTCGGCGCGCCACGAATATTCATGATAACAAGACGCTGATTATCCATCCGGCCTCGACAATATTCTGCGAGTACCAGAAGGAAAGCAGAGATTCCATGGGGGTTTATGATAACATGATCCGTCTTTCCGTCGGCATTGAGGATGAAGCGGATTTGCTCGATGATATTAATCAGGCGTTTGAAAACGGTGGATAACTTTGGAGACCCATGATGCGAACCATTAAATATGTATTGACCGGAAGGGCGGGCAATTTCGATGATTGCAAAGACCTTCAGGAAAAGGTGAAGGTGAAATCCGTATCATGGACGCCCAAAAGCCCTGAAAGGATATCAGAAGAATGCCTTGTGCGGCAGCTATTGACTCCTGCATAATAAAAGACCTATGTTGATAAAAAAAAGAGCTTGGCTTGTTTCACAAATGAACGAAGCAAAGATGGTCGACGTTGAACACGATTGCCCTGCCTCCGAGCATTCCGAGCAATTGCAATTGCGTCCTCAAAGGCCAAGTTTGCCATTGGGTTCATTTTCAACCATCCCCACAAGTATTCTACCGGATTCAGTTCTGGGGCATACGGCGGAAGAAATTCGTTATATAGATTCTTCGTTCTTGCGATATAATTCTGAACCAGCGCCGAACGATGCACTTGAAGACGATCCCAGACAAGAATGGCGGGGCGTCGCAGTTGATTGTTCAATTGAGCCAGAAATTGATTCGTGAGGTTCTTGTTTACCGAAAGGTTTCGATGAAGTCGGAAAAAAAGACGATGGCGGCGCTGATGAGGGGATATGCATAGCGCAGCTATTGCGGAAACTCTCTGATATGAACGCCCTTTCTGGTAAAAAACAGGAGTTTTGCCACGAGGGGCCCACGTTCGCCGGACCAGAGGAGAGGTTAGAAGGCCGCTTTCGTCAATAAAGACAATATAGGCATTCAGGAAAGAGGCTTTTTTTTAATGCGAGGCCATTGGATTCGCTTCCAGGTTCGAATTCGATTTTCGTCACGCTCGATAGCCCGGCGTTCCGGCTTTTGCGGACTCCAGCCGAGAGAATGGAGAAGACGACCGATATGATCAACATGGTAACTTATCCGAAAGTTATTCTGAATAACGCCTACTACTCTGGGACAGGTCCAGAGATCGGTGCTAAAACCGGCCTGCTTGGCACCATTCAGAAGTATTTTCTCAAGACGTGTTCGCGCTCGTTGATTCAAACGTGTTGGGCGACCCGTATTCGGACGGGATTGAATCCCGCTACTGCCTTTTCGCCGGAAAGAACGATTCCAGCGACGGACACTACGACGTCCGACCCCAAGCATTTTGGCGACATCAACCGGTTGATGACCGGATTTAAGAAGTTGGATGGCCTTTTGGCGTCTTTGTTCAAGAATAACAGGGTTTCCAGGTGGTCTCATATTGTCCCTCCACCCGGTAATATAGGTCATTAATTATGCAGGAGTCAATAATCGGGGAATTTATATGGGAATTTGAAGATAGAACCGTACGATACGAGGCGGTTCTTGGAGGAGTTTTTTCTTTTGAATCCGCAGAAAGACAAAAACAAAGCATTGAAAATGCGAACCGGAGATTGGTGCAAACTTTCGCGGAATTGGAGCAGCTCGGAATATCTCCCGTAAATGGCAATGAAAGATTCCAGGAAAACCTGGTGTACCGCTATCCATAAGGATTACGGGTCGCCTCCGTTGACTTCGTCCTAAACTTTAAAGGAAAAGAAGCAAGCAAATGAAAATTGCAGAAAATATTTTTGAGTTGATAGGCAACACTCCGCTTGTAAAAATAACCAAGATTAACGATGGCGGAAGGGCGGACATTTTAGCCAAGCTTGAGTTTTTCAATCCCTATTCAAGCGTCAAAGACCGTATCGGGTTCGCCATGATCGATGACGCTGAAAAAAAGGGTTTACTGAAAAAGGATTCCGTTATCATCGAACCCACCAGCGGCAACACCGGGATTGCGCTGGCCTTTGTGGCAGCCGTAAAAGGGTACCGTCTTATTTTAACCATGCCCGAAACAATGAGTGTTGAGCGCCGCCAAATCTTAAAGGCGCTTGGGGCCGAACTTGTGCTGACCGAAGGCTTCAAAGGCATGAAAGGTGCCGTGACCCGCGCCGAAGAACTCGTCAAGGAGATCTCGAATTCTTTCATGCCCCAGCAATTCAAAAATCCGGCCAATCCGGAAATCCACCGTAAAACCACGGCCGAGGAAATCTGGAGGGACACCGAAGGCAAGGTCGATATTTTCATCAGCGGCGTGGGCACGGGCGGCACTATTACCGGCGTAGGAGAGGTTTTAAAAAAGCGCAAACCCGTTGTAAAGGTCATCGCCGTGGAGCCCGAGGCATCCCCGGTTTTATCGGGCGGCCAGTCCGGCCCCCATAAAATCCAAGGAATCGGCGCGGGGTTTGTACCGGAGGTGTTGAATCGGGAAATCATTGACGAAATAATAAGAGTCAACGACGCGGATGCCGGCGTTGTAGCGCGTGCCTTGGCAAAGAAAGAAGGCGTTTTAGTCGGTATTTCTGCGGGGGCGGCGTTATGGGCCGCGCTCAAGGTGTCCCAAAGGCCGGAAAATGAAGGCAAAACAATTGTGGTCATACTGCCCGATAGCGGTGAACGGTACTTGAGTACCTGGCTCTGGGATGAACCGAACAAAATAGGAAAATAGAATGATGCGAAAAAGTTCTTATTCCGGCCTGGGAGAGAAGGCCATCAAAGAAGGGACCATCACGCAGGAGGAAGCGTTAACCGTGCTTCGCGCCGCGCCGCAAGCTGTTTTTCAAGTATTTTCCGAAGCCGACATGGTCCGCAGCCATTTTTTCGGAAATCGCATCCGGCTCTGCTCCATTCTGAATGTCAAATCCGGAGGCTGTTCCGAAGATTGCGCTTTTTGCGCGCAGTCCGCGCACCATCCTACCGGTGTGCCGGTTTTTGGGCTTGTGGATTACGACGCCATGGCTAAAAGCGCACAAAAGGCCAAAACCGGTCATTGCAGGCTCGGACTTATAGCCTCGGGCAAAAGCGGCTTGCGCCATGATAACTTCGACCGTTTACTTGGAAACGTTCGCCGACTTAAACGGACATGTGAAATCCATACCTCCCTCGGTTTCATCAGTCTGGAAGAGGCGCATGCGCTGAAAAAAGCCGGAGTTACAACCTATCATCACAATATCGAGACCGCGCCGTCGTTCTTTAAAAACGTGGTCAGCAGCCATACTTTTGAAGAAAAGCTGGTGACCATCAAAAACGTCAAGGCCGCGGGACTGCGCCTATGCTCGGGCGGTATTCTAGGAATGGGCGAAACCTTGAAGCAGCGCGTGGAAATGGCGTTTACGTTGAAGCGTCTTGCGCCGGTCTCGATTCCCATTAACTTTTTAAGCCCGATTCACAATACGCCGCTGGGGAATCGTAAACCCATGGAACCGCTCGAAGCTCTCAAGGCTGTGGCTATGTTCCGCCTTGTGAACCCCCGGATTGATATACGGATTTGCGGAGGGCGCCTGATAACTCTCCGGGATTTCCAAGGACTGATGTTCTTTGCCGGAGCGTCGGGCCTGATGACCGGCGATTATTTAACCACCGAGGGGCGGAAGCCCGAAGACGACTTGAAAATGTTGGAAAAGCTCGGGTTACGTCCGGCGTAACCGTAAATGATGGATTGATAATGAAAAAATATCTTTGTACATTTTGATTAAGCATAAAATGAAAACGTCTTTCATAAAAAGAACAAGTGCGTTTTTCCTCTGTTTTCTTCTGGTTTTGAGCATTCCGGGTTATGCCAAAGCTTGCGGAAGTGAAAAATGTTGCTGCTGCAAGTCAAAAACCACGCAAGAAGGTGGCCATTGCTGTTGCGAAAAGACAAAGAGCCATCCATCGCCGCGCACTTCAAACCCAATCGAAGGATGCGCATGCAGTATCCAAGTGCCTGGTGGCATGCCAATCCAAGCGCAGGTCCAGCCCCAGAATACATTGCCGTTGGAGATATTGCAACCGCTTATTCGCGCATTCACAGGCCCGGACGAAAACTCCGGAACTAAATTTACGCGATATCTGAACTCCTCCCCGCCTGTCAGTTTCCCGCGTCGGACCATTCCGCTCTTGATTTGATACGGCCCTCCCCGCGCCTTGATTAAGCGCATTCCTTTTCCGTTTTAACATTTTACAACAGCTTTTTTCGGCTGAGAGGAGTCTTTATGAGAATGTTCATTCTTAATCCGGCCCAAGTCCGGATTCGGGGTGTTTGTGCTTGAGAAGCACTTTTTTGGGGGCGCTCCCGTGAGTCGCGTGACGAGTCCGTTTGAGTCGCTCTTGACGGCTTTGTGAAAGGGCCCCTAAACCATTCCAGGCAATCCATCGGGGCATTCCTGGTCCATCCCCGGAACCCCAGGCCGCATCTTTGACGCTCCCGCGAGTCGCGTGATAAACCATTTTTGAAAGGTCGATTATTTATATTCAATAATTGTTTTGAGCCTTTTATTGAAGCGAAATTCCGCAAAGCAACCGGACGGTCCGGCCCCCAATAATAGTATGTTAGCACATACTAACAATTAGTTATATTGTTTGCCCTGCGGATTCGGAAGGGCAATAAAATAATGTATCCTGTCTTTTTAAAACTTGCCGATCGAAAATGCCTGGTGGTCGGCGGGGGAAAAATCGCGGCGCGCAAAGCGGACGCCCTGCTTCGCGCCAGGGCGCGCGTCACCGTGGTGGCGCTGGAACCGGATGAACAGATTAAGCAATGGGCCGCCGAAAGGCGGTTGGAACTCCTGACCCGCATCTATTCGGACGGCGAAGCTGCGGCTTATTTCCTCGTCGTGGCCGCGACCAACAATCGCGCCACCAACGCCTTCGTTTACAATGACGCCGAATCCGCAGGCCGCCTCGTCAACACGGTCGACGATCCGAAACTTTGCAATTTTTTTCTTCCCGCGATCGTCTCCCGGGGCGATTTGGAAGTGGCGGTCTCCACGGGTGGCCTTTTCCCTACGCTCGCCAAAAAAGTGAAGGCGGACATCGATGCCATGCTGCCGGACGCATATTCGCGGCTTGTCCCGCTTTTGCACGATTACCGGCAGCGGCTCATGCGGACCGAACCGGATCCCGAAACGCGCAAACGCCGCCTCAACACCCTGCTGACAAGCCCGGAATGCGCGGCCTTTTTACAGGGAGACACGGTACAATTGACAAAAAGGCTATTGGAATGAATCTCCTGCTGGTTGGCCTGAACCATCGGACCGCGCCGGTCGAACTCCGCGAAAAACTCGCCTATTCCGCTGCCGAGACCGAGGCCGCGCTCAAGGCGTTTGTAAAAAGGCTTCCTATCCAGGAAGCCTTTCTGCTCAGCACGTGCAACCGGACTGAACTGTTTGCTGTTTACTATCCGAACGATGTCACGACCGGGCAACGGCTCGAAAAAGCGCTCGTGAACGGTCTCCTCCGCCATAAAAAGGTAAAGTCCGCGGATCGCAAAAGCTTTTATACCCTGCACGAAGACGCAGCCATGGTGCATTTGTTTCGGGTCGGGGCCGGGCTCGAATCCATGGTGGTGGGCGAATCGCAGGTGCTGAGCCAGGTCAAGGACGCCTATCACCTGGCCATGCAGGCCAAGTCCTGTGGTGTGGTTCTGAACCGACTGCTGCCTGCGGCTATTCGGGTGGGCAAACGGAGCCGGACCGAAACCAAAATCGGGAGGGGCGCGGTTTCCGTAAGCTTAGCGGTGGTTGAAATGGCTAAAAAATTCCTTTGGGAACATCCGAAACCCAAGGCGCTCGTACTCGGTGCCGGTGGAATGGCCGCGCTTATTGCCGCGCACTTTGCTAAAAAAATCAACGGAACGCTCCTTTTCGCCAACCGGACGTCCGCGCGCGCCGATGCCCTGGCCGCCAAATACGACGGCTGTTCTTGGCCGTTTAAAGGCCTTGCGGACGCCCTGGCCGATGTTGACATCGTGTTTGCCGCGGTTACCGTGGCTGATCCCTTGATTACCGAAAAAATGGTCGAGGCGGCCATGCAAAAACGGCCGGACCGCAAGCTATTCGTCATCGACATCGGCGTGCCCCGTAACGTGGAACCTGAGGTGCGACGCATCCACCACGTGGTATTGCACGACATCGACGCCTTGCGCACACTGGTGGATCAGAACCTGGCCGCCCGCTCGCTCGAAATCTCCCAGGTCGAGGCCATCATCCGAGAAGAGCTCGACGAGTTCCTGCAGTGGTATCGTTTTCTGGCCGTCACGCCCACGCTCCGCCAGCTCACCGAAAAGTTCGAGCGGATACGCAAACAGGAGATAGCGCGCCATATAAAGGGGTTTTCCGACAAGCAATTCGCGCAGGTGGATCAATTCAGCAAAAGCCTTCTCCGGAAGATATTCAAGGATCCCATCGAGCGTCTGCGAAGGAACCCGCACCCTGGCCGGGACGAAACGTCCCATTGGTTGAACGCCATCCGCCACATGTTCAATCTGGAACCCAATGCTGATGGATAAACTTGTTATCGGGACGCGACGAAGCCGGCTTGCGCTGCTGCAGGCCGACATCGCGGCCACCGCGCTCCGGTCGCGGTTTGAGGGCCTTGCGGTCGAAGTCCGCCCCATCGATACCGAAGGGGATCGAATTCTCGATAAACCGCTTGCCGCCATCGATGACAAAGGGCTTTTCACGCGGGCGATTGAGGCGCGGCTTTTGGACGGGTCGGTGGACATTGCGGTCCACAGCCTCAAAGATCTGCCCACGGAGGCCTCGGAGGACGTGCTGGTGGGAAAGGCCGGGCTCACGCTCGAGACCCTTGAATCCGGGGCACGCGTCGGCACGAGCAGCGTGCGCCGTATGGCCCAGTTGCGCCGCTGCCGTCCGGACGTGAAAGCCCTTGACATCCGCGGCAATGTCGAAACGCGTCTTGGCAAACTCGATAAAGGCGAATATGACGCCCTGATTCTGGCGTGCGCGGGCTTGAACCGGCTTCAGCTTGAGGCTCGAATCGCGTGCGTGCTGCCCGCGGATCGCTGGTACATCGCTGTCGGGCAGGGGGCACTCGCCATCGAGATACGCGCAAACGATGAACGGATCGCTGACCTTATCCGCCCATTGAACCATGCCCCCACCCGCACGGCAACGGACGCGGAACGCGCTTTTCTTCATGTCCTTGGAGGCGGTTGCCAGGCCCCGGCCGGTGTTTGGACACAGTTTGAAAACGGGAATCTT
>Ga0208373_1004801_pt1 | contig 11779 bp, 8 predicted proteins | sample RifOxyC2_FD_184036 | JGI IMG/M metagenome (GOLD analysis project Ga0208373, IMG submission 184036) | Soil microbial communities from Rifle, Colorado - Rifle Oxygen_injection C2 (SPAdes) | ecosystem: Environmental > Terrestrial > Deep subsurface > Rock core/Sediment | place: Rifle, Colorado... | reverse complement strand
AAGGTAAGCGACCAGCTCCCTGTTTTCCGGCTTAAGCGCGTAAACTTCTTCCAAGGCGGGAAGCACGGCGTCGGTGCCTTTTACCAGGCTTTTTATTATCGCGGGCCTGAGCTCGCTGTTACTGATGTTGTTTATCAGTGCCGGGACAAGTTTAGGGTGCTGGAGAGCGCCCGCGGCCTGTATGGCGCTTTTCCTGACTTCAATGTCAGCATCTTCAAGCAGGGGCATCAGCACCCTATAGAGCGTGCCCATCCCTATTTTTTCCACGGCGCCTGCGGCGAATTTCCTTTCCTCCGCCGATCCCGAACGCGACAGCTTTATAAGTTCGCTGCCGGCAATGAGTATTCCCTCCATCCCGCAATGCCTTATGAGCGCGGTGTAGGCGCCCGTCGAAATCTCCGGGTCCGCGTGCTTCAGGTAGGGCTCTATAAGTTCCGTTGACCCGCACTCGCTGGCGGCGGCCAGGGCCCTCAGCCAGCACGCCGTGTTCGCCGGGTCCGTTTCATTTCCGAGCCGCTCGATCAAAAAAGCGGTGTCTTCCTTTATTCCCTTTTTTTCATAATATTCCGCGGCCCTGCCTCTCACGGCCGGGTCCTGGCTGGCGGCCAGGGCGGGCATCATTTTCTTTAATTCGGGGAAGTTGGCTTTATCCAGCATATCCATTCCGTAAACCACTTCTTTTGAAAATTTGCTGTTCAGGCTGCCGACAAGGGCGTTTGTTATATTGCTGTCGTTTATCTGCAATTCCGCTCCCGGCAGGACCTTGTTATTCAGCATCTCGCCCAGATTTTTCCTGTATTGTTTTCCAAGGAAAAAACTCAGCAGGACCCACAAAACCACCACGGCCAGCAGGGCCAGGCAGATTCCGGCGGCGCCCGCGTGGAATACCTGGGTCATCACCAGCAATACAGCGCCGGCTATGCCTGTAATTATGTTTGAAACGACGGTTTCAGACAGGTTTGTCACCCTGTCCTTTATTTTTGACGAAAGCGACTGGAGCAAATTGAAATAGGTTGAACTGTAGATGGTTGAAGCCATCACATCCTGGACTAGTTTCACGGAAACCGCTAATATGAACACCCACAGCGCCGGAAAAGACATTTTCGATGACAATACAAAAACCAGCGCGGCTAGGCCTATGAGTACCGGGGTGACAACGAGGCTGGCCAGCATGCCGAATACTTTCATGAACCGCGTGGCGATAAGGCCCTTGACCAGTATTACCGCTATGGAGGAAATTGAATAAAACAAACCCAGGAAGGAAGCCAGCTTGGCTTCATCGGTAATGTAGCTCTCTGCCTGGGCCAGGTACGCATTTTCCACGAAGCAGGCGGCCACCGCCGCAAGCGATGAAAGCGACAAGATGCCCAGGATAAACCTGTTTTTAAACAGGGATTTAAGCGTGGTTTTGCCCGCGTCAGGTTCCTCTTCCGGATTTTCGGCTTCCTGGCCGGTATCCGCTGACTTCATCTTGTCCCGGAAGGAAATATAGATCCAGATAAAAACAAATATTGACAGGAAATCAAACCCTGCAGCAAACTGGGTCAGGTTCAACGCCCCGGTAAACGTCACGATGAACGGAATAATAAAACCCGTTATCATGAACGCCACGTCTGTCCCGAGGTTCGCCGGGCCGAAAACGCGTTTAGACTGCCTTATATTGAAGAGCTTGTTGAGGATATTGTAGAAAAGCACGCCCGACAGCACGCCTTCAACGTCAAGCCAGAGCAGGTAAACCATGGCCGGCCACCTGATGCCTTCAACGGAGAGCAAAAACCTGAATGAAACCAGCGACACGCAGAAAAAAGCGATAGTCCCTGTAATGTATTTCAGGAACGACACCTTTTCCGATATTTTCATTATCGCCAGGCCCGTCAGGGGAATAAGAACGGCGTTGAATATGAAGGAATACGCCAGGAATTCCGCACCGTACCTGTCAAGGAAGATGGTGTTGGCGGAGGTGTAGCTGAACATCTGGGAAACGCCCCAGAAAAAGGCCAGCAGGAAGGACAGCAGTACCGGTTTTATCTCGTCAGCTTCAATGTTGAAAAGAAGTTTAAGCGTTTTTTCCATGAGGTTACCCGCTATTATCAATACCTAAAAAAACTGTGAAAACGCTTGATTTTTGCTATGTTGCAATAGGGTAGTTTTAATAGCCCTGCGGTTGAGTGGTTTTATCGGTGCCGAGGAAATCCTTGCACTGGATTATGGTTACGGTCCGGATTACCGTGTTTCCTCTGATGGTTTCAATCTTTTTATAAGGTTCAACTGACTTAAAAGCCTTTGTTATGAAATGCATTATTTCTTCGCCTGCCGGAGTATGGTAAACATACAGCCCGTTCCTGCCTTTTAAATTTTCCCAACCGCCCCAAATATCATACTGGTTGCGCCTGCGCCAGTCGTTGGGTAAACAGTAAGTCCGGGGGTGCCCCTTCAAATAAAACCCAAGTATCGCCGGTATCTGGTAATTGTAGCTGAAAACAAAAGTATTTTCGGGCTGGGTTTCCAGGATTTCGCTCAATTCATTGCCAAAGGTGTCCCAGCCGTAAACTTCATTTGACCTATCGTCCTGCGGTTTCACTTCTATTCCAACTGTTTCGATTATTGAAGGAAAGAGAATAACAATCGTTGGGATTATAGCCAGTAAAAGCCCGAAGGATAAAACTATGGTTTTTGTCAAATTTTTCCACCTGATTTTATCGATATAGTAAAAAACCATGACCAGGGCCGGCGGATAAGCGATATTGGTCCAGTTGGCTTCAGTTTTTGACCATAAACTAAGAAAGAAAAAAATCAGCAAAATAGGCGCCGTAAAAGATATCAGGAGAAGGGCCTGGTCAGTCAGTTCTTTTCTTTTTGTGAATCCGAAATAAATCAGGGCCATTATGATCAAAACAAACAATACCGGAGAAGTGAATACCAGCTGGCCTCCCAGGAAATCAAAAAAAGAACTACTTGAATAGCTGGGCACACCGGTGGTTCCCAAACCAAAAACATGCCGATAAGTTTCAAAATTATGCCTCAAGTTCCAGATTAAGTGAGGGCCTAAAATAAAAAAGAACAATAACAGGCTTAAATAGGAATGCTTGTTAAAGAACCATTTTCTGTTGTTTTTCGAAAGGAGGAGAAATACAAACACGCAAAAAAACATCAAAAAACTGCTCACTTTTCCGTACACGGCTAAAGCGGAAGCTGTTGCCCAAAGATACAGCCAAAAGGGTTTTTGTGTTAAAATAAATTTCGAGAAAAACAATATAGCAAGCACCCAGAACAATATAGTTACAGTATCGTGCATCATTAGAATAGATCCCGCTGTACCCAGGGGGGTTATGTGCAGGGTAGCTATTGTCAAGAATGCGATTTTTGAGCTTTTTGTAAGTATTTTTGCCAGCAAAAACAGGGCTATGCTTGTTAGGGAGGACGAAACAACGGCACCAAACCGGACAGCAAATTCCGAATTGCCAAGAATTGACGTAAAAAACTTTATCCACCAGGCGACCATGCCGGGCTGATCGTGGTAATTAACCGCTAATCTCTGCGCCCAGCCCCAGTAATAGGCCTCGTCAAAACACAGGTTCAGCCGGCCGATATAAGTTAATTTAAAGACGGCCATCGCAACCAAAAATATTGCGAATAACGAGGCATACAATTTATCTGAACTTTTATTGGTACTAATTTCCATAGACAGATTATAGCAAAAAAAAATAGTGTGTTACCTAAAAAAAGCGTGAAAACGCTTGATTTTTGCTATGTTGCGGCGGGACATATTATTGAATATTCAGCAAACCCGCAAAAATGCTCAATTAAGCGTCAAGTTCCTTTCCGCAGTGAGGGCATGTTTTATGGGCCTTCTTTTCTCTCTGCATTTCTTCCATGAAACCGGAACCGATTATCGCGGTAGGGACAGCGAACATCCCTATCCCTATCAGGGCTATGATACTTCCCAAGAACTTCCCCAAAGCCGTGACAGGGTACAGGTCTCCGTACCCGATCGTCGTAATGGTAGCGATGGTCCACCACATTGTTGCAGGTATGCTTGAAAACCTGTCAGGCTGCGCCCTGTATTCAACCAGGTATATTACGCAGGAAGCCATTATTATGACTATGAAAAGCATGAAACTTGTAAGAAGGATCTGCTCTTTCCTGCTTTTAAAGACCCTGCCCATCATCTGCAGGGAATTGGAATACCTGGCAAGCTTGAGTATCCGGAACATCCTGAATAACCTCATCACCCTTATAAAACGAAGGTCAACTTTTAACAAAAAAGGAAGGTAAAAAGGAAGTATGGATACCAGGTCAACAATGGGGTAAAACTGCATGGCGTAACGTATTCTGCCGTAAAACGGGTGTGAAAACTTCTCAATCGCCGTGCAGCTCCACATCCTTAATATATATTCAATCGTGAATATCGCCACGCAGGCCACTTCGAATAACTTGAAATAAGACTCAAACCTTACCGCGAACGTGCGTTCGGATTCAAGGATTATGGCTATGACGTTGAGAAATATCACGGTGCTTATGAATGCGGAAAATATCCTGGCTGGTTTGTCGTTTTCCTTCAGGTTGTCAAGGATCTCTATCACTCTCTGTTTCAAAGCCATTCGATGCCTCCCTCTTAACTGACGTTACCTTCTTTAACGAACACCGTCAAAAGCAGCGCGGAAACCAGCGCCATGGCGGCGCCGAATGAAAACGCGGTAACAACACCGAACTTCTGCCACAATACGCCCATCAGCAGGCTTGCGGGCAATGCCCCTATCCCGATGGCGAAATTATAGGTGCCGTACGCCGACCCGCGGGCTTCGCTTTTAACCAGGTCGGCGACAAACGCCTTTTCCGCGGACTCGGTCAGCCCGAAGAAGAAACCGTATACCGCGAAGAGAACCCAAATGTGGGCCGGGGCCTTCGCAAGCGCAAAACCCAGGTAAACCAGGAAATATATAACCCACCCCGCCGCTATGACCTTTTTTCTGCCGATTTTATCGGACAGCGCGCCGCCCGGGGTGGAACTGAGCATTTTTACCACGTGAAGCAGTATCCAGAGCATGGGAAGCACCGCCACGGCGATGCCCTCGTCCTTCGCACGCAAAAGCAGGAAAGCGTCGGATGAATTGCCCAGTGTAAATAGAAGCACTATCGCTAAATATTTCTTGAAGTTTTTGTCGAAAATATTGAAACCGAGCTTGACGCGGGTCCCCTGGGATCCCGGAGGGGGCGCACAGGTGCCGAAGTCGTCAGGGTTTTTGTCCTTTACCAGGAAAATGACGATAAACACCGCGATAACGGCAGGTATGAAAGCCAGCGCGAAAACCTGCCTGTAACCGAAAGAATACGCCAGTAAAACCGCGGCAATGGCGGGGCCGGCTATCGCGCCTGCGTGGTCCATGGCACGGTGAAACCCGAACGCCTTCCCCTTCTCCTGCGGGTCGCAGGTATCGGCTATCAGGGCGTCCCGCGGGGCCGTGCGGATGCCCTTGCCCATCCTGTCGGCGAAGCGGACAAAAAGGACATGCCACGGGTAGGCCGCGAAAGCCACCATCGGCCTGATAACGGATGAGAGTGTGTAGCCGGAGGAAACAAAAACCTTCCTCTTATTGAACTTGTCAGAAAGCCAGCCGGCCACAAGTTTCATTATGCTTGCCGTGCTTTCCGCCACTCCTTCAACAAGCCCGACAAACGACATCGGGGCTTTTAACACGCCCGTTAAAAACACCGGCAGCAGCGGGTAGATCATCTCGCTGCTCATGTCGGTAAAGAAACTTACCAGGCCCATATAGAAGATGTTCTTTGGAAAACCGAATATCTTTTTTTCCGGCTGCATTTTTCCTTTTTCCTTTTGAACCATATGCCAGATAATATGAAAATTTCGCCGAATTATCAATGATTCAACACGACACGGTGATTCAACACGACGCGGCAGCACTTCCCAAAATGCCTCTTGACAGCCATACATATATTATGTATGCTATGTATGTATGAAAACACATTTGACACCAAAACAACAAAAAGTATTTAATGCAATTAAAGAATTTCAGCGGGTAAATAATCGGATGCCAAGTTATAAGGAATTATCTGATGAGTTGGGCTATCCTTCGGTAAATTCAATTCAACAGTACATAAGAGTTCTTGAAAAAAAGAAATATTTGAATATTGAAAAAGATTGTGGGATTAAAAGCATTAGTGCTCTTGAGAAAAAAGAAACAGATTTGGTAAATGTTGCCTTGTTGGGTGGTGTAGCTTGCGGAACTCCGCTTTTAGCAGAAGAAAACATAGAAGGTTATGTCTCTATATCAAAAAGTCTTGTTAAAAATAAGCCAGAAAGTTATTTCTTCTTACGTGCTCAGGGAACGAGTATGAATGATGCTGGAATAGATGATAATGATTTATTATTAATAGAAAGCCAACCAAGAGCTAATCCTGGGGAAAAAGTTCTTGCGCTTATTAATGACGAAGCAACAGTAAAAATATTTAGACCACAGGCTGATTGTATCGTGTTATTGCCGAAATCAAAAGACGAAAAGCATAAACCAATTATCGTTTCAAAGGATTTTCGTATTCAAGGTGTTGTAAGAAATATTGTGAAAATAAATGATTAAATATAGTTTGATAATAAAAATTCTTTTTAATAAAATACCAGTATAGGGGAGTCAAAATGGCATTAGACAATCAACTAGTTACAATTAAGCAAGCAAGCGAATGGGCAACGGATTTCTTTAAGAAAAATATTACCCCATCGAACATTTCGTATCTCATTCAATACGGACGAGTAAAAAAAATAGGTGACAATGGTGAAACCTTAATAAACAAGTCTGAATTGATAAAGTATTACAGTTCTTTCTATGGACAAAGAGAAATTTCCTGGAAAGATAGTTTGGGAAATGATTTAAACTGGCATTTATCCTTTGATTCCATAAAGGAAGCAGAAACAACAAAGCATGTCCACCGGTTACACCCCTACAAAGGTAAATTCATTCCACACCTAGTGCAATATTTTATTGATGATCATATCGATGAATTCAAGAAAAAAATATATTTTAAAAATGGTGATATTATTCTTGATCCTTTTTGTGGTAGCGGAACCGCCTTAGTGCAAGCGAATGAGTCTGGCCTGCATGCAATAGGTATAGACATTTCAGAATTCAACTCGTTAATAAGTAATGCGAAAATTCAGGATTACAACTTTAGCGATTTAAATAAGGAAATCTCAATAATTACCGAAAAACTGCAAAAATATGTTTATTCTTCCAATGTTTACAAATTCGAAAAAGATCTATTAGAATCTCTATATCAATTTAATAATAAATACTTTCCCGCGCCCGAATTTAGAAGAAAAGTCTATAAAGGTGAAATAAACGAAGCTAAATATTCGAAACTGAAGGAAGAGCAATTTTTACCTATTTTTGATAATCTTATAAAGAAGCATGCTGTTAGTGTAAAAAGTAAAACAAGTGGCAATGGATTTTTGGGAACCTGGTGTTTAGATGACATCAGGAAAGAAATTAAATATGTTTATAATATGGTAGAGGAAATAAAGAATAAAAAAACAAAAGAGATAATAATGATAATCCTGAGTCGATTCGTTCTTGCAGGGCAACAACTCACTCTGATTTAGCCACATTAAAAACTCCAGTTACAACAACATATTATTGCCAGAAACACTCGAAAATATGCAAGCCTCTTTTCTCTATTTTAAATTGGTGGGAAAGATATTCGCAAGATACAATTCAGCGTTTGATTGAATTTAAAGAATTGAAAACAAATACTTTCCAATTTTGTTTAACTGGTGATTCAAGAAATATTGATATTTTTGCAGCTACAGAGAAAAGGAATCTAGAATATTCTGAGATTTTGAAAAATAAAAAGATCTCGGGTATTTTTTCAAGTCCACCCTATGTTGGGTTGATTGACTACCACGAACAGCATGCCTATGCTTATGATTTATTTAAACTAGACAGGAAGGACAAGCTGGAAATAGGTCCTTTATTTAAAGGACAGGGTAGAGAGGCTCAAGAATCTTATGTTAGTGGTATTTCGGATGTTTTGAGTAACTGCAAAAAGTTTATGCGTAACGATTATAATGTTTTTCTCGTTGCAAATGATAAATTTAACCTTTACCCTAGAATAGCGGAGAAGTCTGGAATGAAAATAATTAATCAATTTAGGAGACCTGTCCTGAATCGTACGGAAAAGGATAAAGGTGCTTATTCAGAAATAATATTCCATTTAAAAGAGGTGGATAATTGAATATTATTATTGAGGGTTACTTAAATAAATTTGTCGAAGAGTTTGATTTAGACAAAATTGAAAAAGATATTAATTTTGAAAAATTCTGTCATTATTCAATCTTGAAAAATGAATTATCTTTTTTCGACGATAATGATTTAAATGAGGTTAGTATTGGCAAAAACAAGGGAATTGATGGAATATGTATCTCGGTTAATGGACATATCATTACAAATATTCAAGCGGAGTTTTTTTGCCAGTTTGACCTCAAGCTGACAGCGTAACTTAGCCCGCAAACTTAGCCCGCTGCCTTGACAATATTTCTTAAAAGTATTATAATTTCCCAGTAAATAAGATTTATTTCTGACGGGTAAAATATGCTCTGGATAAAACTTGTAAGAAAAATACTGACAATCCTTAACTCGAACATTTCTCCTTTCGAGATCGGCTACGGCGTAGCGCTCGGCTCAATAATCGGCTTAACCCCCTTCCTGGCCCTGCATAACCTGGTGGTTTTCATACTGATAATATTACTGAACGTAAACATCTCCTCTGCCTTGCTTGCCGTCGCTGTTTTTTCCATTATCGGCCACTTTACCGACCCCATTGCCAACCTGATCGGGAAGCTGCTTCTTGTAAAAATGGATTTTCTCAACCCGTTCTGGACCAACCTTTACAATATGCCTATTGTTCCCTTGACACGGTTCAACAACACAGTGGTACTGGGAAGCCTGGTCCTGTCCCTCGTCCTTTTTGTGCCCATTGCCGTTTTAACTATAAAATTCATAGTGTATTACAGGTCGAAGCTTGCCTCGAAAGTCGCGCAGTGGAAAATCATGAAATTATTCAAACTGTCGCCTATATATAAAATCTTTTCTGCCTACATCCCATAACCAATGAAAATAATTCGCTGGAAAGCGGTAATACCCCTGGCTGTCCTGACCACCCTGACGGTTGTTTTCTGCGTTTTCTTCATGGATTCCATAATCAAGAATATCTTCATATCAAGCGGCGAAGCGATCTTCGGCGCGAAGGTGGAAATAAGGAAGCTGAAGACCGGCATCATATCGCCCTCCATTGATATTCAGGGCCTTCAAATAGCCGACAAAGGCAATTTTTTCAAGAATGCCATTGAGGTGGACAGCATCCGGTTCGGCATGAAGTTCCTTCCCCTTTTATCCAAGAAAGTGATAATCGACGACATGAGCATAGAGAACATCCGCTTTGGCACGGAAAGGAAGACTTCCGGCGAACTGCCTCCGAAAAAAATCAAAAAGATCGAAAAAAAGCAAAAAGCCGAAAAGAAGGACGGTATAACGTCAAAGCTGTTCGACTCGCTCAAGGCAAAGATGGACCAGGAAGCAAGCTCCATGCCCATAGCAAAGGGGACGGACGGCCTGGGCGACAGCGTAAAGTCCTTTGACGCGAAAAAACTTGTTTCCGGGTACGACCTGGAATCAAAGAAGAAACTGGATTCCCTGTCAAAGGACAGCGCCGAAAAATTCCAGAAGTACAAAACACAGCTGGAGGGGATCAAGCCGGAAGAAAGGGTGGAATCGACCAACCTGCTTATAAAAGAGGTTTCAAAGATAAAAATAAAGACAGTCCAGGACGTGCAGCCGGCCAAGGAAAAAATAGACAGTTTGAACAAGGAAAAACAGCTTCTGGACGAAACGCTCTCAAAGATAAACGCGTCCAAGGACGGGATATCGAAGGAGCTTAAGGAAAAAGGGGCGGTTATCGGGCAGATAGACGATCTTGTGAAAAAAGACCGCGACAACCTGATGGCGATGGTCAATATAGGCAAAATAGACAAGGGCGGTATAGCCCGCGCGGTATTCGGCCCCATCTGGATGAACCGGGTCAACAAGGGCATGTATTACCTTTACCTGGTAAGGAAGTATTCACCGCCCAAGAAGAAAAACCAGGCGAAGGACCTGTTCCCCAGGGAAAAAGGGTATGATGTTGTCTTCTATAAAAGTGAAGTCCTGCCCGGCCTCCTGATAAAACACATCGGGATTTCGGGAAAATCGGAAGAACTTGACCTGGAAGGAACGCTTGTCGACCTTTGCTCCGACCAGATGGCGTACGGCAGGCCTGCCAGGCTCAACATTACAGGCAAAAACGGGAAAAACACCTATTTAATTGACGGCCTTTTCGACCATACGGGCGACATACCGGTTGATTCCATTTCTATAAAAGCGGACAACATGGAAGTAAGCTCGCTGGGCATTCCCAAAAACGACTATATCCCGGATATCAAGTCGGGCACAATGGTCCTTATTTCCAGCTTTACCCTGAGAGAAGAAGAACTGGACTGCAGGATGCTGATCGAGATAAAAAATGTGAAATTTGCCAAAAATAAGGGCAATTCCGAGATTAACAATATGCTCGGCGAAGTGTTTGACAGCATAAACAGCATTACAGTCGAGGCCAGGATGTACGGAAAGTCGGACTCCCTGCAGACAGAGCTTGATTCGAACCTGGACGACATGGTCTCGGAGAAGCTGAAGGCAGCTTACGAGAAAAAGGTGGCTGAATACAAGGCGAAAATAAACGAGGAACTGAACAACCAGGTCAACAAAGAAAAAGAGAAATTTGCCCTGGAATACGAATCAAAGAAGGAAGAGCTTACAAAGGGGTTCACGGAGAAACAGAACCTGGTAAATGAACAGAAACAGGCGATAGAGGACAAGATACAGGAAGTCAGGAAGAAAATAGAGGATTACACCGAAGGCGAGAAGAAGAAACAGGAAGAAGAAGTGAAGAAGAAGATCGGCGACAAAGTTCCCACCAAAGAGCTGGACAAATACTTCAAATAAGCAACACCCCCGGCAGGATTCAGGCATTCCCCTTTTTTTTCCTCACAATAAACAAGGACGCAGCTATCAGGAAAGCTCCCGATAATACAAAAACGGACCTTATCCCGAAGTAAGTCGCCGCCATTCCGCCGCTAATGGACCCGATAGCCCCGCCGATAGCTCCCGCGCTTGAAGCCAGGCCGAACACTATGCCCTTCATCTCGGGTGACGCGTTTCTCGCCATAACGGTATAGGCGCTCGGTATCACGCCGGCCACAAAAGCCCCGAACATGACCCTTATGAAGAGAAGCTGGTAAGGATTGCCTGCCAGGACCTGCAGGAGAGAGAACACCCCGGCGTACATAAGCGATTTTACCAGGATATTCTCAAAACCTTCCCTGTCACCCTTCCTGCCCCAGAACCGGGTGAACAGAAACTGGCTCACGGCCGCCGAAGAAAATATTATCCCCGCCAAACTTGCCATGTGCCGGGTCGTTGTGCTGCCTATCTGCTCTATAAAAAGCGAAAACACCGGCTGTACAATGAGCAGGGAGGCCTGCATAATAAGAACAGAAAGGAACATTGTGCGCAGGGGCCCGGAATTAAGGATGTATTTCAGGTTATCGAAGAACTTTGTTTTTTCCGCTTTCGGACTTTCAGCCCTGTTTTCCGTCACCAACAGCATGCTTATGGCCACGCATATTAAATGCGCGCCGCCAATGACCAAAAACACGTTCCTGTACCCGACCAGGTCC
>Ga0208373_1004798_pt1 | contig 11782 bp, 15 predicted proteins | sample RifOxyC2_FD_184036 | JGI IMG/M metagenome (GOLD analysis project Ga0208373, IMG submission 184036) | Soil microbial communities from Rifle, Colorado - Rifle Oxygen_injection C2 (SPAdes) | ecosystem: Environmental > Terrestrial > Deep subsurface > Rock core/Sediment | place: Rifle, Colorado... | reverse complement strand
TATGAGTGTTAATCCTGGCTTTGGGGGACAAAAATTTATGTTGGAAGTTTTGGAAAAAATTTCTGAACTTAGAGCTCAAAATACAGATTTAGATATTGTTGTTGATGGTGGAATAAATGAAGAAACTGCAAAATTAGCAGTTAAAGCAGGGGCAAATGTTTTGGTGGCTGGTAGTTATATTTTTGGAGCTAAAGATAGGTGTAGCGCTATTGCAAAACTTAAAAATGTAAAAATTTAATTTTTTTATTTCTTAAAAATTTTTTATGAAAAAATTTTTTATAATTTTGTTAACGTCTTTTTTAATATTATTTAGTTCTTGCGGACAAGAAGAAGTTAAAAATGTAGCGCAAGAACAATTTAATTTTAATGATTTTCAATTTACTTTACCGGTAAATTGGCATTTTGATTCTATGGAAAATGATACAGATGCGAAGATAAAAGTTCCTGATGAAAAGTATGACGTGTATATGATTATGTCTATGGTAGAAATGGGCGAAATACCTGAGACAGCACCGGTTTTAGAAAATAATAATGTAAAAATATATGATGATCCTTGTGGCGAATCTTTGACTTGTTATAAATTGTCAGCTAATGACGTTGTTTATTCTATAGTATATTATATTGATAGTAATGAGCCAATTCCAGATGATTTTGACGGACTGATTTGGTATCCAAAAGCTGATATTACAGATGATCAGTTAGTTGATTTGTTAGCTACGGCAGAGAAAATTTAAAACTGATAAAGATAAATAGGAATTTTGGTCTCTAGATTTTTTTCGATTAATTGTTTTTCAAGGCCTTCAATAGGGAAAACATAAGAAATCACACGTGTTCCTGATTTTAATTCTTTAATTAATTTATCTTTTAGTTGATTTTTTAAAGAATCTTTCATGCCATAAACGTAGATAGCATTAGCATTTGATAAATTTTCTTTAAAAAGATTTTTATATTTGAATTGAATATTTTTATTTCTATAAAAAATTTGTCTAATTTTACAAACTAAGAACATCGGCAAAGCAAGTTCTAATCCAATAGATTTGACTCCAAAATGTTTATTGGCGTAAAAAATAGTTTTTCCATCACCGCAACCAAGATCATAAAAAACTTCATTTTTTTTAAGCTTAGCAAGTTTAAAAATCCTTTCTAAATCTTTAGTTCTGCAGGGCACCCAGGGAGCCAGTGATACGGCGGCAAGCGCAAAGGAACAAAGAAGGAGTGTTAAGATTATGAGTAAAATATTCATGTCGCAGTAGTATAGTTTTTTTCTATTTTCAAGTATACTTTTTTATGTAATTATTTGAAAGAAATTTATGCAAAATAAAATTTTAAATTTTGACAAGCCTTTATTAATGGGGATTTTGAATGTTACTGTGGATTCTTTTTTTGATGGAGGAAAATATTTGGAAGAAAAATGTTTATCAAAACGCCTAAAACAAATTATGGAAGAGGGGGCTGATATTATTGATATTGGAGCTCAATCAACGTTTGCTGGGAGGAAGGAGGTGCCTTTTAAAGAGGAAAGTGAAAAAATATTAAATGCGATGAAGATATTTTTAAGGACAAAGGATAAAGAAAAAATTTTAATTTCAATAGATACTTATCAATCTCAGGTCGCGCAGATAGCTTTGGAAAATGGAGCAGACATGATTAATGATGTTACGGCCATGCGCAAGGATCCTTTGATGCCTGAGGTGATTGCCAAATTTGGTTGTCCAATTGTTTTGATGTATGCGAAAGAAGATAATGCTAGAACAACAATGGATAATGTTGATTATGATGATATTATTTCTGTTTTAAAAAAGTTTTTTGAGGAAAGAATAAGTTTTGCGATTTCTAGAGGCGTGAAAAAAGAACAAATTATTTTGGATCCAGGAATGGGTTTTTTTATTAGTGGCAAGGCTAAATATAGTTTTGAGATTCTACATAGACTGAAAGAATTGAAAGAATATTTTAAATTACCAATTTTAGTTGGAACCTCAAGAAAAAGTTTTTTAAGTTGCGGAGGGAAATATGGTCCAGAAGAAAGGCTGGAAGGATCTTTGATTTCTGCTGGTATAGCGGTCTTAAATGGAGCAAATCTCATTAGAGCGCATGATGTTAAAGCGACTAAGAAAGTTTTAGAAATTATAAAAAACATGTACAATACAGATACAAATTAATTTATGTTTATGTCTTTGTTTTATTTAATTGCCGCTTTAGTCGTTTGCATTACTATTCATGAAGCTTCTCATGCTTATGTGGCTTATAAATTAGGCGATCCGACAGCTAAACGCGATGGACGTGTAAGTTTGAATCCTTTGAGGCATTTAGATCCGCTTGGAACTTTAGCTGTATTTATTTTTCATATTGGCTGGGGTAAGCCAGTTGTTATTAATGATAGAAATTTTAAATATCCTGTTCGCGATAGTGCTCTTACCGCGCTTGCTGGACCGATTTCTAATTTATTAACCGCATTTTTGATTGCTATTCCCTTAAAGCACCTTGATTTTTCAGGAGTATTAGTCTATTTAGGATTTTTACTGCAAAGTATTTTTAGTTTAAGTATTGTTTTAGCAGTTTTTAATTTAATTCCTTTACCTCCTTTTGACGGTTCGAAAATTTTGGGTCTTTTTATCCCTTCAAAATATCAACATAAATATGATTTTTTTATGCAAAGAGCCATGGGATATGTTGTTTTGGTGTTATTATTTGATATTTATTTGTTAGAGAGCTTGGTTTCCTTTTCTTTTGTAAAAGTTTTTATTGGCATAAGTTATGATTTGATTTCAGGATTTATTTTATCGAACACTTAAAAAATAGGTTAAATCTGTATTATATGGAAATTTTCTATAAAAATATTAGGCAGTATAAAATTGTTGATAAAAATAAAGATAAAATTGCTAATCTAAAAGACATTTTAATTGACTTAAGAAATGGTAGGGTAGTTGCTTTTGTCACTATGGATCATTTATGTTTTTTGCCTACGGATATTTTGGGTTGTCATCAAAATGAAATTCAAATTTCAAATAAATTTTTTTTAAAAGCGGTTAATGATTTAGAACAAATTAATCAGTGTGGAATAATAATTGGGAAAAAAGTATTTACAAAAAGTCATGAATTCTTAGGTAGAGTTCGGGATTTCGCTGTTGATACAAATACGAATTATTTAGAATTAATAAAAGTCGTAAAAAAGTTTTTTTTCTTTTTGCCAATAAAAAAACACGAAATATATTTGAAAAACATTATTGAAATCAATGAGAAAGAAGTAATTGTTGATGATATTTTGATACAAGAACCTTTAAGGCAGGTCGATTTAGCCACGGCCTAAATTTAATAATAAAAAGAGCTGTTGTTTTATGCAACAGCTCTTTTTTTGAGAAAATATTTCTTATTATTACACTCCTTCTTGTCCGGTAGCAACTCCTTGAATTACAGTGTTAACTATCGCAAATGAAACTACAATTATAATAATACCGATAACGGCATTCTTAATTACTCCTTTGCCTTTTGCAATACCATCTTCTTCACCAGCAGTAATAACAAGGAAACCTCCATATATCAAATATACAACAGCAAGAAGTCCTAAGAATCCTAATACAAAATTTAAAGCTGTTTGTACAAAGGTACGAATACTTCCTCCAGAACTAGTTTGGAAAATTTCGTCTCCGGTGGAAATTACCGTGCTGGTATCAGCCGCAAAAACTGAATTTGCGATTAATAGTAAACTCATCGTGCCAAATACCGCAAGGATTTGGTAAATGCTTTTCTTAGAAAGTTTAAATTTCATGTGAAAATGTTATTGAGTAAAGGATTTCATTATATTTTATCAAATTTTACCTTATTTGAAAAGAAAAATAAAGTTGACGCGAATGGAAAGTGTTGTGGAGTTAGTGTTAAAATGTATATTTTAGTATAAAATACAATAAATTAATAACCTTTTTCGTATGGGAACAATTAATGTTGATATTTTGTTAGTGATTGCCGTTATTTCTGCTATTACTCAAGGTATAAAAAAATATTTATTGCAGGAACATTATAAATATGCATCTTTTGTGGCTCTTTCTTTGGGTTTTGTTTATGTTTTTGCTCAAAAATATATTTGCAATCAGTACCAGAATATAAATATTGTTGATACTATAGTTTTGTCTTTGGCGATAGGATTTGCCGCTTCTGGAGGATATGAGAATATAAAAAATTTGTTTTTACAGAAAAAATAGAGTTAGTAATTAGTAAAGAGTAATTGGTAATGAGTAATAATGCGTTTGCTTGAATTGGAACGGGTAGGTTATGTGAAATATATTTTTCTAAAAAACGTAAAACAGAAAACGCATAATTTATAATGAATCACTTTTACGAGTTGACAATAATGATTTCATCTTCTAATTCAATTCCAAAATTTGCCATTACCTTCTCTTTTGCTAAGGCTCTTAATTTTAGAATATCATCGCTAGTTGCATGGCCTAAGTTCATGAAAAAATTAGCGTGTTTTTCTGAAATTTTAGCTTCACCAATTTGATAACCTTTTAACCCCACAGAATCGATTAATCTTCCAGCACTGTCGCCTTCAGGATTTTTAAAAAAAGAGCCGGTTGTGAAGCCCCAAGGTTGTTTCTCGGCACGAAAATTTACGGCTTCTTTACTTTTTTTAAGATCAGTATTGGTATTTTTTAGCTTCAGAGTTGCTTTGAGAACGATTTCTTTTGTTTTTTTAAGCTTGCTATCGCGATATTTAAAATCAAAATAATCTTTTTTGACCTCAAAAATACCTTTTTCAAAATCATATAGGGTTACATTTTCAATTAGATCGGCAATTTCGCAGTCATGACAGCCGGCATTTCCATAAATTGCTCCTCCAAGCGTTCCTGGAAGTCCATTAGCCCATTCAAGTCCAGTTAGTTTTTTTGAAAAACTTTCTTTGGCTAGTAAAGCCATTCTTGCTCCAGCGGAAGCTTTTAAGAATGGTGCACTGCTATTGATAAATTCGAAATTGGAATCTGTGATTTTGATTACAAGTCCACGAAACCCGTTTGAATCAAATAAAATATTTGAACCGCCACCAAAAATAAAATAAGGAATTTCTAGATTTTTTGTGATTTTTAGGAACTCAGGCAGAAGATTAATATCGCTACAATTCCAAAAAAGATCAGCTGGTCCGCCAATACGAAAAGTACAGTGATTACTTAAAAATTCCTGAGATTTGAGATCAGGAATTTTTTGAATGAGAATAGAATATTTTTGTTGTAACATAGCCCTTTCAATCCTAAATAAATTCAAAATCATTAGTAACTATCACTGATTATTGTAATTTTTATTTAATTCTTTGCTTAAGTAGTTTCCAATATTTTGCTGGACTTTTCATGAAGCATTTAAGACCATGAGCAGAAACTTTTGCTTTGATTTGTTCGCCTGTGAAAGGATTAATCAAGGTTTTTTTGAACAAATTTGGTAAAAAAGTTCGTTTGGTTGCTCGGCAAGAATGGCTTCGAGTATTTCCAGTAGTAGGGCCTTTACCGGTAATTTGGCAGACACGAGACAATTTAATTGAGAATTAAAAATTAAAAATTTAAGAATTGAGAATTCTTAAAACGCTGGGGTATTTTAAGTGGATTTTTTGAAAAATGCAAGGGGGTTTGGAATTGCGAATTAAAGGATGAGAAGGGATCAAAGACAAAATGGTTTGAAAAAACTTTGGTAATGAATAGAATCCTCATTGTCTCTCCTTTCCCTCCGACGCTTAAGCTTTGGCGGGCAGGCGTAAAAGAGAGGATTTGATAATTTCGGGACTTTCTAAAAAGTCAAAGATGAATGTTTATTGATGCTATATGATGATTAGAATAAGAATTACTCTTATTCCAGTGCGTTAGAATAAGAATTGATCTTATTCTAAGAATATTACTTTTATTAGAATAAGGCAGGTGAGATGTATATAGACTTGTAATATAGGGATCAAAAGATTTTATGAATTTATTAAAATCAGATTTCTAGTTTTTTTATGGACATCAAAATTAATGATAAAGTCAGATGAATCAGTTTTTTGTTGAAGTAAATCAACTTGAGGAAAATTCTTACGAAAAATAGAAGTTGTTATAAAGATAGTGGGTTGGGAAATATGATATTTTCATTATTTAATTGAATGAAAAATTATTTGCTCTAATTTTTTAGGTTCATCCGTGCCTATTCTGTACGTTTTACCATTTCTCAGTTTCATTTCAACTGCATCAAAACCAGAAATATTGTAAATCCACATCTTGGGCCAAAACCACACTCTAATTCCCCATCCATAATACCAATGATTCCTTACGGTTTTAGTGGATACTATATCATTAAGTAAAAATCTTTTTTTATAAATACCGTAGCCAAATTTAATTCGTAAATATTTTTCATCAATAATTATTTGAAGTGACACAAAGGAAGCAAGAATAAATATGATTAATGCCATTATGGCAGTAACGGCAAAATTTGTGCCGGAGTAGTACGAGGGAGGTTCTGCCTGAGCTGTAATATAAGTCCATGCGAAAAGTACCAGTATGGCCAACGTAACAGCTAGTATTAGGTAACTAATTTGAGTGTGTTTGTATTTCATAAAATTGATATTGTTACATAGATTATAAAGCTGTTCATTCAAAGGTGGAATTCTGAATTCTACTTAACGTTCCGCATTTTGTGATTTTTATTTAGCTTGAATACTTGGGATTAAAATATCTTCAACGTATGAACTGTATAAATCTGGATAAGTATAAATGATGAAATGTTTTTCGGTAGGTTTTAGACTTTTCCCAAGGCCGTCAATGCCACCTGGTACTAAAGCGTATACGTCTGCAATCTGGCCAAGACCAAAATCGAGGTTGCGTAAAATACCAACATAATAATTATTAACAGTTTTTGGTTCATTGCCCCACATAGACTCAGGACCTTGGTTTAGTTTCGCGGCTATTAACCATTCTTCTTCAGCTGTCCAAGTATCTTGGAAAACTTTTATTTCGTATGTTGAGCCAAACTCTGCTACAGGACTTTCAAAGTTTGGTCTAATGTAGATAGTGTTATCTTGTTTTGTTACTTCCCACTGTTCGCGACCGAGATTTTGGTCGAAATCTTCTTGTAGTGATGTGCCTAGAAAGGTTTTGGGATAAGTGAAGGTTAAATCATTGTCGCTGTAAGTAAGCCATTCTACGCCAGCGGGTAATGATGTGGCGTTTTCTTTTGTTTCTGGAGTTTCGCTTGATGTATTATCTGTTGTTTTTGGAGTTGTTATATTTTCGTTAATAGTTGGTTCTTCATTTGTTGTTTTTTGAAGATCTTGAATTCCTTCTCGCAATTCTTTAATTGAATTTTGTTGTAAGAAAAAAACGCCACCTCCGACAATGAGTGCTGTGATTATGACAGCTACAATGATTTTCCATGTTTGGTCCATAAAATTTTGGATTAAGAATTATTTTAATTATATATTAGTTGCTTTTAAAAATCAGCCCAATTTCAAGCTAATGTTTCTCGATATCCGACGTTTCAATAAAACAAAGTGAACTGAAATGTGGCTTTAGCTCTTACAGATATTCCGTGTTAGCTGATGTATTTTGTGGCGCGTCATTTGTTTACTTTTTCTTTCACGGTTAGCCCAATCCAAATAATTCCAAGAATAAAAACAAGTGGTATTACTGGAACAAAAATATCTAGAACCCAATCTCCTGGATAACCGAGATCGCTATCAGTACATATATTCCTGAGATGCTTAATTTGATTTGGCCAAATGGCAATCCTGTAATATAGGGCTGTGCTAAGTATTCCGAGTAAAAAAGTTAGCAGATGGGTTAGTGTCTTTTTCATAAATGATTTGTTAATGATTTAATCATATTACTTTTTAGGGAAAGCGCCAAAAAATATTTTAGCTAATGTTTCGGAATATGCGATGTCCCGATGTAGCGAAGCGGAATCGGGATATGGGGGAGGGAATTGCGCAACCTCTATTTATTATTTAATTAGGCGCAATTTCCCGAACCGCATATTCAGTGTTGTCGGATGTGTTCTGTTTTTCCTTTTTTTTGCCCAAAGTGTTTGTCGGAGTTTTTGGTTTATTTGACTCTATTTTGGTGGTAATTATTTTGTAAATTGAGTCCAAAATATCCTCTTCGCTAAATGATAAATCCGTTTTTTTCTTCAAAACTTTTTTAAGAAACTTAATGACGTGCGTGTCATATAGATTTTTACTCAGTTGAATTGGCTCCAATGCTTCAAATCTTGTCCAGAAATTTGATAATTCATTTTTTTCCACACTTTTCTTTGTGAGATAAACCAAAAACTCTGACATTTTTTTGAAATCATCCTTATTTGAAATATCAAAATCAAAAATCTTTCTGCTGTTTATTGGTTTTTCAAAGAGTACTTTATATAACTCAATTTGCTTGCCATTCGTTAATATAATCCAGTCAATGCCTTCATTTGCGGCATAATTGACACTTTGCCTTAGATGCTTGTCGCTGAGATCCAGTTGAATTGATTTAACTTCGACAACAAAATGTTTTTTTCTGGCTAGCTGAATGACGTAATCGGCATATTCTCCGCGTATTCGATATTCAGTTTTAATTTCGTCGAGTTCAATATAACCAAAAACGTCAGTGAGTAAGCTATTGACCATTAGTCTTGTTGCCGATTCGTCTAAATCGTTATATTGTTTTTTCATGTACCTTTTTCTGTACTCTTTGAGTTTTGCAGAAAGATTTTTGATTTGGTTTTGAGTTGGCATAGTGTTTATTGATTAAAATTTATTTAAATATTAGCACTTTTATAAATGGATGAAAAACAGAACATTTCCTACAATCCGTTTTTATCCGACATGTTTTCGTAAAACATACTTAAATTTCTAGTTTTTACGAAGTGAGCGTAGTTTAAATTTATTTTGTAAAACATTTTAAATTTATTCTTTCTTTAAAAAAACGCAAGAATTTTTGAATAAGGCTCTAAGGAGCCGTAACGAAATAACTTACATATAGCATTATTAAGCATTTATTTGCACTGGCGGAGAGAGGGGGATTCGAACCCCCGTTAGAGTTGCCTCTAAACACGCTTTCCAAGCGTGCGCACTAAGCCACTATGCGATCTCTCCGAAAAATCTCTCTTGCTCCTTTTAAATTCATATCATATATTTAGGTTAGTTTAAAGTTTATAAGCTTTAAATTTTATAAATTTTCTAATTTTTTTATCATGAATGTTGGCATTAATGGATTCGGGCGTATTGGACGGCTTTTTATGCGTGCTGTTTTGTATGACAAAAACTTGCCTTTTAAAGTTACCCATATAAATGATTTAGCTGATCCAAAGTGTTTAACTGAACTTATGGAAAGGGATTCGGCTCATGGAATTTTGGGGCGCAAAGTTTTTATTGAAGGAAATAAATTGATGATTGAAGGGTATACTCCAATTACTTTTAGTCAAACGCGCAAACCTGAGGAAATTCCTTGGGATCAATCGAATGTTGAATTGGTTTTGGAATCTACTGGTGTTTTTTGCAGTAGAGAAGGTGCTGGTTTGCATCTTAAAAAAGGTGTAAAAAAAGTGATTATTTCTGCTCCTCCAAAAGGTGAGATTGATCGAACAATTGTTATTGGCGCGAATGAAGAACAGTTGCAGGCAAGCGATGTTATTATTTCTAATGCATCTTGCACAACTAATTCGATAACAGCAGTTTTGAAAGTGATTAAAGATAATTTCGGAATTAAAAAAGGACTGTTAACTACAGTTCATGGATATACAATGGATCAAAGGCTTCAAGACGCTCCACATGAAGACATGAGAAGAGCTAGAGCCGCAGGAGTTAATGTTATTCCGACCTCTACTGGAGCCGCGAAATTAGCTGGTAAAATTATTGATTTGGCTGGAAAAATTGATGGCATGGCTTTGCGAGTTCCAGTAATAACTGGATCGTTAACTCAAGTAAGTTTGGATTTAGAAAAGCCAACAAATGCTGAAGAAGTTAATCTGCTTTTGAAAAAAGCTTGTGAAAATGAGTTAAAAGGAATTGTGCATTATACTGATCAAGCTATTGTTTCTGGAGATATTATCGGTGATCCAAGGTCAGGGATTATTGATTCTCAGATAACAAAAGTTCAAAATGATGATTTGCTTCAATTGAATGTTTGGTATGATAATGAATGGGGTTATTCCAATCGAACAGTGGATTTAGTAGCTTATATTGCTGAAGGAAAATTTGGACAAAAACATGTTAATAGAGAAGTAGTTAGGTCTTCAGGCATGGGAGTTGGAGAGAACTATTAAGATAGTGGTTCGTGATTCGCCCGCCTGCCCGCCTTGTCCAATTCGGACAGGAATGACATTTGTGTCGGGCAAGTGATTCGTGATTCGTGATTTGAAAAATAATATAGAAAATTTTAAATCCTAAATTTGTTTTCATGTTTATTAAAAAATTCGCTTTTTTATTTTTAGTTCTTCTTCTAAGTTTTATGGCGACTGGATGTACTAGTGCTTTGGAAAAGAGAGTTTTGGATGCGGAGGATAAAATCTTTGATTTAGAAAATAGGATTGTTGCATTAGAATCAAGTTCTGTTGTTGAGGAGGATACGGAAACAAAAGATGCTTTGTCTACTGAAGTTACTGAGGGAGCGGCTGAACCTGAAGTTGTTTTAATTGAATATCCTTTTGAAAGTTGTGATGATATAAATTCTTATAGTTCTAAGCCTTGGTTTCTAAATTTTAAAACCGCTTTTGAAACAATTTATCCGATAAAAGAAGGTGATGAGGTTTTTCCTAATTTTAGTAAATTGAGAAATGCTTGTTTCTCCAGTGAGGGAAATGTTTTGATTGCTCTTCAACTTGGAGTTAATATGAATGCTGGATTTCATATTTTTAAATACAGTATTAATAGTGAAAAGTTATCTGAGGCGTACGTTAACAGTGGACAGTTAACTACTTTTGCTACTCCTTCCGAATTTGGTCGAAGACATGGAAATTTAATTAATATGTTTGCAAATAGTGAAAGTGATGGCTGTACTATTGTTAATAGTTTTGAATATAATTATATCGAAAATATTTTATATTTAAAAGAAAGTTGCGATAAATGTCCTAATGCCGAAGAAGTTTGCCAAATGTTTTAATTTGCCCACCTTATCCAATTCGGACAGGAATGATATTTGTGTCGGGTAGGTGGTTCGTAATAAAATTCGCAAAATTTTATAAAATTTTAATGTTTGTAGTGATATAATCGAATATCAAGATAATTAAATTATTTATCATGAAAAAAGTTAAAGTTTTATTTATTATATTAGTAGTTTTTGTGTTAGTTATCGCGACTTTTTTTACTGATAAATATTTGGCGATAAATATTTTGGGCATATTTGATGTTAAAAATCATATATCTTATTACACAATTGACGAAGTCTCTTTAGAAAAAATAGCTGAAAATACTGCTGTTGTTACTGGGCTTGTTTATAAAGATAAAGAAGATATACAGAGTCCTTACGTAATTGTAGTTGTTGATTTCTATTATAATGGATATTTAGTGGACAGCAAAACAACAACACTAGATACATCAGGAATCAGAGTTGGTGAAAAAAGAAATTTCGAAGTCAAAACCAATGAGTATTTCACGGAATATAAATATTATTTGAAATAGAGGATGAACAAGGAGGTGAGTTAGATAAACTATTGTTGATCTTCCGATTTACCTAATGGAGTTGCTGTTGGTAATGGGGGAGCAAAATATTGTATTTTCTCAGATTTATGCATAACTTTTGGTGGTTCTTGGCGAGGAGGATATTGTCTCCTTGGTTGTTTTGGCAAAGTTCGATTAGGTCTT
>Ga0208373_1004795_pt1 | contig 11789 bp, 7 predicted proteins | sample RifOxyC2_FD_184036 | JGI IMG/M metagenome (GOLD analysis project Ga0208373, IMG submission 184036) | Soil microbial communities from Rifle, Colorado - Rifle Oxygen_injection C2 (SPAdes) | ecosystem: Environmental > Terrestrial > Deep subsurface > Rock core/Sediment | place: Rifle, Colorado... | reverse complement strand
AGCCTGCCTTCCCCATCGAATAAGCCCCCGCCACTCGAACCGGGGGAAATGGCCGCCGTGGTCTGAATCAAAGGTGGTGGTCCCCCACGGAGCTGAGCAACAATGCCGTTGGAAATAGAAAGTTTCAGGCCCTGCGGCGCTCCCACAGCATAAACTGGTCCCCCTACCTTGAGGTTTGCCGCCTTGCCGAGCTGTGCTGGTTTCCCTTTAAGACCCTTGGCATTGAGGATGCAGATATCCTTGTTCCTGTCTTCTGCGTATAGGGTGGCGCGGACAAACCGTTTGCGCCGGCCTACCTGGTAGGTGATACCCCCTTTAACAACGGGGCAGTTGGTGGCGACCCTCCCGGAGGAAATCAAGACTCCACTCCCGAAACTGTTCACCTTGCCTTGGGCGTCCAGGGTCTTCACTACGACGATTGAATTTTTGACCTTGTCGAAGACCTGGCTGGGCTTAAGGGCATTGACCGGCACGGGAAGGATCGAGAGGATGAATACGGCACCGATCAAACTTATGACCGAAGGTATGTTCTTTCTCATGACTTCCCCCCCCTCATGTAGTCTGTTAAGTCTATTGCCGGTGCCGGACGATTCCATGATCCATAGTGGAGGACAGATATCATATTTACAAGGGAAATAACATCATTGATAACTGGCAGAAATCAATCATATTCTTCGAGATGGACTTTTTACTTATCCCAAGTTCATGGTCTGAAAAATATTTATGTGCATAGTCAAGTAGTTGCAGAGCGCAAGCCCTGCGTTTAGGCACTACATGTTGATAACTTTCACAGAACGGTCTTGATCGTTTTACCAGGACGGTGAGGGAGATTCAGGGCGTCAGGAGATAAAGGGGACGGTTCTATTTCCCCTCCCAGCGCAAAACCAATAATTAGAACCGTCCCCTTTATCGCACCTTTTTCGCACTTTCTTTCAAACGAAAATTTTGATAGGGTCGCATCGGGAAAAATTGTTTGGTCATAAATCTTGCACCAGGTCGTTGTGGGTCTCTTGAGATACGCAACACTGGTTGCTGCATGGAGGGGTACCGGGATATGACAGCCTGCAAACGAACAATGCTCAAACTGACCCTGTTCACATTCTTCGTATTTTTCGGGTTTTCCCCGACAGTGCAGGCCGGGGAGCGAGTCGTCATAAGCATTTCGCCATCATTGACGGCAACCCTGAACATTATTGCAAAACAACAGGGCTACTTTTCACAACAGGGTGTTGACGCGGAAATTCGCGTCATCGCATCCGGCAGCAAAGCTGTGGAAATGATGCTCAATGATGAGATCGACATTTCGGAATCGACGATTTTTGCTCTCGTAGCCAACAGCTTCCAGCGCCGGGATTTCAAGATATACACTCAGGTCTCCATATCCGCTAACGACAACATGATCGTCGCCCGGAAAGACCGGGGGATACGAAAAGTTACAGATCTGAAGGGAAAAAAGGTGGGAGTGCTCAGAGGCGGTTTCCCGCACTATGTCCTGGACCTGATGCTGCTGAATGCGGGCATCAATTCCCAAACGGTTCATCTGGTATTCGCGGATTCCGAACGGCTGGAACAGATGCTTTCGTCCGGCGAGCTGGATGCAGCCTGTCTGTTTGGCGGATGGATCGACAAGGCCACAAATGCTCTGCAGGAGAACGCCGTTCTTTTTCATGACGAAAAACTCGTACGCGTCACCGTGGTCCACGCCGGCAAGACCAGAACTTTTGAGCGCAGACCCGAACTATTTTCGCGAATCCTCAAAGCCTATATCAAGGCCGAGGAGTACGTGAAAAAGAATCCCGACGCTGCGATGAAAACAGTCGTTCAATATCTGAAGCTCGATATGCGTAATGCGCAAAAGGTCTGGAAACCGAAAATGATCCATGTCGCTCTGGAGCAATCCCTGATCAAGGACATGGAAAATATGGCCCAATGGCGGATCAGCACCGGTTTGCAGAACGGCCCGAAAATTCCGAACTACCTGAACTTCATTCAGTTCCTGAACCTCACAGAAGTCGACCCGAAGCGGGTAACCATAACCCATTAGGAACGCCCTCATGATTGCAATGAATATTAAGAACCGCTTCCGGCTGGTCATCATCAGCATGATCGTCCTTCCCGTCAGCATAGCGGCCATCGCGACTATCGGTATCCGGTACACCAATTTGCACATCCAGCAGGCAATCGGCACAGATGACCTGGTCGTCAATCTCTATGAATTGCAAATCCTTAACGGTGAATATGTTGCAACCCTTTCCGAGAGGGTACAACAGCAATGGAGGACAAAATACGACCAGATCAGAAGCAAACTCAGCAAGCATCACAGCATTCCCGCCGATGTGAAGGATGCTCTTAATGGCCTGCAGCAGATCTTTGAGCGCCTCGCCTCCCTGCCCGAGGCGGCGCCGGGAATCGAGGCTCCGCAAAGGCACCTCCGGGCGCAGGTTGCAACGAATCTTACCTTGGAATCGCAAAGGGTTATAGACTGGGCGTCAGACATATCCAGACAGGAGAAGGATGGCATTGTACCTCTCCTGATGCTTATCGGCGCTGTGATGCTTGCCATCATGCTGGTTGTTGCACTTACGGCGATTACCATAATGATCGTTACTGCCAGGCACATCTTTTCATCCGTCAACCGCCTCAGGCAAGGAGCTGAAGAGATCGCCGGCGGAAAGCTGGGATTCCAGGTCGAGAATGCCGGAAACGATGAAATCGCCACGCTGGCAGGCGCCATTAACCAGATGAGCCTTGATCTGCTGGGCTCATATAAGCATCTCCAGGAACAAACGGTCCAGCTTGAAACCGAGATGGCCGAACGGCAGATGATCCATGAAGCCCTGAAGATAAAAACTGTTGAGCTGGAGGAAGAAATTAAGGAGCGCAAGCAGGCGGAAAATGCGCTGCGGGCAAGCGAGGAGACACTGCGGGATACGTTGGGAAACCTCAGGAAATCGATGAGCGCAACCATACAGGTCCTGGTATCGACCGTTGAGGCAAGGGATCCCTACACGGCCGGTCACCAGATCCGTTCTGCAAACCTCGCCCGTGCCATTGCCACCGAGATGGGATTCCCTCAAGATAAAATCGAGGGTCTGAGCATGGCCTGTTCGATTCATGACATCGGGAAAATATCCATACCTGCAGAGATATTGTCGAAGCCGACAAAGCTGACTGAGATTGAATTTGCCCTCATCAAAGCCCATGCCCAGAGAGGATTCGAGATGCTCAAAGACGTGGAATCACCCTGGCCCCTGGCCGAGATTGTCCACCAGCACCATGAACGGATGGATGGCTCAGGTTATCCAAGAAATCTGAAGGGGGATGAAATTATGATAGAGGCCCGTATTCTTGCCGTTGCCGACACGGTGGAAGCCATGGCCTCACATCGACCCTATCGTGCGGGCTTGGGCATTGCGGTTGCGCTGAATGAAATCGAGAAGGACAAAGGGGTCCTTTACGACAGCACTGCAGCAGATGCCTGCCTGATATTATTTAGAGAGAAAGGTTTTAAACTTGAAGGAACTTGATTACGAAGGGTATTCATTAGCATTACTGCCTTGAAACAAAAAATATCGCCACTTTGCTTCAAGCCTGTACCATTTATCACGACAGAGGAACCTCAGATGCCCGATCCCGCCAAGACAAATATTGAACTGATAGCAGAGAATGCCTTATTAAAACAGCGAATCCAGGAGCTGGAACGGGCTGAATCAGAACGTATGAGGATCGAAGAAGCCTGTAAGGACAGTGAGTTGAAATATCGCTCGCTGATAGAACATTCGAGCGATGTTGTGTTTTGCGTCGATCAAAACGGTGAATACAAATTCGTGAACCAGGTATTCGCCTCGACCTTCGGCAAGACGCCCGACTATTTCCTGGGGAAAACATTCTGGGATATATATCCGAAGGAGCATGCAGACCAGCGTCAGGCGACAAGCATCAAGGTTTTCGAGACGGGCGAAAGCCAGTCGCTGGAAGTTGTCGTGCCGCTGCCGGACAGGACCCTGCATTACATCGCAAAAGCGAATCCGGTGCGGGATGAAACCGGGAAAGTGGTATTGAACGTCACTCACGCCATCGACATCACAGAACGCAAGCTGATGGAGGAGGCATTGCGGGAGAGCGAAAAGAAATACCGAGAGCTCAGTATTATCGATTATCTCACCCAGCTTTACAATTCCCGGCATTTTCATCAGCAGTTGAGAATGGAGATTGATCGGGCAAACCGCTACGGACAGCCTTTAACCCTTATGCTTCTGGATCTCGACGATTTCAAGCGGTTCAACGACGCTTATGGCCATGTCGAAGGAGACCATGTGCTATTCCACCTCGGTCAAGTGGTCAAAAGATGGCTGCGCCAGACCGATTCAGCCTATCGTTATGGCGGCGAAGAATTCACTGTCCTTTTGCCCATGACAACAAGCGCGGACGGCGCGGTTACAGCGGAAAGAATCCGGACGGAATTCAAGAAGGAATGTTTCTCTCCCCTGCCGGGCCTGGAGCTGCATATGACGCTGAGCATCGGTCTGGCGCAATACAAACCGCAGGAAGACATGAAATCCTTCGTTCACCGGGCAGACCAGCTCATGTACCAGGGGAAAAAGAACGGGAAAGACCAGGTTTGCTGGAAATAAATAGAACCGTCCCCTTTATTTTATCGGCCTTCCTTGAATACGCGAGCGAAGATAAAATCAACGTGCCTGATGAAGTTTTTGACGTCGAACGCCTCTTCCAGGTCGGCTTTGTCGATGCGGGAGACGACTTCGTCGTCCTTAAGAAGCAGTTCCTTGAATTCGCTGCCCTTCTCCCATGATGTCATCGCATTGCGCTGGACGATCGCGTAGGCGTTTTCCCGCGTGATCCCCTTTTCTATTAATTTCAGCAATACCATCTGCGAGAAGATGACCCCTTTCGTCATCTGGAGATTGGCCAGCATCCGCTCCGGATAGACAACCAGCCTGTCTATGAGCCCGGTAAAGCGCGACAGCATGAAATCGAGCAGGATTGTCGCATCGGGGCCGATGACCCTCTCCACGGAAGAATGGCTGATGTCCCGCTCATGCCAGAGGGCGACATCCTCGAGGGCGGCAACCGCATAGGAACGCATAAGTCGCGCCAGACCGGAGATATTTTCCGAAAGGACGGGATTGCGTTTGTGCGGCATCGCTGAGGAGCCCTTCTGCCCCGGCGAAAAATACTCCTCCGCCTCCCGCACCTCCGTCCGCTGCAAAAGCCGTATCTCCTGGGCAAATTTGTCTATGGAAGACGCTACGATCGCAAGCGTCGTAAAGTATTCCGCATGACGATCCCGCTGGACAATCTGTGAGGATGCAGGCGCCGGCTTCAATCCCACCTTATCGCAGACGTACTCTTCAATAGAGGGGTCGATAAAAGAAAATGTGCCGACAGCGCCGGAAATCTTGCCGGCGCTGATTGTCTCTTTAGCCCGGACAAGCCTTTCCCGGTTTCGCTCCATTTCGGAGTGCCAGATCGCCAGCTTCAGGCCGAAGGTTATCGGCTCCGCGTGGATCCCGTGGGAACGGCCGATCATCAGCGTCCGGCGGTGGGCAAACGCCTTTCTTTTGAGTGCCTCCAGAAGCAGGTCGACATCCTCGATCAGCAGCTCCGCCGCCTCCCGCAGCAGGAGCGCCAGGGAGGTATCCAGCACATCCGACGAGGTCATGCCGCGATGGATAAATCTGCTGTCATCCCCGACTTTTTCCGATACGGATGTTAAAAAGGCGATCACATCGTGCTTGGTGGTTTTTTCAATCTCGTCAATACGTTCGATGTCGAAACCGGCCCGCTCCCTGATGTTTTTCAGCGCCTCTGGGGGGATTTCACCCCTTTCGGCCATAGCCTCGCAGGCCAGAACCTCAATATCCAGCCACTTTTGAAACCGGTTCTGCGAGCTCCAGATCGCCTCCATTTTTTCCCGTGAATATCTCTGTATCAATGCATCCTCCTGTTTTAGCTGCTTATTATGCTGCCGACTGCTCGGCCTGCCATCCACAGTCAATCCACCTTATTTGGCCGTTAACTCTTTTTTCAACTCAAGCTTGTTAACCTTGCCGCTCGCCAGAAGCGGCTGGATGAAAAACTTTTTCGGAACCTTGAAGTTGGCAAGCTGGGAGCGGCAAAGTTCCCGCAGTTCTTCTTCAGAGGCTTCCTTGCCCGGCATCTGCATTATCTTCATTGTGAAGCTAAAGAAACAAAGCCATTGCTGATGGCCCTTTTACCTTCGGAGTTCAAGACTGTAAAGAAAATGTCGGTATGTTCTCCTCTCTGGCAGCGGCCGAGAGCTTGCACGCGGATTTCACTTCCCGGCAAGACCATGCCGGTAAAACGGCAGGATATTGTTTCTACCCGTTCGGGGTCGCCGCCGCTTTCCCTGTCTATAACTTCGCGCACCCCCAGCGCCAGTGTCGCCGTTCCCTGATAGATAATGCCGGGCAGCCCTACCTGTCGGGCAAACTTGACGGAGGTGTGGATGGGAAAACAGATGTTCGTGCAGCCATCGTAAATGAAAGGAGCCTCCCGGGACACGGGAATAATTGCTTCCCACAGCGGTGCGCCTTTACCGTCATGTGCACCAATCTCCGGGAGTTGTTCCGCCCCCGCACCCCCATCCGGGCAAGGCACTCCCCTCATTAATCCGCCCAAATGCTCCGTAAAAACAAGCTCGCCCCTCTGATCATAGGCGTCATAGCGCAAAACCATCAAGGCGCCCGCTTTGTGCGGGAGAATCGCCGCGACCCTCCCCTTTATGGAAAGGCAGTCGCCGGGCCTTACCAGACGGTAAAACCGGAGATGCTCGGTATAATGAACCTGTGTGAGCAGAATTTCATAGGGAAAATCAGGGATATCCATATATTCCCAAATTCGCTCGGATATCGGCCAGGTAACGGCCACGCAAAATATGGGAGGGGCAACGATGCCCTCAGGCCGCTCATCGTCAAGATAGCGGGGATTGGCATCGCCGATCGCGGCGGCATAATTTGTCGTCTGCCGCCAGGTGATCTGTGCTTCCAAGGGCTTGAGGACAGCGCCTACAAAACGTGAACTGATTTCCATTTCCATGTCCGGTTAATTTTTCCTATTGCTTATAGAGCCTTATCCCATGTAATTCACTCATAAGCTGAGAATGCTAATCCAATACAAAAAGCTCCATATCATTTTCAAGCACATTTTGGACGATAATTAAATCTGCAATTCCTACCCTGTTAGTACCATTTCGCAGGTTTTGTGTTTGAGTATATACAATATCCGCAAAGATGCGTCAATTTTTCTATTGACAGTCAATCACTTACCTCTTATCTTGCATCGGCGTGTCGACCTGTTTTTTAAGCGGGCTCCGGGCAAAACTTCCTTACGATAAAGGCGAAAAAGCATGCGACGACCCTTTGTTGCCATGACAGCAGCACTGATAGCGGGTATTTCGTGCGGAAGTATCTGGATTATACCCGTTTTTCCGCTTCTGGCAGCTTTTTGTGCACTGTTCGTTGCGGCAATGCTTTTTGAATACGTCAAGCATCATTTTCATCGTTTAAACAGCAACATCCCCGTTTATACCGCTTCGCTGCTTGCTGTTTTTCTCCTGGGGATCATCCAGATCGGCCTCTGCCTTTATCCGCCGCTACCCCCCAACCACATCCTGAACTGCCTCGACGACAAAAAAATAACCGCGGAGGGAGTCATCTCCGAAGCCCCCCAGGCATCTCCGGAAAAGACTGACATTGTCGTTTCCGTTTCCCGCATTATCAAAAACGGTAGATATATCAATGCATCCGGGGACGTGCTGCTGAGCGTCCGAGGAGAAAACCCATTTCGCTACGGCGATTTCATCCGTTTCCATTCACACCTTAAAGCCCCCCACAACTTCAATAATCCTGGTGGATTCGATTATGAAAGGTACCTGCGCCTGCGGGGAATTCTGGTCAGGGGGTTTCTCAATGACAATATTTCCTTTGTTGTTTTACGCCGCAACCAGGGCAATCCGCTGCGGGCAAAGCTGGAGGGTTTCAGGGAGCTGATCAGCCGGACAATCTCCGAAAAATCGCCCGGCACGGAGGGAAGCATCATTCAGGCAATGATCCTCGGCAATCAAAAAGCCATCCCCAAGGAAACAATGGACAAGTTCAACAAAACAGGGCTTACCCACATCATCGCCATCTCCGGGTTTAACATGGGGATAGTGGCCGCATTCGCCCTTTTTCTGGCACACCTTTTTCTGAAGGCCGAGTACATCCTCCTGAGAGGAAACGCGGCTAAATTATCGGTAATAGCCGCCATTTCAGTTGTTATTTTCTACACCGGGGTTGCTGGCGCCGGGGTCTCAGTTCTGCGCGCCGCCATCATGCTGGCGGTCTTTTTGACAGCGCTTTTACTCGACCGGGAAGGAGACCTCTATAATATTCTCGCTTTTGCCGCCTTTCTGATTTTGGTTATTACCCCCTATTCGCTTTTCGATATTTCCTTCCAGCTTTCGTTTGCCGCAGTCGCCGCGTTGATCTTTTTCATGCCTGAATTCATGAAAATTTTACCGCCGCTCCCGGAAGGAGAACCATCCGCAAACCTGAAAATGAAACTGAAATTCCTGATAAATATCGCCTTTCGGGGGGTTGTGCTCTTTTTTCTCGCCTCGCTTACAGCCACACTGGGAACGCTGCCCCTGATCATCTTCTATTTCAACCGCGTTGCGCTCGTCGGTCTTGCCGCAAACATGATCTGCGTTCCTATCCTCGGCGTGCTGGCGATTCCGATTTCCCTGGGCATTGTCATTGCCGCGCCGCTTTCGTCCACCCTGGCCGGCTGGGTTACAAACCTGACGGAGATCCTCGTCAAAATTTCACTTTTTTTCGTTGATCGTTTTGCCGCCCTTCCCTGGGCCTCCATAACTGTTTCAACCCCGACTATTCCGGAGGTGGCGGCCTGGTACATCCTGCTTATCTGGTCGGGTTGGGCCTTAATGAGTTTTTCTGAAAAAACGACGACCCCAAAAAGCACAGCCTCCAAGTTTTTTCTGATAGTTACCCCGCTTGCCGCAAGCCTGTTTCTTTTTTCAACCTGGACATATCATTATGTCAGCTCCGTTCGCCAGACCGACCTTTCAGTTACAGCCATCGATGTTGGCCAGGGAAACAGCATCCTGGTAAGGTTTCCCGGCGGCAAAACCATGCTTGTTGACGGCGGCGGATTTTTTGACGACAGCTTCGACATCGGAAAATTTGTAATTGCGCCCTACCTCCTGCACGAAAGAATAACAAAAATTGATACCGTCGTTCTGACGCATCCTGATTCAGACCACCTCAACGGTCTTTTATTCATTCTGGAAAATTTCCATGTAAACGAGGTTTGGAGCAGCGGCGAAGGGGCCGCAACCGCTCAATATCTCTCCTTTCTGGAAATTATCAGAAAAAAGGGGATTTTTCACCGAATTATCTCGAGCGGACAGCCCGATATTGATTTTTCCGGCGTCCGGATCATGGTTACGAACACGCAGCCTTCTCCGTCTGACAAGGCCCCTTCGGGCGCAGATGATACAGAAACCCGCTATTCCCAGTCCGGGACAAACGAGCGCGCCCTCGTCCTGAAACTATCCCGGGGAAGACGGAGCTTTCTGTTGCCCTCGGATATCGACAAGGTCTCAGAGAATATTCTGGTCGAATCAGGCTTTGATCTGAGAAGCGATGTCCTGATTGTTCCCCACCACGGAAGCCGCTTTTCCAGCAGTCTTTCCTTTCTCCAAAAAGTTTTCCCCCGGATCGCCGTTGTCAGTTGTGGTTATAAAAATGTCTTCGGTTTTCCCCATCCGGAAACGTTGGAAAAATATCGGCAGATAAACGCCGATCTGTACCGCACCGACCAGGACGGCGCCATCCGGGTAACGACAGACGGAAGGAATATCGTCGTTGAATAAAGGGGACTGAATAAAGGGGACGGTTCTATTTTCCCAGCGGAATAAAGGGGACGGTTCTATTTATAGGCGTTTCGCCGGGAAAAATAGAACCGTCCCCTTTTATTACTTTTATTAGAACCGTCCCCTTTTATTATGTGGCGACCTGGTTCCGGCCTGAACCTTTGGCCCGGTAGAGGGCCTGGTCGGCGGCGGAGACGATTTCCGCGGCGGCGCCGTCTGTGGCCGGAATGACGGAGGCCACGCCCAGGCTGATCGTGACCACGGGGGCGGCGGACGATGCGGCGTGGGGGATCGCCAGCGCCTCGATGCCGCTGCGAATCGCTTCCGCCACGGCCAGCGCGCCTTCCCGATCCGTCCCGGGAAGGAGGACTACGAACTCCTCTCCCCCGTAGCGTACCGCGATGTCCATTGGGCGGTGGAGCCCCCGTTCGAGGACGCGCGCCACGGCCCGGAGACAATCATCGCCCTGCTGGTGGCCGTAGGTGTCGTTGAAGGTCTTGAAAAAATCGATGTCGCACATGATGATCGACAGGGAATCCTTTTCGCGCAGGGCCCTTTTCCACTCCCTGTCCAGACTTTCGTCGAAATGACGCCGGTTGGCGAGGCCGGTGAGTCCGTCCCGCCTCGACAGATCCTGAAGCATCGCCTCCACCCGTTTGTGGTCGGATATGTCATGGGCGATGATCAGGAGCGCCTCTCTCCCCTGGAAGGGAACCCGTGTCCGGGTTTCTGCGACGTCAACCAGTGAGCCGTCCTTCTTCCGGTAGCTGTTCTCGACATCCCCGCCCTCGGGAGCCCGGAGATCCTCCAGCGTCATTTTCAGCAGCTCCTCTTCCCCGTACCCCAGCCATTTTTCCGTAAAGGGGTTGAGCTGGCGGATCCGGTGCGCCTCTTCGTCCACGGTGAGGATTGCCACGGGGGCGCTTTTGAAGATCGCCCGGAAACGGCCCTCGAAAATGGCGACCAGCGCGGTGGTATCGAGAGAGCTCTTGAATAAAACCGACATGCCGATGGTCAGGATGCAGAGGGCAAAGGTGATCACAGTACCCAGAAAACGGTAGAGTCGGATAAACTCCGTTGTTTCAAAATGGACGAGCGACCACCCTTCCCAGGTCACCGTCTTGCGCATCACGATGAAGGAGCGACCCTGGAAACTGACAGTCTCGCCGTTTTTCGGCTCTCGGGAAAGGAGGGCGGGAAAGGGACCGGAACCAAATTGGCGGCTGGCAACGACCCACTGCTCGTTATCAGGCGTAAGCGGCCACAGCCCCATGAACCGCGTGTCCTTGTCATTGGAAAGAAAGATGATTCCCTCGGGACTGACGAAAAAGACAGGGGTGGATTGGGGAAACTTTTCCTCCACCCAGTCGATGTTCTGCTTGATGACGGCGACGCCGATAATCTTCCCGTACTTGGCGAAGACGGGGTAACTTGTGTAGTAACCCCGTTCGCCGCTGGTCGCCCCGAGGGCAAACTGGTTGGCAGGGGTGCCGGCGGCGGCCGATTGGTAATAGTGCCGGAAGGCATAGGAATGGCCGACGAAGCTGCCCAGTCGGAAACGGTTGGAGGAGGCAATGGCCACACCCCGGCGATCCAGCAGGTAACAGACCGAATCGCCCATGACCTCCCGGTACTGGTCCAAAGCCATGTTGGCAAGGTCGATGTCTGGGGCTTTGCCGGAGATCAGCGGCGCTGCGATCCAGGGGGAAAGGGCAAGCGTGTTGACGGCCTGTTCCTGTCCCTTGAGAACCGCGGATATGTCATTCTTCAGCGCCGCCATGTGACTGTCCCCGTCACGGATCACCTGCTCCCGGGCGAAACGGCCCATGTAGAAGGTAACGACCCCTCCCGCAACCAGAATGAGGGCGAT
>Ga0208373_1004794_pt1 | contig 11790 bp, 10 predicted proteins | sample RifOxyC2_FD_184036 | JGI IMG/M metagenome (GOLD analysis project Ga0208373, IMG submission 184036) | Soil microbial communities from Rifle, Colorado - Rifle Oxygen_injection C2 (SPAdes) | ecosystem: Environmental > Terrestrial > Deep subsurface > Rock core/Sediment | place: Rifle, Colorado... | reverse complement strand
GGTGCTGGAAACATGGGGACAGCCGTTGCTAAAGTTCTGGCGGAAAATCGTCATATTGTTAGGATTTGGAATTGGGAAGGCGACCATTTGCCACTAAGGCAGATTGAAAAATATGGCGAGAATAAAAAATACTTGCCTGGTTTTAAGTTGCCTAAAGAAGTTATTCCGTGTTATAAAATTGAAGATGCGTTACGGGGGGCAGAGATTGTATTTTTTGTTGTGCCTTCGGGCGCAATGGAGTACACTATTTCATTCGCGGCGCGAAGCATTAAACACAATGCGATTTTAGTCGATGTTTCTAAAGGCATTGAGCCAAATTCGCTTCAGTTAATCCCGCATGTAATTGCAAAGCATGTTAGGTCGGAATTGCGCAAAAATATTGTCACGATTTCTGGCCCGGCAATTGCAGTACAAATGGCGCGCGGGCAATACACTGCCATGAATATTGCTTCCAAAAACAAAAAAGCGATTAAAAAAGTGATGGACGTAATGGTGAATAATTTTATCAAATTAGCGCCTACTTCGGATGTGATTGGCGTGGAAATTGGTGGATCATTCAAAAATGCTTACACAATTGCGGCCGGGATGTGTGATGGATTGGGTTTGGGATTAAACACGAAAGCGGCGCTGTTAACTCGCGCCTTGACAGAAATAGCTAAATTGATTAAAGTAGCTGGCGGCAGAGAACACACTACTTATGAACTTGCCGGTGTTGGAGATTTGATTGCTACAGCTTTGTGTCCAGACAGTCGCAACCGAACTTTTGGCGAGTGTCTTGGCCATGGTCTGACTGGTGTGCAGGCATTAAAAAAGGTGAAGCAAACAGTAGAGGGTGTCAGCGCTGTGCATTGTTTGTTGCGTTTAGCGCATAAGCACAAAGTACGCGTACCGTTTGCTGAAATGATTGAAAGGTGTGTTTCAGCTAAGCGAGATCCAAGACATATTTTTAAAGAATATTTGAGACAATCATATGAATAGTAAGTGGTATAAAAAAAAGTGGGTGTATGTTGTAATAGTTTTTTGTTTGATTGTTGGAGGCGTCGTTTATGGTCAAAGCAAGAAAAAAAAAGCAATACAGTATGAGACAGTCAAGGTTGCGCGCGGTGATTTAAAACAGACTGTTGATGCAACTGGCAATGTAGAATCAGCAAATGAACTTGATTTGAAGTTTGCGACTGGCGGACGGTTGGCAAAGATAAATAAACCAGCTGGCGCGGAAGTAAAGGCTGGTGAGGTCTTGGCTCAATTGGAGATTGGTGATTTGAACGCCACCGTGGCGCAGGCTAGCGCTGGCGTGGCAAAAGCGCAGGCTGACTTAAATAAAATTTTAGCTGGTGACACTCCAGAATACAAAGCCAGTCTGGAAGCGGCGTTAAATCAGGCCAAGGCCAACCTCGATCAAATAAAGGCCTCTTCTGACAACTCTGTTCATGTGGCAGAGTCGGCTTTGGAAACAGCCCAAAATAATCTTAAATTTGCAGAAGGTGGGGAAAATAGCCAGATTGTTCAGGATGCTTATGAAGATATGGTATCTCTTTTGCAAGCGATCCAAAATATTTTGGTTTCTTCTTTGACTGAAGCAGATAATATCTTGGGTGTAGATAATACATTAGTTAATAATGAATTTGAGAGTTCATTGTCTAATTTAGATTTAAATAAAAAGAGTGTAGCTACAGATGCTTATAATCCAGCTAAGACTGCTAAAGATTCTTTCGCAGTTTATAAAAATCTACCTGCTTTATCTCCTCATGGACAGATTGATTTAGCCGCAGATTCGGCAGAGACCGCATTGATGAAAATGAACAACCTGTTAATCGCTGTGAGCGATATGTTAGAAAAGACTACTGCAATCGGTGGATTAACACAAACAAAACTTGACACTTTGAAAACCAATGTAAACACTGCTCGTACAAATACAACAGCCAAATATACATCTTTGCTTACTCAGAAACAGACTATCAAGACAGCTAAGAATAGTTACACTTCATACAATATCGCGTATCAGAAGGCGCAAAATGATTTGACAGATACAAAAGCCGAGGCAACGGCTGATATTGCATCTTATGAAGCCGCGGTGGCAAAAGCGCAGGCCACGTTTGATGATGCAAAAAATCCACCGCGTGACGTTGATTTGGCGAGTTATAAGGCCTTGGTATCAAGCGCGCAAGCGTCTCTGGCGCAGGCAGTAGCCAATCGTGACAAAGCCATAATCAAAGCGCCAGTTGATGGAGTAATTGGCAAAGTACTTCCAAAAGTGGGAGAATACGTTTCACTGACTGATTCCATTATCAAATTGGTGAGTGATTCGTTTATAATTAAAGTCGATATCCCAGAGACAGATGTTGTAAAAATTCAACGCGAAAACCCGGTTGTTGTTACTTATGACGCTTATGGCAGTGATGCCAAATTTAATGGCTTGGTTGATCAGATTGAAAAGGGCGAGACCATGATCCAAGATGTAATTTATTATCGCGTAACAATAATTATGGACGGCGATGTGAATCGTCCTCTTTTCAATGGTATGACTGCGAATGTTACGATATTGGCTGCGCAAAAAGATGGTGTGTTGGTTGTTCCACAGCGCGCGGTCAAAACAAATGGCAATGGACCATATGTCAAAGCATTAGAAAATGGCCAGCCAAAAGAGGTTTTGGTTCAGTTAGGATTGCGCGGAGACGGGGGAATGGTGGAGATTGTAAGTGGGTTAAGCGAAGGGCAAGAGGTTGTTATTGGGATAGTGGAGGCGAAGTGACGACTGAATTGTTAAACTGTTATATTGTTAAACTGTTATGGACTTGATGAAAATATTTAAGACAATTAGTAAGATAGCAAAGAAAGAGAAAGTTGAGGTGTGTGTGGTTGGTGGGTATGTGAGGGATAGATTGCTTGGCAAAAGCGAGACAGCATTGAAAGATGTTGATTTTGTTGTGCAGGGCAGTGGGTTAGAATTTGCGAAGGCGTTTGATAAAGAATTAAAACAGACGGGTTCACTTGTGGAGTTTGCGGAGTTTGACACAGCGAGGTATGTGCTTCCAGTTCATAAAGTTTGTAAAGTTCATAAAGTTGAAAGTTGTGAAGTTGACGAAACCATTGAACTTGAGTTTGCAGGTGCGAGGAGCGAGAAGTATGATGAGAAATCGAGAAAACCGAAAGTAAAAGCAACAAGTTTGGAAGAAGATTTGAAGAGGCGGGATTTTACAGTGAACGCCATGGCGCAGAAAGTTGGGTTGAGCGGGTTGAGCAAGAAGATTATTGATCCGTTTGGCGGGCAAGAAGATTTGAAAAAGAAAATTTTGCGTACACCGTTAGAGCCGTGTGTAACTTTTTCCGAAGATCCTTTGCGTATGATGCGCGCGGCTAGATTTGCCGCTCAATTAGGATTTGAATTAGACGCTGGCGCTAAAAAAGCGATTTCGGATAATCGCCAGCGCATTAAAATAATTTCAGCCGAGAGGATTCAAGAAGAAATGGGAAAGTTATTAATGACAAACCAGCCATCAGTTGGGCTGTGGATTTTGTTTGACACCAAATTATTACACGAATTTTTGCCAGAGCTGGCAGATTTGTATGGCGTGGAAGAAGCTTATGGTCAGCATCACAAAAATAACTTCGCGCACACTTTGCGCGTGGTTGATAATATTGCTTCCCGTAATGGTAGTCTGCGCTTGCGCTGGGCCGGGTTATTGCATGATGTGGGCAAGGCCAGCACCAAAAAGTTTATCAAAGGCCGTGGCTGGACATTTGACATGCACGAGCATTTGGGCAAAAAAATTGTTTATCAAATCTCAAAACGCTTACGTTTAAGCACAAATGATGGAAAATACATTGGCAAATTGGTGCGCTGGCATCAACAACCGATTTCGCTTATGGATGAGGGCATCACTGATAGCGCGGTTCGCCGTTTGATTGTAAATTTGGGCGATGATTTGTCCGACTTGCTCATTTTGTGCCGTAGTGATATTACCACTGGCAACCCAGTTAAGCTCAAGCGCCGGCTGGCTAATTATGATTATTTGGAACGTCGAATTGGCGAAGTAATCGAAAAAGATAAAATGCGCGCTTTCCAGTCGCCTGTGCGTGGTGAAGAGATTATGAAAGAATGCGGACTCAAGCCCGGCCCAACTGTCGGCAAAATAAAAAAAGCGTTGGAAGAGGCAATTTTGGATGGGGTGGTGGCGAATGAGTATGAGGCAGTACGCGCTCACTTTGAAAAAATAAAAGGGGATTATTTGAAAGATGTGAGTGGGTGGGAGCGCGCGTCTTGAATGTCATCCCGAATCCCCCGCAGGGGTGAGGGATCTTTCTGTTAAAGGATGATTGTAGAACAGAAAGATTTCTCGTCCGTCTGCGGACGATCTCGAAATGACACTTTAAAATACATTATCTAAAAACATATGCCAGAGTTGTTAATAAGGGTTGAGAACCTAAAAAAGCAATACGAAAACGACGGTGTGGTAACTCCGGTGTTGTTTGGTTTTGATTTTGAGATTAAAAAAGGCGAGTTTGTTGCCATAATGGGCCCATCTGGTTCTGGCAAGTCAACCTTAATGCATATTTTGGGTTTTTTGGATAAATTAAGCGAAGGCAAATATTATTTTGATGGCCAAGATGTCAGCCAGCTTGATGATGACCAGCTGGCAGTAATGCGTAATCAAAAAATTGGATTCGTATTTCAGGCGTTTAATTTGCTACCGCGTACAAGTGTCTTAGACAACGTCATGTTGCCGTTGTTGTATGTAAAATTATCTGACGCAGAGAGGACTAAACGCGCGACAGACGCGATTACATCTGTTGGCTTGGCGCACAGAATAAATAACTTGTCTAACCAACTGTCCGGCGGTGAAAAACAGCGAGTGGCTATTGCTCGCGCTTTGGTAAATCAGCCGTCGGTTATTTTTGCTGACGAACCGACCGGCAATTTGGATTCCAAATCTGGTTTGCAAGTAATGAAAATTTTGCAGGATTTAAATTTGAAACAAGGCCACACGATTATTCTCGTCACGCATGAAAAATACACAGCGGAACACGCGGAAAGGGTCTTGAAGATGAGAGACGGATTGATTGAGTCAGATGAGAAAGTTGTAAATAGGCAGATGGCTGATGGAGTGAGTGAGTTAATGAAGTAATTTATATAGGGTTGACAACCACGGTAGTGTTGGAGTATAATATTACCACTTTACGCCGTTGTAGCTCAGTTGGTAGAGCACCTCCATGGTAAGGAGGTGGTCACCGGTTCAAATCCGGTCAACGGCTCTGGGATTATATAATAAACTAATATAAAATTTATGCCATCAAAAGAAAGAGAAAATCTTATCAAGATGCAATGCACAGAATGCAAGCATACCAATTATTTCACTCGCAAAAACAAAAAGACACTGAAAGAGCGATTGGAGATGAAAAAGTACTGCAAATTCTGCAAAAAGCATATCTTGCATAAAGAGACGAAATAAAGTATAATAATCCCGGCTTTAGTCGGGATTATTTAATGGGGGATTAGTATAATGGTAGTATGTCGCTCTCCAAAAGCGAATGCGTAGGTTCGATTCCTACATCCCCTGCTCAGCAAAACGTGGCTTTGAATAGTCACGTTTTTGATAGGATCATTGTGGAATAGAACTTTTCTAATAAATATGTTATGATATTATTGAAATATATGAAGAACATAGACAAAAAAAATTATGATTTACTATGGAAATGGGGTATGTCTTTTTTATTCATGTCTGTTTACCTGGAAAGCGGTTATACGGATGTGGACTCAATTTCATGTAATGATGGGAATGAAAATTATTTGTTTATATCAAAAAAGGCCAGAAAAAAACTTTCCAAAAAAACATACAAAAGTTTTACCTCTAATTTTGTTAATTTTAAAAAAGAACTCGAAGGAAGTCATGAGGAGATGATAAGATATCTGTTGGAGGAATCCACAAAAGATATATCAAAAATAAGCCAGGAAGAATTAAAAAATGGTTTTGAGAAAATGGTTTATTGGTTGCGTAAAGCATGGCAAGTATACTTTCCAGTCGAACCCCACTCACTTGATTTAATTTCTCACGAAGTACAACAAGGGAAAGATAAAAAGTTAAAAAATAATGTAGAAGACATAACGCTTACGAGACAAAAACATAGAGATTTGATTAACCAGATAATGTATTCACCTGGCCCGTATGCAAAATATCGAACAGAAATTATAAAAAGATTGGGTAGATCAATAGACAATTTGAGTTATCAAGAGGTTATAAAAATTCTTGATGGTAATACAGGTATTGGTGGTGCCAACAAAATAGTAATAGAAGGACTTTTTTCGAATTGGGAGATAATAGAAGGGGAAAAGGCAAAGAAAATATTTAAAAAATTGATTCCTGAATCAAATAATACTCGAGAATTAAGAGGATCTGTGGGGTGCGGGGGGTATTATAAGGGGAAGGTTAGAAAAATTGAGTTTTCTCTGGAAACTGTTTTTTCTAAAGAAATTAAAGCCATGAAAAATGGAGAAGTACTTGTTTCAGGTTCAACGGGTCCAGAAATGATATTGGCTTGCAAAAAGGCTGGTGCAATTGTAACAGAAGAAGGTGGTATGTTGACTCATGCTACCATAGTTTCAAGGGAATTAGGGATACCTTGTGTGGTTGGAACAAAGATAGCAACTAAAATTTTTGAAACTGGAGATATGATTGAAGTAGATGCTGACAATGGGGTTGTTCGCAAACTATAGTTCCAACATCCTCTGCCGGGGTGCTCCACGAAAAGCCACGCAAAACTGCGCGGTTTTTTTTATTATATCTTGACAAAAGTTTATTTATATGTTGTTTTTCTTGTATTAGTGAACTACCAATTGGGAGGATTAATACCATGGATAACTACTTTGAGCGTGTTGCCGTAATCGGTGTAATTGGTATCTTCTGTGCTCTTGTAGCATGGATGTGTGCCGCAGGCCATGCGGAAAGGCCTGAGGACACTATGTTGTTCACAACCCGGATCCCGATGGCGTTGTTTGGAATCGTGGGGTATCTGCTCATTACCCTTACTGCCATCGGGGTCAAGTATCTCGGCACCCCAGTTGCGGTGATCAACCACGCTTTGGTGATCTTCGCTGGACTTTTCACCATTTACTTGGTGTACAAGTCTATCCAGGTCAATTTGGCCTGTCCGGGGTGTTGGATGTGTTGGATCGTCAACGCAGTGCTGATTGTCCACATGGTTTACTACCTTGTGTGTGGCGCGGCGGTCGACACATAAGGCCGGTTCAAGCTTTCCATTCATGGAGAGCGGGTACGTGGACACGGTCACCAATAACCATCCACCTCTGCCTTAAGTTCTTGAGTAATTGAGAATTTAAGGAAGGAGGTCTAGTGGATGGTTTTTTGATTTCTAAAATATATGGTGAGTAGCCCTGCGGGTTGATTACATTGCCGGTTTTAAATTTGGAATATGTACGTGCCTATATTGTTGTTGTAAAATAGTTTCAACATCCTCCACGGTGTCCTGCCAGTCGCCAAATTGGCGATTTTTTGGTATTATACCATAATATTCAAACTTTGAATATTCTTGATTTGAATATATCATATATACATGCCAAAAACAATACACACAAACGAATATCATAAAGTTATTGAGCGTCTCAAAAAGGCCAGATTAGATATTGGTTTAACACAAAAAGAGGTTTCAGAAAAAATAAAAAAACCGCAATCTTATGTATCCAAAGTTGAGGCGGGGGAGCAGAGAGTGGATGTAATTGAATTGAAATTGTTTGCCGATTTATATAAAAAGGGATTAAATTATTTTATAAAATAATTTATGGGAGTAACTTTATCAAAAAAGGAGGCTTTAAAATTTACTGGTTTAGACAAAAAGTATTTTGATAATTATCTCAGTGCTTGCGAATTTGCTTGTTTAGAGCGAAACAGTGGAAGGGGTCGTTTTTACTTTGATAAGGACGTGTTGGATAAATGGATGAAGGAAAGAAAATGGCGAACCGTAGAATTAACTCGTGAGAATTATGCGCTATGTCTCGATTTTGCCTTGGCTCAGCATTTTAGAAGTTATGTCACCTCAGATTTTGGAACTGGCAGACAAAGAGAATTTGGTCAGAAAATAACGAACTGGGTAAAGGGCCAATTGGGTGAAATCGCAGTACAAAAATTTTTTAAGGATAAATTTCAGTTGGAAGTGGAGTTAGATTTTGATTTGCACGATGATATTGTGCCTCAAGATATAATTAAGGTTAGGGAAAGCAGAAAATCAAGAAATCCTAAGATTGGTGTTGGTATCAAGTCATCTAAACCAAAAAATGTTTTTCTTGTGTTAGGTGAAAATGAGATTAATATAGCAGAGCGTAGGTCTGATGTTTATATTTTTTGCAGACCGGATATACCAGATGATCACATTTTAAGAATTGCCAAAACGGCAGTTCAAAAAGTTGTTCAAGGAATGCCATATTATGATAGCTACAAAGATCACATGCCGGAATTTGCAAATATTCCTTGTGAGGTTGTTGGTTGGTGTCGCTATTCTGATTTAGAAGAAGTTGGAGAAATACCAGGACAGACCTTTGATGGAAAAAGATTTGTTAAGGCTAGTGGTAAACTAAAAAATACACCAGAAGATTGGAAAAAATTGGTTAAGATGATTTAATTTTTTTCTAAATTATCGCCGTTTGCTATTGTTGATTCTACCCGCTTGTAGGGCACGCCGGCGAAAGTTTTAAGAACTGCTTCGATAATTATTTTGGAGGCTCTGGGTGGCACAGCCATTCCTATTTGTTTTCGGACCTGCTCTTTTGATCCATCAAATACAAAATCATCTGGAAATGTTTGTATTCTCGCACGCTCACGGTTTGTTAGAGCGCGTGGTTCTTCCCAGTGATATCCGTGGGTGCCACCACCACCGCTTCCAGTTATCGTATAAGAAGGTTTGTTTGGGTCAAGTCTTTTGTATATCTGACTCATTTTTGCGCCTTTTACATTCAAGCGAAGGTGTTGTGGAATTCCTTCGTACCACGCATTTTTTCCTGGCGGTATATGTTTTAGTCGTTCGATAACAGCCTTTGCTTGTTTTGTAATTTCATTATTTGTGGCCGTTTTGTTTATTGGAGGGTTTTCAAAAGCATCCTTTACTGTCACATATTTTTCTACTGTGGTTGGCGCTGGGACTCTAAAAGTGAGTTTTAAATCTTTTCTAATTCCAATAATTACCACTCTGTGTCTGTATTGTGGCACTCCATATTGTTCAAATTTATACAAATGTGCCGTTAGTTTGTAGCCTTTTCCGGCGTTCTCAAGATCCGATAATATTTTTTGAAAAGCTTTACCGTCATTTGCACTTTGTAAGCCACTTACATTTTCAGCAATAAACCATTTTGGATTGTGGATATTTATCGCCTTTACACCATATGTATATAGCGGCCCATATTTTCCATTAAAACCCTTGTGTTCCCCAACCACGCTAAAATCATTGCAAGGAAATCCAAAAGCAAGAGCGTCAAATTTTGGAACTTTTTTGAAATCAATTTTTTCAACCGGACTGCAGATAACTGCCGTTTCGTCGCCGGCATGAATGTTGCGTGCGTAAGTTCGGCACATTGAGGGGTCAATGTCATTTGCCCAAACAGATTTGACCCCGTATCTTTCTCCGTTTGGGTTGTATGCCATTGCTGATGTTGCGCCCAGTGCTAGTCCGCCAGGCCCGCAGAATAATTCAGCCAATCTAAAAATTGTATCTTGGGTTGTTTTTTGTTGAGTCGGAGTATCGTAATTTCTGATAGTTTTAACTACCACACCTCTAATCTCTACTTCTGTTCTGTAAAAGGGGAATAACGTAAGGTTTGCAGGCTGTAAACGCCAGCGATTTTTTTCCCTGTATATCTTTTTTAAAGTGGCCTCATTTTCATCTATTATTGCAACGACTGTTTGGCCATTTTCCGCAGTTGATTGTTGTTTTAATATTACAGTATCACCATCAAAAATTCCTTCATCTATCATACTGTTTCCTAATACTTTTAAGGCATATAGCTTCCCCGAGGCTGGTACTTCGGCTCGGCTAAGTGTGACGGCACCAAGAGGCATTTCAATTGCTTCTATTGGTTGTCCGGCAGTAATTGTTCCCATGATAGGAATTTCTACAATATCGGGGGATCCTTTTTTTAATTCTAAACACCTTGCCCCATTTTTGTTTTTTATAATTAATCCCTTTTCAACTAAAGCTTGTACGTGTTGGTGCACACCAGATAGTGCTTTAAGTTTGAACTTCTTTTTAATCTCTTCAAAAGTTGGGGAGAATTTATGTAGGTGGATATATCCTTTTATATATTCGAATATTTCTTGTTGCTTTTTTGTTGGTGTGGACATGTTACTATTGACTTTAAGGGTATATTAGGTGTATGCTTATATTATACCGAATAAAAGCTGTTTTGGGAATAGGATGACTTATCCACAAGTTAAAAATTAGACAAAAAATCGAATGCGTATCTGCATTCGATTTTTTGTCTAGGGCCCTTACTCAATGACGCTACATACATCACTTATTGATTTTTTGACACGGTTCACTCCGTGAGAGTTCAGTAAGCCTAAGAGATACCTCAAGTTTTTCACATCAGCCATCGCTTTCCTCGTCTAGATGAGGAAAATAGTCCCCGATGCCGATGGCAATTATAACATAGTATCAAATAGTGGTTTAAAGCCGATTTTTACACTGTCCGGCCACCAGTGACACTATAAGGCACTTTTGTTATTATTTTGAGAGCCAGGGACAATCAAAATTGCTTTCATATGTGTGAAAGTGAATTTTTAAAGTCCCATGAAGGACAACATAATTGTTACATTTTTTGTCTTGTTTGTCAATAGCTAATCTGTGTTTATAATTGATTGTTTGTTATTTGTCATATTTATTGTGTTTGCAGGTATCGTGTATGGCCATGTGTAGTAGTTTTTGGTATAATTAGAAATATGAAAATTGCCAGGGCAACAATTCATGATTTTCTAGAAATACTTAATTTAAGTATCATTTTTGATGTCTCTGAAACTGGTAGAGAGGAGAAAATTAAACAAGCTTTGAAAAATGGTTTTGTGTGGGTCGCGAAAGAGGGTGAAAAAGTGGTTGGTTATGTTTTGTGCCAACTTTTTGATACAGACAATAAAGAATTGCCTAATTCTGTTTTTATTTCAGACCTTTTTGTTTTAGATTCACACAGAAAACAGGGGATTGGACGACAGTTGTTGCGGGCGGTCTTAACAAATGATTTTCCTGCGGATTATGCACACTTTTCAATCACGCACGATCCAATAGAAAAACATTTGACCGATTTTTACAAATCATTTGGTTTTTGTGTGTCAGGAGAAACCAAAGCGGGAAATATCAAGATGATAAAGAAACGATAATTTACCACAAATTAATTTCCGCTAAATTCCGTTCGAATTTTTTCGTATTCACCTTGCAAAATCGCTCTTTGGGCGATTTTGTGATATAATAGCAACAGTTAATAAATAACTTTTTTTACAACTTTATGCGCAGAATAGAATTTCTGCTCTGTGGCACGCTTGTCGTGGGCGTGTGTTTGGCATTATCGCTTTTTGCGTTAGCTCAAACTAAACAGGGCGCCACTAACAAAGTTATTTTATCATCGTCAGTTGTGGCAAAATTAAAGCCACTAGTTAAGAAAAATTTAATTTTTCTCACTGACTATCAAACCAACAATCTAACTTATTTATCAAAAACAGACGATAAATTTTATTTGCAGATTGCCGGATTTGCCGACGCGGCGTCTGCTGGTACGCAATTTTTAAAAGAGTACGCGAA
>Ga0208373_1004792_pt1 | contig 11790 bp, 7 predicted proteins | sample RifOxyC2_FD_184036 | JGI IMG/M metagenome (GOLD analysis project Ga0208373, IMG submission 184036) | Soil microbial communities from Rifle, Colorado - Rifle Oxygen_injection C2 (SPAdes) | ecosystem: Environmental > Terrestrial > Deep subsurface > Rock core/Sediment | place: Rifle, Colorado... | reverse complement strand
GACCCTGATTGAATTTGATGAAAATATTATCTCCGAAACAGGTCTTGCTCAAGCGGTTGAGTCTGTAGGATATAAGATAGACGTTGGCCCTCAAGCTTCTCCCGTTCATTCTCACGTCGATGTCCCAATGCATGAAATGGATATGGACATGGGGGACAAGACAAAAAAAGAAGAAGTGATGAGCGATAAAGGGTCTGAAACTATTTCACTGAAAGTATTGGGGATGGACTCACCTCATTGCGCGATGATTGTGGAAAGCGCCTTTAAGACATTATCGGGCATAAAAAATACCGATATAGATTTTTCAAATCAGAGGGCGAAAGTGGTGTTTGATCCCAAAAAACTTACCAAAGAGGAGATTTTTAAAGTAATTACTGATGCTGGCTATAAACCGATTGAGGAAGAGGGCGAGGCTGAAGAAGTTTTGGATAAAGAAAAAATTGAGCGAGAAAATCAAATAAAAATTCTAAAGCGTAAACTTATTATCGGCGGCACTCTTTCAGCTTTAATATTTTTGGGTAGTTTTCCAGAGTGGTTTTCTTTTGTGCCAAAAATTTTAAATAATAACTGGATTCTTTTAATCTTAACCGCTCCTGTGCAATTTTGGGTTGGCTGGCAATTTTATAGCGGACTCAAGCTTCTCATAAAATATCGCACCGCTGACATGAACACCCTGATTGCTATCGGAACATTGGCGGCGTATTTTTATAGCGCGGCAGTTACAATTTTTCCGAGCTTTTTTACTAAAGAAGGAATGACACCGGCAATATATTTTGATACGTCGGCTATCATCATCGTCTTGATTCTTTTGGGCAAATATTTTGAAATTTTAATGAAAGGAAGGGCATCGGAGGCAATTAAAAAATTGATCGGGCTTCAACCAAAAACAGCAAAGATTATTAAAGACGGAAAGGAAATCGAAATACCAATTTCAGAACTTGGCGTCGGAGATTTGGTAATCGTCAGACCAGGCGAAAAGGTGCCGGTGGATGGGGTCATCGTTGAGGGTGATTCAGAAATTGATGAATCAATGGTTACGGGAGAATCAATGCCTGTTCACAAAACAGTCGGAGGCGCGGTCATTGGCAGTACCATAAATAAATTCGGAACTTTTACTTTTCGCGCTACAAAAATTGGCAAAGACACCGTCCTTTCTCAGATTATTAAGATGGTAGAAGAAGCGCAGGGATCAAAAGCGCCGATTCAACGCCTTGCTGATTTGGTTTCTTCGTATTTTGTGCCGGTAGTTTTTGTTATTGCCGTTTTAACTTTTATTCTTTGGTTTTTCTTTGGGCCTGTGCCGGCATTCAATTTTGCCCTGATTAATTTCGTGGCAGTTTTGATTATTGCCTGTCCGTGCGCGCTGGGTCTTGCCACGCCAATGGCAATCATGGTCGCTTCAGGCAGTGCCGCCGCCAAGGGAATTTTAATCAAAGATGCCACTTCTTTGGAAATTGCTAACAAAATAGACACGATAATTTTGGATAAAACTGGCACTTTAACACAGGGCAAACCACAACTTACAGACATCATTGCTTTTGACCCCGTTAGAAGTAGCGGGGGCGACCACTTGTCTTTTACTTCTAACGGGGTTGAAAATGAAAAAACAGCGGAAATTTTAGAGTTCGCCGCTTCGCTGGAGCAGAGATCAGAGCATCCTCTGGCAAAAGCGATTTTGCAATATGCCACAAGCTTGGACCAAAAATCTTCACATCCTCTGGATAAAGCAATAATGGACGAAGCGAAAAAAGAAAAAATTGAGATATATAAACTGGAAGATTTTAAAGTAATTTCTGGAAAGGGTCTGACCGGATTTTTACAAATTCACCCCGTTAAAAACACCCAACTGCAAGCTTCATCAAAAATAAGTTTTGAAGAAAACAATAATAACGAAATTTCTAACGGGGTTCAATCCCAAAGAGTTGAGGCCTATTTAGGTAACCGAGCTTTGGTAGCAGGCATCGGGCTTGATGTTTCTCCATACGAAGAAAAAATCAAAAAACTCGAAAGCGAGGGCAAGACGGTGATGATCCTTGTCGTGGACAAACAAATCAAAGGTGCTCTGGCGGTTGCCGATGTTCTGAAAAAAGAATCGGTGGAAGCGATAAAAGTTTTAAAAAATAATAATATCGATGTCTGGATGCTTACAGGGGACAATAATCTCACCGCTCATGCCATTGCGGCTCAAGTAGGAATAGAAAATGTGATGAGCGAAGTTCTGCCAGAAAAAAAATCAGAAAAGGTGCGCCAGTTGCAAGAGCAAGGCAAGATTGTCGCAATGGTTGGTGATGGCATCAACGATGCGCCAGCTTTAACTCAGGCCAATATCGGTATTGCGATGGGCGAAGGCACGGACATTGCTATGGAGTCGGCGAACATCACCTTGATGAGAGGGGACCTAATGCTTGTCCCAGAAGTGATTGATCTTTCAAAGCGCACGATGAGAATAATCAAACAAAATCTCTTCTGGGCGTTCTTTTATAATTCCGCCTTTATCCCTGTGGCGGCTGGAATTTTATATCCTTTCTTTGGGATTTTGCTCAATCCAGTTTTTGCCGCCGCGGCAATGGCATTTTCTAGCATTAGCGTGGTGTTAAATTCGCTACGACTAAAAAGAGTGGGTAAATAAGTTCCCGCGGCCAAATATTGTAAAATTATTAAAATGAGGTAATATTGGATTATGAAAAATGTTTTGGCATTACTAATAGGATTCATTGGATTTTCGGTTTTGGGATTCATCTCAATGAATCATGATATGAACCACTCAAGTTTTGGGTGCGTGCCGTTTGCCATAGGAGGTGTTTTGTGTCCGCTAGGGTTGGCTGACATGGCATTTCATCATATAGCGGCCTTTCAGGGTTTTTCTAATTTTCTTCTGCCGTTTTCTGATGTTGCATTAGATATTTTGTATTTTCTTTTTTTGTTCGTTGTTTTATATCTGATTATAAAAAATTGGTCGCTGGGGCGATTTAATCAACAAAATTACTTTCAAAAATTATACGCAAACACGAGTAGTGTTTTTGATGTTTACGCGACGAAAACCATGCGTTATCTGGCATTATTTGAGAACAGTCCCTCTTTTCTACGTGGCGTTTAAAAATTCTTTTCACTAAAAAAGAAAAGTTTTTTAGCGCTCTCAAAAAAGCTCTCGTTGAGAGTTTTTAGTTATTTATGTAAGTAATTTATTTTATAAAAATAAAATTATATGAAAAATACAGTTAAAACAATTGCTATATGGGTATTGGTTGGTGGAATATTTGTGGGTTTTCTGTGGCTACTCGCTAAAAGCCAGGCATCATCGTCACTATCATCTAAAAATTTAACAGAAAGTCAGCTAACTGCCTCTGAAGTATTTTATGATTTCGGAACTATTTCTATGGCTGGTGGCAAAGTCAAAAAGATATTCAAAGTCTCTAACGAGACCACTAAAGATGTTGTGGTAAAAGAAATTTCTACGTCCTGTATGTGCACAGAGGCATATATCGGAAGTGGCGATTCTAAAAAAGGACCCTATGGAATGCCTGGACACGGAGGTTTCGCGCTAACAAGGGCCAATGAAAAAATTGGATCTGGGGAAAGCCGCGACGTGGAAGTAGTTTTTGATCCGAACGCTCATGGACCCGCGGGCGTAGGAATGATTGATCGATTAATTTATCTGACTGACGCATCAGGAAGCACGCTTCAACTGGAAATAAAGGCGGAGGTGACCCCATAATCTTTATGAAAAGAATACTAATAATTCTTTCGGTGGTATTAGTTGCTATTGTGGGAATTGTAATACTCAAATACAGTCCCGCAACCACTTCGCTTGTCTGGAATATAAGCAATAAGGGCGCATGGCTTTTGCCGCTCGTGCTCATTTCATCGATTTTAGACAGCGTTCATCCGTGCTCGTTTTCAATTTTGCTCATCACCATAGCATTTCTTTTTGGAATGCAGATGACAAGAAAGAAAATTTTGCAGATTGGTGGCATATACATCGCTGGAATTTTCACTGCTTATTTTTTGATTGGTTTAGGAATTTTGAAGGTTTTGCATTTATTTGATACGCCCCATTTTATGGGAAAGCTTGGAGCAACAATCCTCATTGTCTTTGGAGTCATTAATCTGGTCAATGAATTTTTTCCGAAATTTCCGATTAGACTTAAAATTCCATCAGTTTCTCATACTGCAATGGGACAGTTGATGGAAAAAGCATCTATTCCTGCCGCGTTTGGATTGGGGATTTTGGTTGGTATCTGCCAGTTTCCGTGTATGGGAGGACCATATCTTATGGTGATAGGTCTTTTGCGCGACCAGGTTACATATTTTACAGGCTTTAGTTATCTAATGCTTTACAATCTAATTCTTATTTTGCCACTAGTTGTTGTGCTTTGGATAGCGGCAGACAAGGTGCTCGTGGATAAGATGCAGGAATGGAAAAGAACAAACATGGGAGGTGTGCGCTTTTGGGCTGGTTTTGCCATGATTGTTATTGGTATTTTAATTTTATTCATCTAATCCTTTTTAAAGTTGTGGATCCCATTAGAAATTTTGATTTGGCTAATGGGTAAAAATGAGAAAATAAAACACTACTTAATTAATCTAATCTATTTAATGACTATGGAAAATTCTAACGGGATAAATCAAAAAATATTAACAATGGATAAATTTCTTGCTAAAATCGAGTCGCTTAAAGAAAAATCCGGCGTTGATTTATCTACGGCTGAAGATTTAAGTTTGGCGGTGATGAATCTGATTAGCTTGGAAGAACATTTTTTCTTTACTGGCATGAAAACCAAAAAAGATGAACACTTTGACACCTCGCTTGAGATTCGCGAGATAAGAAAAAGCTTGTTGGCCGAACTGATGCCGCACCACGAAGGCGAGACTTGGTGCATATCCAAACATCTGTTAGCCGCCACCATGCGACTTATAGAAGTAGGTAATAAACTACATTCTGAAGGCCAAAAAGAAAAAGCAAAAAGTATGTTTGAAAAAGCGTACAAAATCTACTCTATATTTTGGGCGTTGAAATTAAAATTAATTAATGGAGAAAAAATACAAGAAACGGCAAAACAAAGTTTGCAACTTGAAGATTTGGTGAACAAGCTCGCCGATTGTTGCGATGAGTAAATAAAAAATACCTGTCCCGTTAGAAATTCTGGACAATCAGAAATAATAACAGGATATAAAAATATGGAAGACAATAAAGAAAAAATAAGCTCCAGAAGTAAAATTTCTTTTGGGATGGAAAATCAAAACTTAGAAAATAAAGCAATGGAAAAAGAAAAAATATGCGCCATGGCGATGACCATTGCTGTCGCCGGAGTCCTGCTCGCCATAGTTTTTGCGTATAATTTTTTGCAAAATCCTTCGAAAACAATTTTTGGTAAAAATCAAAAAACTACAGCAGAGCAAAATGCATCCGCCTTAACAATTGAAGACGCTGTTTTGCCATCTGATGGTGTGGTTTTGCCCGTATCGTGGGGTGATCTTGGAAAGAAATTGGTTGATGCGGGCATAATCGATGAAGAAAAATTTAAAGAGTTATATGTAAGTCGAGGTCAATTTACAGAGGAGTATAAACAATTATTGAGCGGAGTTAATAGTGGCAACCTGAAAATTACTCAAGATAATTCAGGATACCTGCTCAATCTATTTTGGGCTTTAGGATTGGCAAATCAAAATCCGATTTTAGAAAATGGTGAAATGATGGACAAGGCTTATGGTGGAGCACAAAATTTTGCTTCAACAGGCGGATGGACTCTTGCTCGAGGCGGCGTTATGGATCACTATAGTCACCACAAATTAGTTGATTTAACACCACAGCAGCAGGCTATGGTAGACAGGGTGTCGCGTGGAATATATAGGCCGTGTTGCGGTAATTCAACACATTTTCCTGATTGTAATCATGGGATGGCAATGCTTGGAATGTTGGAGCTTATGGCTTCACAGGGCGTGAGTGAACAGGATATGTACAAAGCCGCATTGGCTGTTAATTCCTACTGGTTTCCTGACACATACCTTACAATTGCAACTTATATGCAAAATCAAGGTGTGCAGTGGAAGGATGTAAGCCCACAAGAAGTGCTTGGTGTAAATTATTCAAGCGGATCTGGATACGCAAAAATTTCTGCCCAGGTCAAACAACAAGGAGGACCCAAAGGAGGCAGTTGCGGAGTGTAAAATGCCTTACATTTTTTAGTTTTAAAAGCTCTCGTTTGTATGCACAAATGAGAGCTTTGTTTTTCATGGACTTTTTAGAAATTTTTGTATAGAGTAGATTCGTGAAATTCAACATCTCTTATCATAAAATTTTATCTTGGCTGTCCCTATCTTTTATTGCCGGAGTTGGCATTGCTTCATATTGGAACATGCCGGCTTTGCTGGTTTTATTTTTAGTGGCGTTAGCCATTTTTTTATTTTTGTTTGGATATTTGAAAGAGAAAAAACAAGTTTTGGTTGTGGCGTTCTTGTGCGCCGGAACGTTTTTGGGAATTTTGCGATTTAGTTTAATGAATCAAAATGCCAGTAGCCAGGACATGATCCAAAATTGGAATGGCCAGAAAGTTGTATTAGAAGGATTAGTGCACGATGAACCGCAGGAAAGAACAGATAAAACATATTTAGTTTTTGAAGCCGAGAAGGCGACCTCTTCCAATCAGGGCGCGGTGGATGTTGGCGGAAAAGTTCGTGTAAAAATAAACAGATTTCTAGAATTTCAGATGGGCGACAAGATAAAAATATCCGGCTCTTTAGAAAAGCCTAAAAATTTTTCTGGATTTGACTACGAAAAATATCTGGCCAAGGATGGAATTTATAGCGTAATGAACGACGGCGAAATAGAAAAAATCGGAGTTAGTAAAATGTCTTTTGTTCAAAGAGAACTTTTTGTGGTAAAAAATAAACTAATAGATTCTTTGCAAAAATCTCTGCCGGAGCCAGAAGCTTCATTTGTTTCGGGAATTCTCTTAGGCGCTAAACAAAATATACCGCAAAAACTCCAGGATGATTTTAATAACACAAGCACCACGCACTTAATAGCTTTATCCGGATTTAATATTACGATTATCGCCAACTTTATACAAAATACAGCGAGATTTCTATCTCTCTCGGTTGGATGGTCATTTTTTGCGGCGATTTTGGGCATAGGCCTATTTACCATAGGCACAGGCGCCTCAGCTTCGGTTGTGAGGGCGGCGATAATGGGCGTGGTGTCTTTGATTGCTTTGCGTAGTGGGAGGGTTTATAACAACAAATTTGCTCTGCTATTTGCTGGCGCCTTGATGGTGGCTATTTGGCCATCTCTTTTAAGATTTGATCTGGGCTTTCAACTTTCGCTTTTGTCGACTTTGGGTCTTGTGTATTTTTCTGATTTTTTTAACCAAAAATTGAAACGCCTAACAAACTTTTTTGCTTTACGCGAAAATTTAGCCACTACTTTAGCGGCGCAAATTTTTGTTTTGCCACTTTTAATAATCAATTTTCAGAAAATTTCTTTTATCTCACCATTGGTAAACGTTTTGATTTTGCCCGTTATTCCTTTGACGATGCTTGTGGGATTTGTCGGGGGAGTGGCGGGCATTGTCAGCGTGACGCTGGGATTTATAATTAATTTACCAACCTGGCTGATGGCGAGCTTTACACTTCACGTGATAAGCTTCTTTGCATCCTGGCCGATTGCGGTGTGGAATATGAGTTTTGGTATGTCGCAAATCTTAGGAGGCGTAGTTTTATTTGTGGTCATTTTAATTTTTATCTGGAGATCAATGTATGTTAGCGGGCGCATGAGTCGTTCTAGAGACTCCACAGACAAATAAGCAAAGAGCGACTATAATTTTAAGAAACCATCCGCAGGCAAATTTGCTTGGTTTTTAGAATCTTTCATCATTTATTATAATAGAAGATTCTGAAAAAATTTGCCGAGGAGCTGAGCGGAATTTTTCGCTGGAAAAAATTTTGCGTGTTTCGAAAAGTTATAGTCGCGCAAATTGAAATTTTATAGTTTATGGAAGAAAAAAATAAAAAATTGAATAAGAAATTAATTTTAATGACATTTGCAGTTTCGGGGTTTGTTTTGGTTTTGGTTTGGATTTTAAATTTCACTTTGTATAAATCGTTTGATAAGAATCTAGAAGTTTATTTTTTCAATGTGGGGCAGGGAGATGCGGAGCTTATTTTTCAAGGAGGTCATACTATTTTAATTGATGGAGGACCAGATGCCTCTGTGATTAGTGAATTAAGCAAGGCGCTGCCGGTGCTTAATAGAAAAATTGATGTGATAGTTTTAACTCATCCTCACGCCGATCACGTTTCGGGACTTGTGGATGTGTTGCAAAGATATGAGGTGGGGGCAGTAATTGGATCGGGGGTCATATACAATACTCCGGAATATAACGCTTTTTTGGAAGAAATAAAAAATCAAAAAATTCCTTTTATTTTGGCAAGGGCTGGAGAGAAAATAAAAATAGGAGATTTGAGCGAGCTTACTATTTTATATCCTTTTGATTTAAATTTTGTGGGAAAAAGCCCGACCAATATTCACGACTCTATGGTTGTGGTAAGGTTTGATTTTGGCCAGGAGAGTTTCTTGTTTACAGGCGATGCAGAGAACGATCTAGAAAACAACCTTGTTTTTAAAGGCGTTGATGTGAAGGCGAATATTTTGAAAGTTGGGCATCACGGATCTAAGAATTCAAGTCCGCCGATTTTCCTTAAGAGGGTCAGTCCCAAAATTAGCGTGATAGAGGTAGGAAAAAATAATATATACAGACATCCGGCAGATATTACACTTCGTAATTTGGTTGCTATTGGATCTGAAATTTTGCGCACAGATTTAGATGGGACAATTAAATTTTTTTCAGATGGACTGAAGCTTATTTATACGAAAGAGTTTTAATTTTAATAATAAAAGATTGATTTTCGGAGATAATTAATATATAAATATACTCAAGGTCGTTCTTTGAAAAAGGGGATTAATATGAGCACTGGCGCGATTATTTTGTGGACAATTTTGGGTCTTCTTTTGTGGATGATAATCGGTAGTTTTGTTGTAGAGTGGTCTAGTCGCTTGTCGCATGGATATATTACGAATCCACGTAGTGCAGGAGGATCCCTGTTGGCGTGCATTATTTGGCCCTTAGTTTTTCTTTTCGCCTTACTTATTCGATGGTCTTTGAGAAGGCACTAACAATTAAAACCCGCTCTTTATGGGCGGTTTTTTTGTTTATTGGACAGGAGCCGACCCGAACCCTTTCAAATCTAAAAAATTCGTGCTATAATAACCAATTAAAAAGAATCTAGGAGTTGGAATTTAATACAGATAAAAATGATAAATTTCCAATGTCAAATAAAATCCAAAATCAAAATAACAAAAAGAAATTTGAAATTTATAGTTTTTTATTTGCTAGATTCTAAATTCTAAACACTAAATCCTAACTACATGTCCAACAACGACCAAATAATTATAAAAGGAGCCAAGGTGAATAATCTTAAAGATATAAGCCTTAAGATTCCTAAAAATAAGCTAGTGGTCATCACAGGGCTTTCTGGATCTGGAAAGTCGTCTTTGGCGTTTGATACGATATATGCCGAAGGACAGAGAAGATATATAGAAAGTCTATCTTCTTACGCACGGCAGTTTTTGGGCGCCAGACAGAAACCAAACGTAGATTCTATTGAGGGGCTTTCACCATCTATAGCCATTGATCAAAAAAGCGTTTTGCGTAACCCTCGTTCAACCGTAGGAACGGTGACAGAGATTTATGACTATCTGAGAGTTTTGTATGCACGGGTTGGCAAGCCTCACTGTCCAAATTGCGGACGGGAAGTTTCTAAGCAGAGTGTTAGTCAGATTGTGGATAAGATTTTAAAAATGCCACTCAAAAATAAAACTTTGATTTTGTCGCCCGTGGTGCGTTCACAAAAAGGTGAGCACCGACACATTTTAGAAGCAATTGAGCGAGCTGGATTTTTGAGAGTGAGAATAGATGGTTCTATTATGCGAGTTGTAGAGGCCCCAGACGATGGACTTGAAAAAAATAAAAAACATTCTATAGAAATAGTAATTGACGAAATAGATGTCTCGAGCAAATCCGAACGTGCTCGTATCGCTGATTCAGTGGAGCTAGCGCTTAAAACAGGAAAGGGTCTGGCGATCATCTCATCTTTAAAAAATAAGAATTTTTCGGATACGCTTTTCAACGAAAGATTGACCTGTGCTTATTGTGGGATAAGCGTTAACGATATTGAACCGCATACATTTTCATTCAATAGCCCTTATGGGGCGTGTTCCGAATGCACGGGACTAGGAAAAAAATTGGAAGTGGATCCTAAGCTTGTTTTGCCTAACCAGAATTTAACTATTGCCGAAGGCGCAATGCGCCCATGGGCCTCAGCCTCGCATAAAGTCGGCAGCGCAAGCCTGCCTGCCGGTAGGCAAGGGTGGTTTGCATTTTTGCTGGAAGATGTCGCATCAAGATATGATTTTTCTTTAAACGATCCCGTGAAAGATTTATCCAAAAATATTATAAATTTGCTGTTTTATGGAGAGAAAAAAATGCCAGGCGGAGAAAATCACCAGCACTTTGAGGGCGTGGTAGCCAATCTTGAAAGGCGCTGGAAAGAAACAGATTCAGAGTGGACCAGGCAAGAGATAGAAAAATATATGGTGATTAAGGTGTGTCCAGTTTGTTTAGGAAAGCGCCTCAAGCCAGAGGCTTTGGCAGTGAAATTTTTGGGCATGGGCATAAATGAGATTGTTACTTTACCGCTCAATATTCTTAAAGAATTTTTACTGTCTTTGGCGACTAATAATTTTAGTAAAACGGGAAAACTACTAGGCAAGGAATTGAAAAAATTCAATATTTCTGAATTTAAAATTGCTCAGCCACTTTTGAAAGAAATGGAAAATCGGGTGCAATTTTTAATAGATGTAGGACTGGATTATCTAACACTTGAGAGAAGTTCAGAGACGCTTTCGGGAGGTGAGGCACAAAGAATACGTCTTGGTACGCAGCTTGGCTCAAAACTTTCTGGCGTAATATATGTTTTGGACGAACCGTCTATAGGCCTGCATCCTAAAGATCATGCTAGGCTCATAAAAACATTAAAAGAATTAAGTGCGCTGGGAAATTCTGTGATTGTGGTAGAACACGACGAACAAACGATGAGAGCGTCAGACTGGATAGTGGATATTGGTCCGGGAGCCGGAGAGGCTGGGGGAAGAGTTCTATTTTCTGGAAAACTTAAAGATTTGCTTAAAAAATCTACTCCAACTGCAAATTATTTATCAGGCAGAGAAAAAATTTTAATTCCCAAAATGAAGCGTTCAGGTAATAAAAATTTTTTAGAAATCGTCGGTGCTAGTGGAAATAATTTAAAAAATATTTCTGTCAAAATTCCACTGGGCAAGTTTGTGGCAATTTCCGGCGTTTCGGGTTCTGGAAAAAGCACCTTGATAAATGACACTTTAGTGAGACATCTAGAAAGGAATTTTTATGGAGCTAAAGCCGAGCCGGCAAAGTTCAATAAAATTTTAGGTGTAGAAAATATTGATAAAATTGTGAATGTGGACCAATCGCCCATAGGCCGCACTCCGCGTTCAAATCCTGCTACTTATGTGGGCATATTCGGACCTGTTAGAGATATTTTTATGGCACTGAAAGAATCCAAAGTGCGCGGATATTCTGCGGGACGTTTTAGTTTTAATGTGAAGGGCGGAAGGTGCGAAGTGTGCGAGGGACAGGGCGTGCAAAAAATAGAAATGCATTTTTTGCCGGATGTGTATGTGGAATGTGAAGAATGCCA
>Ga0208373_1004791_pt1 | contig 11796 bp, 8 predicted proteins | sample RifOxyC2_FD_184036 | JGI IMG/M metagenome (GOLD analysis project Ga0208373, IMG submission 184036) | Soil microbial communities from Rifle, Colorado - Rifle Oxygen_injection C2 (SPAdes) | ecosystem: Environmental > Terrestrial > Deep subsurface > Rock core/Sediment | place: Rifle, Colorado... | reverse complement strand
CAGGAAAAGTGATAGGAAGCCTCAATGAATCTTCCGTAATGAAGAACTTAAGCGACGGGATAGATATTTTCAAGCAGAAAGTAAGCGCCGTGATGGGCAAGCCCCTGCCGCATCTTCATGAAGACCAGGATGTTTCAGAGGCCTACAGGATCCTGCTGTCGGGGAGTTCCGGCATTATTGTGACCGGCTCTAAAGAAGCCCCGGTCGCGGTGGTCACCAGGTCGGACCTGATAGATTATTTTATCGCGCAGAAGGAGGACTATGCCTATGAAATTTGAGACCAGGGCTATTCATGACGGGCAGAAACCAGATTCATCCACCGGAGCGGTTATCGTGCCGGTATTCCAAACATCCACTTACCAGCAGGAAGCGATAGGCAGGCACAAGGGTTACGAGTATTCCCGCACAGGCAACCCTACCAGGACAGCGCTTGAAGCTTGCCTGGCTTCGCTTGAAAGCGCAAAATACGGACTGGCATTTTCTTCCGGCGTGGCGGCGACACAGGCGGTGTTCAACCTGCTGAAAACCGGCGGCCACATTATCAGCGGTGATGAAGTTTACGGCGGCACTTACCGGCTGCTTGAAAAAGTAATGAAAAAATGGGGCCTTGAAGCGGATTATTTTGACGTGGATGATATCAGCACAATCGATAAGCTTGTTAAACCGAACACAAAAATGGTCTGGATTGAAACGCCCACTAACCCGCTCCTTAAAATAATAAATATCAGTCACATGGCACGGTTTGCAAAAAAGCACAACCTGATTTTGGCCGTGGATAACACTTTCGCAAGCCCCTATTTCCAGAAACCCATTGAACTGGGCGCTGATATTGTAGTGCACAGCACCACGAAATACCTGGCGGGTCACAGCGATGTGATAGGAGGCGCGGTATTAACGTCAGATGCCCGGATATATGATGAACTTAAATTTTACCAGAACGCGGCGGGCGCGGTACCGGGCCCCTGGGATTCCTGGCTGGTGTTAAGGGGCATAAAAACCCTGGCAGTAAGGATGAAAGAGCACAACAGCAACGCTGCGTACCTCGCAAAATACCTTAAGAGCCATAAAAAAGTGGAAAAAGCATATTATCCCGGGTTCAGCGGCATGATAAGTTTTGAATTAACGGGAGGGCTGAGAGAAGTCCGGAGATTCCTTTCGAAACTGAAATTGTTCTCGCTCGCGGAGAGCCTGGGCGGCGTCGAATCGCTGGTGTGCTACCCGCCGAAAATGACACACGCTTCTTTTTCGCCCCAAGAAAGGGAAGTCCGGGGAATAAAGGATAACCTGCTCCGGCTTTCAGTGGGGATAGAAAATAAGGAAGACCTGAAAAACGACTTGCGCCAGGCGTTAGGTTGAATGTAATTTAATTGTCATTGCGGGCGACGAACGAGAGTGAGGAGCGCGGCAATCCATGGAAGTTAACATAGGTTTAATAGGTTTTGGAACCATTGGCACCGGGGTGGTGAAACTCTTAAAAGAGAACAGCGGCCTTATTGAGAAAAAAACCGGCGTGAAGCTGGTTCTTAAACGGATAGCGGATAAGGATATTACCTCAAACCGGGGCGTAGACATTGAGCCGGGCGTCCTCACGACGGACACAGGAAAAATATTTTCCGATCCTGAAATAAAGATAGTGATAGAGCTTATCGGCGGAGAGGAACCCGCCAGGTCGTTCATCATCAAGGCGCTGTCGTCCGGAAAACATGTGGTTACGGCAAATAAATTAGTCCTGGCAAAATATGGCGGGGAATTGCATAAGCTTGCCAGGGAAAACAATGTCCGGCTGGAATACGAGGCCAGCGTCGCGGGCGGCATCCCGTTTATCAACGCCCTGAAAGAGGGTTTTGTCGCGAATAAAATAACAAGGATAACAGGAATAATTAACGGAACCACCAATTACATCCTGACAAAAATGGAAGAAGGGCTTTCTTTTGAACAGGCCCTGGATGAGGCAAAACTGAAAGGCTTCGCGGAAGCCGACCCCGGGTTTGATATCGACGGGATAGACGCTCTTCAAAAGCTGGTGATTATATCACACCTGGCGTTCGGCAGCAAAATACTCATGGAAGAAATTTACACCGAGGGTATTTCAAAGATTACCCTGGAAGATATTAATTGCGCGCGCAAGTTCGGCTATAATATAAAGCTTCTGGCGGTCGCGGTGAACTTAAACGGGGAACTGGAGCTTCGCGTCCACCCCGCGCTTCTTCCCCTGAAGCATCCGCTGGCTTCCGTGAGGAACGAGAACAACGCCATATATATCGAGGGGGATGCTTTTGGCGCGGCCATGTTTTACGGCAAGGGTGCGGGCCAGCTGCCCACGGCAAGCAGTGTCGTTTCCGATGCTGTAAGAATAGCCGCTTCCCTTGAAGGCAGCCATCAGGCTCCGGGCCTGTTCTGGGGAGATCGAAAGTTAAAGCCAACAGGGGAAAGTGTTTCCAGGTATTATCTGCGGTTCCCTGTCATCGACCAGCCGGGGATTGTGGGTAAAATAGGGGCTATCCTGGGGAAACACGGCATCAGCATAACTTCTATTATCGCCTCGCTTGCCGGGAATCAAGGAAATGAAGGGAACGTGGAAGCGGTGACTCACTTAGTAAAAGAAAAGAATATTCTTGCTTCCTTGCAGGAAGTGGAAAAATTGAGTATTACCAGGGGGCCAAGCGTGTTAATCAAGATAGAGGAGTAGGATAAAAGTCAATAAAATCGGGATTATCGTGATTATGATAGTGTCATAAAACGACTATAATGGCATAAGGAGGGAGAATGAGCAGGAAAACGTTGATGTGGATTTTGCCGTTGTTTTTGGCGCCGGTATTGATGAACAGAACGGCGCTCGCGATGAGTTGTCATGGCGAGGGAGGCAGCAGCCACCAGGAGGGCATGCAGGGCCATGACATGGGAAACATGGACAACAAGCAACCAGCCCGGCAGAAGACACCGGCTGAGATTGAGACGGTTCTGATAACTGTTTATGCGTGCCCCATGCATTCAGAGGTTCGTGGTGAAAAGCCCGGAAAATGTCCGAAATGCGGTATGGTCCTTGAATCCAAACAAATAATAAAATACCGCGTAAAGAAAAACAGTCCTGATGCTAAAGGCAATGAAACTGTAGCAGCCAGCACTATTGCTTTTACCCGGCAGGGTGTCAGCACGGGATCTGTTACCAATGTCAAAAAAAAGGCCAAAAAAATGCCGGCGGCTAAAAAAACTGAATCTAAAAATAATATGCTAAAATAACACGTGTATATGAGGTCTTTTCCGATACTTTTTCTGTTGCTGGTTTTTGCGTTTACGGCGCAGGGGTATTCTCAGGAAGAACCCCTTCTGCTGGATGATGTTATCAGGCAGGCAAGGGAAAATAATCCCGAGATACAGTCCGCCAGGCAGAGGTATCTATCGGTCAAAACGAGAATAACCCAATCGGGAAACCTGCCTGACCCGGTAGTGAGCTACGAGCGCGATACGGCCAACAAAATGAATATGTGGGGGGTCTCCCAGGAAGTACCTTTCTGGGGTAGATTGTACCTGCGGTCAAAAATATCAAAAACTGAATCTCAGTCGATCGAGCAGGCGCAGTACAGGGCAAAAGAGCTGGAAGTGATTTCGAACACAAGGAAAGCATATTTCATGCTTTTTGTTGCGGACAAATCAATCCAGGTTTACAATGAAACGGTTAGTCTCCTGAATAACATGGCTAAAGCAGTGGAAGCGCGGTATATTACGGGGACAGGAAGCCGGGGTGATTTATTGCGCCTGCAGATTGAACTCACAAAAATGGAGAATATGCTGAAAATGCTGCAGCAGGAAAAAGAAACCTCGCAGGCGATGCTGAACATCCTAATGAATAATAAACCGGAAGAAGCCATCGGCGATCCCGTTCAACCAGAAAAACTTGAATTTTCATACTCGGTTGAAGAACTTCAGAAATTGGCTGCTGAAAACAGCCCGGAATTAAAGGGCGCAAAATACACGGTAGAAAAAAGCAGGTTGTCGGCGTCATTATCAAAAAGGGAATATCTCCCAAGCCTGATGCTGGGTTACAAGAACTATTATATGAGTGATTCGGGCGACAAGGCGGGCGATTTAAGCATGCTTTCCTTAAATGTGCCGCTATGGTTCTGGAAACAAAGGGCGATGTTTATTGAATCTAAGCAGGATCTGCGCATGGCGGAATATGAGTATAAAAACCTTGAAAACATGACGCTTTACGGCATAAAAAGCTTGTACACAAAGGTCAAAACGTACCAGCAATTGATAAACCAGTATAACACCGCCATGATCCCACAGGCAAAACAGCTTATGGACGTATCCAGGGAAAGTTACATAGCAAACCGCACGGATTTCATAGACCTGCTTGATAGCCAGCGGACACTCTTGAACCTGAATCTTGAACTTTATCAATACATAGGTGAATATTGGAAGAATCTGGCAGAACTGGAAAGAGCAGTGGGGAAGGAATTGAAATAATGGTAAGGAGAATATTTATGAACAGAAAAATACTAATTTTTGTTTTTATTTTTGGGTTAATCCCGATCTTCGGGCTTTTTTCCTGCGGGAGTAAACACGATCACAACGGGATGCAAGAATCAAATGCCCAGAAATATTATTGCCCCATGCACACAAGCTATACTTCAGATAAACCCGGTTCCTGCCCCATCTGCGGCATGGACCTGGTGCTTATGCCCAAACAAGAACCTCCGGCCGGTGAAGCCGGAAATGAACGAAAGCTATTATATTACCGTAACTCCATGGACCCGAAAGTTACGTCAAAAGTTCCCATGAAAGACTCCATGGGCATGGATTATGTACCCGTTTATGAGGAATCCAAAGGGCCCGGGAACGCAGGTATTTATATCAGCCCGGAAAGGCAGCAGCTGATAGGCGTGAAGCTGTCAAAAGTCAGCAGAAGAAACCTGGAGACTTATGTGCGCGCGTCAGGGAAGGTGGCGCATGACACTGAATTGTACTCGGCAATCGTGGAATACCAGCAGGCGTTCAGCGCAAACCAAAAACTAAATTCAGCCGGCCCTGCAGGCCCCGCAGGGATACAGCCAAGCGTTGAATCCGCGAAGCAGGCCGATTCACTGCTAAAATCAAGCATGGAACGCTTAATGCACCTGGGGTTATCCCATGCGCAGATAGAAAAGTATTCAAAGACTTCCGAACCCCCGTCAAATCTGATTATGGCCAATCAAAACGGCGGCACTGTCTGGATTTATGCGCAGGTTTATGAAAACGAAGCAAACCTTATAAAAGAAGGCCAGGTAATGGATGTTGCTACAGGCGCTTTGCCCGGCCATAAGTTCAGCGGGAATGTCAGTTCTGTAGGTTCCTACATGAACAGCGAAACCAGGTCTTTACTGGTCCGGGCTGAGGTAGATGACCCCGAAGGCTTGCTCAAGCCGGATATGTTCGTGGATACGGTTATTCGCGTGAACATCGGAAATAAAGTAGCTGTACCTGAAGAAGCCGTGCTTGATACCGGCACCAGGCAGTTGGTTTTCGTTAATAAAGGAAAGGGGCATTATGAACCCAGGCAGGTCCGGGCAGGCCGCCACGCGGAAGGTTATTATGAAATTATTTCCGGCGTTTCCCCCGGCGAAGAAGTAGTCACCTCCGCCAATTTCCTGGTAGACTCAGAATCCAAGCTAAAATCCACAATTAAGTAGTTATGTAGTTGCCGATTCATCGGCTCTGTTAAGGGAGGAAGTTTATGGAATTTTTGTATGTAGTAATTGCCGCAGTTGTTTTCATTTTTTTTATCGGTATCAGGATAGTCAGGCCCACGCGCAGGGGCTTGATTGAAAGATTGGGAAAGTATAACAGGTTTGCCAATGCCGGCTTCCAATGGGTAATCCCCATGATTGAGCATATCTACTACGAAAACGTAACCGAACAGATGGTAGATGCTGAACCGCAGGAAATAATTACAAACGACAACCTGAACGCCCGGGTAGACGCCCAGGTTTACTTTAAAGTCAAATCTGACGAACAAAGCGTAAAGAATTCCATCTATAATGTAAATAACATCAACTGGCAGATAGTAAACCTGGCAAGGACTACATTAAGGAACATTATCGGTACACTTACCTTAAAATCAGCCAACAGCGAAAGAGGCAAAATCAATTCCGAATTACACAGAATATTAAAGGAAGAAACCGTCCTCTGGGGTATTGAGATAGTCCGCACAGAACTCAAAGAAATTGACCCGCCAAAAGACGTGCAGGAAACCATGAACAAGGTAGTTAAAGCAGAAAATGAAAAAATTGCCGCTATTGACTATGCTACTGCCACCGAAACAGTAGCTGACGGCCAAAAAAGGGCAGAAATCAAGAAAGCCGAAGGTATCAAGCAGGCAAACATATTGCGCGCAGAAGGTGAAGCCGAAGCCATCAGGCTGGTCAATGAAGCCGCCCAAAAATATTTCGTAGGCAACGCCCAACTTTTAAGGCGCCTTGAAACCGTAGAAAAATCCCTTGCAAACAACGCCAAGATAGTTATCCCCGCAAACACCGAGCTCGTAAACGTAATCGGCGAACTAGCAGGAATACTACCATTAAAGAAGTGATAATAGTTGTCGACGTAGTTGCCGATTTATCGGCGCAGTTCTTGTAGCGGGTTGATTCATCAACCGAAACAGGAAAAGCCGTGGAGATCAGTTCTTTGAAAAAACAGGTTTTTTCACTTTCGTGATGATTTTTAACGCTAAAATCTGATTTTTCCCTGTTTTTCCTGCCGATTTTAACTAAATCATCAAAGTCGTTCAAAAACTGTGTTTTTCAAAGAACAGGTTATGTTGAGTAGCGGAATTGCTGATGGGAACGAATATCATATTGTCTAAATACGTCCTCAAGGACAATGCTTTCTGGACAAATACATCGGCATTTGCAACAATATGCCTATGATATTATCCAGAAAGGATTACTGCTCTATCGAAGACATCATTCCAGACTCAGGAGTACATGATATATGGTTATAAAAAAAGCTGTTAAACTAACTGAAAACAATATTGTTATTTACCAGTCAAAAAACGGAGCAATTGAACTTCGAAAAGACGCACAGAAAGACACTCTTTGGGCTACACAAGCACAAATGGCATCTATTTTCGGAGTTAGGTCTCAAGCGATTACTAAACATCTGAAAAATATTTACCGGGAAAACGAATTGAATAAAATTTCAACTTGTTCCAAATTGGAACAAGTTCAATTTGAAGGTATCCGTTCAGTTAACCGTATAGTGGAAATTTATAATCTGGATGCTATTATATCAGTTGGGTATCGTATAAACTCAAAGATGGGAACAAAATTTCGCCAATGGTCAACAAAGGTTTTGCACTCACATATTGTAGATGGTTTTACAATTAATAAAAAAAGATTAATAGTAAACTACGAATCATTTTTAAAAGCGGTAGAAGATGTTAAAAACCTGCTCCCATTAGCAGGTTCATCTATGGATAATAAAAATGTCCTGGAGCTTGTAACATTTTTCGCTGATACCTGGTTTTCTCTTAATGCTTTTGACAATGATACCCTTATTTCAAAAGGGTCAACAACAAAACGGGTATCATTTGCAGCAGAAAAGCTTTCTGGGAATCTTAAAGAACTTAAAAATGCCCTTATTGCGCAAGGGCAGGCCAGTGACCTATTCGGTATCGAACGTGTAAAAGGAACACTTGAAGGTATTATTGGAAATGTTATGCAGTCGTTTGGCGGCAACGAATTGTACCCATCGATAGAAGAAAAAGCTGCTCATCTGTTGTATTTTATTATAAAAAATCATCCATTTGTAGATGGCAATAAGCGGAGTGGTGCTTATTCATTTGTTTTTTTTCTTAGAAGTGCGGGAGTTCTTGATACTGCCCGGCTTACACCTTCGGCTCTTACTGCCCTGACTTTACTTATCGCAGAAAGTGACCCAAAACAAAAAGACAAAATGATAAAACTTATTCTCACGGTTCTCTGAAAAAGGTGAAAATCAGGTAGTTTTGGTTTGAGTTACTGAAATAATTGAGAGCTGTTCTTTGAAAAAACAGGTTTTTTCACTACCGTGATGATTTTTAACGCTAAAATCTGATTTTTCCCTGTTTTCCCTGCCGATTTTAACTAAATCATCAAAGTCGTTCAAAAACTGTCTTTTTCAAAGAACAGATTATTGGTAGGAGCTATGAGGATAAATGTGCATGTGAAACTTACATTTCACTTAGAATTCTTAAAACCAAAAATGAGGAACATACATTGCGAAGAGAGACGAGCGGAGATAGGGATGAGTAGCATTGCGAACGGAACGATGCGTGTTCTGAATGAGTGTGTGCAAAATTGGCACATGCTGAACTAGTTCCAAAATGGAAACAGTTCGAATTATAAAAAAGAGTTAAATACATAAAACATAGCACCGCCGATAAATCGGCAAATACGGAAAGAAAAACATGTTAAAGAAAATTGTTGAATTTTCGGCGAAAAACAAATACCTGGTGCTGATTTTCACGGCGGTGATGTTGGTTGGGGCGTTTTACTGCATAAAGAATATACCGCTGGATGCTATTCCGGATTTGTCGGATACGCAGGTGATTGTTTATTCCCGGTGGGACAGAAGCCCGGACATCATAGAAGACCAGGTAACCTACCCCATAATATCGGCCATGTTGGGCGCGCCTAAGGTTAAAACAATCCGCGGGTTTTCGGATTTTGGGTTCTCTTATGTGTATGTAATATTCCAGGATGGCACGGACATTTACTGGGCGCGGGCGCGCGTATTGGAATACCTCAACAAAATACAGTCAAAACTGCCGGAAGGTGTCAAAACAGAAATGGGACCGGATGCCACCGGTGTGGGCTGGATATACCAATATGCGCTAGTAGATAAAACCGGGAAAAATAACCTTGCGCAATTGCGCAGTTTCCAGGATTGGTACCTGCGGTATTACCTGCAATCAGTGCCCGGAGTCGCCGAAGTGGCGTCAATCGGCGGGTTCCAGAAGCAATACCAGGTAACCGTAAACCCCAACGCGCTTGTCAGCTATAACATTCCTATAAGCAAACTCATAGATGCCATCCGTGACGGCAATAATGATGTAGGCGGCCGGCTGGTGGAATTTTCCGGCACCGAATACATGGTGCGCGGCAGGGGCTACGCGAAATCCATTGATGATATTGAAAATATTGTTGTCAGTAACAGGGGCGGCACGCCTGTTTTGATAAAGAACCTGGCAAAAGTGGTAATAGGGCCGGACATCAGGCGCGGCATAGCGGATTTAAACGGCGAGGGTGATACAGTCGGCGGGATTATCATCATGCGCCAGGGGGAGAATGCCCTGAACGTGATCAACAGGGTGAAAGAAAAAATAAAGGAAGTAAAAACTTCTTTCCCGGAAGGCGTTGAACTAATGCCGGTTTATGACCGGTCAGACCTTATCAAACGCGCCATAGATACCCTGATTCACCAGCTCCAGGAAGAAATGCTGATTGTAGCGCTGGTAATTCTGTTTTTCCTGTGGCATTTCCCATCTTCCATAGTGCCAATAATAACAATCCCTATCACGGTTATTTTAACTTTTATTCCTTTGTATTTCATGGGGCTTACTTCAAACATAATGTCTATTTCCGGCATAGCTATTTCCATAGGCGTGCTGGTGGATGGCGCTATAATTGAGGTTGAAAACGCTTATAAAAGGCTTCAGGAATGGATTGAGAACGGCAGAAAGGGTGATTTTCACGAAGTCCGCCTGAAAGCATTGCAGGAAGTGGTGCCTTCGGTATTTTTCTCTTTGCTCGTGATCGGTGTTGCATTTATGCCTGTGTTTACCCTGGTGGACCAGGAAGGCCGGCTTTTCAAGCCGCTTGCCTACAGTAAAAATCTTGCCATGTTTATTGCCGCAATAATGGCCATTACAGTGGACCCGGCAATCCGCCTGCTTTTCAGCCGGATGGATTACGCAAAATTCAAACCAACATGGCTGGCAAACATTTTCAACACACTTTTTGTCGGGAAATATTATCCCGAGGAACAGCACCCGGTAAGCAAAGTGCTCTTTAAAATTTATGAACCTGCCTGCAAGTTTGTTTTAGACCACAGAAAAAACGTTATTATCGGCTCGATAATTTTGGTACTAGGAACCGTCCCTATTTATTTCCAGCTGGGGCAGGAATTTATGCCGCCGTTGAATGAGGGGAGTATTCTTTACATGCCGACCACGCTCCCGGGTATCTCCGTGACAGAAGCGCAAAAATTATTGCAAACGCAGGACCAGGTATTAAAAAGTATACCGGAAGTGGAAAGTGTTTTTGGAAAAGCCGGCAGGGCTGAAACCTCCACTGACCCGGCGCCGTTTTCCATGATGGAAACAACAGTTATCCTGAAACCGGAAGCCCAGTGGCGCAAGGTGAGCAGGTGGTATTCCTGGCTGCCGGGATTTATGCAGGTGCCTTTCCGCCCTGTCTGGCGCGACAGGATTACCTGGGATGATATTATAACCGAGATGGATTCAAAAATGCAGTTTCCCGGAGTATCAAACGCGTGGACTATGCCTATAAAAGCGCGCATTGATATGCTTACAACGGGCATCAGGACGCCCGTGGGAATTAAAATCTACGGTTCAGATTTGGCTGAAATTGAAAAAATAGGCATCCAGCTTGAAACAGCATTGAAAGACATTAAAGGCACGCGTAGCGTGTACGCGGAACGGGTGGCCGGCGGATACTTCCTGGATTTTGATTTAAAGAGGGAGAAACTTGCGCGGTACGGGTTAAGCGTCAAAGACGCCGAGGAAGTGATACTGACCGCGATTGGAGGGGAATCCATCACAACTACGGTGGAAGGCAGGGAAAGATATTCCATAAACGTCCGCTACCCTTCTGAATTAAGGGATAATATCGGGAAGCTAAACAGGGTGCTGGTGCCCACTGAAAGCGGCGCCCAGATCCCGATGTCTGAAATAGCGGACGTGCATATTTCCCTGGGGCCTTCCATGATAAGGGATGAAAACGGCCTGCTTGCCGGGTATGTTTACGTGGATATGTCAGGCAGGGATATCGGCAGTTATGTGAACGAAGCCAAGAAAAAAGCGGAAGCAGTTAAAATCCCCACAGGTTATGCCCTGCAATGGAGCGGGCAGTTTGAAAATATGATCAGGGTGAGGGAACGGCTGAAAATAGTGATCCCCCTTACAATTTTCATCATCTTCCTTTTATTATACATGAATACAAAATCCACGGTAAAGTCCCTGATTGTGCTGATGGCTGTGCCTTTTTCGCTGGTCGGCGCAATCTGGTTCCTTTATATATTGGGGTACAATGTATCCATCGCTGTGTGGGTGGGGATGATCGCGCTCATGGGGCTGGATGCCGAGACAGGTGTTTTTATGCTGTTATACCTGGATATGTCTTATGATGATGCTGTCCGCCGCGGCAAGATGAACACGTACGCCGATTTAGAGGAAGCAATTATTCACGGCGCTGTAAAAAGAATCCGTCCGAAAATGATGACAGTAATGGCAATTTTTATGGGCCTTATTCCCATAATGTGGTCCATGAGTACTGGTTCGGACGTAATGAAGCGCATCGCCGCCCCGATGATAGGCGGCGTATTTTCAAGCTTCATACTGGAACTGCTGGTCTACCCCGCCATCTACGCCACCTGGAAAAGGAAGAGCTTATTATTCAGGGGACACAATACTTAACTGATAAATTAGTTAAGTATTGTGTCCCCGTTTTCACTGCGTAACCTCCAACACCTCAAATCCGTCTTATATTGTGAAACCATGGATGAAAGCCTTTTAAAAGACATTATCGCGAAAGC
>Ga0208373_1004788_pt1 | contig 11804 bp, 10 predicted proteins | sample RifOxyC2_FD_184036 | JGI IMG/M metagenome (GOLD analysis project Ga0208373, IMG submission 184036) | Soil microbial communities from Rifle, Colorado - Rifle Oxygen_injection C2 (SPAdes) | ecosystem: Environmental > Terrestrial > Deep subsurface > Rock core/Sediment | place: Rifle, Colorado... | reverse complement strand
TCCGGACGATTCTCGGGTCAAGCCCGATGTCCTCGACCATCATACGGTATACCTCGCGTCATAGTGTCCATGGAGCCCAACACGTGTTCGTCTATCCTATCCGGGTACTTATAGGGGACCTGCGCCCTGCTGTAAATGCTGCTCCCTCCCCCGGCGGACGGACGGCTTTGCTCACTGGCTAGGTCAACTGAGTATTGTCTCACGGCGCAACGCTTATCTAGCACAGTCTTAATAGCTTTGACTACTACTGGTGTAGCGATGGCAAGCGTTGAAACCATGCGGTCGGAACTAGGCCTCCCGGACATCGAGGATTGGGTCAAGTCCCAGACCTTCGAGTCGACAGCGGATATCAAGATACCGCCTCAGCTCGTCGACCAGGTCATAGGTCAGGACGAGGCCGTCAAGGTCATCAGGAAAGCGGCCGAGCAGAAGAGGCACGTGATTCTCATAGGGGACCCGGGCACGGGGAAGTCTATGCTCGCCCGGTCAATGGTCGACTTCCTGCCGAAGGGGGAGCTGCAGGACGTGATCGCCTATCACAACCCCGACGACCCCAATGAACCCAAGATCAGGATCGTGCCCACGGGCAAAGGGAAGGAGATAGTCCATGCCCAGAAGTTGGAGGCGGAGCAGAAGCGTGCCCAGAAGAACTCGTGGATGTTCATGCTCCTGTTCGGGTTCATAGCCCTGTCCGCCATCATGTTCATGATCTACAAGGATGCCACGCTGCTCCTGATAGGCCTCATCGGCGGCATGCTTCTGTTCATGGTGTTCAGGTACACGGGCCAGCGGAAGGAGGCCATGAATGTCCCCAAGCTGTTGATCACCCACAAGCCCGATGAGATGCCCCCGTTCATAGACGCCACGGGCGCTCATGCGGGTTCGCTCCTGGGCGATGTCAAACACGACCCGTTCCAGAGCGGAGGCCTCGAGACCCCGGCCCATGAGCGGCTGGAGCCAGGGGCGATACACAAGGCAAGCAAGGGTGTGCTGTTCATCGATGAGATAAACATGCTCAGGATTGAGAGCCAGCAGAGCCTACTCACTGCGCTCCAGGAGGGCGAGTTCGGCATCCTGGGGCAGAGCGAGAGGAGCTCAGGCGCGATGGTCAAGAGCGAGCCCGTGCCGTGCGATTTCATACTCGTCGCTGCAGGCAACCTCGACGCGGTCGGCAGCATGCACCCGGCACTCAGATCCAGGATCAGGGGCTACGGATACGAGATCTTCATGAGGAGCACGATGCCCGACACAGAGACGAACAGGGTCAAACTCATCACATTCGTCGCCCAGGAGGTCTCCAAGGACAAGAAGATCCCCCACTTCAACAAGTCTGCTGTGGCTGAGATAGTGAGGGAGGCCCAGAGGCGCGCCGGCAGAAGGGGCATGCTCACGCTAAGGCTCAGGGAGCTGGGAGGCCTGGTCCGGGTCGCCGGAGACATCGCGATCGAGCGCGAGGCGAAGATCGTCGACGCGAAGCACGTCCAGGAGGCGAAGAGTATCGCCCGTTCCCTCGAACAGCAGGTCACCGACAGGGCCGTCGAGAGGAGAAAGGACTACAAGACCTGTCTCACCGAAGGCGCGGTCATTGGAGTTGTCAATGGCTTGGCCGTGCTCAATTCTGATTCATCCATGGCAGAGTTCTCGGGCATCGTCACGCCCATCGTGGCCGAGGTCACTCCACCGCATAACCGTGAGGGTGGCAAGATAATCGCGACCGGGAAGCTCGGCGAGATCGCGAAGGAATCCGTGCAGAACGTGTCCGCGCTCATCAAGAAGTACACGGGCGAAGACATCTCCAACCACGACATACACGTCCAGTTCATAGGCACCTATGACGGCATAGAGGGCGACAGCGCTTCCGTTGCGGTCGCCACAGCCGTCATATCCGCCTTCGAGGAGGTCGAGGTCGACCAGACAGTGGCCATGACCGGTAGCCTGAGCGTCCGCGGCCAGGTGCTGCCCGTTGGGGGCGTCACCGCCAAGATAGAGGCCGCGGCCGAGATGGGTTTGAAGAAGGTGCTGATACCCGAGCAGAACATGAAGGATGTGCTGCTCGAGGACAAGTACATCGGCAAGATAGATGTCATACCCGTGCGCCTGTTCAGCGACGTGTTGACTCACGCGCTTGTGGGAGCACGCAAGGACGGGCTCCTGAAGAAACTCGCGGCCCTGGTCGCGGCCAGGAGCGTCCCGAAGCCTGGTCCTGTCCCAGGTGTGGACAGGCCAGTCGTGCACTGACGGAGGTATCGTCTTGAGAGGTCTGGTCATCGGCAGGTTTCAGCCACTGCACAAGGGCCACCTTGCGGCGATTAGGGAGGCTCTGAGCGCTTGTGACGACCTCGTCGTCGTCATCGGCAGCGCGGAACTATCTCATACGCCCGAGAACCCGTTCACAGCCGGGGAGCGATACCAGATGATGCTGTCCTCTCTCGCGGATGACGAGCGCCCGAGGATGCACATCATACCTGTGAGGGATGTTAACCGGTATGCGGCATGGGTGAGCCATGTGGAGTCGTACGTCCCCCCGTTCGATGTCGTATTCTCGAACAGCGACCTCACGAGGTCGCTCTTCTCGCAGGCGGGATACGATACCAGACGGACCAAGGCGTACAACCCGAGGTCATACTCGGGCACGGAGATACGCCGGAGGATCGTGTCCAATGAGAAGTGGCGCAACCTGGTCCCCGAGCCTGTCGCGATGATGATTGAGGCTCTGGACGGAAAGCAGCGCCTGCTCGATGCTGGCTTGACGCCTGGGAAGAGGAGATGAGCCAGTGTCACTCCCCGAGGAGTTGGGCTCGGTCCTCAGGGCCAAGGGGAAGACCATAGCGACAGCGGAGTCCTGCACCGGCGGGAAGATCGGGGATATGATCACATCAGTCCCTGGGAGCAGTGCCTACTTCCTGGGCGGTGTCGTGTCCTACGGCAACGATGCCAAGGTGAGTCTTCTGGGCGTCGACACTGGTGCGCTGAAGGCTGATGGCGCTGTGAGCGAGATGGTGGCCCGACAGATGGCTGATGGCGCCCGGGAGAGGTTCGGGGCTGATGTGGGCATCTCGACGACGGGCATCGCCGGGCCGGGGGGCGGGAGCGCAGAGAAGCCCGTCGGGCTCGTGTTCGTCGCCGTCTCGACTAGTGACATGAGTATGTGCAGGAGATACGTGTTCACGGGCGCGCGTGACGACATCAAGACGCGGTCAGCTAACGCCGCGCTCGCGCTCGCGCTCGAAGTACTGGCAAACGCGAAGTGACGCCGTTTTTCTCGCCGTTCCCAAAAGGTTCATTATCGCAAACATGCATGCGTTGGATAGTTGTCATGTCAGAAGGGAATGTACAGAGGATACCTACTGGCGTAGCCGATTTCGACTCGATACTCGGCGGCGGCCTGCCCACGGGCTCTGTCGTATTGCTGCTCGGAGATGTGGGCGGCGGAGGGCACGAGTTCGCCCTGACATCGGCCGCCAAGATAGGCATAGTCAAGGAGTTCCCTGAGACCCGTTCATTCATGCTGGGACATGCTGGCAAGGACGGCATACTCCCGGAGAAGATGAGCTACATCGCCTTCTCAAGGTCGCGTGAGGACATCCTGCGCGAGGTGAAGATGTCGTTCAACCGCGACTTCTCGGACTCGCTCGTGTCCAATCTCATGTTCAAGGACTTCTCGAAGAGCTACTTCATGAGGACTATCGTGCCATCCAGCTGGACGGACTCTGACGAGGGTGCCTTGTTCGCCGACACGAAGGAGGACGGGCTGATGGAATCGCTGGTGAACTTCCTTGACGCCAACGCCCCCAAGAGCCTCGTGATCGTCGACTCGCTCACGGACTTGATCGTCTCCGACACGGTGAAGTTCGAGGATGTCGTGTCATTGATGAAGGGCATCCAGAGGATGGCCAAGAAATGGGGCTCTGTGTTCTACATCATACTCACCGACGGCATCCTGGACAACCGCCGTCAGCAGATGATCATTGACAGTGTCGACGGTGTGCTCAAGTTCGAGTGGGCGAAGTATCATCACACGTCGAAGAGGCAGAGGTACCTTTACGTGGAGAAGTTCATGAGCGTTCTACCGCACTTGGACCAGGAGCGCATCGCGAGGTTCGCGACGCTCATCACGTCTCAGAGCGGCTTCGTGGTCATAAACACGGAACGAGTGGGGTGACAAGATGACGATTGGCAGGGTCAAGACTGGCGTCGATGGTCTGGATGAGATGCTCCAGGGGGGCCTCCCCGAGAACCACATCGTCGTGGTGATGGGTTCGTTCGGCACGGGCAAGACCACATTCGCCCTTCAGTTCATGGTCGAAGGGATCAAGAACAACGAGCCTTGCATCTTCATATCGTTGGAGGAGGACAAGGAGTCCATCACGAAGAACGCTGCTGCGTTCGGCTGGGACATCGCGAAGGCCATCGACTCGAAGAAGCTCGGCCTCTTCAAGCTCGAGCCATCGGATGCGAAGACGACCGTGACGAGGATCAAGAGCGACCTGCCGAAATTCATCAAGAGCTTCGGGGCGAAGAGGGTCGCCCTGGACTCAGTCTCGCTTCTCAACATGATGTTCGATGACGACACAGAGCGCAGGACGAACCTGTTCAACCTGTGCCAGCTCCTCAGGAGCACGGGCGCGACCACCCTCTTGACCGCGGAGGTCAAGGACGAGAACCCCAGGTCTTCCCGAGACGGCCTCGCGGAGTATACGGCAGATGGGGTCGTGCTGCTGCAGTCCGATGAGGCCAGGGATGGCGGGGAGGTCCAGCTGACCGTGAGAATCCTCAAGATGCGAAGGACGGGTCACTCGAGGCGTGTCAAGCCCTACTCCATCACCGACAAGGGCATCGTCGTGCACGCGGGCGCAGACGTGTTCTAGTTCCTGCCCACCAGAGTGCCTCTGACTGCGTCAGCCATCCGCTTCTCGTCCTTGTCAGCGGCCTTGTCCCACTTGGAGACCATCTCCTGGTTGATGACGGAGCCGAGCCTGCGGAGTCCTTCGGTGATCAGGTCGTCCGCTGGATGCGAGAAGTTCAGCCTCATGGTGCTGAATCCGTCCCTCGGGTCTGGGAAGAACGCCCTTCCAGATACGAACGCCACCCTCTTCTTCAGTGTCTTCTCGAGCAGGGATGGTGACTCCAGGCCGTCAGGGAGCGTGACCCACAGGAACATGCCCCCCTCTGGTTTCAGCCAAGTGATGCCATCGGGCATGAACTCGTCCATACCCTCGAGCATGATCCTGAGCTTGCGGCCGTAGATCTCGCGTATCTTGGCGATCTGCTTGTCCATCAGCTTGCGGGACATGTACTCGTGCGCGATCGCCTGGCCGAGCACGTTCGTGCACACGTCGGTCGACTGCTTCGCTATGATCAGCTTCTTGAGTATCTCCGGGTCAGCAACGACCCATCCTACCCTGAGCCCTGGGGAGAGCACCTTGGAGAATGTGCCCATGTAGACCACCCTCCCCTCATCGTCGAACGCCTTGATCGGTTTGAGGTGCTCCCCGACGTATCTCAGCTCGCCGTAGGGGTCGTCTTCCAGTATGATGAAGTCGTACTCAGATGCCAGGTCCACGAGGCGCTTCCTGTTCGCTTCGGGCATTGTGACTCCGGCAGGGTTGTGGAAGTTGGGGAGGACGTAGACTATCTTCGGCTGGTTCGACCTTTTCGTGAGTTTCTTGACTCTCTCCTCGAACAGGTCCAGGCGCATGTTGTCCTTGTCGATGGGGACAGGCTCGAAAGTCGCCTGATATGTCCCGAACCCCGTGAGGGCCGCGAGATACGTCGGCGCGGAGATGACGATGCCATCCTTCGGGTCGATGAATACCTTGCCCATCAGGTCTATGACCTGTTGTGAGCCGCTCACGACCATCACGTTGTCCACCGAGACATCCATCCCCTTGCCCTTCATCCTGTCCGTGATGGATTCCCTCAGAGGCGCGTAGCCTTCGGTGACGCCGTACTGCAACACCTTGCCGCCGTCCTTTGACAGCACGTCCGATGTGATCTCTCGGATGAAGTCGATTGGAAAAGTCTGGGGGTCCGGCATGCCCCCGGCGAATGAGATCATGTCAGGAACCTGGAGGAGCTTCAACAGCTCCCGGACGTCCGATGCCTTCATCTCCCTTGCCCTCTGCGAGAAGTGCCTCGAGAAACCGCTGGCCATCTCAGTCGCCTCGGGTCGGATGAGGGGTCACGAAACGCATAATGCTTTTCACATTACTACGCGCCGTGCACGCGATGTGGGACCTACCAAGCGCGCGGTCAGCGTGTCGCGCCGTACCCAAACCATTAAAAGGAGCCATTGCTTACAACGCCACCGTCAGCCATGAAGATGATACGCCAGGGCAAAGTGAAGGACGTCTACGAGGTCGATGCGCACTCGTTAGAGTTCGTCTTCTCGGACAAGATCAGTGTGTTCGACAAGATCATACCGTCTCTCATCCCACATAAGGGCGAGACACTTTGCAGGACGAGCGCTTTCTGGTTCCAGGTTGCGCGTTCGTGCGGCATCAGAACACACTTCAGAGAGTTCATCCCGCCGAACAGGATGCGGGTCCACAAGGTCCAAGTCATCCAGCCATCGAAGCTCACGAAGAAGACCACGAACTACCTCGTGCCGCTCGAAGTCATATGCAGATACTATGTCGCTGGCTCCCTCTGGGACAGGATCAAGAGCGGGGAGATCAAACCTTCCAAGCTTGGGTTGAAGGGTCCGAAGGAGGTCAAGTACGGCGACAAGCTTCCGGAACCATTCGTAGAGGTGACGACGAAGCTCGAGGAGCACGACAGGTTGCTCACCAAGGCGGAGGCCATGAAGATGGCTGCCATCAGCGCCCTGGAGTACAAGGCTATCGTCAGCTCGGCCATCCATATTGACGAGAAGATCGCGGAGGAGGTCGAGAAGCGCGACCTCATCCACGTTGACGGCAAGAAGGAGTTCGCCTTCGATGAGAACAGGGAACTCATGGTCGTCGACACATTCGGGACCGCGGACGAGGACCGATGGTGGGACTGGAGCGAATACTCCAAAGGCGAGTTCGTTGAACTGAGCAAGGAGCTCGTGAGGCAGTATTACCGCGAGAAGGGCTACTACTCGAAGCTCACAGACGCGAGGAAGCAGGACAAGCCAGAACCGAAGATACCCGCTCTTCCGGCTGACAGGATCAAGCAGGTCTCCGACCTCTATGTCGATATGTTCGAGAGGATCACCGGCGAGAGCTACAGGTGAAGGCCAGGCCTGCGGCGAAAGGTTAATCCCTCCCATGCCCTAAGGTGTTTGTCACATGGAGTTCCAAGGCATCGAGGAGTTCATGAGGTACCTGAAGACCAAGTACGACGAGAGCGAGCGCAAGCAGGAGTGGCGCGCTCTCAGCGGCAGGGACCACGTTTCCTCCTCGTACGACACATTCATCTTCACAGACCAGAAGGTCTACCAGATCAAGTCGCTCGAGCTGATGCCCCAGAGGATGGTGGCCGTGGCGAACGAGGTCGGAGGCCCGTCTCCCGACATGCTGGACCTGGTCAGGGGTGGGGCACCGGTGCCCCTCAGCGTGATATCGAAGGCGAAGGACGCTTCGGCCGTCGTGATGTTCGGCATGCAACAGTACTCCTCCGATGTGGCGGATGTCTTCAAGCGGGAATACTACGGCTCGAAGCAGGACCAGCTCAGGGCGGAGCTGGACAGCAGGGTCGGGTCGTTGATCCAGAGGCCCGAGTACAGGCATGCGTACAGGGACCTGAGGGAACGAGAGAACGGTTACTTCGCCTGAGATTTGTTCAAGCTCGCTTCAATCGAGTAAAGAATACTGGAACGGCCGCCCATCGGACGGCCGGTTTGAGTTTCCTTTGTGGTGTTCAGGCCATCTTGCCGTCCAGATACTGCTGGTAGCCTCCAAGGTCGAGCAGCCCGTGGCCGGAGAAGTTGAACGCGATGACCTTCTCCTCGTTATTCTTCTTCGCCTCGAGCGCGAGGTCGATCGCTGCCTTGATGGCGTGGCTCGTCTCGGGGGCGGGTATGATGCCCTCGCTCTTTGCGAACAAGTGGGCGGCCTCGAAGACCTCCTTCTGCTGGTACGAGATCGGTTTGACCACCTTCGACTTCACGAGCGCGCTCACCGTGGGGGCGGCCCCGTGATACCTCAGCCCGCCCGCGTGTATCGCAGACGGGACGAAGTCGTGGCCGAGCGTGTACATCAGGAGCAGGGGCGTCATGCCGGCCGTGTCGCCGAAGTCGTACTCGTACTTGCCCTTCGTCAGGCTCGGGACCACGGTCGGCTCCACTGCGATGAACTCCGCGTCCAGCTTACCCTTCAGCTTCTGCCCGATGAACGGGAATGTGAAGCCTGCGAAGTTGGAGCCGCCTCCGACGCATCCGATGAGGTAGTCTGGCGTCTCACCGAGCTTCTGGAACTGCAGCATAGCCTCCTGGCCGATGATCGTCTGGTGAAGCATCACGTGGTTCAGGACGCTCCCGAGGCTGTACTTCGCGTTGCCGTCCTTGATGCAGGTCTCGAGCGCCTCGCTGATCGCGATGCCTAGGGAACCTGGGTGCTTCGGGTCCTTGGCGAGCAGCTTCCTGCCGAACTCGGTGAGCGGGGATGGGGATGGGTTGACCTCGGCTCCGTACATCCTCATGATCTCGCGCCTGTAGGGTTTCTGGTCGTAGCTGGCCCTGACCATGAACACCTTGCATTTCAGGCCGAAGTAGCTGCTCGCGAGCGACAGTGCCGTGCCCCACTGCCCTGCTCCGGTCTCCGTGGTCAGATGCGTGACGCCCTCCTTCATGTTGTAGTACGCCTGGGCGAAGGCGGTGTTGGTCTTGTGGCTGCCAGCGGGGCTCAGGTCCTCGCGCTTGAAGTATATGTGCGCGGGGGTCCCGAGTGCCTCCTCGAGCCTCGTGGCCCTCTGGAGGGGGCTCGGCCTGTTGATGAGCATGTACGCTTGGAGGACCTCCTCGGGTATGTCGATGTACCTCTCCGATGACATCTCCTGGGCTATGAGTGCCTTGGGGAAGATCGCCTCCAGGGCCGAGGGGCTTATCGGCTGCTTCGTCCCAGGGTCCAGCGGTGGAGCGAGCGGTTCCGGCAGGTCAGGTAGTATGTTGTACCATTTCTTCGGCATCTCTTCGGGGGTCAATGTGGTTCTTATGGGTCTCACGGTAGCCCTCCTCGTGAGTCCTCCTGAAGACGCGTACACTATATATCGGTTGCGAGCATTGATGTATGGAAATGTGCCAACCGGCGTCATCTGAGGTATATGATGCGCCCCAGCCTGCCATCCCAGATCCAGTCATCCTCGGTGATGGCGTCCCTGCGCCTGGCGATCATGTATTCGACCTTGGCGTCGGTATCGTCCGCCTCGTGCACCGCAAGCGCCTCGGGGGTCATCGGGTCGATAGGCGAGCCCCACTCTCTCTTGCCGTGGTGTGACAGGAGTATGTGCCTCAGTTTCATGGCGAGGTCCTCGGGGAAGCCTTCGACGTCCGCTATGTGTGACATGAGCTCCTCGTCCCCTATCACTATGTGCCCGACGAGGTTGCCCTCGGGTGTGTGGTTGATATGAGTCGTGACTCGGAAGCTCCGGACCTTGCCTATGTCGTGGAGCAGCGCCCCTGTGAGCACCAGGTCCTTGTCGAGCTCCGGGTGTTGTCTGACTATCTCGAGGGCCGTGTCTACGACATTGAGCGTGTGATGCATCAGCCCGCCGATGGCGGCCGAATGCAGCTGGATCGATGCAGGGGTCGTCGAGAACTGTGATATGAACGCCTCTTCCATGAAGAACGACTCGAGGAGCGCTCGCATGTGTGGCTCCTCGACCGTGCCGACGAACGCAAGGAGCCGCTCCCTCTTACCTGGCAGGTCGTCGACCGTCGGGACGAGTTCGGACACGTCGTATCCTCCCTCTGCGACCTTGGCCAATGTCCCCCCGTTCTTCTTGCTGACGGACACCTCGACCTGGTTCTTGTAGTCCGCGGCCTCTCCGCTCACGCGGATGACGTCGTCCTTATCGAAGGACGAGTACAGCTTCTGGACGGAATCCCTGTCCTCGTCCCCCCAGTACTTCACAGTGAGCTGGCCGCTGTTGTCGGCCACCCTGACCTCGAACATGTGGCCGTACCTGTACTCTGCCACGGGCTTCTTGTACGCCACGGAGAAGTAGCTGTCGACCCTCTCGCCTGGCTTCAGGTCCTTGGCCATCTGTTTCCCTTTGGTCGCGGGCATGTCCCTGGTCACCTTCCTGGGATGGGTTATGGGCATCGGGGTGTAAACTCTTTTCACGATGGGTGGCCCGGAGGCCCTGCCTCTCAGCTGGCAGACTGCGGTATGCTCAATCGCCGTCCCCGCATCCGAGGAGGCGTACCCCCACGGAGACCCCCGGCCACTCATGTCTCCTTGAGCGCGGCGGTCCTTGAACTCATTTCACACTACGTGTATAGTACGCGGCCGGCATGTGGGAAGAAAATGGAACCGCACAGGCCCGCACCCCTGGGGCCCTGTGCGCGTTTGTGTTTCCCTCTTCTTGTTCTCACCAGCACTTCGAGTAGCCGCAGGTCCTGCATACGACGCAGCCCTCGACGTACTCCACCATGCTGCCGCACTCTGGACACTCGGGACACACGTCCCCCTTGTCCACGTGGTTCTGCTTCTCCGCGGGTGGCGCGGCCGCTCCCGCGTCGATCGCCTTCTCGATGTTGGACGACCCGAAGTCCTTCACGAACCTCTCGAGGGCCTTCGCCACGGCATCGCTGCACGAGAGCACCATGCCTCCTGGCTGCCATAGCGGGGCCGGGCATCTGATGCCCCTTAGCTGCTTCGCGATGGACTCGGGGTCTATCCCTGAGCGCAACGCGAGAGATATCAGCCTGCCCACGGCTTCGGACTGCGACGCGGTGCACCCTCCTGACTTCCCCATCTGGGTGAACACCTCGCACAGGCCTCTTTCGTCCACGTTGATCGTCACGTACAGGTGTCCGCACCCGGTCTCCATGCGCTGGGTCGAGCCGCGCGTGACCATCGGCCTCTTCCTCGGGATGCGCGCATCCCCTTCCAGCTCCAGAGACGCCTCCTCATTCTTCCCCTTCTCCGCCCCGACACTGAGCACCTGGTCCTCCCGGCTGCCATACCTGTAGACCGTCACGCCCTTGCATCCGAGCTTGTATGCGAGGACGTAAACGTCCTCGACGTCCTTGGGCGTGGCCTCGCCAGGGAAGTTGACCGTCTTCGACACTGCGTTGTCCGTGTGCTCTTGGAATGCGGCCTGCATCTTCACATGCCACTCGGGGGAGATGTCGAGGGCGGTCACGAAGACCCGCCTGACATCCTCGGGTATCCCCCTGATGTCCTTGACCGACCCCTTCGCGGCTATCTCCTTCATCAGCTCGTCCGTGTGGAACCCTTTGGCCTTGGACACCGCCTCGAATATGGGATTGACCTCGGGCAGGATGTCCTTGTCCATGACGTTCCGGACGTATGCGACCGCGAAGATCGGCTCGACGCCGCTGGACGCGCCCGCAATGATGCTGATGGTGCCTGTGGGGGCGATCGTCGTCACGGTCGCGTTCCTGAGGACGTCGAACCGCCCCTTGAGCGTGCTGTCGTTGAAGTTGGGGAAGCTGCCTCTCTCCTTCCCTAGGGCGACAGATGCCTTGTGCCCCTCGTCGTCCACGAACCTCATTAGCTTCCGGCCAAGGTCGAGCGCCTCGTCGCTGTCGTACGGGATGCCCATGGTCAGCAGCATGTCAGCGAATCCCATGACGCCCAGCCCGACCTTCCTGTTCGACCGGGTCATGTCCCCGATCTGAGGGAGCGGATACC
>Ga0208373_1004786_pt1 | contig 11807 bp, 11 predicted proteins | sample RifOxyC2_FD_184036 | JGI IMG/M metagenome (GOLD analysis project Ga0208373, IMG submission 184036) | Soil microbial communities from Rifle, Colorado - Rifle Oxygen_injection C2 (SPAdes) | ecosystem: Environmental > Terrestrial > Deep subsurface > Rock core/Sediment | place: Rifle, Colorado... | reverse complement strand
CCTGGTCAAGTTTTATAAACTCGAAGCGAAGAGAAGGGAAGCCAGGATCGATCTCGACCTGGGTGAAAAGAAAATTCAGCTGGGGAAGAAATCCGACAAGATCATCCGGTCTTTTTCCAATCGAGAAGAGCTTGGCCGCTATAACAAGGAGTGGAGCCCTCTTCTTTCCGAGTATGGGCTGGACCCGGCAGTCATCTATATCCTTGGCGCCAAAGAGGAATTCTGGAAAGCGGATTTCAGAAAGAGGATACAGAGGATAATCGTAGAGATGGGAAACTCCGGCGAAGAGGACCGGGCCCGCAACCGCAGAGTGGATATCGTCATCCAGAGAATCAGCGCGGCGCTCGGAAAGAAGGAGGTTATCTGACGCCTTCGGCGCTCCTCAGGATTTTTATTTATATTCTGCCGCTGGCGCTCAGCACGCTTACCTACGATATAGTTTCTCTTCCCAAGGCGGTGCTGGTATACGCAAGCGCGTTTTTTTTCCTTCCTTTTTTTCTCCAGAATGCCCGTAAGGTCAAATGGAGGCCGGAAGACGGACTACTGCTACTCTTCCTGGCCTGGACGGCGGTCTGCACGATTTTTTCGGTTTATCCCGCGGGGAGTTTTTCGGGATATTACAGATTTTATTTCCAGGGGTTCCTCGCTTTTTTTTCCGTAACCGTGCTCTATTTTCTTCCGAGGTTTCTTTCCGGGGAAGATAAGGAAAAATTTCCGCGCCTGCTTATCTGGGTCCCCCTCGTGCCGCTCCTCTACGGGCTGGTTCAGTATTTCAGGCTCGATATTTTCCCCTGGGAGGGACAGCCTTATCCGAGAATATGGTCTTTTTTCGGCAATCCGGATTTTTTCGCCTCGTTTCTGGGGTTCTTTTTTCCTCTTCTGCTTTCCGCCCTGGCCTCCGCCTCTACGAGGAAAGAGATTGTTCTTTACGGGGTATATTTTTGTCTCTTTCTTTTCGTCCTCATACAGACTCACACCCGGGCCGTCTGGGTCGGCTCTTCTGCCGCGCTTATCGTCTGGTTATTGCTGCAGGAGAGATCGCGGCGCCGTATCCTCATCCCCTGGATCGCGGCCGGGATTCTGGCCGCCGGCCTGGTCCTGATGCTGTTTTTGCCGGATATTTTTTCCGGATTCGGGAAAAGGTTTGTTTCGATTTTTGATTTGACCGAGGAAAACATCCGCATGAGAATTCTCGGCTACCGGGCCGCGCTCCAGATGGTCCGGGGACATCTTCTGACGGGGAGCGGACTCGACACCTACCTCTGGAGGTTTCGCGCTTTTGTCCCTTTAGAATTCCTGGCCGGTTCCCGGAGCATGACGCATGCCGGTTATGCCCATAACCAGCTCCTCCAGTTTCTGGTGGATACGGGAGCCGTGGGGCTGGGTCTGTATATAATTCTATTTGCCTGTTTCATATGCAGGGGTATCCGTGACTCGCTGGGTCTTTACGGCAGGGAAAGGATGATAGTTTCTTCTTTTCCCGCGGCGGTTTTCGGGACTTTCGTCTCGGGCCTTTTTTCTTTTTATCCCATCGCCTCCCTGGCCTATCTTTATATTTTCTGGGGCTGGATGACGTCGAGAAACTCTCCCGGCTACAGCAGCCCGTCAGGCAGGACTGTCTGGATCTTCTCGGCAGTTCTGGCGCTTTCCGCACTCCTGCCTTTTGCTGCGGACGTGAAGTTCAAGAAAGGAATGATGCGCCAGGACGAGAAAGAAGTCTACAGGGCCCTGCGGCTGAATCCCTTCCCTGATTTTTACAGAGTAAGCCTGGGCAAAATTCTAAGGGAAAAAGGCAGAATAGCGGAAGCCGAATCGGTCTTCAGGGAAGCCGCCGCCCGTAATCCCTATAATGCTCTGGCCTGGAACGGATGGGGAGTTGTGAAGAGGGAAGAGGGGAACGAAGAAGAGGCCGCCGCTCTTTTTCAGAAAGCTCTGCTCCATGATCCGCATCTCTCCGCGGCCTGGCTCAACCTGGCGGTGGCTTACGAAAAACAGGGTGATTTCACGAGAGCCCTCGAGGCCTATGAAGAAGCGCTGAAACTCGACGAGTCCAGTCAGCTTGCGTATTTCAACTCCGGCGTGATTTATGCAAACAGGAAAGATTACGCCCGCGCCCGGGAAGAATGGAAGAAACTTGAGAACCTCAATTCCGGTTACCCGCGGCTGAGAGGATATTTACAGTTTCTCGATAAATTAATAGAATAAACCGGATGCCTAAGACATTCGTGCTGGACACCAACGTTCTCATACACGACCCCAACGCCCTCTTTCAGTTCGGGGACAATAACATCGTACTGCCTCTTCTGGTAATCGAAGAACTGGATAACCTGAAACGGCTTCACGACGACAGGGGCCGCAACGCGCGTCTCGTAACCCGTATGCTGGACGGATTGCGCAGCCAGGGAAAAATCGCCGAAGGCGTACCGCTTAAAAGCGGCGGCACCTTCAGGATCGAGCTCAACAGCGTAAAGGAACTTCCGGTCGGGTTCCTGAATAAACCCGACAACAGGATCCTCGGCGCCGCGATTTACCTCAAGGATAAGGGCGAAAAGATCATCTTCATCTCAAAGGACATGAACGTGCGCGTCAAGGCCGAGGTGCTGGGGCTGGAGGTGCAGGACTACGAGAAAGAGAAAGTGAAATTCGACGAACTCTATTACGGGTGGCGGGAAGTGAAAGTGAAAGACGAGATGATAGACCGGTTCTACAAGAACAGGAAAATAAAACTGGACGAAAAATGTTTTCCCAACGAATTTCTGATAATGAAGAGCGAAGCGGACGAAAAAAAGTCGGCCCTGGGACGTTATTTCAAGAAAGAGGATCTCGTGGTTTCCCTCCGTTTCGAAAAAGAACATCCCTGGGGGCTGAAACCCCTCAATGTCCAGCAGAAGTTTGCCATCGAGGCTCTGCTGGACGAGAGCATATTCCTTGTTACGCTCGTCGGCATAGCGGGCACGGGCAAGACTCTTCTTGCCCTGGGTGCGGGCCTGAAGCGTGTTTTCGACGATTCGTATTTCAGAAGGCTCCTTGTTTCCCGGCCCATCATTCCCGTCGGAAAGGACCTGGGCTATCTTCCCGGAACGAAAGAGGAGAAACTCTCTCCCTGGATGGGAGCCATTTACGACAATCTTGAATTCCTGCTGGAGGTGAGCGGAGAGAAGGAGAAGATCAGCGCGTCCTCCCAGACTTTCGACCTGGAGGAGGCAATCGAGTACCTGATCTCTACCGGAAAACTGGAAGTGGAAGCTCTCACCTATATCAGGGGCCGGAGCATTCCAAAACAGTTCATGGTGATAGACGAAGCCCAGAACCTTACTCCCATGGAAGTAAAGACCATCATTTCCAGGGCCGGTGAAGGGACCAAGGTCGTTCTCACCGGAGATCCCTACCAGATCGATAATCCGTACCTGGACGCTTCCTCAAACGGGTTAACCTACTGCGTGGAGCGCTTCAAGGGTCATGAACTCTTCGCTCAAGTCAACTTCACCAAGAGCGAACGTTCGCTCTCTTGCCGCCGAGCTTTTATAAACCGGCAGCGGTTCGGCGGGATAAAAAAATTTTAACAGGAACCCGCCCGGCGGAATATGCAGGCTGGCAGGAACAGGAGGAGATATGAAACCGAGAGGAGCGCTTATGGCGGAACACAGGCTTATCGAACGGATGATCGCCCTGATGGAGCAGGAGATTCTCTCCGTCAGCGAAACAGGCCGGGTTCATTCTGAGTTTATCGACGAAGCAGTCGATTTCATAAGGACATATGCCGACAGGATCCATCACGGCAAGGAAGAGGAGATTCTCTTCCGGGCCTGCGCTAAAAAGGAGCTGAAGGAAGAGGATATGAAAATGATGAAGGAACTCATAGAGGAGCATAAGTACGGCAGGCAAACGGTGGCTGAACTGGTTCAGGCCGGAGAGGCATATAAGGGAGAAAGAGCTGCCACAGAAGCAGTCGGCCGGAAACTTAAGGAACTGACCGGTTTCTATCCAAAACATATCAGGAAAGAAGACGAAGTATTTTTTTTGAATTCTGAAAAATATTTTTCTGAAGAAGAACTCGGGAAGATGCTCTCGGATTTCAGGGAGTTCGACAGCAGCATGATCCACGAAAAGTATTCCGCAGTGATAAAAAGTCTAGAGAAGAAATAGAATCCGCCGGGCTGATCATACATGCTTGACAAAAAAAACCTGAGAAAGTATAATTCTACCAGTGTGATAGAATTAGTAGACTGCATTTATGATTAAAATTTCCACGAGAGCAAAATACGGGCTGAGGGCCATGATAGATATTGGAGTGCATTCGGCCCGCGGACCTGTTTATTTGAAAGATATCGCGCAAAGGCAGGAGATATCCATGAAGTACCTGGATCACATAGTTACGATTCTGAAAACCAGGGGATTCGTGAAAAACGGAGCCGGCGGCCACGGCGGTTACGTGCTTGTTCTGCCCGCGGAAGAGCTTTTTGTAAACGAAATAGTCGAAGCTCTCGAAGGAAGTCTCTCTCCTTCGGGGTGCGCCGATTCGGAAAAAAACTGCAAAAGGTCCGGGCGCTGCGTCACAAGGAGACTCTGGCAGAGAGTGAAAGAGGGAATAAGAGAAGCCCTTTCCGTCAGGCTCAGCGAATTGGTGGAGTCGGAAAAAGAGATTTTTTCTCATGGAGAGAGAGTCCATTATATTTAAAGCCATGGGAAATAACCCCGGAATAAAAAAAGAAGACCTTCAGTCCGGGATTCCTGCCGCAGATCCGAAGCTGAGGGAAAAAGAACTCATAATCGAACAGCTTAAGAAGGAGAAAGCGGCCGTAGAGCGGAGCGAGGAGGAGTACCGGCGGCTCGCGGAACTCTCCCAGGATCTGATATTCATAATAGACCCGTCTTATAGAATCCGCTACGCCAATGCAAAAGCGGCCCGGTATCTGGATACGGATCAGTACGAGATCGCGGGGAAAAATTTCGACGAACTGTTCCGCGAGGATTGCTGCGCGGAACTGAGGAAGGGGATCGGGAAGGTATTCGAGACGGGCAAGTCCGTATCCGCGGAGGAGCGGGTGGAATTCCCGGGTTTCAGGGTGTGGCTCGATTCCAGGATCATCCCGATAAAACGCGAAGAGATCCGCGGGAATAAGAACCGGGATTTCGCGGAGATGTGGGTAACTCCGGCGAAAAAGAAAGCATCTCCGGATGATTTAAAAGTGACGGAGGTCATGATAATTTCCCGGGACATAACGAAGAGCAGGGAAGAGAAGGAGGAGATCGTCAGGCTGCATGCTTTCAACGAAACTCTCCTCAAGACCGTTCCCTTCGGGATGGATATCATCGACGGGGACTGCAACGTGCTCTACATGGATGACAAAGTCCAAGCCCTGCTGGCTGCCGCGGGCCGGAAATTTAACGAAGGGGCCAGCTGCTTCACGCTCTACAAGGACAACAGAAAACAGTGCGCGCTCTGTCCCTTGAAAAGAGGCATAACCGAGGGCGAGACCTCATCGGTGGAAGTGGAAAATGTCTTTGGCGGGAAATCCTTCCGCGTATTTCATACCGGGATGGTATACCAGGGGAAGAAGGCCATACTCGAAGTCTTCGTGGATATCACCGAGCTCGCCGCGGCGCGCCGCAAACAGGAGGCTCTTAACGGGGCCCTCGCGGACTCCAACAGGAAGCTTGAATCCATGACTCTACAGGATTCAAACACGGGGCTCTACAACACGCGCTATTTTCAAAAGATAATCAAAGAGGAGTTCACCCGTTCTCAGCGGGAAGACGAGCCCCTGGCGCTTGTCATGCTCGACCTGGACAATTTCAAATCCGTCAACGACGTCTACGGTCATCCGTTCGGGGACCTGGTGATAAAACAGTTCGCGCAGCGCCTGAAGAAACTTTTCAGACCTTACGATTCCGTCGTCCGTTACGGCGGCGAGGAATTCATCATTCTCGCGCCGAAGACCGACCGGGCCTCCGCGCTGCGCCTGGCAGGAAGAATATTCCGTGATACGGAGTCGCGGTATTTCGGCAATCCGAATAATCTTGTCAGGGTCAACGTCAGCGCCGCGGTGGTCTCTTATCCGGAAAACCCCGTCGAAAAAGGAGAGGAACTTGTTGCCGCGGCGGATCATGTTTTAAGGAAAGTGAAAGAAGACGGAGGGAACAGGGTTTATTCCTCTCTGGATCTCCGGACCAGATACAACGGAATTTCATCTAAGAAAGGGAGCGTGTACGAACTGAAGAATAAACTTGAAAAGCTGACCCGCCGCCGCACCCAGACTCTTCTTGAAACTATCTTTGCGTTTGCGCGCACCATCAAGCAGAAGGACCAGTACACGGGCGAACATGCGGACCGCACGGTCTATTATGCGGGGCTTCTCGCAAAAGAGCTGAAGCTTGCTCCCGCGCAGGTCGAAACGATACGGCAGGCGGCCCAGCTCCATGACCTGGGGAAAATAGGAGTGAGTGAAAAAATTCTGAAGAAGCGCGGAAAACTTACGGCTCGGGAATTCGCGGAAGTGAAAAAACATCCGCAGATAGGAGCGGACATCCTGAGACCCATACAGTCCCTGAAGGAAGTCGTCCCCATGGTGCTCTATCATCACGAGAGATGGGACGGGAAAGGGTATCCCTACGGCCTGAAAGGGGAGGCGATCCCGCTCGGGGCCAGGATCATAGCTCTTTCCGATGCCTTCCAGGCCCTCACTTTCGGCAGACCCTACCGCAGGGCCTACAGCCTTGAAAAATCTATCGATATCATAGCGAAGGAAGCGGGCACGAAATTCGATCCGGAAATAGTGAAGGCTTTCACGGCTGTCGTAACGCATAACCATGGCAAGAGCGTATTGATACCGGGAAAAAAGAGAGCGAGGAGGAAAGTATGATCTCCAGGCGTAAAATCATCAGAATCGACACGTCCAGGTGCACGGGATGCGGACTCTGCGTCCCGGACTGTCCGGAGGGGGCTCTGCAGATTATCGACGGTAAGGCGCGTCTTATCAGCGACCTGTTCTGCGACGGGCTGGGCGCCTGCATAGGCACCTGTCCGGAAGATGCCATCTCCATAGAGGAGCGCGAGGCCGAGCCGTATGACGAGAAGAGAGTTATGGAAAATATCGTCAAAGCCGGCACCAACACCATCAAAGCTCATCTGGCTCATCTTAAGGACCACGGCGAGACGAAGTACCTGAGAGAAGCGGTGGAGTATCTGCGCGAGAATAAACCCGATTTTCCGGCGCATGAATTTATCACGGGAGAGCATAAACACGGAGTTCCTCACGGCTGCCCGGGATCGCAGGTTATATCCTGGGACGAAAATAAGAGATCAGAACCTGCCGCCGCCGCTGGTGCCGAAACCGGGAAACGCCCCTCACAGCTGAGGCAGTGGCCGGTCCAGCTGATGCTAGTGAATCCGCTGGCTTCTTATCTTGAGGCCGCGGATCTTCTGATAGCGGCGGACTGCGTGCCGTTCGCCTATGCGGATTTCCACAGGGATTTCCTGAAAGGCAAGACTCTCGTCGTCGGCTGTCCCAAGCTCGACGACGCGGAGCATTACAGGGAAAAACTTACGAATATTTTTAAGACAGTGTCTATAAAAAGCGTCACGGTCGTCAACATGGAGGTCCCCTGCTGTTTCGGCCTCCGGGAACTCGTCAAGGGGGCCCTCAAGGCTTCCGGGAAGAAAATACCCTACTGCGATATAACGGTGAGCATAAAGGGAGGATTAAAAGAAGAATGAGGAAAATTAATTTCGATCATCTGGCCGCATCGCCGCTTCTGCCCGAAGTCCGGGAAACCATGCTCCCCTATCTGGGAGAAGAATTCGGTAATCCCCTGAGCAAGCACCTCTACGGCGAAACTCCGAAAGAGGCGCTTGAAAAAGCGCGTACTCAGGTGGCAGAACTGATACATGCAGAACCGGAAGAGATAATATTCACAAGCGGCGGCAGCGAGGCCAACAACCTGGCAGTCAAGGGCGCGGCCCACGCCGGAGAAAAGAAGGGGAAACATATCATAGCCAGTCCCATCGAACACCATTCGGTGCTCCATCCTCTTAAAAGGTTAGAAAAACAGGGATACGAAATTTCATGGCTCAAGGCAGACGGCAAAGGCCGGGTGGACCCTGAGGAAGTCGCAAAACTTGTCAGGAAAGATACAGTCCTTGTAACGGTGATTTACGCTTCCGGAGAAATAGGAACGGTCCAGCCCATAGCGGAGATCGGTTCGATCGCCAGGAAGAACGGTATTATTTTCCATACGGATGCCGCCGCCGCGGCGGGAATGATGCCCCTTGATACCGAAAAACTTTCCGCCGATCTCCTGAGCCTCGCGGGGAATGTTTTTTACGGTCCTCCCGGCACAGGCGCATTATACAAGAGAAAAGGGGTTAAGATTCTTCCGCTCATCGAGGGCGGAATCCAGGAATCGGGTCTGCGCGCGGGAACACATAATACGGCCGGAATAGCCGGCATGGGCAGGGCCGCGGAGATAACCCGGGTCAGCCAGGGCGAATGGCGCAATAGAGTAAAAGAGCTCGGCGGGAAGCTCATAAAAGGGGTTCTCGGAAATATCGAAGATGTTTTTCTGACAGGCGACCCGGTCAACCGCATACCGGGACATGCCAGTTTCTGCGTCAAGTTCATCGAGGGAGAGTCGATACTCCTCCATCTCAATTTTTCAGGTATTGCCGGGACGAGCGGCTCCACGTGCTCCTCGGAATCGCTCAAAGTTTCCCACGTGCTTGAGGCGATCGGCATCGATCCGGTATGGGCCCAGGGTTCTGTCGTATTCACCCTGGGGATTGACAATACCGAAGAAGAAGTGGATTATTTCGTCGGGGAACTCTCTCAGGCTGTTGGAAAACTGCGCAGGATGTCTCCTATCCTGAATGCCGAAGACGTTTCAAAATTCAAAGATCCGCCGCACGATCACCACGGGGAAACGGAGGAATAAAATGGACTTCAAATGCCCGGGAACCGATGCCAGGTTTTTGAAAGTGGAACAGCGGAAATGCCCGGCCTGCGGGTACGAGGTGGAGATATTTTCCGACGAGTTCAAGGTCTCCTGCCCCGGGTGTCATGCTGACGTTTTCCGGTCGGAGACGCCCTCATGCATCGACTGGTGCAGGTATGCCAAGGAGTGCGTCGGGGAAGAGAAACTGAAGGAGATGAAGGGAAAAAAGGCGCAGGGAGCCGTAGATTTCAGGGAGCGCCTGATCACGGAGATGAAACGCTATTTCGGCGCCGACTCCAGACGCATACTTCACGCGGAGCGGGTCACCTGTTACGCAGAGAAGCTCCTCGATAAAGAGAAGGGAGCCCGGAGCATAGTCATGACCTCTGCCGTTTTTCACGACATAGGCATAAGGGTCTGCGAGGAAAAGTACGGCTCCTCAGAAGGAGACCTCCAGGAGAAAGAGGGGCCTGCCGTGGCGAGGGGGATCCTTGAAAAGCTCGGCTTGAAAGAGGACGTCATAAGCGAGGTCTGCGAAATCATCGGCTCCCATCACACTCCCGGCAGGATCGATACTCTCAATTTCAAGATAGTATGGGACGCAGACAACCTGGTAAAATGGGAAGAGCAGCTGAAATTCGAAAAAGAGAAAGTAGAGGGCATGAAGAGCGTTATCCGGGAGATTTTCTTCACGGATACCGGCAGGCTGCTGGCCGGGAAGCTCTTCAGCGGGGAGAAAGAATGAAGGAGAAGATGACAATTATTTTTTTCAGCGGCACCATGGACAAAGCCGTTGCGGCCCTGATTCTGGCCACCACCGCGGCTTCCATGGGAATGGAGGTGACGGTATTTTTCACATTCTGGGGGCTCGGTTTCCTGAAGAAAGGCCGGAAATTCGCGGGAAAGAACCTCTTTCAGCGGATGCTTGAGATCATGCTCCCGAAAAACAGGAATAGTCTGCCGCTAACCTGCTTCAACATGATGGGAATGGGGCCCTGGATGATGGAAAAACTGATGAAACAGACCCGGACCCCGGGGATCGAAGAGCTTTTCGGACTTGCAAAGGAGCTGAAAGTGAGACTGGTGCCCTGCAGCACCTCCTGCGGAGTGATGGGCGCTGACAGGGAGAATTTCATAGACGGAGTCGAAGAGCCGGCCGGCGCGGCCTTTTACCTGAAGGAAGCCAAGGAAGCGAAGATTAACCTTTTTATTTGACATGCAGATAGACGAACCGACGGAGAAACGCCTTCTCGACTGCACGGGTTTTTTCTGCCCCCTGCCTGTCGTGAAAACGAAACTGGCACTGGAGAGCATGAAGTCCGGCGAGGTTCTTAAAGTTACCGCCGACGATCCGGGCGCAAAAAAGGATTTTCCAGCCTGGTGTTCCGCGACCGGGAACGGACTCATCAGGACCGAAGAAAGGGACGGGACTTTCGTCTTTTACATAAGGAAGAAATGAAGATACGCCGCAACGGTTTACCCGGGGGGGGGTGTGCCGTGTATATGATCTATTATATGGGCGGCGGCTGAAATGAAATTTACCGAAAATCAGATAGAGCGCTACAGCAGGCAGATTATACTCGCTGAAGTCGGCGGAGAAGGACAGAAGAAGCTCCTGGCCTCCAGCGTTCTGGTGGCCGGCTGCGGAGGGCTGGGAAGTCCTGCGGCCTATTACCTGGCGGCCGCGGGCGTCGGGAAAATAGGTCTGCTCGATTCCGACAGGGTAGAACTCAGCAACCTGCAGCGGCAGATACTGCATTTCACCCCGGATGCGGGAAAATCGAAGGCCGAATCGGGCCGGGAGAAAATTCTGGCTCTCAATCCCGACGTGAAGGCGGAGGTCTACCCGGTACGGCTCGATTCTTCCAATGCTCTCGATATCATCCGGGGATTTGATTTCGTTCTGGACTGCACCGATAATTTTCCTGCGCGTTATCTGATAAATGATGCCTGCGTTCTGCTCGGTAAACCGTTCTCCCACGCGGGAATTCTTCGTTTCGAAGGCCAGGCCACGACCGTTTTTCCCGGGGAGGGCCCCTGCTACCGCTGTATTTTTCCGGAACCTCCGCCCGCCGGTTTTGTGCCCAATTGTCAGCAGGCCGGAGTTATAGGAGGAACAGCGGGTCTGATGGGAGTCATACAGGCCACGGAGGCGGTTAAGCACATACTGGGAGCGGGCGGGAGCCTCAAAGGAAAACTGCTTATCGCGGATCTGCTTGAATGGAATTTCAAGACCCTGGTTTTTAAAAGAGATCCGGCCTGCCGGGTCTGCGGCGATAAACCGGTAATAAAGGAACTCCGGGATTACGAGGAATTCTGCGGAATTGGGAGAATTAACGAAAAAAAAGAAGAATTAAACCCGAATTTTGCAATAGAACTGCCTGCCTGTTCGGCAGATAGGCAAAATTCGCACGAAGTGCCGCCGGTGGCCACCGCCGCAGCGGGGCAGGCGGGGGTAACCCCGCTAACACCTAGAAGATGTGTAGCGGCCCGTCGGGCGGATTTTTCTAATGAAAAATCCGGGTTAAAAGGGAGAGAAAGCTGATTTATTTTCCCCGCCGGGTAATAAGGGCTGATTCTGCCCCGGGCGATATTGTGGTATGAAATCAAAGTTGTTAAAATTGCCGTTTGAGAAGAGAAGGAGGAAGAGATGAAGATCGCCCGCTCGGTAACGGAGCTGATGGGTAAAACTCCTCTCGTGGAACTTGGCAGAGCAGGGAAGGGACTGGATCTGAAACTCGTGGGAAAACTTGAATATTTTAATCCCTGCGGAAGCGTGAAGGACCGGATAGGCCTGGCCATGATATCAGCCGCGCGCTCACTCGCCCCGGGCGGCCCGCCGGGCCTTCACAGGATCCAGGGGATCGGTGCGGGTT
>Ga0208373_1004785_pt1 | contig 11809 bp, 12 predicted proteins | sample RifOxyC2_FD_184036 | JGI IMG/M metagenome (GOLD analysis project Ga0208373, IMG submission 184036) | Soil microbial communities from Rifle, Colorado - Rifle Oxygen_injection C2 (SPAdes) | ecosystem: Environmental > Terrestrial > Deep subsurface > Rock core/Sediment | place: Rifle, Colorado... | reverse complement strand
AGGGCGCCAAGGAACTGCCAATCACCGACCCGCGCATGACGCGCTTCATGATTTCGCTGGAGCAGGGGGTGGAACTGGTCTGGCACGCGCTCGATGACTGCGTGGGCGGTGAAATATACGTGAAGAAGATTCCCTCCATGAAGATAACGGATATCGCCAAGGTCATCGCGCCCAGGGCAAAGCATCGGATTATCGGCATCCGGCCGGGGGAGAAGCTTCACGAGGAGATGATTACCCGGGAAGATTCCAAATACACCTATGAGTTCCCGGGACATTACAAGATACTCCCGCAGATACATGACTGGTCGAGCGATACCGGGCGAATCGGAAGCGGAAAGAAATGCGAGGAGGGCTTTTGCTATAACAGCGGGACGAATAAGGATTGGATGAAGGCGGGGGCGTTTGAAAAGTGGTTAAAGAGAGAATACAAAGTGGCAAAGTGAAGAGTGAATTTAAGGCAATTAATGTTTGTGGCAAAGTGGCAAAGTTAAAAATAAGTCAATATGATTAAAACATATCGCGATTTGATTGTATGGCAGAAGGCGATGATTGCGGTTAAAGCTGTTTATGTTGCTACTAAAAACTTCCCATCGGATGAACGACATGCGCTTGTGCCGCAAATGCGCCGTGCTGCCGTATCAATTCCAAGCAATATTGCAGAAGGTTTTGGAAAAATTGGAAATGATTTCAAACGGCATCTTTGTGTTGCCCAGGGTTCGCTTTTTGAATTGCAAACGCAGGTTGAGATTGCGGATTCGTTGGAATATCTTCAAAAAGAACAGGCGCTCCTGTTAAAAGATCGGCTGACCGAAGTTGAACGCTTGCTTTCTTCGCTAATAAATAAGCTTAAAATCCGTAAAACGCTGACTTTGCCACTTTGCCGCTCTGCCACTCTGCCACTTGGAAAACAATGATCCCCTACTCACGCCAATCCATCTCTTCCTCCGATATCCAGTCCGTAACGGCCATTCTCCATTCCGACTTCATCACCACCGGCCCTGCCGTGGAGGCCTTCGAAGCGGCCCTCTGTTCCTTTACCGGTGCGCACTACGCAGTGGCCTGCGCCAACGGCACCGCGGCCCTGCATCTGGCTTGCCTGGCCCTGGGCGTCGGCAAGGGCGACCTCGGCCTTACTTCGCCGCTGACCTTTCTCGCTTCCGCCAACTGCATCGAATACTGCGGCGGACGTACGGGCTTTATCGACATCGACCCCACACGGCTGGCACTCTCGCCTGACGCGCTCGATGAGTGGTGCAAAAAGAAACGCGTGCCCAAAGTCGTGATTCCCGTGGACTATGCCGGCATTCCGGCCGACCTTCCACAAATATATTCCCTCGCGAAAAAACACGGCTTCGCAGTCATCGAAGACGCGGCCCATTCCCTTGGCTCCTTTTACACTTACAAAGGCCGGCGTTACGCCTGCGGTTCCTGCGCCCATTCGGACCTTGCCACCCTTTCGTTCCATCCGGTCAAAAACATCACCACCGGCGAAGGCGGCGCGGTGCTTACCAACAGTCCAAAGCTGGCTGATAAACTGCGTCTTCTCCGTTCGCACGGTATGGTCAAGCGTCCGGCGAAGGCACCCTGGTACTACGATATGGCCGACTTGGGCTTCAATTACCGCATCACCGACATCCAGTGCGGCCTCGGTATTTCGCAGATCAAACGGCTTGCGGAATTCAAAAAACGGCGCGAGGCCCTCGCTTCGGCCTATGACAACTCCTTTGCGGGCATACGCGGCCTTGTCATACCGCCCAGGCCAAACGGGACCGACCCCTGCCATCACCTTTACCCCATCCGCTTTACGGCCGGGGAAAAGGCGCGGCGAACGGCGTACGACGCTCTCCTGAAACAGGGTATCCGGTCGCAGGTGCATTACATTCCGGTCTATTGGCAACCCTATTACGAGGCGAAATACGGAACACAGCGCGGCCTCTGCCCGGAAGCGGAACGGTTTTATCACGGGTGCCTCAGCCTGCCATTGTACCCGGGGCTGAAGGATTCTCAACAGCAGAAAGTCATTTCAACCATTCTGGAATGCATTCCATGAAACTCGGCCTGAAACTCGGCACCCAGGGGACCGTTTATATTGACGCCGCGCAAGAACTCCGGAAAAAGGGGCATTACGATTTCCTCGAATTGTTTATTGTGCCGGGAAGCGATGTTTCGCAGGCTGAAAAATGGCGTTCCCTGGATGTGCCGTTTGTCCTGCATGCCCCGCACTCCATGGCCGGCATGAACCCGTCGCTGTTGGAAATGGAAGAAGGTAACCGGAAATGCATCGCCGAAGTGGCGGCTTGGGTGCGCGCGCTCAAGCCCGGGAACGTCATCTATCATGCCGGTGCCAAAGGAACGCTTTCGGAAACGCTGAGGCAGTTCAAAAGTTTCAAACAGACTTATCCGGATGCTTTCAAGAACGCACTCATCGAGAACAAGCCGAAAATGGGGCTCAACGGCGAGGCGTGCATTGGCGCGGACCCGGAAGAGGTCGCCTCGCTGATGCGGGAGCTTGGCATGGGCTTCTGCCTGGACTTCGGCCATGCGCTTTGCGCGGCCTATTCGCTGAAGCGGGATGAAAAGGAATTTCTGGACGCGTTTCTGGCCCTGAAACCGGAACTGTACCATCTGTCGGACGGCGCAAAGCACACGCAGCTCGACAGCCATTCGCACCTGGGAGCGGGGTCGCTCGACCTTCCGTGGCTGTTGTCACTTGTACCCAAAGGCGGCCGGGTGACGCTGGAGACGGGGAAGAACCATGCGGAAAGACTGGATGACTTTATCGAGGATGTAAGGTTTGCAAGGGAGGCCTATGGAAAAGCAGGCTAAAATCTACGTTGCCGGAATGTACGGCATGGTCGGAAGCGCCATCACGCGCTGCCTCAAAAGCAAAGGGTATCACAATATCGTGGGTCACGGTTCCAAGGAACTGGACCTGCAGAACCAGGCCGCGGTGGACGCCTTTTTCCGTTCTGCCCGGCCCGACTATGTTATTCTTTCCGCGGCCAAGGTCGGCGGCATATACGCCAACAGCACGTATCCCGCGGAATTCATATACAACAACCTTCAGATTCAGAACAACATCTTCCATTCCTCCTATGTCTATCATGTGAAAAAGCTCCTTTTCCTCGGGAGCTCGTGCATTTATCCCAAGCACGCTCCGCAGCCCATGAAGGAGGAGAGCCTTCTGTCCAGCCCGCTGGAACCTTCCAATGAGTACTACGCCATCGCGAAGATTGCGGGCATCAAAATGACGGAGGCGTACAACAAGCAATACCATACCAATTTCATCTCCTGCATGCCCACCAACCTTTACGGGCCCAACGACAATTATGATTCCATGAACTCCCATGTGATTCCGGGAATGCTGAGGCGTTTCCACGAAGCCAAGGCCGCGAAAAAAAAAGAGGTGACGCTGTGGGGCACGGGAAAGCCCAGGCGCGAATTCCTGTATGTCGACGACCTTGCCGAAGCCTGCGTGTTCATCATGTGCGACTACATGGGAAACCAGACCATCAACATCGGGAGCGGGCAGGAAACGACCATCCGCGAACTGGCGGAGACCCTAAAACGGGTCATCGGCTATAAGGGCCGCATTACATTCGACCCCTCCAAGCCCGACGGGACGCCCCGGAAGTTTCTGGACTCGTCGCGCCTGTTCAAAATGGGATGGCGGCCGAAGTACAAGCTTAAAGAGGGGCTGGCGCTGGCGTATAAGGATTTCTTGAAGGGAAAGGTCAGGATGTAGGAAAAGATGAAGGATAAATGGGGAAGCAGGAATATGGGCGGTCGGCGAAACGGATGATGCTGATGTTTAAACACGGTTAAAATAAGCTTGAAACAGTTCTCATATTTTAAATATACTTAAAACACTAAATCGCCTTTCGGGGGCGTTAACGTCAGACAAAAAGGCGGCCGTTTTGAATGTGCCCAAATATATCGCCCGTCCGGAATACTTGAAGCGCCTGGCGCCGTTTATCGGCAAGGGCGTCATCAAGGTGCTCGCGGGGCAGCGCAGGGTCGGGAAGAGCTATCTGTTATACCAGTTGATGGATCATATCCGGAAGCACACGCCCGGCACGGTCCGGATATATGTCAACAAGGAGCAGACGCGTTTCGCGGGTATCCGCACGGGTGGGGACCTGGTCGCGCATGTCAAAGCCCTCGCCGGCCGTTCGCGCCGTTGCGCGCTGTTCATCGACGAAATACAGGACATCGAAGGGTTTGAGACGGCGTTGCGCAGCCTGTCCTCCGAGGCCCGGTTCGATATCTTCTGCACGGGAAGCAACTCCAGGCTGCTCTCCGGAGAGTTGGCGACCGGGCTTGCGGGACGTTTTGTCGAATTGCGGGTGCACGGCCTTTCGTACGCCGAATTCCTTGTATTTCACAAACTTCCGGACGAGCCCGAAACCCTCATGAAATACCTCCGGTTTGGCGGGCTGCCTTTTCTGATGAACGTCCCTCTCGAAGAACAGGTAGTTTCCGACTACCTTTCCAATGTGCAGGACACCGTGCTTCTCCGGGACGTCGTGGCGCGTTTTCAGGTCCGCAATGTCGTTTTTCTGAAGCGATTGACGGAATACCTGGCGGACAATATCGGCAGCCCGGTCGCCGCGAAACGCATCAGCGATTTCCTGAAAAGCCAGCGCGTCAATCTCTCGCCCAACCGGGTGCTGAATTACCTGGACAACCTCTGCGCGGCGTTCCTGGTATCGCGCGTTCCCAGGGCCGAAGTCCAGGGCAAACGGATTTTTGAAATCAATGAAAAGTATTACTTTGAAGACCTCGGCATCCGGAACTCGCTAACGCCCTTTCAAATGAAGGACATCGGCAAGGTACTGGAAAACGCGATCTTTCTCCATCTTCGAATTTCCGGGTTTGAGGTCCAGGTCGGTAAAATGGGCGATAAGGAAATTGATTTTGTCGCGACCCGCAGGGGGGAAAGGCAATACGTTCAAGTGGCGTATCTGATACCCGATGAGAAAACCCATGCTCGGGAATTCGGAAACCTTCTTGCCATCAAGGACAACTACCCGAAAACGGTTGTGTCCATGGATGCAACGGCGGAGGGGTCGTTCAAAGGGATAAGGCACGTGAACGTGCGGGAATTCCTGAAGAAACTCATTTAAACGAAATGCGCCTGGCACAGGGTCAAAATGTGTAAATATATTATCATGAACACCATCACTCTCACCTTCGCCAACCGCCCCATCGGCCCCGGCCGGCCCTGCTTCATCGCGGATTTATCGCTATGAGAAAATTATATAAACAGATATCGGCGGGCGAAGACAGCCGCCGGCAGTTTAAATCCGATGTTGCCAATGCGGATTCCCTTGCCGCGGAAATGGTTCGCAAACACGCAAGGGGGCGTGCTTTACATTGGCATTACCGATTCCGGAGATGTTACCGGCTTATTACCGCAAGACGTGCGCCGTATCAATCAATTGATTTCCAATACGGCCAGTCAGCATGTTCGCAGTCCGCTTACGGTCAAGACGGAGAATGTCAGGTTACCTAAAGGGCGTGTTGTCATCATCGTGACCGTTCCCGAAGGCAACGACAAGCCCTACTTTGACCGGAATGGCGTCATATGGCTTAAGAATGGGGCGGACAAACGAAGAATCAACTCCAAAGAGGAATTGCGTCGCTTTTTTCAGTCCGCCGATCTTTTATACGCGGACGAGGTCCCGGTACGGGCCGGCATTGAGGCGCTGGATCGCCTGCGTCTTCGTGATTTTATCCGCGCACAATACGACAAGCCATTGCCGAATTCAAAAAAGGAGCTCGCACGGCTTCTCGAAAACATGAATTTAGCGCATGGTGGCATGCTGAACCTGGCCGGATTGCTGTTGTTTGGCAGTGAACCGCAACGAATTAAGCCTCTATGTATCATTAAGGCAATGGTTTTTCCAGGAGACACAGTCGCCACGGAGCATTATCTCGACAGCGAGGATATCGATGGTACGGTAGCGCAACAATTTAAAGGGGCCATGGGGTTCATTACGCGCAATCTGCGTAAAATCCAAGGCCGCAAGAGTGTCAATTCAACGGGCGATCTGGAGATACCGCGTATTGTTTTTGAAGAACTTCTTGTTAATGCCCTCATCCACAGGGACTACCTCATTAACGCCCCAATACGACTGCTTGTCTTCCGAGATCGGATCGAGATCATCAGTCCCGGACATTTGCCGAACAATCTTACCGTCGAAAAAATACTTGCCGGTAATACCAATATCCGGAATCCGGTACTGGTATCCTTCATCTCAAAAGGTCTTTTGCCGTATCGAGGGCTTGGTTCCGGGATACAACGGGCGCTTGACGACTGGAAGCGTATTGAATTTGCCGATGATCGGGACGGGTGCTTGTTTAAAGCGACGGTAAAGCGATCGATAGCGCGTGCCAATGCACCTATAAATGCACCTATAAATGCACCTATAAATGTTTCCTTGAGCGGACTGCAACAGCAGATATTGCGCGCAATCCTGCAAAACCCGCGTATGTCATATGATGCCATAGCTAAGATCGCGAGAAAAGATAGAGCCACGATAACCCGGAATATCGGCAAATTAAAGCAAATGAAACTGCTTGAACGAACCGGTTCCAGAAAGAGCGGATTCTGGAAAATGCCAACCCAGGAGACGGCATGACAATGGCGCCCACCCCCCTCGCCAACCGCCTCCTCGGCTCCGGCCGGCCCTGCTTCATCGTGGCCGAGATGTCGGCCAACCACTTGCAGGACTATGAAAAGGCCAAGCGCATGGTGCGCATCGCCAAGGAATGCGGCGCGGACGCGGTGAAGGCGCAGACCTATACGCCGGATACGATTACGATTGATTGCGATAATAAGTATTTCCGCATTAAAGAGGGCCCCTGGAAAGGGGAGACGCTCCATTCGCTTTATTCCAAGGCCTATACCCCTTGGGAATGGCAGGCGGCCCTGAAAGACTACCCGGCAAACTTGAACTGAAGTGAAAATTGTATGTCATCAGAACTACTTCTAAAAGGTTATGAAAAATTTCTGCAGAGCATCAAAGAGCGCGTCCGCTCCGCCCAGATGCGTGCAATGGTTGTTGTCAATACAGACCTTATCAAGCTCAACTGGAGTATCGGCCGCGACATACTTCAAAAACAGGAGTCCGAAGGGTGGGGCGCCAAGGTCATTGACAGGCTCTCTCATGACCTCAAGGAAGCTTTTCCGCGAATGCATGGTTTCTCCCGCACCAACCTTCTCTATATGCGTGCTTTTGCCTTGGCATGGCCAGAGGAGCTAATTGTCCAAGAGGTCCTTGGACAATTAGGATGGAGCCATAACATCACATTGATAAACAAGTTAGGGAAATACGAGATCAGACTTTGGTATGCTCAAAAAGCGAAGGAAAACGGTTGGTCCCAGTCTGTTTTAGAGCATCATATCGAAACCCGCTTACATGAACGGCAGGGCAAAGCCATCACAAACTTTTCGAATACTCTTCCGTCCCCACATTCGGATCTTGCCCAAGGATTGCTGAAAGACCCGTACAATTTTGATTTTTTAACCCTCGGCGAAGACGCCCATGAACGGCATCTGGAAGCGGGTTTGCTGGTTCATATCCGGGAATTTCTGCTGGAGCTTGGCCAGGGCTTTGCTTTTGTCGGCAGCCAGCACCCGCTTAAGGTAGGAGAGCAGGAATTTTTTGTTGACCTGCTTTTTTATCACTTGAAGCTTCGTTGCTTTATTGTTGTAGATCTCAAGATGCGAGCCTTCGAACCCGAGTATTCCGGGAAAATGAACTTTTATCTTTCAGCCGTGGATGACCTCTTGCGTCATCCCGGTGATGCACCTTCCATTGGAATTATTCTTTGTAAGACACGTGATGCGGCAGTGGCGGAATATGCGCTGCGCGATGTGAACAAGCCGATAGGTGTTTCCACACATATTACGGAATTGCTCACAAAATCACTTCCGGATAACCTGAAAAGTGATTTGCCAACCATTGAGGAACTTGAGTCTGAAGCCGCCGCTGTTCCTTTTCCAGAAGAAGAAAACACGCAGGAAGCAGGTAAATGAAATTTATGAAGAAGCCCATCACCCTTGCCAACCGCCCCATCGGCCCAGGCCGGCCCTGTTTCATTGTGGCCGAGATGTCGGCGAACCACAACCATGACTTTGCCAAAGCCAAACGCCTTGTGCGTATCGCCAAGGAATGCGGCGCGGACGCGGTGAAAGCGCAGACCTATACGCCGGATACGATTACCATAGATTGTGATAATAAATATTTCCGCATCAAAGAGGGCCCCTGGAAAGGGGAGACGCTCTATTCGCTCTATTCCAGGGCATATACGCCCTGGGAATGGCAGGCGAGGCTTAAAGCGTATGCGGATAAGCTGGGTATCATCTTCTTTTCGACCCCTTTTGACAATACCGCCGTGGATTTTCTGGTCAAGCTTAAAGTGCCGGCCATAAAAATCGCCTCGTTTGAACTCGTGGATATCCCGCTCATTGAATACGCAGCCAAACAAGGTAAGCCCATCATACTTTCGACGGGCATGGGGACGCTGAGTGAAATCGATTTGGCGGTGAAGACCATACGCAAGACGGGGAACAGGGACATCGTACTGCTCAAATGCACGAGCGATTACCCGGCGAACGTGGAGGACATGAATCTGTCGGCTATTCCAGCTTTGCGCAATAAATTCAAAGTCCCGGTGGGGCTGTCGGACCATTCGCTGTGCCATGACGTGGCGGTCGCGAGCGTGGCACTGGGCGCGTGCCTCATTGAAAAGCATTTTATCGAAAAGCGGAGCGACGGCGGGCCCGACGCGGCGTTTTCGCTGGAACCGGAGGAACTGGCCGGACTTGTTAAATCCGTGCGCGGCATTGAAAAGGCGCTTGGAAAGCCGGTATTCGGGCCAACGGAATCAGAAAAGAAGAGCATTGTGTTCAGGAAGTCGATATTTGTGGTGAAGGATATTAAAAAGGGTGAAAAACTGAGCGAGGAAAACATACGGTGCATCAGGCCGGGATACGGGCTGGCGCCGAGGTATTATAAGGAAGTGGTGGGGAAACTCGCCGCGAAGCCAGTTGCGAAGGGGAATCCATTAACGCGGGATATGTTGAAATGACTCAATCTTGTTTTATGAAACCCGGGGTTGTCAATGTTTGAGCAGGTGGTGAAGACCGAGCACGGATATTACCGGTTGAAGGAAATGCGTTCCCGGGAAGAGCTGCAGAAGTATTATTCCGGCAAGTACTATCAGGAATCGAAAGGAAGCTATCAGCCCTCATATCCCGAAGAGGAGAAACGATATTTTTTCAATAAAATCGAGCAGAAGTTTACTGTCGCAACCGGTCTGATAAAAAAACCGGGCAGGGATAAACCGCATTTTCTGGATGTCGGCTGTGGTGAAGGATGGGCGTTAAAATATTTCAAGAACAAGGCATGGGAAGTGCTGGGGCTGGATTACAGCATGTTCGGTTGTAAGTCGCAAAACCCTGATTGCGCCGAAAATGTTCAGGTCGGCGAAATAGAGGAAAAACTTGCAACACTGAAGGGAAAGGGTGAATGCTTCGATGTCGTTCTGCTTGATAATGTTCTGGAACATGTTCTGGATCCGCTTGCGCTGCTCGAGTTGTGCCGGGCCGTGGTATCGGAGCGGGGGGTGTTGATTGTCGAAGTACCCAATGACTTTTCGGTCCTGCAGCGGCATGTCTATGAGAAAAAATACATTGACAGGCCTTTCTGGATTGCGAAACCCGACCATGTCTCTTACTTTGACAAAGACGGGCTTGTTTCGCTTGGCAATGCCGCCGGGTGGGACTGCAAAAGCCTGATGGGAGATTTCCCGATAGACATGAATCTGTTTAATGCAGGCACCAATTATGTGAAGAATCCCGCAGTAGGCAAGGATTGCCATCGGGCGAGAATTGAGATTGAAAACCTGATGCATGATATCTCCCTGGAAAAGGTCGTTGCGCTTTATACGATTCTGGCGGAAATGGGCATTGGTCGGGAACTGGTGGCTTTTTTCCAGAGGAAAGGGGCTGTGTGAACCATGCCTTTTGACAAGGTTGTTGTAATCACCGGAACATCGCAGGGGTTGGGCAGGGCGCTGTTCGACTGCCTGTGCTCGCGGCCCGTCCAACTGGTCTGCGTGTCGCGCCGGTTTCCAGACTACCAGAGAAATATCGCAAAGAAAAATTCGAAAATACGCCTGGTGAAGGCCGATTTGAATCATCCGGAAAGCCTGCCCTTCCGGCTTGCGCCGATTGCCCCGCTTTTAAAGAAAAAAACCGCTGAATTCATATTCATCAGCAACGCCGGCCGGGTGGGGCCCATAGGAAGCGTCGGGAAATTGAGCAGCGCCGCGATTTGCGAATCCATCCGGATCAATCTGACGGCCCCGATGGTGCTGTCAAACTATTTCCTGTCTCTGTTTAAAAACAAACCGGTGCGGATAACGGTGATCAATGTTTCCTCGGGTGCGGCAAAGCATCCGATTGCGGGATGGCCGGTCTATTGCGCATCCAAGGCCGGCTGCGCCATGTTTTTTGATGTTCTTAAGAAGCAGTTTGGCGGCGGCAATAAAATATTTGATTACGATCCCGGTGTCATGGATACCTTCATGCAGAAAAGCATACGGAACGCGGATAAAAAGCAGTTTCCCGGCCTGGATTATTTCATCGCTTTAAAGAAGGATGGAAAATTGAAAAAACCATCGGATGTTGCCGTTGAAATTGTGGAAAAGATGCTCAGGCTATGAAAATCGGCGTGCTGTCGGACATACACGGAAACCACCTGGCGCTCAATTCGGTTTTACAGGAGGCCGCGGAAAGCGGTGTGCAGCGGCTTCTGGTGCTTGGAGATGTCGTGGGATACTATTATCATCCGGATAAGGTCATGGCGCTGCTGAACGATTGGCCGATGGATGTCATCCAGGGTAATCACGAAGGGATGCTGCGGACGTTGATGGAAGACGGTCAGGATGCGGAAATAATAAGGAAAAAATACGGCCACGGCTTGGATTATGCTTTAAACCAGCTGTCCACAAACAAGGCCCGGGATTTGATTGATATGCCCGCTCGTAAAACATGCGTTTTCGACAATAATAAAATTGAATTGTGTCATGGTTCCCCCTGGGACCGCGACGCTTACGTTTACCCCGATGCTCCTCCGGATAGGATTAACCGCTGCTTCGTGGAAGGCGCTGACTTTGTTTTCATGGGGCACACGCATTATCAATTCGCGTTTACGAAAAACGGCGCCACAATCGCCAATCCCGGGTCCGTGGGCCAGAACCGCGCCGCCGGAGGTATCGCCAGCTGGGGTATTCTGGATACTGTCCAGAAGCGGTTTTCCCTCAGAGCGACACCTTACGATGTGGCGCCGCTCATTACGGAAGCGCAGAAAACAGATCCCGGCCTGCCTTATTTAAGCCAGGTGCTGGAACGGAAAACGGATAAAACCCAAAAAAAGCCTACTACGGTCCCTTCAGAAGAAAGGACGGCCCGGTAATATGGATTTCGGAAATCTTCTGATTACGGGATGCGGCGGGGACATCGGCTTTTCGGTGGGGCGGATTCTACGCATGGAAAAACTCGGGCGGCGCCTTGTTGGGTGCGATATCGACGACCGCCATCCCGGGAAGTCCGTTTTTGATTCATGCGAAATCGTGCCCCGCGTTGATTCCCCGGCATACCTGGAAACGATACAACGGTTGATAAAAAAGCACTCCATCGATCTGCTGATTCCCTCTTCTGAACCGGAATTGCGCTTTTTCCTTGCGAACAGTCTTTTTGACAGGCTGGAAAACGTTCCCATCGTCATTGCGAACC
>Ga0208373_1004783_pt1 | contig 11813 bp, 8 predicted proteins | sample RifOxyC2_FD_184036 | JGI IMG/M metagenome (GOLD analysis project Ga0208373, IMG submission 184036) | Soil microbial communities from Rifle, Colorado - Rifle Oxygen_injection C2 (SPAdes) | ecosystem: Environmental > Terrestrial > Deep subsurface > Rock core/Sediment | place: Rifle, Colorado... | reverse complement strand
TGGGATTAGTTACTGTTATTGCTTTGCGATATGTCCAGTCGTTATTATACCAGGAAGGTGACGCAGTCGTTGAAAGCTGTATGCTTCCCAAAACGGTTAATGTATCAGTTTGAACACTATAACCATCGCCAAAATCACTGTCTGAGGTCTCGGTTACAGTAACTGCAGTTAGATATGTATTTATACTTAAAAGTATTATTACAAATACAAAAAACACTTTATTAAAATTAAAGTTTTTCATAAAAACGATTTCACAGATTTTGGAAATCAATTTCACAGATTTTATAGATAAATATAATCTACGCAACCTGTATAATCACGATATTCTATTTTTTTGTATTGTAAATATTCTCTTTAAACCACTTTTTATAAATTGTATCGTATTCACCCGACAACTTCAAATCGGAAATATAATAATCCAGCCATCTTAAAAAATCCGGATCACCTTTAGCAACCGCAAATGAATAATACTCGTAACTCAATTGTTCAGTCAATATTGCAAGGTCCGGGTGTTTGGCAACTAAGTAATCAGCAAACGGCTTATCAAATGCGAAGGCATCTATCCTTCCTGTTAGCAGAGCATTTGACGCTTCTTCTTCTCCATCAAATTCTATAATAGTAACATCCGGTAATTTTTTTCTCACCAAATCTTCGCCAGTTGTATTATTTACAACCGCAACCTTTAATGTTTTATTATTTAATGCGTCACACAGTTTTTCACAATGAACAAAATTATTATATTTTGTATTAATTAGAACAACTATGCCAGTTTCAAAGTATGGTTCAGTGAAATTAACATCTAATGCACGTTTTAATGTCCTTGTCATTCCTGATATTACAATGTCAACCTCTCCATTTTTAAGAACAAGCAACAGGTCATCCCACTTATATTCGCGAATATTTAGCCTAGCTCCTAATTTTTCCGCAAGTTTTTTTGCAATATCTACATCAAAGCCGACAATTTCTTTTTTTTCATTTTTATATTCAAAAGGAACATACTCCGGTGTCATAGCAACCCTAATTTCACCGAGCGGTATTATGTAATCCAATCTGCTGTAGTATCTTTGCCCCAGCACCTGATCACGCAATTGGTCCTGGTCTTGGGCAGAAATCAATCCTGACAATAATAAAACTACACCAACAGAAACAAAACATAATCTAAACAACTTTTTAAATAATTCCATATTATTCTCCTCCTTGCCACACTTCGTTCTATCAAAAACTTTGACTTTTTTGTTTTTTATTTATATAATTTATTGACGATAAAATAATCAACAACTTTCTGCTTCGACGCCTCTCCCTTGTTTCGGCGTCATTGCGACCCGTACGGGGTGGCAATCTCCGAGATTACTTCGGTCTGTTGCTACAGCAACATCCCTCGTAATGACAGCACGTTTATTAAATCCTTTAAAAAATTCATTATTTTTATCATTTCCTGTTTTTCATGATTTTTCATAATATTTTTGACATTACCCCACGCCGAAGTTCTATTGGAACGTAGGCGGGTTACTCGTTACTATCTTCTTCCATATCCGCATTCCGTTTCATTTTTGGATACAAAGCCAAATAATATAAATCATTATTTTGTTCATTATCAGCTCCGTCATACCATGTGGACCTGTAACGGATGAAACCGCTATCCGGATATTCTTTATTAATATTTTTAAACCAACTACAAGCAAGAGTCTCGGTTTTAGTAAGTGTTTTTGTGACATCTTCCATAGATACCGGCAACGTCGCCTTATCCACGACTTGAATACCCATTTTTATGCCATCATCTGTTATCTCTGCCGAATCACTAACATGATCTTCTTCTATTACTTCTATATCAAGTACAGTTAATAAACCCTGACTTCCCCATTTTTTGGGTGTTTTTACCATTCCACCCTGATAAAAAAAAGGTGTATCACCTATCCAAACTATTTTACCGCCTGCTTTAAGATATCGGTATATAGTATTATTTGTATCCATTGTTTCTGCTATAGTATCGGGAGCTATACCCATTATCATTATACATACGCTTTCGGGTGCATTTTTAGTTATTTTTAAATCCATCCAATCCTTCAGCTGGTCCGCCTCTTGTTGGTAAAAGCCTTTATCCAGCAAGAATCGTAAAATATATTCAGGATTTTCAACATAACTTGTAGGCGAATATCTTGTATCATAAAATACTACTCTATCACCTTGATACACAATATTTTGCTGACTTTGAACCACTTTCCGTTTCTTTTTTGTTTTTTTTGTAACAGAATAACTATCCTGATAAAAAAATCCTAAAAATACCGCTACGAAAATTATACAGCAACATATTTTTTTCATCATCGCTCTTAAAACATTAAAATTGAAAATAATCCAGAATATTACTGTTGTTTAAACAACGGTTGAAATGCATTATATATGATTCTGACCTTTATTAGATTAAGGCCTGAGTTCAAATCCTATCCAAACATCATCAACTGCCTGCTTCCGTTCGTAATTAGAATTAGTAATAAATTTTGAATAGGTTGGATCATATAAATCAGCACTCCAAGCAGGTAGGTTGTATGGATTTACCGCACCATACACATAATTATGACGTGCAATACCAACTTGTAACTCTAAATTGTTATTGAGTTTATAAAATGTTGTTAGTTGTAATTTGTTGTAATCATACGGACTCCAATTCCCATTTGTAAATAGGTCCGGAGTAAGCCTACCCTCAATCGCACCTCTAAACTTAGGCGAAAAATAAAACCGCCAATTCATTTCTCCTCTGACATAATCTTTTTTTATAAAGTTGCCTTCATATCTTCTGTCCCACGATGCGGAATCTGGAATTGCATCCAATTTTGTATATACATACGCTCTATTGCCGTAATAAACATTTGCACTAATATTTGAATATTGTTTTCTCAGATTAAAACCTAATTTGGTTTCACTGTCGGTCCTTTTAAAACTCTTATTATAATCTGTAAACAATTGTTCATTGTCAGTCCTCATATATTCAGCCGACCATGGCGGATTATATGCGTCGTATTCGTAATTCTGCTGTGAAACCCCTGTTTGTATCTGAAAATCAGAGGTAATATCATAGTTCATATCAAAAGAAACCGTCTTCCTTCCAAACATTTGATTATTACCCTGTTCATGCCCGTATGGATCTGTTCTTGTATATAATGTACAATTGATTTTAGGAGAAGCCCTGAACCTAAGCCAGTTATCAATATAATAGTAATCCGAATCTATATAATTTCCGGCGTACTTCTGCATCCATTCATTAGGATTATATACAACATCCAGCTTATTATAGGTATACGCTCCCTTTACATTATGAACAATAGTAGTCAATCTTGTATCATATCTTTTAGCTGTTGAACGTACCGAAGAACAACCTGCTAATACTGCCAGTATTATTATAGGAATTATCGTTTTCATTTTATTTATTTGAGAACTACGAAAAAGTTATCACCGCTATATTTTACAGTTTCTTTCGCAAAATATATATTAAAATCTTGTGATCAATGTAAATTGGTGGGTATTTCCTATTTCTCCTATAGGATTGAAGGCATAATCTAACTCAAATTCATCTAAACCCTTAGGTTTCATTCTAATACCTGTACCGAACGTGTATGTGTTTAAATCCTTACCTACTTTATACCCACCGCGTAATGCAAGTATTTTTAAAGGTGCAAACTCCACCCCCGCATTCCATCTTAATAAACTATCGTTATATTTATCAGCTTCAAGAGCAAAAACCAACTTAGGATCTATCAATTTTTTTGCTACTCCAATCCTAAAGTTTACCGGAAGCGGATCTTCTTCGTTTAGTAACTGTAGCTTTGTTCCAATATTTTTTACTACTGTTCCAACTGTTACACCTTCAACAGGAAGATTATACATAACACCTAAATCGCCGGCAAACGCCCACCCGGTATATTTACCAACCTTTGTGCTTATTCCCTTAATATTGAAACCCCATGACAAATTGTCGTTATATTTCCTTGATATAGTCAGTGTATATAATGCATTGCCTACTATAATTTGTCCTAATTCAATACCTTGTCCATCCGCTTCACGCATCTTTGCACCGAACGACACACCGCTAAACCCAAGACGCGTTTTACGTAACGGGAGCATATAACCCACATAACTATATGAAAGTTCTGCCAAATAATCTATATATGTAGCGGTTAATTCATGTTTCCTCAAGCCTGCTAATCCTGACGGGTTATATTGTATTGTATTAACATCATCGCCCACTGCCACAAATGCACCTGCCATTGAAGATTGTCTTGCTGCTGCATCTATCTTAAGAAAGTTGGCAGCCGTAGTTCCGACATTAGCATCCGAAGCAAACATACAAACACTGTTAAACAACAACATTAATACAAAAACAATTGAGAATAATATCTTTTTATTTAATATATCCATAGTTTTTTCCGCTTTAGCGGATCCGCCAAAGTTTCCGTGGCGGAAACCTGCCTCACCTTACTACTGCCATTATCTTAGTGTCTTTTGAACTTCCCGCTTTCAAATTATATATATATACACCGCTTGCCACTTTTTTTCCGTCTTCGTTAGTGCCATCCCAACTTACCGAATATAATCCCCCTAATCTTGATTCATCTACCAAAGTTTTAACCAATTCACCTGAGGCGGTATATATTTTTAATGTAACAAAAGCATTTTCTTTAATATCATAATTAAATGTGGTATATGCGCTCTTGGATGTTATAAAAGGATTCGGGGCATTCTGATATAAAGTACAGAATGCCGGTGCTTCAACAACAGTTATTGTTAATGGAAGCGGAATCAGGTTTGATGCATTGACAGTTCCGCTGGCAATGGATACTTTATTATCGCTGGTTGTTATTTTAAGATTTATTGTATACGTCCCGGTTGACCTAAAAGTATATACCGGATTCATACCTTCCAAATCGTATATACCATCGCCATCTAAATCCCATTCATATTTTGTAATACTTGCACCGGAAGTATCCGTTGACTTTGAGGCATCAAATGTTACGGGAACATTTTTTGTAACACTCCTGGTCATTTTAGGAACATCATATGCTCTATTAGATGGGTTGTATTCCGATTTATAGCGTCTTGGAACAAGAATATCCGGACAGGCATATGGTCCCGTAGACAATATGGGTGTATACACTTTAACAACATAACGATCTGAATAAGACAAAGATGACCTAGCCGGCTTTAAATTACTTTGACCCAAAAATACTCTATAGGATTTAGGCACCCATGAAGGTACAGCAAATCTAAATACAATATACTGATTACTGTTCATAGCGCCGCTAATAATGCTTGTATCCCAAACACCTTTACAATCAGTATCTATCATATCATACAATGCACCATCAACACTAGCCACTAAATCATGCTTGCTTCTATCGTCCGGATCACCGTAAACATAACAGGTAGGAACCACTCCGACTGCCAATTTAACTATCGGTGTCATATCCACATGAACAAATAAATCAATAAATCCCTGAGCAGAATGCGCTTCTGTAATATATTGAGCAATATCCGCCCAAGGCATTGGATAATCATCCGTCATTAGATTTGCTGCCCAATAATCAGGATCTAATGCAACACTACTATCACAAATATACTCTTTCGATTTATATACCAAAGTAGTACTACTGAAAACGGGATCTGCCGCACCATCTAAAGTATGGGTACTCCTCACAGTTGTTGCGGCAAACGCGATGTTAATTATAATAAATTGCAATATAAAAATTAAAATTATTTGTTTAAATGTTTTTTTCATTCCTCTTCTTCCTCTTCTTCCTCATCCTCATTCTCGTCATCTTCATTAGCTGACGGTTTTACTGGTACTTCGGGTTTTTTCGCTTCCGGTTTCGGAGCTACCCGGGCTGGTTGACTTTCTTGTTGTGGCGTAGTTACTTCAGGAACATTACCCGCAGGTTGCGCACCTTTTTTACTATATTTATTTAGGTATTCCTTTACTTCCTGATTATTTGGATCAATAATCAATAATTTTTTCCAAACATTTATTGCGATATCTATTTTACTATCCACATAACTAATATATCCGACTGCATATTGTAAATCTTTTTCTTTTTTAAATTTATTTACCGTTTGCTCCATGTTACTTCGCATACGATTAATATATCGTGGACTTAATCTGTCACTTGGGTTCAATTTTAAAACATAACTGAATTTATCAAATGCTTTCAAATATGTTTTTCTACTATAAAGTTTTACTGCTTCAAGATATGTTTTTCTTGCTTTCTTTTTTAAATCTTTATCGTCAATCGGAGTAGTTACTGCCGCTCCTTCTACTTTTGCCGGCGTATCCGGTGACACAGCTCCTTCCGTCTCTTCCTCGCCTTCTTCATATTCATATTCTTCTTCTTCGTAATCTTCACTTTCTTCTAATAATTCACCAAATTTCAAACCTAAAGAAATCCTGTGAGTTCCCGAAACAGAATCAATAAAGTTTAATGGGCTTATAAAGGCATAATCCAATTGACCGTCAGAATCTTTTATTTTAAATACATAACCAGCACCCAAACTGATGTCTCTATTGCTAAAACCCAACCTTGCTGCCAATGTATTTTCCATAAACCAGCCTTCGGCACCTGCACGAATAGCATTTGTTTTAGAAATATTCGCATCTTCCAGTGTTATCGTTAAACTGTTTACCGGTCCTAATTCTTTTAATTTATATGCAGCACCTACACGATAGTTCATAGGTACTTTATCAGTTGACTGCAAGCTTATGTCGGGTTGGTTAATATTTTCTATGGAAAGACCTAAAGACAACATTTTATTTACTTTACACAATAAACCTAAATCTATCGAATACCCGTCAGCTGTTGTACCGCTTGCAAAAACCGGGTTTACCGCTGTCCATTCATTAGTTTTATATTCTTTAGCTAAGTATTTTAAATTTAAACCGCCGAATAAAATAGGTTGCTGACTAAGTAATTGATACCCGTATGAAAGTAATATTGTATTCTCATTGTAAAGATCTTTGGTTGTAAAATTATACCAGCCAATCCCGAAACTTCCGTATTTTCTATTAATAGGACGCACATATGAAGCAAAACCGCTACTCAATCCATCTATACCAACATACAATTGCGAATATGTTAAAGTTGCTTCTTCCCGTTTTAACTGTGCCAAACCAGCAGGATTGTATAGTACAGTATTGGCATCATCTGCGACAGCGACAAAAGCATTACCCATACCTAAAGGACGCGCCCCTGTTCCCAAATCAACAAACGCCGAATATAGAAAGGCAGGTAAAAGGTAAAAGGTAAAAAGTAAAAATATAGAAAATGTTGCTTTTTTATTTATCATAATCACTGTAATCTTTTTTTAAAATCCCCGCAATCAGTTCTTTAATCTGTGTAATCGTCTTTTAAAATCCCTGCCCGCCGAAGCCTTGACGTAGATGCGGGTGTGTAATCAGACTCTTATCACTTTGCTAACACTACAGGTCCTTTTCCAATGACCGTACTGCCAACTTTTATTTGATACAAATACACTCCACCATCTACAACTTCATCATTATCATCCGTACCATCCCAGAATGTATTCGCTATACCAGCAAAAGTTACTGTCTTAATAATCTTTCCTAACATATTATATATTTTTAAAACAACCTCTTCAGCATTATCATTAGTAAAAGTAAAATATACTTTATTAAACCTATCGTCAGTACTCATCGGTGTAAACGGGTTTGGACCAACGCTTAAAGCAGGCAAAAGTCCTGCGGCTGGTTTAACTACTATTCCATACTCCGATAAATGCGATATTTTTGCAACTATAGTAGCTTTATCATCAGTTACAGTTACAGTACCACCGACTATCTGCCATTTAACCCCGTCAAAATGTGCTATTGCTAATTTTGTTGGTGCATCATCTAATGAAACAGCTGGATAAGTATTATCAACATAATATTTGCCATCTACTGCAGACCAACTTGCTCTGCACATCATAGTTATAGTAATCAAGCCGCCGATTTTTTTTACTATTTCACCGGTATCGGCATCTTCGGCTTTTATCTCGTATGATTTTATCGCCTGAATTGGTTCACCTTGTAAACAGGTTGATGGTGAAGTTTTGTTAGTCAATGTATATTTTACATTTTGTGTTACTGTCTCTGCAGGTATAGATAACTTTAACCAATAAGCATCAACGGTACCCGCCTGACCTGCCGCTATTGTGGTTGCTGTCTGTGTTGACGGCGGTAAAACATATGTGATACTTACATCTTCAAATGTCGGCGTTACCGTACCATATGTATCACTTAATAAATATGCTTTGCATCTTAAATATCTATGTCCATCATGATTAAACCAGATTGTAGCATCAGTTGTAGGATTGGAATAATATGTGGTTGTAGAACCGTCAGGACCGTGATATATCCACGTTCTATTATTATTATTACTTGCCAATTGGAACTTTAAAGATGTACCTGCTGCCGTTTGTGATGCAGGCGACCATGTAATGGTTTCCCATTCCGCGCCGGGTACATATCCGGTATCCAATGTCTGCGAAGTAAAAGTACCTATTAACTCATATGCAGAACTTGTTACCCAAGGACCGACTTCAGGTCCCACATCACTCAAATATGGTGTAACAGGCATGTATTTTCTTCTTTCATAATGCGCCATTATTTCTTCAAAAGATAATGCAACATTATATGCAGCAACTTCATCCATCATGGCAAAGGTACCTATTCTAAACGTAGCTGAAGCGGTACCACTGCTTGCTTTGACAGCAGCTGTGGAAGCGGCTTCCTGTCCATTTAAATAAATTTTTATATTATTACCTGCTCCGTCTTTATCAAATGTTAATACTAAATGATACCATTCATTTGTATTAGCAACAACTGTAGGCAAATAAACTGTTATAAGGTTTGTATCTCCGGCATTCAGTTCATATTTATATTTTCCGGTTATCGCTATACCGGTAGCAGCAGGTGTTAAGTATAACACGTAATTTGACCTGCCTATTAATTCAGGATAACCACTGAGGTTTGTAGTATTAAAATATACCCACGTCATTAAAGTATACGCATTAGTAAAAGCTAAACTGGAATTTGTACCGCAATTAACTGATCCTGCAGCGGTAAAATCTAAAGCACTGCCTGTTTGAAACTTTACCGTTTCAGTGCTTAGGGTACTAAATTTGCCTCCGTCTCCAGAAGACAACCATGAAAAAGCACCGCTAAGGGTACCGTTATTCCCGGTTCCTGAAGCATCAGAAGTAATAGCACCGGCGACTCCGGTTCCTTCGTCAAAATGCCATAAACCTTTCAATCGTGCATCAGGGTTACCAAACGCGGTTAATGACGATATCTTAGTCATTGTATTAGTAAAGGAAGAAGTTGTACCGGTACTTGAGTTCCCATAATACATAAATATTCCCTTATCTGCATTTTCAGGTATAGAAGGTATCCTTACCCAAAAACCTTGCAGTGTACCAACAGGTGCATAGGTAGTATAATATACCCAATAAGGCAATAAAGTCGTACCATTACTATCTGCAAACCTAATATCGCCATAATCACTTTTAACTTTGCCAGCATTAACCAAATCAGCAATATTAAGATATCCCTCGCCCGCACCTACCGGCAGAAAAACCTGGACATCTACGAGAGTAGCTGTAGAATGTGCTACTCCTAATTTTTTTCTATATAACCAGCTACTGTCATACCAAGAACCCTCTGAGGGAGTAGCTAACTTCACACTAGCAGTATCACCACTACCTTCAACAATCACTTTTTTTAGTGTACCGGCATTAAAATTGGTATCGCTGGTTAGCGACCAAGTATCACTAAATAAAAGATTAGAACTAAGGATTGTTAACAACAGTCCTGATAAAAAGGTGAGAAAAAATGTTTTAAAAAATTTCATAATTCAACTTATACCTTATTACGTTTGAAATAGATACTTAAAACCATTGTATCAACTTTATTGCCATATCAATTATTTATTAAATCTATTTATTTTTAAGTATCTTCTCTTTTCACTTCACACTTTTCTATTTTTGTGAAATATTTGTTACTACCGAATCACTTACTATTGCTTTAGTGCGATTCCACTTTCCCCCGCCACTACTTCTTTGGCGGACAAGCACTATCATTTATATAGACGACTTAACATTTGATTTTGTTCGAAATTTATTATAATAATTTTTTTTTATAAATCAAGAAAAAAATAAAAAAAATAAAATTTTGTTTTGATACCAACTATTCAATCCCGCTATCCCCCGCCACTTCCGCCTTCGATAAACGTGTCATCAATAATCATGGCTATTCGCCATATTGCTGACACATCTTCGGCGGACAGGGAACCTTCGGCGGGCAGGCACTATCCCGCTATTGCCGCCCATGCCAATTTCATAACACGCTTGGCATTCGCCATAACAAGTTCGCTGCTTTCGCCAGCAAGCGGTTTCACTTCAAAACTGATTATTGGTAATTGGCTTTCGTCCTTTACTTCTTTTAGAAAACCAATATCAAATAATACCTCAAAAAACTCCTTTAATTCTTTTACGTCATTTTCTCCACCGGATATTCCGAACCTCGGGTGCTGATCTCCATATGCAGAATGGCTTTTATCTTTCATCGCACAGTTACCTATATGTAGATGAGTAAGATATTTAGCACAATTTTTCAAAGCTGTTTTAGTAGCTTCATATTGTATCGGAAAATGAGACAAATCTAATATTAAGCCGAAATTGTCGTAATCCTTTCTTATTTCTTTTGCAATTTCTGCCGCTAAGTCCGATTTCCCTACCAGGCATTTTTTGTCAATATCAAAATCAAACGATTCCAACTCAAAATTTAAGTTATATTTTTTTGCATACCCGCATAATTCTCTTAGCGACTTTTTTAATTGTTCTACCGCTTCCTTTTCCTTATCTGCTCCGGGATGTTGACCTGATAATATTGCAACTCCTTTTGCACCTAAATAAGATGCTTCATCAATACATTTCTTTACTTCATTTACTGCATTGACGCGTTCGGCATCATTCAGCGAGTTTATATTTAGTTTATTAACCAATAATACCGGCTGTGCACCGTATGCCGTAGCTATATGGCTTACTTCCAGCATTTTTTTTGCCTGTTCTCGGACATTATCATCTTTTATCCGCGTAATTTCAACAGCCATAAAAAACTCATCACTTAAAATTTTGCCGAGCGTTTCTATTATCGGACCTTCACCTTTCATCGTTTCTGGATAAATCATAAAATGAATTATCCCCAACTTCATATACTTTTCCCAATTAAAAACCATTTCATTCCCCTTTATTTAAAGATGCGTTTTTGAGTTATCCGATTATATTTCTGAAAAATAAGGTTTTGAACGATATAGATGTTTTTAGCTTAAAAAATCGTTTAGAAATTGCTACTGTTTGACGAGTGAAGCGAGGAGTTTAGCAATTTTACCTGCCCGCCGTAATGCTTTAAATAACAAATGCCCATTTGAACGACGAATCTGGGACAGGCAGGCGGGGATTTTTTTAAGCGTTAAAAAAATATCGTCTAGTGAAAAACCTTGATTTTTCAGAAATATTTCCTACCCGCACTATCTAAACTACGCTTTATACACTGACGCAGCTGTATCTCCACCTTCGCCTGTCCAATTTGTATGGAAAAACTCACCTCTCGGTTTATCAACTCTTTCGTAAGTATGCGCACCGAAATAATCGCGTTGTGCCTGAAGTAGATTTGCCGGCAGCCGTTTACTGCGATAACCGTCAAAAAAGTTCAATGCGGTACACAGTGCAGGTACCGGTACACCTAAATTAATAGCTTCTGTTAAAACCCTTCT
>Ga0208373_1004779_pt1 | contig 11819 bp, 8 predicted proteins | sample RifOxyC2_FD_184036 | JGI IMG/M metagenome (GOLD analysis project Ga0208373, IMG submission 184036) | Soil microbial communities from Rifle, Colorado - Rifle Oxygen_injection C2 (SPAdes) | ecosystem: Environmental > Terrestrial > Deep subsurface > Rock core/Sediment | place: Rifle, Colorado... | reverse complement strand
GTATTATTCTTGTGGTTGTAAGCTAAACTGCCCGATAGAGGACTCGAACCTCTGACCTCTTCCATGTCAAGGAAGCGCTCTAACCAACTGGGCTAACCGGGCGTATAAAGACAGTACATAGTACATGGTACATAGTACATAGTGCATGGTTAAAGAAAAGAGCTAGTGCATCTTTTTTAACAGGGATGTTGCCATACGGGAAAACTGATCAAGCTTGTTTGAAATATTCTTTAAATCGGTGGTGTTTATGTATCCTACTTCTCTCGAAACAATCAGTTGCGTTTCAATTTCGGCCGCAGAACCCAACGCCACGTGTATAAACTGCGAAAATTCTTTGCAATGATTTCTTTTAAATCCTTCCGCAACATTGGAAGGTATTGATACCGACGCTCTTCTGACCTGCGAAGTCAATCCGTACATCTCTTCTTTTGGAAATCGTTCTGTCAAAACATATACGTCTCTTGCGATCTCAATCCCCATCTGCCATATCTTAAGCTGCTTAAAATTATCAATCTTTTCGCTCATACACTATGTGCCATGTACTATGTACTGTTTACTATGTACCGCCTTTAAGGTGCGGGCCGGACTTGAACCGGCGAATAGCGGTTTTGCAGACCGCTCCCTTAGCCACTTGGGTACCGCACCGATTACATAAATATATCTAAAAACAGATATAAAGTCAATTCACATAGGGAGTTACCGAGGATAGTGTGTTATTCTTTGGCGAGTCATGTGAGGCATTGTGCATAATGAAATGCTAAATGTAAAGACCTGCCCCCCAGATCCCCGTTACTGCGGTGGCCGATTTGTTTATTTCTTACGCAGGGGCGCAAGCGCTTCCGTGATTTCCCTGCCTTTGGCTTCGATTATGTCCAACAATTCTTCGGGGGTTCGGGTGTCTTCTTCGTTCTTCGCGTTCGGGTTGACGGCTTTCAGGTCGTAGTTCTTCTTCTCGATAGCTTTGCGCGTTATCGTCCAGCTGCGGCCACTGTCGCCGCGATCCGGCAGCAGCTTGAAAAACTCTTCAAAGCGTGCCAGTGTGAACGGGGTTCTCTTGCCAACCTTAATGTCTGACAGGTCATAGTACCATATCTTCTCGGTCGGCTTGCCCTTGGTGAAGAATAGCAGGTTTGTCTTTACACCGGCGCCGGCGGCGGTAAATACACCGCCAGGCAGGCTGACAATGCACCAGAGATCGCAATCATCGAGCAGTTTCCGTTTCGTCTGGGCGAAAGCGGTTTCGTTGGTGCGAAACAGTACGCCTTCATCAAGCACGATGCCGCAGCGTCCCCCGGGCTTCATGCTATCTATGACGTGCTGAAGGAATAGAACTTGTGTTGCGCCGGTTTTATAGGCAAAGCGTGTCTGGGCGTCTTTTCCCTCTTTGCCGCCGAAAGGCGGGTTGGTAAGTATAACGTCGAAAAGGCCGGGAGCATCCTGGAACAGGCCGCTGTATATTTCGCCGCCAGTCAGTGTATTCCCATGCCACAGGTTCGGCCTGTCAATGCCGTGCAGGACGAGGTTGGCAAGCGCGATAGGGTAGATAAGATTTTCTTTTTCACGGCCATAGAATGTGCGTTGTTTAAGGGCTTCTATCTGGTCGGCCGTCGCATTACCGCCGAGATTATCGCGCATGTATTCATAACATTGAGCAAGAAAACCGCCAGTACCGCAGCTTGGATCGTAAACCGTATCGCCGACTTTTGGGTTTACAACCTTAACCATGGCGCGTATTATTTCGCGCGGCGTGAAAAACTGCCCGCCATCGTTGCCCTTTTCACCCATTTTCAAGAGCAATCCTTCGTATATCTGCGAAAGAGTAAATACATGAGTAGGATCAACGGTTTCAGAACTTATATCGTGAACCTTATCGAGTACGTCGAGCAAATTTCGTTCGGTATCAATGCGTGTGCGTTCGACGCCGGACATTATTTCGCTTATGACTTTCTGCCGTGCCGTCGCGCCGGGTTTCTCCTTTAGTCCTTTAAGGTAAGGAAGCATTTCACCGTTTACAAAGCCGAAGTAAGCCCCAAGCGCACCGTTCTGAAGTTCTTTTCGTTTTTCCCCGGCAGGGGCGGCCCAATCCTGCCAGCGATAGGGTTTTTCAAGCGAAGGCATAAATTCCGCGCCGACCGCCTCTGCTTCCTCTATCTCGCGCATTTCCCGCTCATCGAGAATACGAAGGAAAAGTATCCACGTAAGTTCGGGAACATACTGCAAAGCTCCGGCACAGTTCGACCGCCGCATGATGTCGCAGATGCTTTTGATAGCTGTATTTACTGATTGTTGAGTAGGTAAAAATTTGCCATTCATTTTTGTCATATTTATTTATACCCACTTTTCTTGAAGTAGTTAAGCAGATAACCATATTTCTTGCTGAGTTCCATGCGGTTTGCATTCATGTGTTTCGCGTATTCTGTTTCAATAAATTTAACCGCATTATTAATTAGCGCAGAAAAATATTTTCTTGCAGCGTCGGTATTAGTTAAAGATGTTCTTAAAGTTTCTCCTAAATAATCTAGAATAACAACTTTATCAAAATCGTACGCAAGCATTTTTAGGAGATGATCCTTTATGCCAACACATACCTCAATATCGTTATCAATTTTACTTGCGAGCGAAGGATTTTCCTTGTTCACAAAGCGCTGAAGAAAATCAATAACACCGTGTCCGATTACTATACGCGGGTACTGTGCCGCCTTGGATTCCAACTCATATACATCAAGAGAAACTGATCCATATACTTCACCACTACTCAATTTTGTCCCTAACCCGATATCAATTGCGCCCCGGAGAGCTTTCCCTTGCGATAAGGCAAACAATGCCATTCCGCCATAAGCCATTAGAATACCCCAAAGGCCATTCATTACAGGGGAATAATATTCTCCTGTATCGCGTAAAGAAACGGAGTATTGAATACAATCGGAGAATGTATATTCATTAAGTTTGCGTGTTTGCTGCAGGTTTCTCCAAAGAGACACTTTATCTTGAGGAATAGAATTTGGAACTGGTCTCTCTGTCGTATAACTTTTGAAAAAGTTATTAAAGCTATTACGCAGGTTTTCTATAAATCCCGCAGTGGATTCATATGTTCTTGCCCATTCTTGTTGTAACTGCTCTTTTGGCTTATCAAAAGAAAGATTTCTGAATGCGCGAAGAGCTTCCTTTTGACCAAGAATATCAATGAAAGCAACACAAAAGCATTCAGCAGTAATATCATCCATATTTATAGCCCTTTTGCTTATTTAAGATTTTCACAAAAAGCCTTTCTGAGTAGAGCCATCGGTAATTGTTCGATCACTTCTAATTTTTCTTTGGCTGCTTTTCGGGCTTTTTCGACTGCGGCAAGTTGTTCCTTCAGTATGACAGCAATTCGTTTTTGCTCCGCAAATGAAGGGAGATATATTTCCAGAGATGCAAGCTGCTTCATGCTTATGCTTGAAAAAGTGCTTCCACTACCGAGTGAAGCTAATTTATTCTCACAAAACTTTAGTGCAGAATGAATAAAATCAATGCAAATGTTTTCCTTGCCCCGGATTGCTGCCAATCCCCTACCTATACAACATTCCACATTAGCAATATTTGTCGGGCCAACGGGTGCTCTGACTGAAATTAAAATATCTCCTGGTAAGGCTATTATAATGGGAGAAACGCACCAAGTCCTGGGCACAGGATTTATTAATCCAAAATCTGCCTTTCCCTGGAAAAAGGGTAGCCCAGCAGGTTCTTTTCTATAAGTATCGCTTGACGGCGATTGTCCGGGAATTATGTTGCATATATCACCCAAAGAAGTCTTTCGCCATATTTCGTCTGAAATGTTATCTTTCATCGCAATTGTATCCTTTATCAATTTTCAACCATAATAATTACAACGCAAATATTCTTTCCTTTGTTTGTTGGAGTACATCGGCGGGTTTCCCGAGTGCTTTAAGTGCAGAAAGACCGCCGGCTTTGGTTACTTCCGGCGTTCGAAATACCTGCGGGTTCTCTATTCCGTCGGTGCCGCCGCGGCTGAACTGTGAGGCGATTGCCGTGAGCGTTGCCGCTGCTGGTTGTGGCATTGATGACAGCCATGGTGCATTCTTGTAAGTAAAGGCGTCGGCGCGTTCAAGGCGGGTTTTGGGCGCTAAACCGTAACCTAATTCTGCAAGTACGTCATAGAGATCGTAATCGTTCATTTCTTCGAGCGCTCTTATAAGCATGGGAGAGCGTCCGGCGTCGGGTAGTTTGCTTAAGAATTCTCTTCGGTCGGATGGCTTAATCCATATTGTGCGGAATTTATCGAGTGTGGCGGCCTCTGCTACCAACTTTACTGCAAGTTTTTCTTTGTATTCTTCGACCGTAACCGGCATGGCTTTTCCGTCAACCATTGTTACTATGTAACGTCCGGCATCGTTAACCTTTACGTCGAAACCTTCAACAAGGATAGTATGTTCAGCCGGGCCATCGCCGGTTGTGCCTTTGCTGACACTGGTTGGTCTTGTCGTGAACTTTTTGCCGAAAAGACGGGTGGCAGTAGTATAATCATACACACGGAACATAAGCTTGCCTGTCGGTGGGTGAAGGCGGGTGCCGCGGCCAATCATCTGATAAAAGGCGATAGGCGAACGAACATATTTGAAAAATACGATATTTCTGACGCACGGAACGTCAACGCCGGTGGATAGCAAGTCAACCGTTGTGGCCACGAAATGATGACGTGAGCCGCCGCGTAAATCGGGAAGGTAATCACTGCCTCCGCTTGCTGCGGTGCATTTAAAGGCGTAAGGTTCCATGCGCGGCCTGTTGCTTTTTGCGCACCATTCGGCATAAAGGTTGTTCATGGCCGAGGCAACATTACCGGCATGTTGGTCACAGGCGCAGAAGATGATCGTTTTCTGTTCCGGTGTCCCGGCGGTTATAAAATGCTCGAAGAGATTTTCTGACATTGCTTTAACGCGTTCCGGCAACAGCAGTTTGTATTCAAAGCTTTCAGCTTCATAGCGAGGACGAACCTCCTGGACAGAAAGTGATTCGCCCGTTAGTGCGTCGGTAACATCCTTGCCTTGTAAATCCGTCTTTTCAATGCCTGACTCTTGCTCGTTCTGTATTTTGTCGTCAAAAAATATATCCTGGCGTATAATTTCACAAGCGGCTAAAAAACCGTCTTCTATGCCCTGGCTCATATCGTATTCGTAAACCGGTTCGCCGAAATGGCGGATGTTGTCGGCTGAAACTTCCGCGTCAGCTTTAGATTCTTTGCTGTCTTCCGTAATTTCCAGTTGGCGGGGAGTTGCGGTTAATCCTACCTGTATGGCATTCGGATTGCGGGTAAGCACCTGCGACCATTTTCCCCATGCCGAACGGTGGCACTCGTCTATGACGATATGGCTGAAATAATCAACGGGATAATTCTGGATGAGGAAGCTGGCATCGGCTTCATCGGTGTCAACGTCGAGGGTTTGATAGGTTGCAACATGTATCCGTGCATTGCTGGCATTGTTTTTGCCATCCGGTTTTCTGTAAACTTCCGCCGCGTCTGAGCCGAAAACATTTTGAAATGCGCCTAACCCTTGAGCGCGAAGTTCGTCGCGATCACAGATGAATAGAGCGCGGCGCAACTGGCCTGCGTCGGCGATGCGTTTAAGTATATTTACAGCTATAAATGTTTTACCTGCGCCGGTTGCAAGCGAAAGCAAAGCGCGTTTTTCCCCTCGCGCAATTTTTTCGAACACCGCACGGATAGCTGCGTCCTGATAGTAACGGCGCGTTGCTTCCCCGCCGCTATAACGCATCAGCAAAGGCCTTGCTATGGGTGATTCAAGACTAAAACCCATGCCTTTCTCGTATCGAGTGCGAAGCTCTGTCGGGCTTGGGAATTGGCTGATTGGCCTTTGCGCAGCGGTAAGGCCTGTAAATTTGTCGTATTCAACGAAAAGATGTCCATTTGAAGAGAATACAAATGGTATGTTCAGGCGTTTGCATGACGAGGCATAAAGTTTGGCCTGTTCAAGGCCATGAGCAGGCGGGAGATGTTCTGCTTTTGCTTCAATGAGCGCGACGGCAACCGGCTGGGCGCTGTCGTTAACTTTAATGCGCAACGTGTAATCTATCCGCCCTTTAGATTGCTTTCTTGGCTTGCCGTCAATGATTTCTATGGCTCCGGCGGACTCCTCACGCTTAATAAGGTCTTCTGTCCAACCGCAGGCATGCAAGCCAGGATCAATCAATTTCGCTCGAGTATCAGATTCAGTCATCATCATATTTGCTGTTTCCCTTATCGGTTCCTCCAAATAGTGTAAGCGGAGACAAACAACGCTAATGCTGAGATAGCTATCGAAATCCAGCTGCGGAATGAAACTGCGCGTATTTGGCCTCTATTTTGTATGTAGGTGGCAAATTCATGGCCTCTTTTTATGTCACGAAGTAACGAATGAAAGGAAGGACAAGGCTTCATCTTAAGTTGCATGCCTATGGCTGTCGTATGTTGGTACTCAAATGGAAAAAGCTCGTGGTACCGATAGCAGAATACCCCTTCGTGCATATTTCCCAAGGAAGTCCAAGCGCAGTCAATACAAGTACGATCGCTGTTGAAGCTATCAGACTCCTTTGGTTTTCTCATGGTATTATCCCAGTTATCCTATTCACTTCCTCTATTATTTCCGTATTTGCTTTACTTCATGTCGTTTTTGTGGCGTCATTGACTTCATTACTTTGAGAGTATAAACAACATTTTTGCAGATTCCTGAAATCCTCTTTTTGCGTATTTATTTGGTCGATTTTGTGGAAATTATCATTTTTACGAAATCTGAAATATCAAAAGGTTTTCGTAAGACCCCTCTTATTACACCGCTATCGAGCAATGTGTCAATTCTTTTCCTGCAGATGTCAATACTGCCTGATATAATAAAAATTGAAGTATTCGGATATTTTTTGTGAATATCAAGCGCAAAATCCAATCCGTTTCCGCCAGGCCTGTTAATATCTGATATCACAATGTCCATAGCAAATCCTACTTTATCAATAAAATTCATCGCATCATTACTGTCTTTTGCGGCAAATATTGCCGCATTAAAGTTTCTTTCTATGACTTTTTGGTACATCATAGCCAACGTCGGCTCATCGTCTACAACTAAAATCTTTTTTACCTTAAATCCCTTCTCGGTCGTTTTGTATTTCTGTTTGCTGCTCTTAGGTTTTTCTGGTATGGTCATTTCGATTAGGCCTTCATTGAGGAGGGGTCTTAATAAATCGTTTCTGAATTTAGTACGGTCAGTTCTTTTTACTATTTCCATCAGCTCGCTTATCGACGAGGCATTCACGCTTTTGTGTAATATCACGACTTGGTGCCAACTTGGTGCCAACTTGGTGCCAACTTGAGCTTCAAGTTTTGGTTTTTTCTTAAATTTGGGATGGATTGGCAGGATTGTGCGGAAGTAGTCTCGGTCTTTGTTCGTCTCAAAAATAGGGGCGGGCGAACCGTTGAACTTCATTGCGCGCCTTATTTTCGGGAAGCCGGTGCTTCTGCCTTCCGTTAAATCGAGTTCTTTAAGGAAATCGCCTATTCTTCTGTTGCGGTATGTGCTGGTGGCTACAACGGGTTTCTTCAGCATTTTATTGTCTATAGGCGGGACGGGGCCGGGAACCGACATTATTTCTATCTTGTCGTATCGTATGCTGACGACGATGGGGTTCCGGTCTTCGTAGCTTTCGTGATAAACGGCATTTGCCAGGGCTTCTTCAACTGCGCTGTATGGGAAGTTAAAGAAACGCAATGCTCTCGCCTCGTCGGGGATTTTACGCACCTCTTCCTTTATTATTGTGTTCTTAATGAACCTCAGGGCATCTTCAAGCTGGATGTGTATGGGGCCAGCGAATGGCTTTTCCGTGAATTTATCGCCTATATCGTCTAAATATTCCACCACTTCAATTCTTGTGTACGGGAAATATTTCTCCGGATTGTTGGTAAATAGTAGCAGGCCGACGTTGACCGGCTTGAAATATTCCTTCGGGCCGCGGGCTATCTGCATTTGCGCGCAAAGCTCTTCTAATGACATGGAATCCATCAAGTAATGAAGGTCACTGCCGATCCTGCTGAGGAAAGACTTGATAAGGTGAGGGTTGAAATCGCTTATGCTGGCGTTATGGTTAATTCTGTCGTCAAAAGGAACCTTTGACGCCAATCGCAAAAGCTGGGATTCTTCGGTATGGCTGGCCTTAACGGTGGAAGACCCCCTTCTGACGTAGTATAACTGCTCTGATTTCTTTTTGGCGAGAGTCTTGGGCGCTTTGTATGGCCGCGTATCACCGCCTGGTACCCAGAGCACGAGAATGTGCTTTTTCTGGAACACTACCGGCGATGGCACGGGAAAGTAGTATGGCGTAAGTTTGTGACAGAGTTCGATGAGTTTCTTTTGGTAGGCGTCTATCTGGTTGGGGTTTAGCCCGACGGGTGGAAGGGCAGGCCTGCCGTTGTTGCCACTTATCCCGATTATTATGTAACCGCCGCCCCAGTTGTTAATGTCGTTTGCAAAGGCGCAGATGGAATGAAGTATCGCTTCAGGGTTCCATCCTTCCTTGAATTCTATCCTCTCGGATTCGACGGTTTGGCCGGTAATAAGGTCTTCGATGTTTAACGGTAATGCCATGTTATTCGTATTCGCGTTCAGAAAGCCCCGCTTATCCCTTCCCGCCATGCATAATACTATCAATTTATGACTCTATCCGCAAGGTCGGTTTGAACAACGCATGGCCGCCGGAAAATGGTGGGTAAAAGGGATGGCTGGGGAGGGTGCGGCAATCTCGCTTTTCATCAGAAGCAACGTCGAGATTGCTTCGCCCTCGCTCGCAAAGACCTCAAACTGCCAAAGAGACACGAAAATTTGACGTTAAGCATTTATAGGGGTTGTTACTTCAGGTTTTCTTCGGTGTAGATTGAGAGTTCAACCATGCGTTCGAGCATTTGGCCGGCGGGAGAACCGGTAAAGTTGTGCATTATCAGTTCCTTGGCGAAAAGGCGGCAGAGGTATCGAAGCTTTTTTCCTTTTTCCGCGTTGCAATAGAGAAAATCGCGGTGGCCGCTGTTGACGATAATAATGTTATTTTTACCGTCGTACTTCGAGCGCCAGCTCTGGCCCGGTTCGCTTTCCAGCGTGTAGCCGGGTAATCCTTTAAGGGCGGTTTCCGCGTTCGACTGCTGCGTCTTTATCAGCGTGTCAACTATCGTTACGACGGCCTGGGCTTCACAGGTGGTATTGTTCTGCGTTACAGTTACTTTTAGCCGGCATAAGCCGGGTTCCTGCGGCGACTGAAAAACTACGATCTCTGAATCATTTTTATCAAGTGCGCCCTTGCCGTCAACGATTGACCACGTGTAGGAGAGATTTCCCTCAACCTGGCGCTTATTGCGGTCCAATGCGACTGCCCTTAGCGTCTTGGACATGCCGGCCTGGACTATGGTTGAAGCAGGTTGAATCCTTGCGCAGGATAACGGGCCGGCGAACTCAAAGAATTGCTTTTGGCTCTTTTCATCTATCTCAAGCGGCTGATCGGTTTCAATACCGTCGGCCTCGCTATTTTCATCAGGCCGGTTTGTCGGTGCGCCCGCCTTTGTTGCGCCGTGTATGTTAAACCAGTCGTATTCTTCGCGGGGAAGGGCGAGTATGGCATCTTTTAGCGCCTTCTGTATTGATTTTAAGATATTTTTTGACGCGCGTTCGTCTTCGGTTTTTTCCTGTTCCGCTGCGATTGAAGACAGGTATTCCTTCAAGGGAAGAATGGCGTCGCAGAACGCGGCAAACCGTTCATCGCGAATAATGCCGTCGCGGGTGCCGGGTGTAAGGTGCAGGAAAGGCGCATCAATAATTCCCTGGAAATAACCGCCTGTCCAGGGATCGCCGATGAATTCATCAAGAACGCAGACGTCGGGCAGAACTCTTGTGCCGGACTTGAAAAGGCTGATTTTATTTTCCGCGCTTTTCCCGTTCAAATAGATTTCGGCATATATGTCGCCGAAGACGGCAGTGATTTGCGGCAGGTTGTGCAGTAGCTGGCCGGAGTACATTCTTGGTTCCACGTCGTGCGTAACCCTGCTTGTGCGGTCAATAATCTTTATCCTGGCATGTGAATTCCGTATCCGGTCGCGCAATTCGGACGACAAATAGTGGTGAATCTTTTCCCCGTTGAGTTGGCGTATGCCTTCAAGCAGCGGGGTAATGGTCAACTGCGTTCCCTTCATGGGGATAAGATGCGGCCGGGGGCTTATGTCGTAGCCGGGCCTGCCTTTTTCCATAAACATCTGGTATGTCCTGCCGTTTTTGCCTGATGAAACTACCGTCAATTTATGGCCCACTGTCCAAAAACTCAGCAGGCCGATGCCGAATTCTCCCTGGATGTTCTTTGCCCCGTTTTCCTTGAGGCGGCGCTTTAGCGAATCACAGATGTGTGTGGCAACGTACTTGAAATCGGGTATCCCTTCCTCGGTGCAGGGAATGCCGTCGCCGTCGTCTATGATTTTGAGGTAATGCTCCCCCCTTTCCCTGCCACGGATGATCGTTACATTTTTTGCATTTGCGTCTATGCTGTTTTCAACGAACTCGGCTATAGCTTTAAGCGGATTGTTCTGCGAAAGAGCGATTATTGTTATTGCGTTCCAATCATCGCCGATACGCAAGCGTCCGCCCGCCCCCTTTGTTTTTCGCCCGGTCAAGTTAAGTTCGTTCACTGTTTATTCTCTCTCTTCCCGCAATGCAGGGGCGCTGCCGCTATTTATCGGCAGACTGTTTAGGCGTAAACAATATTGAGGAGTTGCTGCCCAGCATTGTTTCCGGCAATTTGCCGTCCCACTTGTCTATCCATTTGTAGGCGATGGTTCTGTCGTTAACCGATTCGCGTAAAAGCTGCTGCGCTTTTGCGTCGCCTTCGGCCCGGGCTATGGTTGCCAGTTTGTTCTGCTCGGCCTGCTGTTTTACGTATTCCGCGGTTTTAATCTTTTGTTCTTCTATCTGTTTCTGCTCTACGATTTTTTCGAATTCCGGATCAAATTTTATATTCACCAGGTTCACATTTTCAACGACGATATTATACACAATAAGTTTTACTCTGAGTGTATCCTCAATTTGTTGTTTCAGCAGTTCACGTTTTACAATAATGTCTTCAACGGGAAACTGTGCGGAGGCCGCTTTCACGCACTCGTTGACAGCCGGCTGAATAACTTTCACGACGTAATCCTTGCCGACTTTGATAAACAGATCGTTTACTTTTTCGTACAGTAAATGGGTATTGATGACAATTTCCACTTCAACCTTCTGCAGGTCTTTCGACGCCGAATACGCCACGATGTCTATACGTTGCGTTTTCACATCAAACGTTGAAACCCCGTGCACAAACGGTACGCGGAAATGCATGCCCTGCGCATAGGAAGCCGTTTTACCACTAAGACGGTTAAAAGTAACCCCGACTTCTCCCGGCCCTACAATGAAAACGGGATTCAAAGTTATAATCAAAAAAATAGCCACAGCAACTCCAGCAACCCTCTTTAAAACATTTACATCCAACATATCAATTCTCCTTTTCTGACAATGGGGTCGTCCCAAAAATAGTTTATTTTTGTAGCTTTAGACCTAATGGCATGTTCGGCGGGATTGTGTCCGCCAGCGGGGCACTGTTAAATATTATCGGGTAGCCCGGACTGGGAATTCCGTTTGCATCTATAACAAACAGATAGGCGCTTTCTGTATTTGAAAATCCGCCCTGCCTTACCGTGGCGGTTATTCTGGTGTCCGACCATGTATTTGGGGTTGACATCGCCAGCCTGGTTGACGCGGTGTAGGTAGATGCAT
>Ga0208373_1004772_pt1 | contig 11834 bp, 13 predicted proteins | sample RifOxyC2_FD_184036 | JGI IMG/M metagenome (GOLD analysis project Ga0208373, IMG submission 184036) | Soil microbial communities from Rifle, Colorado - Rifle Oxygen_injection C2 (SPAdes) | ecosystem: Environmental > Terrestrial > Deep subsurface > Rock core/Sediment | place: Rifle, Colorado... | reverse complement strand
GGGTTGGGGGGAAGGAATTTTTGCCCGCCCTCGCTTTCCGATTCCAATTTTTTTCCGCCGCCGCCGAATTTCGTATTTCGCTTTGCGAAATGCGCCGCCAAGAGAAAAAATGTTGTGTTTGCCCCACCCTCCCGTGCGCACACAACAAAAACTCCCTTGTTAAAATTAAAGAAAAGATGTATCATAATAATATGATTTCAATATAAGTTGGCATAATAATATTTTATCATAGCAGTATTATAATACAAGTATGGTACAAGAGAATAAAATCGGCAAGAACATAAAGAAACTTAGACAAGCCAAAGACTTGTCGCAAGATCGCCTCTCAAAAGCGGCGGATGTTTCTTATAATTCAATTATTAAACTTGAAACTGGCGGAATAACAAATCCAACAATTGAAACTTTGCAGAAAATCGCAAAGGCGTTGAATGTTTCAGTTGATGAATTGATAAAATAATATGAATAAAATTTTAGAAACAACAAAATATGTAATTGAAAATTCTGACTTTGTGAAAATAAATCACGAAAAAGTCGCAGAATTTTCAAAGAGCTTTAATCCAGATAAAGCTGACCATTGGTTAAACGCCGCGCCTTTTAAATTTTCTCACTTTTCTGAAGAACAAAAATTACACTTTTTATTTATTTTCAACGCATTAAGTTTTTCTTATTGGGGCGAGCCGAAGTGGACAGTTGAATATAAAGACAAAAAACACGATGGCGCATGGGGAATGATTCTTGCGCTTGGTCGTGGAATTGAAGAAGGTGTGGCACTTACAGATTTTGAATATTGCGCAAATATCAGCAAAAAGGATTTTTCTAATATTCTAAGAGGAAATGTAGAAATTCCACTTTTAGAGGAACGCTGGAAAATTTTACGAGAGATTGGCATAAATATGATTGGAAAATTTGGCGGGAAAGTAAGCAACCTCATAAAAGAAGCGGATGGAGATGCACAAAAACTTTTGGAAATTATTGTTCAAAATTTTCCATCGTTTTTAGATGTTTCGCAATATAAAGAAAAAGAAATTTATTTTTACAAACGAGCGCAATTACTTGTGGCTGATATTTATCAAATTTTCGGCGGGGAAAGTTTTGGTTCACTAAAAAATATAGACCAAATCACTGCTTGCGCTGATTATAAACTTCCACAAATTCTCAGAAAGTTAGAAATTTTTGAATATGCGCCCGCACTCGCTGAAAAAATAGATAATAAAACAGAAATATTAAAAAATTCGCCCGAGGAAACAGAAATCAGAGCGAGCACCATTTGGGCGGTTGAACTTATTAAAAACGAAATCAAAAAGCGCAGTCCGCAAATTATGTCATTTCAAATAAATGACGATTTATGGCTTGCGACGCAAGGAAAAAATAATGGTGATAATCCTTATCACCGCATTAGAACAACAGCTTATTAAAATATATGACAGATAATCGCAGGCTAAATATTATTGATGAAAAAGAAAATATTGTCGGCGAAGAAACACGAGATAATATTCATAAACAGGGATTACTCCACCGAGAAATTCATGTTTGGTTTTATACATCAAAAGGTGAGATTATTTTTCAACACCGCGCGAAAGATAAAGACACTTACCCCGATTTGTTAGATGCCACAGTGGGCGGTCATGTTGAAATTGACGATAATTATGAAAATACAGCACTAAAAGAAATTGAGGAAGAAACTGGTGTGAAAGCGACAAAAAATAATCTCACCTTTATTCAAATAACGAAAAGCAAGAGTTATGACCAAGTCACTGAAATGACAAACAATGTTATTCGCGCCGTTTACGCTTTTCGTTATGATGACGGAGTTGAAAATTTGAAAATTGAAAAAGGTAAGGCAATCGAATTTGAAGCATGGTCGTTTGAAAAATTATTTAATATTTCCGAAGACGACAAAAAATATTTTATCCGTGCTATACTGGAAAAAGATATTTTAGATATTTTCCGACAAATTCAAAAACTTTAAAAGAGGCGCGCCAGTTTCACTGGCACGAAATTCGGCGGCGGCGAAAAAAAATTGGAAACGGAAAGCGAGGGCGGGCAAAAATTCCTTCCCCCCAACCCCCTTCCTTTTTGCCCGCCCGAGCGATTGGATTTTAAAATTCGGAGTTCGGATTTTCGTCAAAAAATGTTCGAACTTCGTTCAAAAAACACCGCCAAAGTTTTCCGTGTCATTCTGTGGCAATATCAAAAAAAGCCCCGTATTGCAAGGGCGACATCGCCTATCGTTTACCGTCAACCGCAACCGTTTTCAATCAACTATCGTCGATCAACGGTCTTCGGTCTTCGTTTATCGATCAGCGATTTTCGATCGACGATCAACGGTTATCGATCTATGGTATCTATGTAATGATCTATGTGGTAATATCAACTATTTTCTCTTCGGTTTTATCACCACTCTTCTCTCCCTACCTTCGCCCAAAGATTCTGTTTCAATCTCAGACGATTTGACTCCGCCCTATCCTAATTTGTTCTGCACCAAGCCAAGCAAGCTCAAAGATCATTTTTTGCGTTCGTGCCACGCTTTCCGACTCAATAATTACTGCTATCAATTCACCAGTCAGCGATAAAATTGATAATTTATCCCCGTAAATATTGATCTCATTTGAAAATGCAAATTTATCTTCAGGCACAAGTCTAGTCTCCCGTAGATGTTTCTTATTTTCCCTGGCGAATTTCCTTGTAGCTTCATTGTCAGGAGCTATTGATCTTACCCTGATCCTCTTTCTCATACGCTCTTTAATATAGCGAAACGCCATTTTCGGATCATCTTCGTACAATCCCTCACCTGTCGAATAGGCCATGATTTCGCTTCCCCTCACCATATTCAATGTATCATTTTGAGCGATAACAAAACCCTCCTTGCCTTCAAAAAGCTGTACTTTCGGTCGGTCCCCGGTAGTAGTTACTAAACTTTGAAGTTCCGGCATTAACTCCTCGAAGCGGCTGATTTTAGCAAGCTGTATCTTTCTGAATTGTTCGATCGACACAGCATTGAATCTTTTTCTTCCCTTAATTTCAACTGCCGACACTATCCCTCTTTCTTGTAAATCTCGCAATATGTCATAGACATAGGTCCTTTGTATTTCAGATTCTACGCATATTTCTCCCACTCGGGCTTGTCCAAGTTTTAAAAGAGCAAAATATACTTTTGCTTCCTGTGGTTTCAACCCAAGATTTTCAAAGCTAGCAACAAATTTATTTGACTCTATTTCCGAACCATTTTGCATTCTTCATCCTTAATTCCGTACTAAACTATTAGTCATTATTAGTGTATCTTATTTACGACATAATGTCAATAACTACTTATATCGTGTCTGTATTCGCTATATGGTATGTATTATAACATTGACTTATACAGTGTTTAATGCTACAATTTTTAGTTACGCTCGAATATGCCTTTGGGTATAACTAGCGGATTGTACATACACAACACGGAGGGAAAGCCATGTCGAAGATATTGTTCGTTAAGCCGGCCATTGAGGCTGACGCGGTGTGGGATCCCATTAGGACCTGCTCCTATTTGGGATTGTGGTTCATGGCTTCTCTCCTGAAGTCAGCTGGCCACGACGTCATCTACCTCGACGAAGTCGTCAGGAACGGTGGCCTCAACCGACGCACCTTATTTCACCGGTGCGTCAGAGATGGAGTAACGACTGATACTCCGCTCGGGACCGACGCGGAGAAGTTCCAAACTCGGAAGATGATGGACTTTCACGCTATGAGCTCACACGAGTTCGTGGCCAAGTATTCCGCATTCTCCGTCGGGGGGAGCAGTCGAACGGACGATGCTTCACGTCGGCACCCCGGAGGAGGAGACGCTGAACATGATCGGAGAGATGAATCCCGATTTCGTTGGGATTCCCCTGATCGCTTCGGCCAACTACCTCCCGGCTACACGGCTTTCGAAAGCGGTCAAGGAGAACTTTCCCCACATGAAAGTGATCATGGGCGGTCAGCATATTAGCGCTGATCCGGTGAATTTCCTCGAGGCCAACCCGTATGTCAACCAGGTCGTTATCGGCGATGGAATCGGTGTCATTGCCGAGATTGTTGAGGGCAAGATCAACGATCGGATCGTTCAGGGCGGATTTTCGGAGATGCCCAGCTTCCCCTTGCTCGACCCCTCGATCATCGAGGACGCTGGGTACCCGCTCGAGCCAACATACACTTTCCCAACCTCGGGAAGGAAGTCAGTCGACTTCATGTTCGGCCGAGGATGCTTCCGCAGGTGTGAATTCTGCGTAGCCGGATCAAACCGTACGCACATCACCTGCTCACGGTACGCTCGGGTCGACCAGCAACTCGAGATCTTCCATGGAGCAGGAGTCGAGGAGCTTGTCATTCAGGACGATGCGTTCCTGGTCGACAAAGCAAACCGCCACGATCATCTTCGGACGATTCTGTCGCTAATGAAGGAGTACGGCTTCTTCTGGCAGAATAACGGTGGAGTCGAGTTCGAGGGGCTCGACGATACCGTTACCGAAATGATCGTCGCCTACAACTCCGAAGGGGTCGGGCGCTGCACGGCACTCTACATCCCGTTCAACCCGCGGGGGTGGAATCGGCATGCGAGCGCCACTGCCTCGATGACGCGACGGTACCATCGCAACATGGAGAACTTGAAACGTCTCCGTGGAGCTGGCATCTATGTCTTCACCTCGAGCATCATCGGAACGCCAGACCAAACGCTCGAGGCATTCGAGGAGGAGCTGGTGGCGGATCGGCAGTTAGTCGCGGAAGGATACCTCGACGCCGCACTACCGCTGTCAGCGACGATGCTTCCTGGCACCCGCTGGTTCGAATCCAACGGCCATAACATCGTCGACCGAAGCGACTGGGCCGGTTACGGTCTCTTTGCCACCCATCATCGAACGGATCATTTTTCTCCTCAAGAGATCGAGGAGTTGATGATCCGATGGCTACACGAGCTGGAGGATGTGCAGGTGTTGTACCCATGGGGCACCGCATTCCCCACCTAATAGTGGGCGGGCACCCCCACGAACCGAAAAACGAGTCCCACGGGACTCGTTTTTCAATTGGGATCAACGATTTTCGATCTATGGTATCTATGTAATGATCTATGTGGTAAAATCAACTATTTCTTCTTCGATTTTATCACCACCCTTCTCTCTCTACCTTCCCCAAGAGACTCTGTCTCGACATCTGCAATATTAGTACAAACCATATGGACAACTCTGCGCTCGAAAGATGACATCGGAGGTAGAACTTCTTCGATACCGGTCGAGAGAACTAAAAGTGCTTTGTCGCGCGTCTCGCGTTTAATATTTTCCGTCTTCTTGCTCCTGTACCCGGCAACATCGATTATGATATTGGATCCGCTCTCTGAAAGCTCTTTGCCGAATAGGATCCTCAAAACATGCTGAAGTGCCTCCAGCCCTTCTCCGCCTCGACCGATTAGTATCGCTGGGGTGTCGGCAGTTTGAATATTGACCTGGATTATGCCTTCTCCTTGAGTCACTATCGCCTCCGACTCAAAACCCAAAAGGGAGACAAGCTCCCCCGATCTGTTTTTGATTTTGATGATTAAATCTTCCATTGCATTTCTTAGAATACAGCAAAATTCCTTCCGACTCAAGACGGAAGGAATTTAATTATTCTAATTACTCTAATTAACCTAATTGCTCTTACCCGTCTCGCCCAAAGCGAAGCCGAAGCGGACTAAGCTCCAAATCTCAAGCATCAAATGACAAATAAGTTCCAATATCCAAATCAAAAACTACTATTGTTTGAAATTTGTTTTTTGATCTTTATTTGTATTTTGTATTTTGTTATTTGGAATTTAAGTAATATTGGGATTTATTTAGGTTAATTAGTGTAATTAGGAGTAATTAGGTCAATTTTTCTTTTGCAATTTAAACCTCTTCCCCTCCACAAACCCCACCTTCTCCGGATTCTCTTTTAGCTCTTTGTATCCAATGCGCTCGATAACCATATAATGATCCTTGTCCTCGATGTAAGGCATAAAGCGGCCGTGAAAATCGCTGACATAAGTTTTAACCAATTTCCCGTTCGGCGAAAAGACTCGAACTAACGCTAGGTCTATCGGCTGACGACTGGCTTGATCGTAAATTCGCGAAAATTTAACTTCTCTGTGCTGGATATAAAATTCCATACTCCAAAGCGCCAAATAAAATCCGCATATTACATAGTTTAAGGGAACTGGCACAAACCAAAGCACTCCACCGGCAACAATACTTCCCACTAAAAGAATTGAGATTCTAATAAACGATGAAGTCAGAAGAATTTTTAATGTCGAGCGATTCGACTCCGCTCTTGCTGTCGGATCAATAGGAATTTGTGCATTTACAATCTCTTGCTCGGATTCAATATTTATCGTCTGCCCGAAATAGACATTTTGATTAAGTTTGGACTCGCTTTTTGCGTATTGTGATGGATAAATGTAGCCGTTTTTGACTACCGAAAGCGCATACTCTCCCTTTTTCACCGTAAAGAAATATTTACCCGATTTATCGGTTAGGGCCGAGGAGACAAGACGCATCGAGCTGAACTCAAAAAGGTTGACCAATGCCCCCGTAACCGGTTGTTTTGTGAGCTGATCGTAGACTACACCCGATTTCTCCTTTTTGCGTACAGCGAAAAAAGAAAGCAGATAATTAATAATCACCAACAACAACTCTTTAAATGTCATCTCTGCCGCCAACATCGTAGCTATCGCCGCCACCGAGGTTACCAGCGAAACCGTACCCGCCAAAGCTACTACCGCCTTTGACTGGCTGGTTTTTGAGATATCCTTTACAACATCAACTACTGTTTGAACCGCAGCTGGCAAGGGTATCTTGATATTGACCGCCGGTTGATCGGGATTGCTCGGGTCGGCCGGAGGATCGTTAGGATCTGCGGGGGGATTATCTGTGTCCGCCAATGGTGGGTTGTCCGGATCCGATGGGGGGTTATCGGGGTCGGCCGGAGGATCGTCCGGATCTGATGGTGGTTGCGATCCGCTAGAATAAATTACGACGAGTTTCGGCTGAAGCGATCCGTTATCGCTACTGTAAAAAGTCTTGGCATTATTTTTGTCTTCAGTCGCAAGTTTAATCGCAAATCCATAATTAGAATATGATCCGCTCTCCCAACCCTGCACCAGAGAAGTCGCATCAAATGATTGCCAACCGTAAGAACCCGAATTCCCCACAGTAGTAACCGAGGAGGCAGATCCGCTTATGCTTGGCTGAATATTCCAACTAATAACATGTTCATCCCAGTTGCTTGTCACTCTATACAATGACAAATCCAGCGCGATATTTTCCATCCCATAATATTGATAGTAATAGAGTTGAACTTGCGCTGATTCAACTGTCGCATCATCGGGGATAGATGATAAATCAAATTCAATGAATAATCTTGCAGGTGGCGGTGATCCTATTCCTCCACCAGTGGCGATTGAGGCAATATCGCCAAAATTGTTCGGGGCCATCATACCAAAAACATAGCTATCTTTGCCCTCCGATCCGGGCTGGATAGTGACTGTTGTCGATGCTTGCGCCGATTTTATCGATACACAAAAAACTGCGGCCGCTACGGCCACAAAAATCACAAACGAGCAAATTATTTTATCCCTCCATTGCATTTCAGTACACGTCTTGCGTCTTTCGGTTACGATGCCCGTTATTTCATAAATAATCAATAACCAATCATCAATAATCAGTTAAGCTACAATATTCAAATTCCAACATATACGATGATGTCTTGTCTGGTTATTAGGAATTGGTTATTAACTGGTTATTGTATCTTGGTTATTGAGTATTGATAACCCGGGCATCGTTACCGATTAACGTTTTACGAGCCTTTTTTCCGCACCGTAACTTCTACCCCCAACTTCCTGTCTTTTTTGTCCAATCTTCCCTTCATCACCCTATCCATCCAACCCTTCTTTTTAGCTTCAGGAGCTTCATCAGCTTCTTTAGCTTCAAAAGCTTTTTTATTTGTGTCTATTCGTGGACTAGATTTGAGTTGATTGGGTTTAATTTCTTCGTCTTTAACTTTTAGCTTTTCGCTTTTATTTTTAACTTGAGTGTTGACATACCATTGCTGGCCGATGCCAAATATCGTAGTCACAATCCAGTAAATCGGAAGACCTGCCGGCAGAGACCTTGCGATAAAAACGGTCATTACCGGGAATAAAAACATCATCTGTTTTGTCATCATCTGCATCGGGTCGGTTGATTTTTGTTCGCCTTTTTGCTTGGGCATAGTCATCCAGCTCAAAATAAGCTGCGACACACCGGCGATAATCGGCAAAACCCAAGGGTCTTTCGCCGCCAAATTAATTCCGAAAAATACGGCGTTGATCGTCTCCGGACGAGGCACGAAGGAGTAGAGAAGCGAATATCTGGAAGTATCGAAGCCAACCATAAAAACGCGATAAAGTATCAAAAGAATCGGAAGTTGGATCAGCATCGGAAGACAGGAGCCGAGAGGCGAGACACCCTCCTCTTTGTAGAGCTTCATCGTCTCTTCATTCATCTTTTTCTGGTCGCCTTTATGACGCGCTTTGATCTCATTCATCTTTGGCTGTAGCATCTGCATCTTGAGAGCCGATTTAGCCGCTTTAATCGAACTCGGAAGCAGTATCAACCGAATAACTACGGTCAAAACGACAATAGCCCAGCCCACCGACCCATGAAACATCCAGGCAAAAAAGATCAGCAGGTTATAGCAGGGAATGTATAAAACTTGTCGAGCAATTTCTTTCATAATTTAGCTTCTAGCTTTCAGCTATTAGCTGTTAGCTTTTTTTAATTATCATCCCGCACTTAATACGGGATCCAGTATTGATCACTATGACTAATTATATTGAATTTATTTCTTGTTTAGGTATTCGATCATCTGGTTTTCCTAACAGCTGAAAGCTAGTAGCTAACAGCTATTCTGGGGGATCGAATCCTCCGCGAGACCACGGATTGCACCTCAAAACTCGCCAGACTGCTTTCGGCGCCCCGCTTATCACTCCAAACTTCATAATAGCCGATTTTCCGTATTCTGAACAGCTGGGGGTAAATTTGCAATATCCGCCCGGGTATCGACCCTTAAACCAACCGTAGTCAGGAGACAAAGTGCGCTGGTAGATTTCTATTAATTTTATAAATACAAATTTCAATTATTCTAATTTCTAATTAATCTAATTGCTCTAACTAAGCACCAAACCCCAAGCATCAAATAACAAATAAGTTCCAAAATCCAAACTGCAATAATTCAATATTTTGAGAATTGATAATTGTGATTTATTTGCCTATTTGCCTATTTGCTATTTGTCATTTGGGATTTCTTTAGAATAATTAGTGTAATTAGGAGCAATTAGGTTAATTTTGCCAATCCTGCCCCGATCTGTTTCTTTATCTCCTGATAGTCATATGGATAACTAAAGTCTCTTTTCACAACTACCACAACATCAATGTCGGGGAGAAGGGTTGGCAACAGCTCCCTTACCGCTGCCCTCAGGCGCCTCTTTAAGGCATTTCTCCTCGTCGCACGCTTATTGACCTTGTTACTTACTACAAACCCAAACCGAGCCCCTCTGGGGAGCTGATACCCGCCTGCCGGCAGGGCAGGGCTGTTAGCTGTTAGCTTATAGCTTCTTTCGTTTCTCCGATGCTCACTGTCTTTGTCATCCTGAACTTGGTTCAGGATCTCGTCGCTTTTGAATTTTGAATTATAATTTTGACTTTTGACTTTTGACTTTTGATCTTGTCTTTCGCGTACGCGAAAGACTAGGTTCTCCGTCTTCGTGATCCTTGAACCCTTAAACACCTTCTGAAAATCCCTATCCTTTTGCAATCTATTAATCTTTTTAAGCATGCTTAGATACTAACACTTTGAGATTAATAATTCCAGACACGGGGAAGCCCCTCGATTATTCATCGGGGGGCTTCGATATCCCTTCTACCCACCTGTTCGTCGTCGCGGTTCCGAATTCGCCATCCGCTGTTTGAGAATATTAAGCGCGACCTCGAAGATCCCCGTTTCGTCCCAACCAAAAGGCTGGGACAGGACTCCATCTACCCTACCCCCATCTCTTCCCGGTTCCGCCTTCCTCTTCGGGTGTACGTCGGCCCGAGGCATGAAGAGCCCATCACTTATATAGGTTGTCCCTGGAGTCCTGTTTTCGTACTCACTGATCACTACTTCCTTGCCCTGTGCGATTGCCAGTGCCGCCAGGACGAGACCACTCGGGGGTACCCCTCCTAAGTAGAAGTTCCTGTGGGGGTGTTCAAGCTCTGGGTCAAAGGGGTAGAAATGCAAATCCGAGATAACCGCGTCGCATTCGTCCAGCCTCCTTACGGCCTCTTGCAGGTTCATTGCTACTTCAGCCTCGTCACCGGCCTCCGATACGGCCAACGTGGCTTCTTCTGATGTCACTGGCGACCACTGTTCTCCGGCGAGAAGGATTTTCATCTCGTTCACCTCGTACCTGATTTTCCGAACTTACAATTATATCAATAAAACAATATTATGTCAACTCTGTCGACAGATGCTAGCGATCAACTATCTTTCTTGCATTATTAAATATAATCTAATATACTAATAGTGTTGACGATTGTATCGACATTATGAAAAACAACAAATTAGCAGAAACATTAAGTAACATCGGCTTGTCAGACCTTGAAGCAGAGGTTTATCTTACAATGCTTTCACTCGGCCCAACCACCGTGCTCAAAATCGCCCAAGCATCGGGAGTAAAAAGAACCAGCATCTATCATGTTGTAGAATCCCTAAAACAGACCGGACTGGTAACGATAGAGGTCAAAGGTTTCAAACAGCTTTACTTGGCGGAACATCCGGAGAAGTTGGAGTCGATAATCAATATTAAAAAAGAGGAGCTTATCAAAAACCTCCCCGAATTCGAAGCTATATATAATCTAAAAAGCAAAGAGAGCACTATCAAATATTACGAAGGAGTTGAGGGTTGTAAAAACGCCTACGAGGGCTTGATACGCGATGCAAAAGCTGATCAATTTTACTACGTCTTTTCGAACACCGATATGTGGTATAAACAAGATCCAAAGTATTATACGGATTTTCTAAATCGCAGGGCAAAAAAGGGTATCAGGCCCAAATCTCTATATCAATATTCAAAATTTGCACAGGAACTCAAAAGCAAAATTGAGTTATACCAACATAAGATTAAATTTCTCCCCGAGGAAGTTGTCCTTGAAACTAATCTGGTGATTATCCCTCGGCGAGTAATTATTCACCGCGTCAATCCTCCGATCATGGCTGTTGTGATAGAGAACAAATCGATAGTGCAAATGTTCAAAGTGATGTTTGAGATCATTTGGAACTCGATAAGTTAGCTGTCAGCTTTTAGCTTTCAGCTGTTAGGATTATCTACCCAAAGTACACCTACGAGGTGTACTTTGGGTAGATGTCTGCTGAATTGTGATATGATATCTTTATGAAAAGCGAGAGACCGAAAAAGAAACTTAAGCACCACAAGACTTTGACTCTCGAAAAGTGGTCAAGATATCGCTTTTGCGAGCAAATGGCAAATATTGGAAGTGAGGTTGAGAGAACTATCATTTGGAAGAAAAAGGATGAAAAATACGCCGGCCTCGCTTTTGAGCGCGCACTTGAGTTGATCGATATGACTCGGCTTGATCCGAAAAACAAATCTCGACTTGGCGAACTCTGCCGGATGCGCGAGATAATCGTAGATTGGTATTACGATAACAAATATCACTCAACCGACAAATCTTGGCAAAACTACTTCCTCGCCTTCAACTATTACGCTCGAATAAACAAATGATCTTAATTTACCTGCCTGCCGACAGGCAGGGCTGTTAGCTTTC
>Ga0208373_1004771_pt1 | contig 11838 bp, 9 predicted proteins | sample RifOxyC2_FD_184036 | JGI IMG/M metagenome (GOLD analysis project Ga0208373, IMG submission 184036) | Soil microbial communities from Rifle, Colorado - Rifle Oxygen_injection C2 (SPAdes) | ecosystem: Environmental > Terrestrial > Deep subsurface > Rock core/Sediment | place: Rifle, Colorado... | reverse complement strand
AGCCGCAGGTTGTTATGCATGAAGAAAATGGACACCGCATGGAACCGTTCGAGGAGGTCGTCATAGACGTGCCGGAAAAGATGGCCGGTGTGGTCATCGAAACGCTGGGTAAGCGTCGCGGCATCATGACGCAGATGAAGCAGGTAGAAAGCTATACGCGCTTGTTGTTTGAGATCCCTACGCGCGGATTGCTCGGTTACCGTGGCCAGTTCACCATAGATACGCGCGGTGAAGGCATTTTGTGTAGCCGCTTCATCGGCTTTCGCCCGCACGCAGGAGAGATCATAAAGACGGAACTCGGTTCCATGATATCCATGGTAACCGGCAAGGCGCTGGCATTTTCATTGGCCAACCTGCAGGATCGCGGAACGTTGTTCATTGAAGCAAATACCGAGGTCTACGAAGGCATGGTCATCGGCAATACGTCAAAAGGAAATGACATGACGGTAAATCCGATCAAGGGAAAACAGCTTACAAACATGCGCGCATCCCGTGCGGACGAAGCCATTCAGCTGGTCCCGCCGTTGACGGTAACGCTTGAGCGCGGGCTTGAAGTGATGTCCGAAGATGAATACCTGGAAGTGACCCCGAAGAGCGTTCGCTTGCGCAAGCAAAGTTTGAACGAGACCGACCGGTCCAAGGCATCAAAGAAAAAATAATATTGCGCAAAGGCGGCCACATTCGCTATAATGGATAAAAAGTTAACCGCAAAAACGAAACTATGAATTACAAGGAAGGTATGGCGGTCGCGGTATTTCTTGCGCTTCTTGCCATTGGATTCAGTATGTATTGGAAATCGGACATGGCGCAAAAAGATTCGATAACGCCGCAAAAGGAAACACAGCTCAGTTCGCCGAATACGGCAAAAACATCTATGGAAATGACCACCTCGCAAACGACACCTCGCAGTGAAGTAACTCTACAGACATCGGAAGGAGCGATCATCATAGCACTCAATAGCGGACAGACCCCAAAGACAGTGGAGAACTTTGTAACGCTTGCGAAAAAAGGATTTTATGACGGCACGGTGTTTCACCGGGTCATCAGCGGGTTTATGATTCAAGGCGGCGACCCGAAGGGCGACGGCACGGGAGGCCCCGGCTATACGTTTGTCGACGAACCGTTTACCGGAGAATATGTGCGCGGCACGGTGGCTATGGCCAACGCGGGTCCTGATACGAACGGCAGTCAATTCTTCATCATGCATGCCGATTATCCGTTGCCGAAAAATTACACGATATTCGGTAGTGTCATACAGGGTATGGATACGGTCGATAAAATAGCCGGCGCCCCGGTAACACCAAATCAATTTACCGGCGAACCATCCAAACCGGTAAACCCGGTAACGATCATCGGTGCGACGGTCACGGAAAAATAACACACGCTTATCATCCATGTTTGAATCATTTAAACAATTGAAACAGCTCAAGGAATTGCAAAGCGCGATCCAAAAGGAGGAAGTTGCCGTGGAACGCGACGGCGTACGTATCGTTATGAACGGGGCGTTCGAAGTAAGGGAGGTGTCCATATCTTCGAACCTCTCGGGAACCAAACTTGAATCGGCCATGCGGGATGCATTCAACGATGCGGTCAAGAAAGCACAACAGGCGATAGCCGGAAGGTTTGCCGCAATGCAAAAATAAGCGGGCCGATACAACAAAAAAACAGCGCATGCCATTGCGCTGTTTTTTTGTTGTATGCGCTCCACGATTACGGCGAAGGTAAAAATAGTGTATACTAACAAATAAGGAATCCGATATCATACATCGCTCATGAAACTACGCGCGACGGTAAAAATAAAAATGATTTCGACGATCGCCGTAGTCACGGTATGCTTGGGTGCAATAGCGGCGTGTACCGTAATGCAAATGATGGAGCGAACGATATCCGACATGGCCTTGCACCATATCAAAACCGTCGCCGAACAGCAGGAGGCCATCATTGGACGCATAGTCACGGATTCGCTGTCGTTTGCGGAGCACCTCGGATCACAACAGCCTGTCATAGGGTACCTGCAGCAACCGGAACAGAAAAAACAGCGCACGGAACTGCTCAGCTATATTGCCGGCCTTGATGCGAGCAATAAATATCAGGCAATTTACATTATGGACATGGCGGGGAATGTTCTGTTCTCGACCGACTCGTCGCTTGTCGGACAGAATTATGAATTCCGCGCATATTTCAAGGATGCACTCGCCGGAAAATCGACGATGGACGTGGTGATCGGCGGGATCAGCAACAAATTCGGATACTATTTCGCAAGCCCGGTAAAAGCCAAATCGGGGGATATCGTGGGTGTGGTGGCGACAAAATTAAACGAGGGATTGATCGCAAACGCACTGCACCCCAAAGGGCTGAATATTGAAGGAGATGCAATGCTTGTGGACAAATATGGAGTGGTATTTCAGGCGAATCGCCCGGAATTGCTCTTTAAAAGTCTCGGGGTATTGACTCCGGAAGCATATCGGGCAGTAGAGGATACCAAGCGATTCAGTGGAATCAATATAGTATCACTGCAGTATGATCGGGTAGCTGAAGAAATTGCCGGACTGAGAGAACCAAAGGGACTTGTCTTGTATAACCGATTACACGATCACGACGAGCTGATAGGAGTGGCCCGCATAGCCGACACCCAATTTTTTATCGTAATAACGGAAGTGCGACAATTTTTTGCGCAGTCTGCCGGCAATATGGAGATCAATATCGGTTTGCTTGTATTCATGGTGTCGATCGTCACGGTACTCGCCTTGATATTGTTGACCACCCCTCTGTTGCGCCCGCTCTATTCGCTCAGGGATACATCATTGCGGATGGAAAAGGGGAATTTTGCACAGCAGGCAACTGTCGAAACAGGCGATGAGTTCGGGGATGTGGCGAAGGCGCTCAATGCGACGATGGAGCAGATCAAAAAAACAAACGGGATTACAGAAGGTAAACTATGGGAACGCGCCGCGGATTTTGAAAAGTTCAAGCTCGCCGTAGAAAGCGCGTCCGATCATATCATCATTACCGACGTAGACGGTCGCATACTACACGCAAACAAGGCGGCAGAAGCGATAACCGGATATTCCCACACCGAGATGATCGGCAGTAGGCCATCACTGATCGTAGCCCAAATGTCGGAAGAGTTTTACAGGAACATGTGGGCTACGATCAAAGATCAACGGAAGGTATTTTACGGAGAAATGACAAATCAGCGCAAGAATGGCGCTCTCTATACCGCCGAAGTGCATATTGCACCACTACTTACGGATAAGGGGGATCTATGCGGGTTTGTAGGGATCGAGCGGGATATTACGGCCCAAAAAAATGCGGATCGTGCAAAAACGGATTTTGCCTCGGTCGTATCCCACCAGTTGCGCACGCCACTGGCGGCAATCAGCTGGTACGTAGAAATGCTATCCAACGAAGACGTAGGTGTGGTCAATGAAGCACAGCGCAAATATCTTGACCGGATTCACGCGGCAAGCACACGCATGGTCGATCTGGTCGGCTCACTCTTGAGCGCTTCCCATATCGATATGGGGACGCCATACGTGGAACCGGAACCGATTCCACTGCCGGATATAGCCGATTCGGTCATCGACGAATTGAGGCGATTCGTGGAAAAAAAGCACATGACGATAAACAGGATATATGACCCGCAACTTGGACAGGTTGACGTCGACCCGAACATGATGCGTGTAGTATTTCAAAATATTCTGTCCAATGCGATCAAGTATACGTCCGAAAATGGGTTGGTAACGATAACCTTAAAAAGGGAGGGGGAAAATGCCCTTATAACGGTTTCCGATACCGGATATGGCATCCCTGCGGACCAACAGTCAAGAATCTTTACCAAATTTTTCCGCGCGGACAATGCGCGCAAAAAGGAGCCTGAAGGAAACGGCCTTGGCTTATACATTACAAAATCAATCATCAATAATGCGCAAGGAACGATAGGATTCACGTCCGAAGAAGGAAAGGGGAGCGAATTCCGCATATTTATTCCACTTGCCGGCATAAAAAAAGAGTCGGAAAGCAAACAGATACCGGCATGACACGGCACTCATATGTTTAAACGATTAACCATTGGATTTAAAATAATCAGCAGTTTGTCCGTGATCCTATTGCTGGTCATCGGAACAAGCGTAGTGACGTTCATCGTGCAGCGCGATCGCATCTCGGGCGTGATCTTTTCAGAGCTGACGCTCATGAACAACGCATCTCGGGTGGTACTGCTTGATGTAATAGACGGGATGCGGCGACGGACCATAGATTTTTCTTCCGATGGCTTTGTCCGGGATGCCACGCAAGAAATAATCAAGACGGGCAACAGGGAAACGGTGGCTGCATTAGGAGAACACCTCAGAAAAAGCAAACTTGCGCTCGATCCGGCAATGTACGGCATCAATATATTGGACCGGTCCGGCACGGTCATTGCTTCCAGCGATGACCGGGAGATCGGAAAAGATGCGTCCGGCTACGCGCAAGAACTGCAATCGGAAGACTTCACGTACGGTACGGCGCAAGTAAGCGACTTCATGTCCATGGATAATTTTGGAATGCCCACGGTTGCACTGATCGTTGCCGCACCGCTGACCGATAGGACGACCGGGGATCGGCTGGGGTCTTTGGTAAGCTTTACAAAAGCGGGGGAGATTGCCGACGCATTAAAGATAAAAAATGAACTACTTACGGGGGTTGATATGCGCTACGCATCCATGGAGCTGTTTTTGGTAAATAGGGACGGCTTTGTCATTGATAAGCGATACTTTGATGGTTCACGCTTGACGCGGCAGGTGGATATAGCGACTATCCTGCAGTGTAATGGGAAAAGGGGATACAAGAATACGGAGGGGGTGGATGTCATAAGCGCGGCGCTTTGCATGGAAAACGGCTGGACGTTGGTAACGGAAACATCGCAAGCGCAAGCGATGCAGTCGATAGAAGATACGCGACGGAGCTTGATCTATTCCGCGCTTCTGCTCGTCGCACTGATATTGATTATTATCAGTGCAGCGGGCAAAAAGATCATCGACCCGATCAAAGCACTCGCCGAAGCGGCACACAAACTGGGTGAAGGGGTTTTTGATATACAGACCAATATTGCAACATCGGACGAATTGGGCGATCTAAGCGATGCATTCAACAACACGGCTGAAAAACTGAGGGACTCTCACGTTTTGCTTGCCAAAAAGATACAGGAGACCACGGAAGACTTCGAGAAGTTTAAACTCGCCGTAGATGGAACATCCGATCACGTAGTCATTACCGATGCAAATGGCGTAATACTCTATGCGAACAAGGCTGCGGAATTGACGACGGGTTATACGCGCAAGGAGATCCTTGGAAATACACCGGCGCTTTGGGGGAAACAGATGCCATCAGAGTTTTACCGGAACATGTGGCATGTCATCAAAGAGCAAAGGAAAAGCTTCTATGGGGAAATCACCAACAAGCGCAAGGATGGGCAATTATATATAGCCGAAGCACATATTTCTCCGCTCTTTGACGAGCGGGGAGACCTGTACGGATTCGTAGGGGTAGAACGAGACGTAACACACCAAAAGGACATAGATAAATCGAAGAACGAATTCGTTTCCATTGCTTCGCATCAGCTACGGACTCCGCTAACCATCATCAATTGGTATGTGGAAATGCTTTCCGACCCGGCCGGGGAATCGCTCTCCGTAAAGCAGCGGCAATATTTTGATGAGATAGCGCGCGCAAGCAAGCGGATGATCGAATTGGTAAATGCATTGCTGAATGTTTCGCGCATCGACTTGGGAACGTTCATGGTAGACGTGGAGCCGTTGGACTTTTCGATCGCGATGGAGGATGTGCTCAAGGATTTGTCGATGCAGATCGCGCACAAAAACGTCCACGTGACAAAATACTACGACAAAACGCTGCCGGCTATAAATGCGGATCCGAAATTGTTGCGCATCATTCTCCAAAATCTGCTTACCAATGCGGTAAAATATACACCGGACAATGGGTCGATTACGGTTGAGCTGTTTAGAAAACAATCAAGCGTCTTGATCAATGTGGCTGATACGGGTTTTGGCATTCCAGCGCATCAGCAAGGAAAGATATTTTCGAAGTTTTTCCGGGCCGACAACGCGCGGGAAAAGGAGCCGGACGGCAACGGACTGGGACTGTACATCGTAAAATCAATCGTGGAACATTCCGGCGGAAAGATCTGGTTCACGTCGGAAGAAAATAAGGGAACGACGTTCTCCGTAGAGCTCCCGCTTACGGGAATGCGCGCAAAGGAAGGCTCCAAGCCACTGGCGGCATAAGCCGAGCGCGGCCAGATGGAATTTTCCATCGAACGGGGGTATACTTACATGCACATATGGACAAAAAGAAACGCTCCGACATACGGATATTGATCGTCGAAGACGAAGATTCGATGCTATCCGCGCTGGCCGATAAGATACGACAAGCAGGCTTCGCAGAGTCGCTCATAGCACGCAACGGAGAGGAGGGACTCTCACTTGCGCTCAGCGAACATCCGGACCTGCTGCTTGTGGACATTCTTATGCCAAAAATGGACGGCATGACGATGATCAAACAACTGCGGAAAGACGCATGGGGCAAGGAAGTAAAGATTATCATTCTGACGAACTTCGACACCACCGATGAAATCTTGAAGGACGTGGCACTCGTGGAACCGTCGCACTATTTCCTTAAGTCGAACAGGGGAATAGACGACATCATAATAAACATAAAGGAAGTACTCGAATTATCATGACAGAAAAAATGAATGCATTTATAAAAAATGGCGCATGGACGATGGGAGCGATAGCAATGGCTATCATCGCATATTCAGGCATGGTGTATGCCCGCGCTTATTCGGAATCGATCCAGCCGTCATCGTTCCGCAGCTTTTCGGTAAGCGGAGAGGGTAAGGTCACCGCGATCCCGGACGTGGCAGAGTTTTCGTTCGGCGTAATAACGCAAGGCGGAAAGAATATTGCCGAAGCGCAAAAGCAAAATACGGGAAAAATGAACACGCTGGTCGACTTTATCAAGTCGCAGGGAGTAAAGGACGAAGATATCAAAACCCAACAGTTCAGCATAGAGCCGCGCTATCAGTATTATGATTGCTCATCACGAATGATTCTGAGTAGCGCCGTCGCCCCCACCCCATGCCCGCCGCCCGACATCGTCGGCTATACCATCACGCAAAGCGCCTTGGTGAAGGTTCGCGATTTCGACAAAATAGGCGCCATCATGGGTGAGCTTTCGCAAAAGGGAGCGAACTCCGTGTCGCAGCTTTCGTTCACCATAGACGACAAGACGCGCATAGAAAGCGAGGCGCGCGAAGAGGCTATCAAGCAAGCTCAAGACAAGGCGCGCTCCATAGCAACGACCGGCGATTTCAAGATCGGCAAACTGCTTTCGATAACCGAAAACTTCTACCAACCCGTACCGATGTACCGCGACGCGGTTGGTGGATATGGAAAAGCGGTTTCCATGGAAGCGGCTCCCGTGGCACCTTCGATAGAACCCGGCTCGCAAGAGATTTCCATTACCGTATATCTTAACTACGAAATACGCTAAACGTATAAAACAGCTTCGCAAGAGGCTGTTTTATATATGCTTTGACAAACGCCTTGCCGGGGGTATACTGCAAATAGAATATTGTCAGCTACATATTGGAATGGTACAACGCACATTCACTACTTACAAAGGGAGGGTGTCATGTCAAAACCGGAGATCGCAAGGAAGGCTTTTTTTATCGACACCAATGTACTGTTGCATGATCGGGAATGTCTTTCGAAATTCGAGGATAATATTGTCGTCATCCCTATCTGGGCATTGGAAGAACTTGACAAGTTCAAAAAACATCAGGATGAACTGGGCGCCAACGCCCGGGAAATATCGCGCCAGCTCGAAAAGATCCGCGAACACGGCTCGCTCGTAAAAGGCGCACCGACCGAAACGGGGGGATTGTTGTTTGTCGATTACAACGGAACCGACTTCAACAAACTGCCGGTCGGCATGGTACGCACGAACGACAACCGGATCATTCTCGTCGCGAAGGCGTGGCAAGAAAAACTGGACAAATTAAAAAAAGGCGCGAAACAAAAGGAACCGAGGCCAAAATACTCCGAGGTGATCATTGTTTCCAAGGATATAAACCTGCGACTCAAGGCGGATGCGTGCGGCATCACCGCCCAAGACTATCTGGGCGATAAAACGATAGAGCGTATCGAAATGCTCTACTCCGGCATGGAAATGCATGTGCTGCCGAATCGCATAAAGTCCGTCTTGAATGATCATACGGTGCGTCAGCAAGGGCTCATTCCCGCAAAGGCGCTGGCCGACACGCTACGACTGGAAGACATATATGCGAATGCATGCTGTCAATTCAAGGCAGATAAAACAACGGTCAACGCGATCTACAAAAAAGCCGCCGGACACTTCCGCATCGAACGAAAGATAGGGCCTGCCCGAAAATGCCTCGTAATGCCAAGCAACATAGAACAGCGGTTCGCCTATGAACTGCTCATGGACCCCGAGATCTCGATCGTAACGCTTAATGGCAAGGCAGGGTCCGGCAAGACGCTTATGGCACTCTTGGCGGGGTACGAACAGCTCGAGGATGCATATGATCAATTGCTCGTGTATCGCCCTTGTCACGAAATAGGGGCGCCATTGGGATTCAGACCCGGCAGTACCGAGGAAAAGTTCGATCCATTCACGCTTCCGATCTTCGATAACATGAAACTCCTCCTGGACGCGAGGGAGAGCCTATGCGCCACCGGACAACAGGGAGGGAGATATGTTTCCAAGGGGTTTAAGGAGCTGAGGGAACCAAAGGAATCCAAAAATGGATCCTACGCCAAGGTAAAGGATCTGATCGCAAAAGGGTTACTCGACATAGGGCCCATTAACCACATCCGTGGAAGAAGTATCGCAAGGTCATTTATCATCGTTGATGAAGCGCAAAATCTCACCCCACTCGAGGTAAAGACCATCATCTCGCGCGCCGGCGAAGGCACAAAGGTCGTATTGACCGGCGATGTCTACCAGATAGACAACCCGCTGGTCGACTCGATCTCAAACGGTCTTTCGCACACGGTCGAGCGACTCAAAGGTTCGGGGCTGGCAGGGCACATTACGCTGCTCAAATGCGAACGATCCAACCTTGCAGAGCTCGCGGCAACGCTCCTGTAACATTCCATGCGCATTACAAACACCAAGGTCCCGCACCCACGCGGGATCTTTTTTTATGCCTCGCCGTTGTAGGACATGGTACTATCGGATATACTATAGGGAGTAACACATTGGGGGAGAAGATTTATTTATGCACAAAATTATTGTACTGCTAAAAAGCAAGTTATTCATTGCGCTCGCATCAGTCGCGGTCATTATCGGCGGCTATACCATCTATCAAAACACGCGTCCGCAGACATACCCGACCGTACCGGTGAGCCGTGGTGCCATTCGTGAGGAGGTAAACATCACTGGCAAGGTGAAGCCGACGCAAAACCTCGATATCGCATTCGAAAAAGGCGGCCGCGTTTCACGCATCCGTGTCAAGGTAGGCGATACGGTACAAGCAGGTCAGGAGGTCATACAATTGGATAATGCAGATCTCTATGCCCAGCTTGCCCAAGCGCGGGCAAATGTCCGTTCGCAAGAAACAAAGCTCGAACAGCTCACCATAGGCGCTCGCCAAGAAGACCTTGCCATATCGCAGGCACGCGTAGACAACGCAAAAATAGCACTCGCCGATGCGCAGCGCAATTTGGCAAACGTCACGGAAAAGGCGGCTATCGACATTGCAAACACCTACAGCTCGGTATCAGACACGCTGACGGACGCCTACACCAAATCGGACGATGCTATTCGCAATCAAATAGACAATCTTTTTTTGTATGACGAAACAGATCGTCCGATACTTTCATTCAGCGCATTCAACAGCCAGGCAAAGATAGCGGCAGAGGCAAATCGCGTACGTTCGACCGCCGGCCTGAATACATTTTCACAAAACGTGGCAACGGCACGCGCGGCAAGCGGAGATGCCGCAGCACTGGACACATCCGTAGAGCAGGCAAAGGCACATCTCGACATATTTCTCGAGCTTTTTGGCAACCTGCAAGATGTCGTAAACGGCCCCACCAGCTTGGACGCGACAACGCTCGACACCTACAAAACAGCCGTGTCCACGGGCCGAACCGCCATCGTGACCGTACTGACAAGCGTAAACAAGCAACGCCAATCCATAGCGGCTCAAAAATCAACAAACCAAAGCGCCGTATCCAATGCGCAAGCGAGCATAACGACGGCGCAAACCTCGCTTGACCAAGCGGAGCGCGAACTAACCCTAAAGATCGCAGGCGCTTCGGCACAGGACATAGCCTATCAAAAAAGCCAGGTGGAAAACGCCCGGGCAAATGCCGATTATTATCAGACACAAATCGACAAGACCATCCTCAAGGCGCCATTCTCAGGGACGGTAACCAAGATCGTTCCAACGATAGGGGATATCGTTTCGCCCAATGCACCCGTGATCTCGGTCATCGGCTCGGGGCGCTTTCTTATTGAATCCTATGTGGCCGAGGCGGATATCGCAAAGGTCAAGGTTGGCAACACGGCAAAAGTGACCCTCGACGCATATGGCTCGGATGTCATATTCGATGCGCAGATCATATTGATAGATCTATCGGCAACCACACTTGAAGGCGTTGCCACCTACAAGACCACGTTTGAGTTCGTACAGGAAGACGCCCGCATTCTTTCGGGACTTACGGCAAACATAGATGTTCTGTCGGGTGAGCGCGCAAATGTGCTCTATGCACCAACAAGGAATATCATCTCGCGAAGCGGAGCAAAATACGTAAAACTGCTCACTAACGAAGCAAAGGGAATCGTAGAAGAAGTCGAGGTAATTACCGGATTGCGCGGGTCCGACGGGCGCACGGAAATCGTTTCAGGAGTAAAAGAGGGCGACACCATAGTAACAAATTAATAGGCACATATGCATGAAACAAATAGCGCAAGCAAAGAAAAGCATTCCCATAAGGATCGCCCGCGCGTTCTTTCGACAAAACACCTGCGCAAGGTGTATATGATAGAAGACGTGGAAGCGGTGGCGTTGCGCGACATATCCCTTGATATTCACGAAGGGGAATTTGTATCCATCATGGGCCCGTCGGGGTCGGGAAAATCTACGCTGTTACAGATCCTCGGCTGTCTGGAGCGGCCGACCGAAGGAACGTACATGCTCGACGGAAAAGATCTCGAGCACTACTCCGATGACGAACTTGCACGAATCCGCAATAAAAAGATCGGGTTTATATTTCAGGCGTTCAATCTCTTGCCGCGGCTTTCGGTCATTGAAAACGTAAAACTTCCGCTTGTGTATGCCGATGTGCGCGAGCCGGAACGCACGGCCATTGCGCGCGAGATCATCGGAATGGTCGGCCTTGCTGAACGGGAGCAATTCCCAACGGTCAAGCTGTCTGGCGGTCAAAAACAGCGAGTGGCCATCGCACGCGCATTGGTAAACGGCCCGAAGGTAATCTTTGCCGATGAGCCCACCGGAAGTCTTGATTCAAAATCGGGAGCCGTTATTTTGCAATTCTTGCAGGATCTGCACGAACAGGGGCACACCATCGTTATGGTCACGCATGAATCATATGTTGCGGCCGCTGCGGAACGCATCATCCACATAAAAGATGGGCTTGTTGAGAGTGACGAATGGGTCGAACATCGCCATCACATTAAAAATAACGATCTGATCAAATAACTCCATGCGATTATGGGACACGATTCACATGGCGACCGTTGGTTTGGCGACGCATCGTTCGCGTTCGTTATTGACCATTCTCGGCATCG
>Ga0208373_1004770_pt1 | contig 11843 bp, 11 predicted proteins | sample RifOxyC2_FD_184036 | JGI IMG/M metagenome (GOLD analysis project Ga0208373, IMG submission 184036) | Soil microbial communities from Rifle, Colorado - Rifle Oxygen_injection C2 (SPAdes) | ecosystem: Environmental > Terrestrial > Deep subsurface > Rock core/Sediment | place: Rifle, Colorado... | reverse complement strand
CCCCCGCCAGTCGCAAGCCCGAATACCCCTCCTCGCGGTTGCGCCCAAAGGCGCCGACGGATTCGAGAAACTCCCTCAAAGGCAAATCCAGCCAGACATGGCCGGGCTTCACTGCCGAAAAACGGTTCCGGTAGGCGGTGATGGATTCCATATCCAAGTCTTTAAGATCAAATCCTTTTAAGACCCGATCATCGCGTGAGTCCTCCACCTGTTCCGCTATCATACGGCGCACGGTTTCATCATCCGCCAGGTAATCGCCCTCATGACGCCGCACATAGGTGCCGCCAAAGGGGTTGGCGCCCAGATACACCGGTCTCTGCTGCCGTCCGGCCCGTGGCACTTCGATACGCAGCAGGGTCTTGCCGTCGACCACTACGGGTTTGACATGGCTTTCCGCAAGCAGATTAAGGTTTACCACCTGGCGGTTATGCAGGTTGTCCCAAAGGGCCTTACGTACCCGCTCCACATTTGAGATCCCCAAGGCCTTGAAGGCTCCGACGGGTTTTTCCTGCACCCCAAGCAAAATCGTTCCGCCGTCAGTATTGGCCATAGCACAGTAGGATTTCCAGACATCCTGGGGAAGTTCACCCCGGCCATCCCGCCCTTGTGCCGCCTTGCATTCCAGATCGACCGACTCGGCCATAACGGCCAGATCTTCCAGCGTCAGCTCCTCGCGCATCGGGTTGTCTCCTGTTTTCATCATGGTTCACATCGCAGTAGGGGTGGGTTTCAAACCCGCCCCTACAAGGTCTTTACTTCCGTGCCGGGGGACAGAAGCTTGAATATCTGTTCGACGTTGATCTTTACGCTGTCACTGCCAAAGGCGTCATCACGGAAGACCGCCCGCAGGGGCTTGTGTTTGGCCAGTTTCTTGACCAGTTCCTCGGTGATGCCTGAATCAAAACAGGCGAGCAAGTCATTGGTATCCACAATAAAGACCGTCTTGCCGTCGATGGTCTCCTTGGCAATAGGTTTAGTCAGGTCAAGGCCCCAATCGAGAAAAACCTGGAATAAGAGATCTTCAGGACGGCGGTCCGATTTTATATGGTCTTTGAACAGCTCCAGATTGTCCTGTTTCAGTTCGTCCGGCGTGTAATAAACATCCTTCATGTTGGAGGTATCCACCTTGAAGACGCGAAAGCCGATATCGGGGGCGTTCTGCGCTGATGGGTCATCGTACAATGTCGGTTGTTTTGCTATCCACTCGTCCTTGATCCTCTTGCCTGCTCGACGGATGCGTTCTTTGCCGATTTCGGCAATGGTTTTGTAGCCCGCCTTGAAGGCTTCTGACTTTTCATCGCAGGGCTCGGGAAGCTGCACCATGATGAATTTGCGGTTGCCATTTTTATCGTGATCATGCCATATCTGGTCAAAGAGGCGCAGATACGTTGTTGTCATGGCGGGATCGGTCAGCTTGTTGACAAAATTGGATACTGCGTCCCCCCTTTGATAACCGAGCTCCACCGCAGTAAAACCAGTTAGGGGAAGATAAGCGATTTTGGTTTGATCATCTTCTACGCAGGCGAATTGCTGCATTGGGGCATTGGAACGATTCGACCGGAAGCGAATTTTACGCTGAATCCACTCGGCGCACTCTTTGGCTATGGCCCGTTGAGTGAGCTCGTTCTTTAAACGAATTTCAAACTCGGAGCCATATAAGCTGCTCTCCCGTTTGAGTTTGGGAATATGGAACTCCCTTTTTTCCTTATTGAGCTTGTCTGTTACCTGATTGGGTATAAAGGTCGGTGATGTGAAAATAAAATTCAGGGAATCAATCTGTTCCAGTTCTGTCTTCAGGGCTTCGTATGCATAAATCGAAAAACAAGAGGCGGCTATCTTTAGCTTCACGTTGGGCCGAAGTATTTTCTTAAGATCATCGCCTAAAAGTGTGTTTATGTTGTCGATGATTTCCATTTCGTGCCTATAATGAAGACCGGCTCCTTCCTTTCGGGCATAAATGCCGCTATTATTCCGGCTCATCGGCATCCTCCGGACGCTGCACGAAGGCGGCAGCCGACTCCCCGGCGAGGTGGCCGGTGGAGAAGGCGGCCTGGAGGTTGTACCCGCCGGTGTCGGCGTCGATGTCCATCACCTCGCCGCAGAAGAAGAGGCCGCGTACCAGACGCGAGGCCATTGTCCGCGGATCGAGCTCGGCAAGAGATACACCGCCTGCGGTCACAATCGCCGAGTTCAGCGGCAGCGGTCCCTTGACGGTAAAGCAGAGACCCTTCAAAAGCAGGAGAAGTTTTTCGCGCTCCGGGGCCGTGATCTGACTTCCCGGTCGTTCCGCGGGTATTTGGCACATCCGGATGAACGGCTCGATCATCTTGCGGGGCAGCAATCCCGGCAGCAGGTTCCGGAAACTCCGTTTGCCGCCCGCGTCAAAATCCCGCTGCAGACGGGCGCGCAGCTCCTCGCAGGAAAGGGCGGGTTTAAGATCGATGGCGACGCTGACCGGGCCCTCCGCGAGGGCGTCCACCACGGCAAGGCTCATCAGCAGCGTGATCGGTCCGCCTATCCCGAAATGGGTAAAGAGCATCTCCCCCATCCGGCTTTCGATCACCACTCCTTTTTTCCGCCGTCGCTCCAGCCCCCGCCCGATGTCCTCCTGCGGGACAACGGATGGGGAAAAACTGTCAGTTTTCCCCCGAAAGGCGGTAAGGCGGACATTCTTCAGGCTTACCCCCTGCATCGACTTTGCCGTCTCAAGCTCAGTGACAATCAGGGGAACGAGGGCCGGCCGCAGCTTTACGATCCCGTGTCCAGCGCCGGCCGCAAGCCGGAAGCCGTCCCCATTCGAGCCTGTTTCCTGCCAGCTTGAGCCGCCCGCGGCAAGGATTGCCGCCCTGGCCGGCAAAAAACCCTTCCGCGTCTGTACCCCCAAAACCCTTTCCCTTTCGATAACGATCCTGCTTGCCGGGGAATTTAGGAGCAGCTCTACCCCTCCCTCCTTCAGGTAGCTCCGGAAGGCCCTCACGACATCCGCCGCCTCGTCGGATAGGGGGAAAATCCGTCCGCCCCGCTCTGTCTTTGTTTCAACCCCGAAACGGGACAGAAAAGAAAGCAGGTCATCCCGGAAAAAACGGTGAAAAGCGCCGTGGAGGAAACGGCCATTCGGGCCGTACATGGGCAGAAATTCATCTATGTTCCGGGAGTTTGACAGGTTGCAGCGGGACTTCCCACTGATCAGGATTTTCTTGCCCAGCCCCTCCGTCTTTTCGAGCAGGATGACTTTTGCCCCCCTTTCCGCAGCCCTGCCGGCGGCCATCATTCCCCCCGCGCCCCCGCCAATCACGATAACGCGATTGTTACCCTGCCCAGCCTTGCCCGGCCCGGCGCCTGTCCTGGCTACTGACGGGGCGCTGCTTTTTCCGTCTGTCATCAAATGCCACCTCTCCCGGAGATGATCATATTGCGAAGCCCCTCCCAGTCTATATCATTGTGAATACAGTCATAACGGGCAGCCACGATGACCTGGGGGATGAGTCGCCGCTGCTTCAGATGGACGCCGCTGCCGGTTATCCGTGTTGATTTGATGCCCCGTTCAATCTCGTAATCGCAGGCCGCGCCGATTGCCGCCCGGAGGTCCTTTCTTGCGGTAAGTCGTTTCGTAAAATTGGTGCTGGGAGAGATGTAGAACTGCCACCCCTTCTCTTCGCACAACAGGAAAATCTCGCCGCAGCGGCACTGACCGCACCTTCTGCAGAGAACGCCATCATTTTTGGAGAAATGGGCACGGCATTTATCCCCTGTCAGACAGTGGGGCAGAATGACCGCTTTTTCCGAGGGGGGAACCAGGTTGAACTCTTCGCGATAGTAGGAATTGACACGCCCGGCGATGTCCAGGCCGATTCCCAGCCGGGCCAGAACAGCCCGGAACGGAAAGAGCAACAGCGTAAAAATCAACCTTAACTTGTTTGAAAAACTTGCCATCCACCGTTCCCTTTCCCGTCAGCCCCGGACGCGACGAAGCGCGTCCCTCCAGTTGATTTTATTATGAACATTAAGCTACGCTTCCGGTTCGCCTGAGCAGTGGGTGTGGGGATAGCATAAAAGAAACGGGGAAAGCAATTTTTTTGGTTCTTTATAACTACCACCGGGGCAATATTTATGCTATAGGTGCACCCGTTTTTCGTTCTTTTTTGTTGTCGAAGGCCTTGGGAGCGCTGAATTTGGACTTGAATTCCGGAAAAATCGTCTTTGTGGTGAACCCCCATTCGGGAAACGGAAAAACGGGCGGGGAGTGGCCGCGGATAAGCCGGCTGGCCAAAGAAATTCTGGGCCCGTTTGAGACCCGCCTTACCAAAGGACCGGGCGACGCCACCACCTTGACAAGGGATTGTCTTCTCGCGGGGGCTGACATTATCGTCTGTGTCGGGGGGGATGGCACGCTAAACGAGGTTATCAACGGTTTTTTTGCTGCGGACTCCCCAATTCGCAAAGGGGCGGCCCTCGGCTTCATCCCCAACGGCACCGGTTGTGACTTTTCCCGCACCTTCCCCTCTCCGTTGGGAATAAAACCCGCTCTGCAATCAATCAAAAACGCCGCCACGCAAACGATAGACCTCGGACGCATCCGTTTTCGCAATCATCAGGGTGGCACAACCAGCAGATACTTCCACAATATCGCGAGCTTCGGCATGGGCGGCGAGGTCGTGGAGAGGGTAAACCGCACGAGCAAGGCCCTTGGTCCTTTTGTCACCTTTATCTGGGGGACGCTGCTAACCCTGTTTTCCTACAGAAAAAAGAGTGTCACGATCAGCGTCGATGACGGCAATAAGATCACAAAAGACATCTTCCATATCGCCGTCGCCAACGGGCGATACCAGGGCGGCGGGATGCTCGTTGCGCCGGATGCGGTCATGGACGACGGCCTTTTCCATATAACGGTAATAGGCGCCATGATCCTCCCGCTCGTTTTATGGCGGCTGCCGAAACTATACAATGGGAAGATAAAAACCATCCCCCAGGTTTTCGTTACCACCGGCAGAAAGGTGAGTCTGTCCTCCGCCGGACGGGTTCTGTTCGATATTGACGGTGAACAGCCCGGGATTCTGCCTGCGGAACTGGAAATCGTCCCGGCGGCCATCGAGATGATCGTGAAGGGTTGACCAATAATTACCCATTGCCGGGGAAGTTTTCCGCTGTTTTACCCGCCAGATATCCGCTGTTCCCCACCATCAACCCATTACCAGACTATTTTTCCCAATAGATTCAACAACAAAGGTCGTGTTTCTATTTTTGGCAGGCATATTGCTTTAGCTGACGACATCCGGGGGAAAAACCCGGAGGTGTTAAAGGATGTGACATGAAAAATATTTTGTTATCCGTGACAATGCTGACGCTTTTGAGCTTTACTGTTGCTTTTGCCGCCGTAAAGGTTCCTGTTATGAGCGCCGCCGGAAAGGTGTTGGCGGTATCCGAAACGTCCCTTAAAATAGAGAGATCTGTAAAGGGAGAGACTGAAATAATGGAATTTGTGCTGGAAAATCCCCTCCGTGATATCGGCATAGGCGAGCAGCTCAAGGTAAGCTACAAACAAATAGGGATGAAATACATCCTTATCAGGGCGCAAAAGGCGAAAAAGACGGCCGTCCGCAAGTCGGCAAAGAAGGGGTTGGAAAAGGTTTTTGATTCGGCCGCGCCGGTGGCGGCGCCAGCCGTAAAATAGTTTTTTGCCTTCATAATGGTTATGAAGGCGGGCATATTCCTTACCTCTGCAAGGGTTTTGGAGAACGTGAGGAAAATTATGAAAACAAATAGGAGGAAAGTTAAGATGAAGCGTTTAATGGTATTGGTTGTTGGTTTGGTTTTCCTGTTCTCCACCTTCGCGATTGCCGCCGAGAAAAAGGCCCCGGCCGCCGCCGCTCCCGCAGCTACTGCAGCTCCCGCAGCAGCGGCCGAACCGGCAAAGGATGTAAAGGCTGCTGATGCAAAGGCTGAGAAGAAGGACGTGAAGAAGGACGTGAAGAAGGACGTGAAGAAGGACGCCAAGAAGAAGGCGGCAAAGAAGACCGAGAAGAAGGATGACGCCGCGGCTCCGGCCACGAAGTAAATTCCAATTTATTTTATCAGACGCAAAGGGGCGCGGGGTTTTCCCCGCTCCCCTTTCGTTTTTTTATCGGCGCAGCCACGGCGGAAAACAACCCCTCATATTTAAATAATCCCGGCAAATTACATTGATTTTGTCAGATGATTGTCCTATAGGGCGGCCATGGAATCATCCGTACTTTCAGAAGCAGGAACAACCCGGGTAATTGAATCATGACGATACGCCTGCGTCTGATAATCGTTACCGTATTGGGTCTGGTTGTCACAATGGCCTTCTGGGGATGGATGCAGATACGGGCGCTGGAGGGAATTCTTGTTGAACAGCAGGAGCGGCGGCTTGCCAGTGTTGCCGAAACGGTCAGTTCATATTACAGCCATTTTCCAACCGGGGTGGGGCTTTCCACTCTCGACGCAACCCTCAAGGAGCAAATTCAGACCGACCTTCGACTGGCCCGAATCGATATTTTCACCATCGTTAATTACGATATCGACTACATCGAGTACATGGCCGGCGCCGGGCGGGTCCGCTACGAATGGCCGGAAGAACTGGCAAGTTTAGTTGCCGCCTCCCGCAAACCCAAGTACATCCTAATAAAAACAGAGGATGGTCCGGCGACGGGTTTGCTGTATCCGGTAATTTCCGAAAAATCCCATAAAACCCAGTTTGTCGTCGGCGTGATAACCTTCAGCAGAAACTATGCGGAAATTATCGCCAGGGCGCAGCGCCTGTTTCTTATCAGCACCGTCGGGCTGCTGCTTGTTATTTTGATCTTCCTTGCGGCAAGCTATCGCCTGATAATCGACCGGCCGCTCGGTGTCATAATCAGAACAATCGATGCATTCCAGAGTGGGCGCTATCTGGAACGCATTCCTTCCGACCGCCACGACGAGTGGGGACATCTTGGTGAACATTTCAATTCAATGGCCGCTGAAATAGAACAGGTGATTGCAAAAAACGTGGAGTTAACCGGAAATCTTGAGGATCGCGTCCGCAAGGAAACCCAGAAGGCCTTTGAACTCCAAAAACAGGTTGACTCGCTGCAGCGGCTCGCTGCGATGGGTTATCTGACCGCTACAATCGCCCACGACCTCGGAACGCCCCTGCACTCCATCGCGGGGCTCGCCTCCCTGCTTCAGGAAAGGGGCAACTGGCCGCCGGATGTGGACAGAAAACTGGGACTCATTATCCAGCAAACGCTCCGTTTGCAAACTGTTATCAGGAAGGCAAAACTTGCCACCCGTCCGCCGGAGGCCCATTTCGAAGCGGTAGATGTCGGCGAAATCATCAGCGAGACCGCTTCTCTTGCGGAGCCGCTTATTATCAGGGCTAAAACTCAAATAATTATTGATTGTGAAAATGATTTGCCGAATATCAACGCCGATCGCAACCGCATCCAGACCGCCCTGTTCAACATGATTCAGAACGCCCTGGAAGCCATGCCGGACGGAGGAAGAATAAAGGTTTCTGCGAAAACGACAACGGATCGTAAGGAACTTCTGATCTGTGTCGCCGATACCGGCTGCGGCATCCCCCCGGAAATAATCGAGCGGATCTGCGAACCGTTTTTCAGCACCCATGAGGAGGATACCTTCAGGGGACTAGGGCTGTCCATAGTCAGGGATATCGTGAAATTGCACGGGGGAAGGCTGGAGATCCGCTCTGTTCCGGGAGAGGGGACGGAGGTTGATCTCTATTTTCCGGTCAGATTGTAACGGCGTATCCGGGAGTGCAGCGTTTTGCGGTCTATGCCCAGCAACTGCGCCGCCCGGCTCTGATTCCAGGTCGTGCTTTCCATTATCTCGAGTATCTGCTGTTTTTCCGCCTTTTCCAGCGGCGACAGCAGGGGCTGCTCAACAAAAGGGGTGGGGCGGAGTTTTTCAGGCAGATTTTCCGGCATGATCAAGGCAAACGGCGAAAGCAGCAAGGTCTGGCGAAGCACGTTTTCCAGTTCGCGCACGTTGCCCGGCCACTTGTAAACCATGAAAAGTCCGAGAGCTTCATCGGAAAGGCGAACGCTTGCATAACCCCATTTCTTCAGGAATGATTCTATCAACTGGGGGATGTCTTCTTTGTGGGCGCGAAGGGGTGGGGTCTGAAGATGGACAACGAAACGAAACAGCAGATCGAAGCGGAAGCGTCCGGCGTCAGCCTCCTTTTCGACATCCCTGTTTGCCGCCGCGACCACCCGTATTGCGACGTGTTTTGTGTCATGACCGCCGAGCCTCCGGATCTCGCCGCTCTGCATGAAGCGCAGCAGCTTCCCCTGAAGCGCCGGGGACATCTCCGTAATCTCGTCAAGAAAAACGGTTCCATCCTGCGCGGCCTCCAGAAGCCCGATGTGCGCATGGTCGGCCCCGGTAAAAGCCCCTCTTTCAAATCCGAACAGTTCCGATTCCAGCAGCGTCTCAGGGATAGCGCCGCAGTTGACGGCAAGAAAAGGCTTTGCCCGCCGGGCGCTGAGCTGGTGAAGGGAAATTGCCGTAAGTTCCTTACCGGTGCCGCTTTCGCCGCTGATCAGGACGCTCGCCGACGAATCCGCTACCCGGGCTATCTGTTTATAGAAATCAACCATCACCGCGGAGGAGCCGATGAACTGCGGTTCCTGCCGCATTTCCCCCCGTCCCTGCCGGCGCAGCTGCTTGAGCTTCCGGACATCAAGCACCTTGCGAACCATCTTCCGGATTTCTTCCGGCGAAAAAGGCTTGCTTATGTAATCCCAGGCCCCCTCCCTGAGGGCCTCCATCGTTGTATCCAGCGATCCGAAGGCCGTCATCAGGATAACCGGAAGTTCCGGTCGGGCATTATGCACCTGGCGGAGAAACTCAAGGCCATCCATTTCCGGCATCCGGATGTCGGATAAAAGAAGATCATACTCCAGAATCCCCCTGTTGAGGGCCTCCTTGGCAGAGGTAAAGTAATCGACCTCGTATCCGGAGATATGCAGGGCCTCCTGCAGAAACTCACAGGCCACGGCGTCGTCATCGACCACGAGGATGCGGATCTCTCCCAAATTCTTATCCAAGCCCCTTTTCTCCCATATAACTCGCCAAATCGGCCACGCGGCAGGAGTAACCCCATTCGTTGTCGTACCAGGCCACGACCTTGGCCATATTGCCCCGGAGCACCTGGGTAAATTCGACATCGACGATCGAGGAATGGAAATTTCCCTTGAAGTCCATCGAAACAAGCCCCTTCTCCTCGCAGTCCATGATTCCCTTGAGCTGTTTTTTCGCGGCGTCGCGCAGCGCGTTGCGGAGCTCCTCCGTTGTGGTCTTTTTCTTCAGCTCGGCGGTGAAATCGACGATCGATACCGTTGGTGTCGGCACCCGCAACGAAAAACCGTCGAACTTGCCTTCCAGGTCCGGGATGACCTTGGCCAGCGCCTTGGCGGCGCCGGTCGTCGTCGGGATGATGTTCAGGCCGGCCGCTCGCGCCCGCCGCAGATCCTTGTGCGGCGCATCCAGAATTCGCTGATCGTTCGTGTAGGAGTGAATCGTCGTCATCATCCCCTTTTCGATGCCGAAGGCCTTGTGCACAACCAGCACCGGGGGCGCCAGGCAGTTCGTCGTACAGGAGGCGTTAGAGACGATATGGTGCTTATGAGGTTTGTAATCCTTGTGGTTTACCCCCATGACAATCGTAATATCCTCATCCTTCGCAGGGGCGCTGATGATCACCTTCTTTGCCCCGGCCTGGAGGTGGGCCGATGCTTTCGGCCCGGTCAGGAAAAGTCCGGTGCTCTCGATGACGATATCCACCCCCGCATCATCCCACGGGATGGAGGCGGGATCGCGAAAGGCGAAACTCTGGATCTTTTTGCCGTCGATCAGCAGCGTCTCTTTTCCGGTGGAAACCTCCCCCCCGTAAATGCCGTAGTTGGTGTCGTATTTGAACAGGTGGGCGTTCGTTTCGACATCAAATAGATCGTTTACGGCAACAACCTGCAGGGTGTCGGGATGGCGATCCAGAACCGCCTTCAAAACCTGTCTCCCAATCCGGCCGAAACCGTTTATGCCCAGGCGAATCATAAGAAACCTCCCTATATTGTTTAGTTGTCGTCGATGCGGTACTTGTTTTCCACCAGAAGATCGAACCGTGTCTGGAGCACTTCATGCATCCGGGCGTTGTCAAGGGCGATCGCGCTGAGATTGGCGGCCGCTTTCAGAAACTTGAGTTCATCTTCATTGAACTCTCGCACCCGGTCGGAATAGACGCGCAACACGCCGATCGCCTTCTTTTCGAGCAGCAGCGGCACGACGAGCACCGACTTTATCCCCTCCGCCCGGGCCTTTTCGCCATACTGGAAATCCTTGTCCGTTTGGACATCCTCAATCCAGATAATCTTTCCTTTCATCGCCTTGCGATCGAGGCCGCTCTCCTCCAGGAGGATAGGGCCCTTGTGGATGTACCCTTTTGAAAGGCCGCTTGCCGCCCCCAGGACAAGCTGTTTTTTACGCGCATCGAGCAGGCGGATGCTGCCCGCTTTAACCCCAACTGCCGCAACCACGCTCTGCACGATCTTCTCCAGAACCTTCGTCGGATCCAGAGAGGCATTGATCGCCTTGGCAACATCGTACAGGGCAGCAAAATAATCGGTATTCCTCTCCTTCATGGCTTCACCTCCTGATTTTTTCTTCTTGTTACACCTCATCCAATTTTACGGGGCTGTCAACTTATTACGTAAATGCGTCATCTTTTCAAACGCTCAAAAAGGCAAAATCTGCCGCCATCCTTCTTTCTGCGGATCAGTGCCCTGTTCTCCAGGGTAACAAGATGAACGTAGCTTTCGTTCAGGGCAAGCAGGCGGTCAAAAACCGGCAGATCATCCCCGAAGATGAACTGTGAAACCTGCCTGGCCGTTTTCGCCCCTTCATCCAGGGCCTGAAGGGCAAGCAGCGATCTTTCGGCGTGGTGTTTTCGGATATCGGCAATCCTTCCCCGGAGATTTGTGAAAGCTCGTCCGTGCGAGGGCCAGATGGCCTCAATCCCCAGCTCCTCTACTTTGGTCAGGGAGTCAAGATAACTCTCCAGCGGATGAAATTTGAGGGTGATCAGATCCGGACTCAGATTCGGCGTGATATGCGGCAGAATGTGGTCGCCGGAGATGAAGGCGCGCTCGGCGGGCAGATAAAAAGAGAGGTGCCCGCGGCTGTGACCCGGGGTGGCGATAACGTCCAGTTCCCTGTCGCCGGCAAAAAGCCGGTCGCCGTCGGACAGATGACTATCGGCGGTAAAAGGCAGGGTCGCCTTCTCAAAGGAGGAAAAGGTACGGGCAATTTCTTCAATCGTGGCTTTATCAAGGCCCTGTTCCAGGCAGAAGGCCTCCATACGCCGAACTCTGCCGTCATCACGGGAAAAGGTGCGAATCGTCTGCGCATCGATTGCGGAGAGGCTTATCGATGCCCCGGAACGTTCCCTGACGAGGCCCGCCAGACCGCAGTGATCCATGTGAAAATGCGTGATAAAAATCCGGCGGCATTGCTCGATCCTCCGTCCTGCCTGGGAAAGCGCTTCCTCCAGCGCCAGCAGAACCCCGGGCAGATTGGGGCCGGTATCAATCAGGGTGAAGCCTTCTTCCTCCAAAAACAAAAACACATTGACGTGTGAAAGTCGAAAAGGCATGGGAAGTCTTATCATAAAAATCCCCTTCGCCATTTCCCGCACCGTTTTATTCAATTAAACCTCCTGTTTTTCTTACAAAAGGGCGGCGCCGATTGCACCGGCCAATTGCGCGTAAGAAGAGACGATTAGCGGGCAGCCCAGCGCTCTTTCCAGCGCGTGCACAACTCCC
>Ga0208373_1004769_pt1 | contig 11844 bp, 5 predicted proteins | sample RifOxyC2_FD_184036 | JGI IMG/M metagenome (GOLD analysis project Ga0208373, IMG submission 184036) | Soil microbial communities from Rifle, Colorado - Rifle Oxygen_injection C2 (SPAdes) | ecosystem: Environmental > Terrestrial > Deep subsurface > Rock core/Sediment | place: Rifle, Colorado... | reverse complement strand
AATCTTTTCTGTGATAGGATATATCTTTTGGAGAATCTATCGTCGATGAATTGAAGTTAGTACCTATTACATCAAGATGTAGTGATATAAATTCACAAAAAATTCAGGTAAATACGTGTATGAAGCTCAAACTAAATAATTCGTATGCGAAAAGAGAGGAGGGAAACCAGATTATTGATCTTAGATCTGCTTGCTTTATTGGCGAATCCGAGGATAATGGAGATTCATATAAAGGGTATGTTGTCGGCCTGAATTTCAGCACAGATGAACTTAATGGCAATAAAGATCATACAACAGGGTCCTTTAATGGTAAATTACCAGTTTTTTTGATGAAGAGAAATAAGAAGTGGGATTGAAAACCTTACAAAGACACAATCAACAGCAACGTTTTTATAATCCCCCAACAAAGATAGGATACATGGCATCGCCAGGTCAGGTTAGACAAATGGTGCTGAATTATTGAACATGGTTCCTTACGACAGCACCGTGTACAGGGAAGAGCTCAGGGAGTATATTGAGTCGCAACTGAACAAAGGCTTTCCCATAGGCAGCATACGGCAGAGGCTCCTTGCTGCAGGCCACAGGGAAGAGATGGTTGAGGAAGCAATGCTTAGCCTCCAAAAAGCGCTTCATATACCGCACCCCCCTGCTCCACATAAGGCAATCCTAACAAAAAAAAACATCGCCATCCTTGCAGCAATCCTAGTTTTGGGAATCATCCTTGCCATCATTCTATCATTCTACTTGGTAAACTCCCTCAATCAGGGAGGCAGGGAAACCAAATCCCCCCTTTCCTCGGATTTTGGCAGTGATGAGCAGGGCTGTATCAGAAAATGCGGCGAATCAGACATTGGCTGCATGGAGATGTGCTCTGTCAAAAAATTTGCAGCTGATGCGCTCCTTAGTGATGATGTCGGTGTTTGCAATGTCCTTGATACTGATGCAGCAAGAAAGGAATGCAGAGACGCCTATTATTTCTCAAAGCGCAATTCGAGTATTTCGCATTAGGGCAAATGCCCTGATTTTGTATGAAGGGCGGAGTGGAGACCTGTTGTAATTACTTAAGAATAGTAAACTCAGCAAGATTTTTAAAGAGTGGAGCATTCAATGGGGTGCATAAATGGCAGTATTCGGTGACGAATGCTAAAAACCCATTAGGAATGATATGGAATGGCAGTAGATGTAACCCCAAAGAGTAATTCCCCTGATTTATATAATTTAATTGCAGGGTCCGATACTATTAGTGACTTAGATTCTATTCTTGGCGGCCTATCTCAAGAAATTAAAAAATTTGGTAGATGTGCAAGCGGAAGATTGTTCAATAAGTTTTACTTGATTTATACAATTGATTCCACGTTAACCGATATAAAGCCAAGGCTAGAGAGGAGCATTGAAACTGTAATTGATGACCCAGCCGATGGCAGACTTATTTATGATGGGGGTTCATCAAATCCCAATAATCAGTTATTTGGTGATAGTGATCCTAATAGTCGTAGTGGTGCTTCTACTTCTAATTTAATCTCTGGAGGTAACCTCTCAAGAGCATCACCGTTACCGAATTTGAGCCAAAGTGCATTTGATAATGTATGCAATAGTTATTATGTGTTAATGGGATGTTTTGAATGTATTGACCGACTAATAGGTGAAATGACTACACTTGTAGAGGGAGTTGGAGATGGGCGGGCATATGTCATAGTGGGGATTGAGATTTATGGAATTGCAAATCAAACAGGGATTATGTCATACTCTGTTCCAATATTAAGGATTGAAAGCGGCAGGGGAGAACTTCTTGCAGAACATCAGCGTAACATAGACACTCTCTATATACTTCTTGGCGGTCAATTAAAGCCTCATAGGGAATCTGAGAATATTGATCCTTATCAGGAGCTCTTATTCCAGCTGAGTAACTCTAAGTTTGGTGCAGTTATTGAGGAGGTAAGAAATACTAATAGTATAGCTAAGGGGATGAAATGTTACTGGAAATTGTACGACAATGCTCCTCCTGCGGAAAATATAGCAATTGGTGACATCAACTTTCATGGAGGCGATCCATTGCTTCATATTTTTGATGAGAACCTAAGGGGAAGAATGTTTCCTGGAAAAAATAACCTTCACACTGGACCGATTCAGAGAATAGCAGAAAACTCTGGAATCAAGATTGTTAATGATCCAGCATTTTATTTTGGAGATGAATACGGGCATAGCAACATTACTCCAATTTTTGCTAGCCTTGCTAATTTCCCACATGATATCAATGGAAGGAAGCCATCCAAAGAGGAATTAATAAAGAATGGAAAAGTATACCCCTTATCTTCTGAATATATACCCTGTGATAGCATCCACCGCGGAGATAATAATATGGCAGGTCACATTAGGCCCCCCATATACAATATGGAACCCCAATTATCTAATTTACTCATTACCTCCTCTAATTTAGGTGAAGCTTGCAAGGGAGAATGGAACGCTATTACAGAAAATAATATGCCATTTAAAGATGATACATTGGTGATTAACTCAAGCCTTGTATTTGACCCAAAGGGGGATGTTCACAGGGATATTTCTGCTAAGATTCCATATGGTAATTTACAATGTTTAAGACTTCTGAATACTGTTCCAAAATTTGATTATGTAATCAATCATCAGAATCATCCTTTTAATGATAGATGTGGAATGACCTTCATTCATGGAGTAGTAAGTCCAGGGTACCGATTTAATGAATAAGATTTTAGGTAATACTTCACCATCTCAGGAGGAAAGAGGCAGGATCGTGAAGGTTTGGCATTCCCCCCAAGCTCATTCTCTGAAAAGGCATGAGCACTCCTCTCCTCGTTTCAACGGGCAATGCGTAACTTCATCCTTTGTATTGCAGGGCATAGTGCACTTTGAAATTCCGAGGTTAAACAAAAGAAGCCTCAGCTGGCCAGCAGGCCATTGCCGCAGTGTAGCGAGCTGCACCGCTGGGCATGGAGGATGGGCGATGGCACTGTGCACGGCGGAATTTTCAAGAGCAATTTCACCGCAGGCAAAAGGAGAGAGATCAGCAGTGTCGCTTTTGGTAAAGTTGCTGTAGGCAATGAGATTTTAGGGAATGCGTTTTTTCGGGAATGATGCCCTTCAAACGCTACAATCGGGGCAGTCAGGCTCGTGGAAAAGGGGCATTCCCTAAAAAATCAATAGCAAAAAGGCATGAGCATTCCTCCCATCACTTCCACAGCCAATGCGCAGCCTCATCCTTTGTATTACAGGGCATAGTGCACTTTGAAATTCCGAGGGGAAAAAAAGAAAGAAAAGAAGAAAAAAGAGTGAAGAAAAAGAAGTGAAAACAAAAAAACCATCACAAGTAGCAGGCCATGTGTTGCAGCCATCGCATCGGTATTAAGCGCTGCACCTGCGGGTATGAAGGATGGGCGGCTTAGCAGTGCACGACGGAATTTTCAAGAGCAATTTCACCGCAGGCAGGAGGAGGAACAAATCAAAATCCGTCGGAAGCAAAATCAGACGTAGGTAATGCTCTTTGAGGAATGATGCCCTTCGTAATTACAGCAGGGGCAGTCAGGCTCGTGGAAAATGGGCATTCCCTAAAAAATCAATAGCAAAAAGGCATTAGCATTCCGCCCATCACTTCCACAGCCAACGGGTAATCTCATTCTTTGTATTGCAGAGCATAGTGCACTTTGAAATTCCGAGGTAAACAAAAACGGCTCGGGCTGCGCTTGCTGCAGGCCACTTGTTGCAGCCATCGCCTCAGTATTGAGCGCTGCACCTGCGTGGTTGAAGGATGAGCGGCTATGCAGAGCATGACGGAATTTTCAAGAGCAATTTCACCGCAGGCAAAAGGGGAGAGAACAGCAGTGTCGCTTTTGGTAAAGTTGCTGTAGGCAATGAGATTTTAGGGAATGCGTTTTTTCGGGAGCGATGCCGAGCGCAGTTGCAAAGAGGCAAGCAAAAGCTCCATACTGGTGAAGTGTTACGATTTTATCTAGACCTGCCCTCTAAACGGTCCCTTAACGGTGTATCTCGGTCCCTAAACTGTGTATCTCTTTTGACCATCTTAGGGGGTTCAGGCCGTGGCTTTGGTGGTTTAGGCCGCCATATTAGTTTATTACTCTCTTTTTCGGCTCGATCCATTTTTCTGCTAAACTCAAGACGTTTATAGGCTCTATCGAGTCGAGGGTTCTCAACCATAGGTATCTCTTTTGTAATTTGAGTCTCTGGCGTTACACTTACTGGCTTAGGTGGCTTTATCTTTGGTATTGTTAGCGGTTTCGAATTTTTCGGGGCTGGAAGTAAAAGGGGCCCTTGAGTCGTTGGCGCAGATTGTCTGATAGGTTTCGCAGTTATAAGTTGACCAGGTTTTCCTACAGGTAATCCTAGGGGAGCGCCAGGTGATTTAGGTATTTTGTCCGTCAACATTTTATGTTGCAACTCTGCCCCAGGAATAGTTAATTGATTACTATCATAAGCATTATGCACCAGAACATCCCCTGCAAAATAATTATGGTTATCAGCAACTGCAAAGTTATAGACCGTTGCATTCTCTGTTATTGTCTTAATAGAATCAATGCTCACAGGCTGTAATTCATCTCCATCCATCAGATAGAGGGTATCGCCAGCAGAGAACTCAGCTATCGCCTTGTAGGAGCTGCCGTCATAGAACCTGTGCTCTGGAGTGACATTCAGCGCCTTATCACCATCATAATGCACTTGGAGGTATGCTTCAGCAGTTCTTACTTTGGTCTGGATAACAGGCCTTAACTCAATAGCGCCAGTCTTTTCGCTGTAGGAATAAGCCATGTCGCCAATGGCAATGTCCTCAATGTTTTTTTCGCCCTCTGCTGTCCTGATTTTTGTTCCAGGCAGAAAGCAGGTCCCAAGCAGGAATGCTTTGGTGCCTGCTGATGCTGATGTAACAATTGACCCCGACTGCCGATAGCTTCGCACAATGGTTGAGCCTCCCTGGTAGAATGGGAGAATTTCGAGAAAACTTAGAGAATCAAAGCCAATCTCAAGCCATGATTTCTGACTGTAGCCGCCAGTCAGGGTGTCCCATGTCCCCCCTATGCCCTGAATGATGCGGGCAGGGCTTGTGACTGCCACGTATGCTCTTACGCCTGCACCTATTGCTGCAAGAGTAACCGAATTTACGCTTCCGCAGGTTGCAAGGCTGGTTGCAGTCATTAAAAGAGTTGTTGAATACCTCATTGTAGTCCGGTCATACCATTCATCTGCAAAATTTGGTAGGGAGATGAATTTTGCTCTTTCCATGAAAGTATCCTGAAGCGCTTCATGATTCAGTGCTTCAATATTCTTTTCGCTTAATGATTTTCTGTCAAGAAGCACAAGTTGCTTTGCCATCCTTGCTGAAGCAAAGTCCCTGACATATTGGTCAAATGGGGAAAGGCTTCCCTCATCATCTGGACAGTCAGGATTTACGAGATGGCAGCCTCCATAGCGATAAGTTCCGTCAGGCCTCACTTCACAGGCCTGCTCCATCTCGCAGCCATCCTCATTTCGATTGCATGCAATAGTGTCTCCCTCTGTGCATGCAATGCCAGAGCAGTCAGGGTTATCGCTCTCGCAAGGGCTCCACTTGGTGGTGCCACCATCAGGCACGCACGTTTTTGTTGAGGCGCAGCCAAATAAGTCAGGGGGGCAGGCAAGTGTCTCTCCAAGAGTGCAGGCGCTTTTTCCACAGTTGGGGTTAACCTGCTCGCAGGGCAGGAATGTTCTATCATGCCCGCAAGACTGCTGATACGCGCAGAGTGTTGTTGGGTCTGGGCTGCAGGCGCTCACCTCTCCAGGATTACACCCTCTTCTTACGCAGGCAGGGTCTGCAGTAAAGCATTCGCCCCATTCGCCATCAAGGCAGATTTGGTTCATCCTGCATCCGTCTGGATCAACCACCATGCATTCCTGAACGGTGCCAGTAACACACTCTGGCTCCTCCTCTTCAGGCATCTCATCGGGAAGCGGCTCTGAGTGGTCCAATCCCAATAATTCAAGAAAGTCAGAAATGCCGTTTCCATTTGCGTCTTCTCCACCTATGCGCATTTCTTCAGGGAGATAGCCGTAGGGAACCTGCTCCCTATACAAGGCAAGCTCCCGTTGAGCGATTTTGGGGTCTTCATAAGCCTCGAAAAATTCATGGTCAACAATTCTGTCAAAGCATCTTGACCACGTATAGTGTATTTTCTCTGAGTTTTTCCAAAAATAATAATCCCCGCCGTTTTGCTTATCAATGCAATAGAGATGATTTTCCATTATGGGCACAATGCAATCCTCCTGCGCCTGATTTGCCCATCGTTCCTGTGCTGCAGGATCTTCAAATTTGCTGATATAATTATAGAACGCCTCCATCATTGCTGCCTGAACTTGCGCGTAGTTTGTGCAACACACTTTTGAATACTCAAACGGCTTCTCAGGATAGGGGCTGTTAGGGATGAGCGATTTCACTGCAATGCTCTCTGATGAACCGCTTGGAAAGAATTGGTCATATAAATTATAAGGAACAAAGTCATCCCAGTAATGCCATCTGCAGATGTCAGAGGGAAGGCCCACTCCAATCTTTATTTCCTCTCTCTCTTTGCAGTTAAACCTGCGGGAAGCAAGCGTTGGCTCGCCAGCCAGGCTATTGTCCCAATCAGGGCGCCAATAGCTCATCCATCTCCATTGAATATTCCCTAGAAGAGAATCTCTTTCAGCCGTCAAAGCATGCCAATCAGTTGAAAGCGGTGTAGGAAGCGAATAGATAGGCTCACAATCTGCAGCAACAGCTCCTGCCAACACGATGAGCGTAAATACGGCGATGGATATTTTTTTCATGTTCTTAGCCACCTAAAGCTGCAGTCAGGCCAATCCCTGAAATAATCGCTGGATGATGCGGTATCCTTGAGCAAAGCACAAACTCATGGCCGTCTTCAGGAATATTCAGCACCTCTCCGTAGGGGCCATGATAATAAAGGAAGGTGTAGGAATCCTCTCCTCCTGGATTTTCATCTGACAAATAGTCAGGGCAGTTTCTGACCTCTTCCCTAAAGCCAAGCATATAGCCGTCACCGTCAAAGTAGTTAAGCCTGGTATAGGCAAGGTCAGCCCCCTCCATGGTATTGTCTGTTATCCTTATTTTTATTATCCTTCCCTGGTGGTCATACTCATAATCCTCAATAATATCGCCGTTGTTTACCCAAATCTGCGCAATCTGGTCATCATCATGCTTATACTGGATTTTTTCCTGCTCTGCTCCCCTTGGAGTGATTGTTGTCTCTGAAGCAGTATAACGGTAATGTATCTCTGCTACAGCTGGCTCAAGCCAGTCTCCAAACTCATCTTTCCCATTATATGCTGTCGTTGTTGTCTTCTCAACCCTGTGCTTGCTGTCATACTCAGTCTCTGTCAGGGAATATTGCGTGGCTTCAGAGCCAAGATAGGAGGTTTCAATCGCAAGCGTCTGCCTTCCTAAGCTGTCATAGTAATAGGTGCTCTCAAAGCGCTCCATGTCATGAGCCTCAGGCGCTGTCTTCTCAAAGGTCTTTTCAAGCCTGACAAGATTCCCTTCTCCGTCAAACTCATGCGCGGTGTCGTCATAAGATTCAGAAAATTCTGTTTTCCAGATGATGTCATTTGTAACTCTTGCCCTGCCATGGGGAAGATTAAGCTTTGCTGAAGACTCGATGGTTTTTCTTGTCGGAAGTCCTGTTTCCAATTCATAGCTTGCGCTCATAGAGTTGCCTGTTATTCCCCTGTCCCTTCTTGGGCTTGCTCTCTTATAGTCGCCAGCATGCTCCTCCATATCAAGGATGTTGCCCCATTCATTATATCCTAAGTACTCAATCTCCCAGTCATCCCTCTCAACATCAGCGTAATCTGCTGTCTGCTTTGCAAGCCTCCCCCTGTCGTCATAGTCATTATGGTACCTTGCTACTTCCTCATCATCTTCAGAGACAATAATATCCCTAACATCTCCAAGGGCATTGTAGAAATACTCCATCCTGAGGTCAGGCAGCCTTCCAGGGGTGTCTTTCAGATGCACATCCGTAACTTCTCGCTCAGCAAGCCTTCCAAGCCTGTCGTACTTAAGCCAGGCATTTGCTGTCACCTGCATTGCGCCTTCTGTCATCCTTGACTCTGTCTTGAGCTTAAAGCCTGGCCTCTCATAATTTCTTCTATCATTGTCATATACCCTTGACGATACAATGCTTGCCTGTGTCCTGTACATTTCATTGGTCAGCCTGTCCAGCTCATCATAGTCAAACCGCACCCGCTGCATATTTTTCTGGCTGAGATAGATATTGCCGTTTTCGTCATAGAAATTCCTGTAGGTGATGTCAGGCTCAGACTGGTGCATGAAGGTCTCTTTGCCCTGAAGGTCATAGGCAATGTCAATGGTGTATTCAGGGGAAATCTGTTTTTTCAGTTGCCCAAGCGAGTCATACTCATAGGCAGTGCCTTTCTTATAGTTTGCAGTCCTGTCATTATCGTCAACTATTGGCTCCCAGAGAAGCTCTGTTGCCCCGGCATAGATTGCCAGCAAGTCGTCCCTTGCCCCATATTCCTCAAGCGTGTAATGATTAAGGGTGTCTTTTGTTATTATTTTGTTTTGGTTATAGAAGTGTTCAGTCTCCCTTCCCTTCTGGTCAATGGCCTTTTTCAGCCTTAGCAGCGGGGTATGCTCATATTGGTATTGGATGGCATATTGGTGGCTCCTGTCATCAACTGGATCTCCTGAGAGGCATCCGCCTGCGGCAATGCACCGCTCCTGAGTGCCCAAAGGATTATTGAAATTGAAGCTCTGCATCCATATGCCAAGATTTGCAGGAGACCTTCTCCCATGAGCGCTGATATAGGGATTGTAGTCTTTCTCCATGAGGCCAAAGAGGTTATATTCAACCATGCCGCTGACTTCATAGATGCCATGTACTATCTCTTCATAGGTGATGACGGTGTTGCCAAACCCGTCATAGAGCACCGTTACGGGTATGGAGCGCTCTTCATCAAGCATTGCCGTTGTTGTTATGCCTTTCAGGAATTTTCCGTACATGCCTAAATCGTGATGGCCATAGGTTGTTTCTGCAACAAGGGTATTGCCATCCATGACGAACTCTCTTACCAGCCTTCCAATGCCGTCATACTCATAATCTGCAGGAAGGTTCTGCGGATTCTGCTCAGGATAGGGGAATTCCCATTCCCTTGTAACCTGGCCCTTGGCATCGTACTCTGTTTTTGATGCAAGTATGTTTGAGCCTCCTACGTTTTGCTCAAGTATTTCTGTTGCATAAAGGCCGGCGATGTCTGGATTGTCAAATTCGCTTACGTATTCTTTGGTGTGCCCTTTTGGGTTTGTTTCATACCTCAGGTTTCCGCGTGCATCATATGCATAGGTAGTGTCATCGCTTTGCACGTCATAGATAGCTCCTGCCCTCAGCCCAATGTGCTTTCCTTCCTGGTACTGATACAGGTTGCCATGCTCATTGTACAGGCTTTTGGCATAGGAGATGATTGCCATGTCTCCTGTAGCCTTGTCCTGTGATTTTACCATGGTTGTGTCAACAGCGCAATAGTAATTTTCTGCCTTGTGATAGCTGCTCTCTGAGATAAATGCCTTCTCTTCTTCATATCCCTGGTTGATGACGGCCGTTGGCAGGTTGCAGTCAGAGTCATAGTCTTCATAGGTTATGGTGTTTATCTTGCCTTCCTTATCCTCCATGGATGCAACAAGCCTGGGCTGGTTTTGGTTATGCATTTCCAGAGTATAGGTATTTTCAAGGACTGGTGCTCCCTGCTGGGAAAGGTAGGTCTCCTTTTGAAGGCTGCCAAACCTCATGTCCTGTGTTGCATAGAAGGCATGCTGCACTAACCCTGAGCTTTTCGGATAAAGGACATTAACCTGGCCGAATCCTGCCTTGCCCTCAAACGATGCAGGCATAAGGTAGGTAATCTCATAGGCTCCTGAGTCAAAGAGATTATCAGGGGTGATATGCTGAACCCTGCCTTCTTCATACCAGTAGCCTACCATGCCGCCGAAATAGTTGGTGATGGCATCAAGCCTTCCATCGCTGTCATAGCTGAATACAAAATGGGTGGCTTCAGTCGCTTCATTGTCCTCTGTTCCTGATTCAGTGATTGATTCAAGCAATCCGTTTTGATAGCCAAACAGTATTGATTGGGCAACTGCATCATTGTTGAGGTCATAGACATCAATTGATGAAATCTTTCCTGCCTGATAGTTGAAGATGATGTCCCTGTTGATGGTGTCGGTAATGGATGCAGGCAATCCAAGCGCATCATACTGGTAGCGGATCCTGTTGCCGTAGGGGTCGGTAATCTCAGTCAGGAGGAATTTGTTTCCTCTCTGTGTTGCATAGCTGTATACGATGCCATGAGGTGTGGCCACGCTCCATGCATTATTGCTGAATGCTATCTCCAGCAGGGAGAACTCTTTTGTGGCATAGGCATTATTCTCCTGCACAATCTCTGTTGCAATGCCGTTGTCTATCATGAATGTCCTTTGGCCATGGGCAATGATGTAGTGCTCTTCAATGAGAAAGCCAGGGGAGATGGCTGGTTGGCTGATTGCAGGATTAGATATATAGCTGAGTGTCACGCCTGCGCCAAGCCCGTTATGGCCGTCAAGGGAAACAAGGGTGAAATCCTTTATCAGGGTTCCTGTGAACAGGTCAACATCCTGAAATCTTGTGCCGTAAGAGAAGATAAATGGGAAGCCTTGCTGCTGTGGGGAGAGCCCCTGAGGGGTGCTGGCTGCCCGTGTATTGGCTTTAACTGGCTGGTGGCCAGGCAGCATGGATGAAGGGTATGTCTGGATATCATTCCAATGGATCCTGCCCCTGCTGTCCACCGAGCCAGCCCTCCAGTAGAATGAGGCAGGAAATGAAGAGTCTATTGGCATTGTGCTGGCCGTGGTTCGTGTAATAAGAAATCCATTGTTTTGGGCAATCTCTTCAGCTGAAGTGCTCAGCACCAGGACAGAGCTTTGGGCATTCTCTGCAATGCTCCATTGAAGGGATGGCGCATCACTATTTTCTCTATTGGGAAGCTTGGTGTCCATGCCAAATGCAGGGATTGCCAGAAGGAGGAGAAATGTGCATACGCCTATCAATATCCTTCCTTGCCTGTTTAGTATCATTGTTGCGAACTTTGTTGCGAACTGCTGGCTTGTTGAGAAGAGAGCCAGAGTATTGCGTTGGCCATGCATCCCTTTTTTGACCTGGGTATACACTAGGCGCCTGCATGATTTATCTCCCTGCATGATTTATAAAGCTTTTGGGATGCCGCACCACTCAGCCAATTAATTGAATCTGCCTGCCTTGTTTAATAGTGTGCGAAGGGCAGCAATCCAGGGAAAAGCATAGTGTCCTCATATCGTTCCTTGAGCATTGTGCTCCTCTCGAGAGAAGAGAGCATCAGGAATGATGTAAGGGCACGAGGGAAAAAATGCATTCCCTAAAACGGGCATTGCCGACGGCTACTTTGCCAAAAGCGATGCTACTGTTCTCTCTCCTCCTGCCTGCGGTGAAATTGCTCTTGAAAATTCCGTCGTGCACTGCATTGTCGCCCATCTTTCAACCCCACCTGCTCGGTGCGCTACACTGCGGCAATGGCCTGCTGGCCAGCTGAGGCTTTTTTTGTCCATCCTCGGAATTGGCAAGTGCGTTATGCTCTGCAACAAGAGGGATGAAGTTGCGCATTGCCCGTTGAAACGAGGAGAGGGGTGCTATTGCCTTTTTTCGTATTTGTTTAGCTCCTATATTCTGCATCACAGAAAAAATGATATAGTTGTTCTGTTCTAATCTCTTCTCGGCTTGTGGTTGGGTGGCACAAGAAACATGC
>Ga0208373_1004768_pt1 | contig 11847 bp, 11 predicted proteins | sample RifOxyC2_FD_184036 | JGI IMG/M metagenome (GOLD analysis project Ga0208373, IMG submission 184036) | Soil microbial communities from Rifle, Colorado - Rifle Oxygen_injection C2 (SPAdes) | ecosystem: Environmental > Terrestrial > Deep subsurface > Rock core/Sediment | place: Rifle, Colorado... | reverse complement strand
CTCAGGTTTTCAATTATATGCTCAAGAACGGGCCGGTTGTTTATCGGGATCATGCCCTTAGGCATCTCGTAGGTAAAAGGGCGCATCTTAAGCCCCTGGCCGCCGGCCAAAACTATGGCTTTTTTTACTTTCGGGGAAAAATATTTGCCGAGAATATACTCCAGCGCGTGGGAACGGTTGCGGATGCGGGAGCCGTCAATATGCTTATCCAGCTGATCCAATATGTCCCCCTTTAAGGTTATCGTGAGCCTTTCGCGTTTATCCATATGATCTTTATTTTATAGATATTATATCATACAAAATTTAATGTCAATATTAACTTTTCCACAGCCCGCAAATAAAATTAAATAAAAAATAAAATAAAAAAACCGGACCCGTTAACCAGATCCGATTGGTATATTTCTTGATTATTTAAAAAAAATTATTTTCCCAACTCCCCTCTTGAGAGTATTCTTCCTGAAAGCATATCCCAGCGGGGATGCCAATAGACCGCTTCTACCCTCCTGGCAACGCCTTCGTCTTTATAAAGCCAGTGGTGCGGCCGGGGACTGCGGGTATCATCCCGGTGGCTTATAGCAGTCTGACGGCCGATATAAAATCCGATATGGGCGGTCACGCGGCCGCTTAATTGCAGTTTCGGCTCCCAGACCAGGACGCTCCCGACCCGGGGACCTTTGATCTTCCGCCAGCCGAAACTCTCAATATCAAGAACAGTGCTTTTTACCGTCAGGTGTTTTTCTTTGATCATGCCAAAGAGATAAAGAACGGAACTTAAATAATAAGCGCAGGCGATATTGCCGTCTTCGGTGGCGTCTACTACCACTTGCTTTCCGTCTCGCCCTTTTAACATATAGGCCCGACGAAACATATTGGTGCCTACGCTGTTCTTGATGGCGGCGATATAAGTATTAAAGTGCAAAAATTCTGCCGGAAAATTCGTCAGCTTTTTTCTTGTCATTACCCCCCCCTTTTTTTTATTCTTATTTTATCTTTAAAAACGTGGACCAGACAGGACTTGAACCCGCTACCTCCTGCGTGCAAAGCAGGCGCTCTACCAGGTGAGCTACTGGCCCTAAACCGTCTAAAGGACAATAGAAACATAATAGCATTATACGCTTATTCGGTCAAGTAAAAACCCGCTTAAAAGCGGGTTAGTGTTTTATAACTTGTTTGTCGGACATTTTTTAAAAACGCCGGAATTTTCTCTTAAAGCGGCGATGATAATGGCGCGATCGCCTGGGCTCACGACCCATTTCCAGTAAGTGAACTTCTCCATCGCTTCGTGGGCTTTGGCGCCGATATCCGTGCCCTCAATGGACAATAAATGGGCCGCCCTTATTTTTATCAGACCGTAGGCTATAAGGCTGAATATGTACCAGATGACGCCGGCCGTGATCAAGGCGAAACCCGGGGTTATTTTATTGGCCACAACGCTCAAAAAAGCCAGAATAACTCCGATTATGTATAAAACAAATCGGTAATGGCATATTATGACGTCCTGGTGCTCTATGGTGCTGATCCAAAAATTAGACATCCCGTTGTTTTTATTCATGCACCGGGCGATCATTCCCCAAAGACCCTTGGTAAGAATTTCCTTTTCTCTTTGGTTTTGCCGCGGCGACTGGGCGTTAACCGAGCGCACAAAAAAATATACGGATAACACTATAATGATAGCTATGACCGCGTACCCCAAAGAACCACCGGAATTTATTTGACCTTCCATGTTTCCCTCCTGTTTTTATCTTTAAAGAACTGAAATTTTGTACTTAAAATAATTTATAAACTATATTTTAATAAAGGTGAAAGCAACCAGGTTAAAAACCCGCCGATCATATTCGTTAAAAATAAAATACCGATAAAGATCACGGCTAGACCGATCAGTTTATATCCCAAACGGGAACCGCCGCCGCCCATATGCAGCTCAAACCAGTTCATGCGCCCGAAATTATCCAGCATCCATTCCGACTTGGCGACGAGCAGGGCGCCGACCGTTATAATAATAGCTCCTAAAATAATATGCAGCATAAGCTTGATATTTTATTTTATATAATTAAGCGGATTTTGTTTTTTGCCGTTTATGATCACTTCAAAATGCAGGTGGGGTCCGGTAGACCATCCGGTTGAACCCATCTCTCCGATGGTCTGTCCCTTGGTCACCTTATCGCCCTTTTTGACATAAAACTTGGATAAATGGGCGTAACGGGTCTTTTTGCCTCCGTCATGATCTATCAATATCTGGTTGCCGTAACCCGTACCCCAGCCGACCACCTCAATTACGCCGGAATCGGCCGCGTAAAGCGGCGTGCCGGTCTTATTGCCGATATCAACCGCATAGTGATTCCAGGAATAATACTGGGTGATGCGGTGGCCTTCCGTCGGCCAATTCATCTTATTGCCGGCTACCGGAGCGACATTCGGCGCTTTTACCAGGTCTTTGATGGCCGAGAAGCCGGTATAGGTTTTAGGGGTGCTTTGGACATAGGTCGTTTTCTTCCCGCCCGGAACGAATAATTTTTCCCCGATGACCAATTTAGCGTCCGTAGCCAGCTTATTGGCCGTACGCAGGCCCTCTTCCTCTATTTTGTATTTCTCCGCTATTTTACCGATCGTGTCTCCGCTGGCGATCTTGTGGGTTAAGCCGCTCTCCGGCAAGATCACGAGCTTGTCGCCCGGTCTGATTATACTATAAGCGTTTAAACCGTTTTCCCAGAGGATCGTGCTGACACTTATCTCAAATTCTTCGGCGATGGTGCTGATCGTGTCGCCGGTTCTTACTGTATAACTTATGCTCCCCTCTCTCGGGCGCTTAGTGATCTTCGTGGAGGCGATCTCCGGCTTAACGATAGAAGCTCCGTCCTGAGTGGTGGGCATGACCTCTTCGCTTTCTTCGCTCTCGGTGCCGACCGTCGCCCGGGGCTGAGGTCTGAAGGCAGACAAATTATCCAGATAAGATTGCTGAACAGCGGAAATATCGGCTTCTTTGTCAAAAGCCTCAACAATAAGCTGTTCATCCTCTTCCGTAACGCTGAAATCGCTTTTTATCAGATCAGCTAAAATCGTATCCTGCGCTCCGACGCTTAAATCATAAGCCTTGGTCTTAGAACTCAGATTAACGAAGACCAGCGACAAAACCATAATAAAAACGAAGACATGGACCAATTTCTGGCTGAAAACGAAAGCCACAAAACCGTTTATCGGATTCTGCCACCCCATCCGCTTGGAAAGCGCCAAATAAAAACCGTATATCCTGATTACGGGTTTATAAAATAAAAATTTAAAAAAACCTAAGAGCGGTTTAGCGGGCAAAACTATCAAGGCAAAAATAATTTTTTTAAAAATCAAAACGACCTTTATCAAATAGATCAGAATAACGGCGCCGATATGCAGAATTTTTCTTTTTTTAGCCGTGTTCCGCGAGTGTCCGATTTTTTTGAATTTATAATAATTGATATTTTTTATGATTAGCTGATTTTTAAAACTACCAAATAATAATAACATTTTATCAGTCCGAAGTCAAGCAACAAAAAACAAGCAAATTGATGTTTCGCCTGTTTTTTTCGTGTTCCGCGTTAAAGCGTAAAAGGCCTTAAACTTTTATCACCACCGGCAGAACCATTGGCCGGCGCTTGGTTTGCGAAAAGAGGAATTGGCCGATCTCGTTGCGGATCTTGTTCTTTATGTAATCGTCGTCGGCCGGCGTGCGGGTATCGTGGTCTTTCACGATCTTCTTTATTTTCATCCTGGTCTTTTCTATGAGTTCGCGGTTTTCCTTCATATAAACGAAGCCGCGGGAGATAATATCGGGGTTGCCGATCGGGTCGCCGGTCTTGGAATCAATCGTGGCGATCGCCACCACCATTCCGTCTTCCGCCATCACCCGGCGGTCGCGCAAAACGATATTGGAAACATCGCCCACGCCCAAGCCGTCCACCATGACGTAGTCGGTGGGAACTTTTTCTTTCGTCAGCTTTCCGCTTACCTCGCCGCCCTGCTGGATAAATTCCACCACCTGGCCGTTGTCGGCCACGAAAATATTATCTTTCGGGATACCGACCTGTTCGGCCAGGTCAGCGTGAGCGCGAAGCATGAAATGGTTTCCTTCTATCGGCATGAAATAGCGCGGTTTCAGGAGCCGCATCATAAGCTTTAAGTCTTCCTGTTTAGCGTGGCCGCCGGCGTGCACGTCCATCATCTCGTAATGAACGACCCGGGCACCCTGGCGGACAACCATATCCTTAAGCCCCTGAATGCTGCGCTCGTTCCCCGGAATGACCGAAGAAGAGAAAATAACCGTGTCTCCGGATTTAAGGCTTAAGGAGCGGTGTTCTCCGCTTACCACCCGAACCAAAAAAGCGTTTGATTCACCCTGAGCGCCGGTACCAAGAACTATGATCTTGTTGTCCGGCAGGCGTTTCAGGTCGGCGTCGCGCATTAATATTTTCTGATTGAACTTAAGGTAACCGATCTGGTGGGCGATCTCCACGTTATCGTTCATGGAACGGCCCTGCAGATATATTTTCCGTCCGTGTTTGGCGGCCAGGTCAAATATTTTCTGAACGCGGGAAAGCTGGGAAGCGAAGGTACCGATTATTATCCGTCCGGGCAGGCTTTCAAATAAACGGTCTATCTCGTCGCCGATGGAAGATTCCGAGACCTGATAACCGGGATGGGTGGAGTCGGTGGAATCGGCCAAAAGCATAAGCACGCCCCGGCCGCCGATCTGCGCTATCCGGTTCAGGTCGGCCGGCTGATCGTTGACCGGCGAATAGTCTATCTTGAAATCTCCCGTGTGGATGATGGATCCCAGCGGCGTGTGGATGATGATAGCGAAAGAATCCGGTATGGAGTGATTTACCCGCAAAAATTCAACGCGGAAAGACCGCCCCAGCGACAATCGGGTGGTCTCATTTATTTCCGAGATATTCAGCTGGGGGCATCTTTTGTGCTCCTCGCATCTTTTGCGCACCAAACCGGCGGTTAATTTACCCATGAACATGGGCGGGTTGCCGATTGGCCCCATAATATGGGGAATGCCGCCGATATGGTCCATGTGGCCGTGGGTGATGATCACGCCCTTGATGTTATCGGATCTTTTTTCCAGATAAGAGATATTGGGAATGATGTAATCTATCCCGGGCATGTCTTCTTCCGGAAACTGCAGACCCATGTCAATGATAATGATCTCATCATTATATTCTACCAGGGTCATGTTCCGTCCGACTTCTTCCAGTCCGCCCAGAACCATAATACGGAGTTTTCCGTGGCTGAAAACACGATTTTCAGCCATCGGCCGCCGTACAGACGGGGAAACCGGAGCGGATTCGGCGGACTTTATTCTGGGGCGGCTTTGTTTTCGTCCGGCCAGAGGTTTATATTTTTTAATCATATGATTGTATTTTATTTTTTGCTTGTGTTTTAAATGATTTTGGCTATTGAAAAAATTTAAAAAACTTAAAATAACCGATAATAAAAAATTGGCGGTCAAAAAATGCAAACAAGCAATAATTGATTTTTGATCACGCTAATTTTGTTTATTGATGAGGCTTGATTTTTTTTATTCAAGCGGCCGCCCGATGAGCGTAAGAAGAGAGTAGACACGAAATAGGCGGCTGAAAATAAGAATAATGCGCGTTAGACAACGGCCGGAATCGTCGCCGTCGCATAATCTGTGCCGAAGAGAGGACTTGAACCTCCACGGGGTTGCCCCCACATGCACCTGAAGCATGCGTGTATACCAATTTCACCACTTCGGCTCTTTTGGTCAATGACCCTTGGTTACCAGGTTAATTTTTTCCCGGTCTTAATGAACCACTCGCTGATATTTGATAAACGATCGCTGGGGAATAAAATATGGGTGACATCAAAACCGTTTATGCTTTTATCCTGAATATAGGTATAGACCGGGGAATACATGAAAATTACCGGCGCGTCCGCGGAAATAATTTCCTGGAATTTTTTATATTTTTCCTGACGCCCCCCCCGATCGGAAATTATGCGGGCGTCTTCCAGGATCTGGTCAACTTCTTTGTTGGTATAATCAGCCACGTTAAAGCCGTTTTCACCCGTCTGGGATGAGTGCCAGAAGGCATAGGGATCCGGATCGGCTCCCACCACCTGCCCATAAAACAAAGCTTCAAAGTTGCGGGGCCTGATGATCTCGGCCTGCATTCTTTTGGCAGGCAATATTTCAAGCTCCGTTTTTATGCCGATCTCTTCCCAGTATCTCTTTATCGCCTCTATTATATCCTGATTCTCCTTCCTTTCTACGGTGGATAGGCGGATCGTTAAAAAGTCGCTGTCTTTTTGGCGCCATTTTCCCGGGCCGACCGCCAAAATCTTGGCGGCATGATCTTTTGTTTTTTCATTACCGGAGCTAAGATCTTTTTCGGCCTGGGCAAGCGCTTCATCCGTTATTTCCGCGAGCTTCCAGTCAATATTATTCAAGAGCTGATCCGCCTTTTCTTTGTTATGCTCATATTTATTGATACCGTCGTAATAAGCGAAACTATTAGGTAGTATCGGGCCGTTAACAATGTAAGCCTCTCCGTCCAAGACCTCGTTTATGATACCGTTCCGATCAATCGCGTAGATCAGGGCCTGCCGCACCGAAACGTCCCCCAGGGCCGGATTTTTTTTCCGGTTCAGATATACCAGGGTAAGCTGAGGCATGTATAATTTATGATAATTATAGGTTTTAGGGGTAATAATATCAGCGCTATTTTCCCGCGGCAGATAACTTAAGCCGTTAATAATGTTGTTATTAAGGGCGGTAATAGCGCTTTCAAAGTCGGGAAAAAACCGGAAATTCATGTCAACGCGCGGAAGCGTGCTGTAATAATCTTCGTTAACGGCCAAATTATACTCCTTGATCGCGCCGGTTTTTTCGTCTTTGACGAAACTCTTGAATTTATAAGGTCCGGATCCGATCGGCTTCAGGTTTAATCCGGCCAGACTGATGGAGTCCGGCGGTATTTGCGACCAAATCTCGGCCGGCATGATACCGAAGGTTAAAAGTTCCAGAAAGGCCGCATAAGGATCGGATAAAACCAGCTTGAATTTATAATCATCAACTCTTTCAATGTCAACGCCGGTGAAACCGGTTCTTAGGGTTGATTTATACTGAGCGTCTTTGATCGCGTTAAAAGTAAATACAACATCGTCGGCGCTTAGGGGGCTCTGATCATGCCAAAGGATGTTCGGTTTAAGCGTAAAAGTATAAACCTTATTATCCTCGCTTACCTCATAAGTGTCCACCAGGTCTTTAACCAGCTCTCCACGCTTATCTCTTTTAAATAACGAAGAATAAACCAGACGACCGATGTCGTTATCAACGTCATTGATACCGAAATAAAGCGGGTTGATGTTTTTCGGGGAGCCGATCAGGCCTTCAATATACTGTCCGCCGTTTATCGGTACGACCCGCAAATGGGTGCCGTAAAGCCGGTAGCCGCCCGTAAAAAATCCTATGAACAAAACCAGCACGGCGATCCGTATCAGCCAGCGTTCCTTGGGGCTTAAATAATTATTTATATAACAAAGCTGTTTGAAACTCGGAATCCGGGATTTGGATAAGGAAAAAACCAACTTTTTATCAAGCTCAGATTGTTTGTGGCCATTATCAAAGGCCGCTTCTTCCCCGTTCTTTTTTCTCTTAACAAAAAACATTGATTTTTGAAAAAACTTCAAAATCGCCGAATACATTTTTAAGAAAAAATTTTTCCGGATTTTTATCATCAACTTGGATAGGGCCACAAAAAATAAGTCCAAATAAGATCTTGCCAGAAATTTATTATATTCTGATTATAAGCGTTCTTGGCAAGTAATATATTGAAGAGTTTATATGATGACCGAGAGAAGAGAGACGGAAAAAAACAATACCGATAAAACTATAGTAGCGACAAAGATCTTCTTTTCCAGGCCGCGTTTCGTCATATAGACGTTTCCGCCGCCGCCGCCGAATATTCCCGATAAGCCGCCGCCGCGATTTTGCAAAAGAATAGCCGTTATTAAAAGCGCCGCGGAAACGATTTGTAAAATTTGGAATAATCCCATAGAGATATTATTATATCACAATTATTTATTTTAGTCAATAGAAAATCTATTTCCTGACACTGGCAACTATTTCCGCCAGGACTTTTTTATTATTAACGGAGAGATCCGCCAATATCTTTCTGTCCAGCTCAATCTCGTTCTTCTTTAGTAAGCCGATGAACTTGGAATAGCTCAAACCCTGAGTCTTAACATAAGCTCCGATCTTGGTCTGCCAAAGTCCGCGATTGTCCCGTTTCTTTTTTTTGCGGTCGGCGTAAGCGTGCGCGCCGGCTTTAACGCTCGCCTCCTTGGCTCGTTTGATTAAATTTTTCCGGCCCCACTTATAGCCCTTGGTTTTGGCTAAAAGATTTTTTCTTCTTTTGACGTGACCGACGCCTCTTTTGACTCTAGGCATATAAAAATTAACGATTTTGGATTTTTTGTTTTAACCGGAGATGTTCCCTCGCGCTTTTCGCCGATATCAAACAAATCAAAAAACCGTTTATGAAATTAATGATTTAATGGTCTTGGTTAATGTTTTATTGGTATCAATATCCCGGCGCTTATTGCGCTTGGTATTCCCTGATTCGCGGGCATTGAAATGATCCTGGCCGGCCTTTCTTTGTTTCATTTTTCCGCTCTTGGTTATGGTAAATCTTTTGGCCGTGGCTTTGTGAGTTTTGATTTTAGGCATATAATTTATAAAGCTCGTTCGCGAACGCCGGATATTTTCGACTGTTGGCGACCGCTTGGTATATTCCCTTTTATTAAACAAAAAACAGGTTATCTTACCTGAATTTTACTATTTTTTAATCTTTCTTATTTACGATTATCATTATAAACCTTCCGCCTTGCTTTGTCAAGTCTTGTTCTCTGATTACATTTAATTCAGGTATTTTTTCAATTTCCGTCACAAATCCCTTGATGGTTTCCACGGCTTTTTCCGGATGCGCCTTTTCCCGGCCCTTGAGCACCAGATCAATCTTTAATTTATGTCCTTTCTGCAAAAACTTAAGGGCCTGGTCAATTCTTAATTTCAGATCATGTTCGCTGATGCGCACGGAGAGTCTAATGCCCTTGGTGTCAACCTTTTTCTGCAGAACTTTCTGCTTGTGCGCCTTCTTTTCTTTTTCGTATTTGAATTGTCCGAAATCCATTACTTTTACTACCGGCGGCACGGCGGTGGGGTTTACTTCCACGAGATCCAGTCCGGCCTCCTGAGCCATTTTTATAGCCTCGCTGATCGGGGTGATGCCGACATTCTCTCCTTCATCGTTAATTAAAAAAACTTCCGGCACGCGGATCTGCTGGTTAAAACGGAATCTTTTTTCTATTTTCGGCTTAGCTCTTTGCCAGGTTCTTCTCATGGTTTTTAGCTGTTATTTATTATTATTTCTGTTATTACTATACATTATTACCCCGGAAAGGTCAAGGATTTGTCAATGGTCTTATTGCCCAAAACCCACTGTAACGACTTAACATTAAAAACGTATTAATTAGTATCAATACCAATATGACAAGAAAAAATCACCTCCAAATTATTTATCCTTATAAAATGCAGGACCGCAAAACCGGTCCTGGCGCCTGCTTTACTGTGAGCGAACAGTGGTTTGGGCGGGGTGGCTTTAATGAATTTAACCTTTTATTCCCTTAAATTGACGCGTTATTAATTCTTTGCCGCCCCGACCGAAAAACAGGGCGGTTTTTAATTTAACTAGGGAGGAAAAAATATGGGCGAATGGGCCGACAAAACAAAACTGGAAGAACAAACGCTTTCTTTTTTTCTCAGAGGTTTAAAAACCCTTTGGGAACTTCTTTATGGCGAAAAAAAGACGATGCTTTGGGTCGTGTTCTGGATCGCTTTTATCCAGGCGCTCGCCCTTGTTTTCCAGCTGATCCTTAAAAATATAATAGACGGAGTGCCGGAAATACTCCGTACCGGATCGTTCTCGGGAAACACAATCTGGCTTCTGGCCGCCTTGGCGGCTGTAAAACTATCCGCCCTGGTACTCCAAAGATTCGCGCTGGAAATAAAATTCCTGAAGGCGATGATCAGGCTGGAGAATTTATGGCCGGTCGTGGCCCAGGAAAAACTCCTCGGGCTTTCCCTGTCTTACCACGAAAAAGAAAATACCGGAAAAAAAATATCAAAGATCAACAAGGGCTGTGAACGGCTGGTAGATATCGTGGGCCGCCTGCGCTGGGGATTTCTGCCGCACTTCTTTTATATCTCCATCAATCTGGCTATACTCCTTTTTCTTGATCCGAGGATATTCGCGGTCTTCCTTTTGCCTTTCCTGCCGGCCGGATACCTTTATCTTAAGGCTTTCCGGACGGCCGCGCCCGCCTTTGAGCTCTGGGAAGAAAAAAGAGACGTGTCCAGCGGATTTTTCTGCCAGTCTATCATCGGCATAACGACCGTACAGAATTACGTCCAGGAAAAAAGAGAAAAAGAATCTTTCCAGGCGATCCGGAAAGAAATGGTCGCTATAGACACGAAAGCCAGCATCCGCATGCAGATGTACTTTTTCGCGGCCGTTTTCTGCTTATGGTCCTTCTTTCTTTTGTCCATATTTTTGAGCCTTTACCTTTTGTCGCGGGGAGAAACGAGCGTCGGAATGATCATATACCTGATCACGACCGGCAGTGTCACTCTGGAAGGGCTTTGGGGACTTATCCATGAATACACGGAAATACTCCGCCGGATGATCGCGGTCGCGCGGATGAAAGAACTCTTAGACGAACAAGAGGGCATAAAAAACGCGCCCAACGCAATCAGGCCGGACACCGCGAACGGTGACCTGGAAATATCGCGCCTATACTTCTCTTATCCCGGAAAAGAAAGAAGGGTGCTTAAGGACATAAACCTGAAAATACAAAAAGGACAAATGATCGCCCTGGTCGGACGTAGCGGAGAAGGAAAAACGACGCTCGTCCGGCTGATCGCAAGGATGTTTGACCCCACGGGCGGGAAAATACTCTTCGGCGGATACGACACGAAAAAACTGGATCTATACTGGTACCGGCGCAACTTTGCCATCGTCCAACAGGATGTTGATATATTTGACGCGAAAATAATAGACAATATACGCTACTCCCACCCCGAAGCAAAAAGAGAGGACGTGCTCCTGGCTGTCAAAGCCGCCCATCTTGATGAAGCGCTCGGGGATAAAAACCGCTTTCCCAAGGGCTTGGACGAGGAGGTTGGCGAACGCGGGGTAAGGCTCTCCGGCGGGGAAAGACAAAGGGTGGGGATCGCCCGGGCTTATCTGGCCCTGATGCACGGCGCCGGGATACTGGTGCTTGACGAGGCGACCTCTAACCTGGACAGCGAGGCTGAGCGGGCGATACAGGAGATGATAAAAAATATCCGAAAGAAAAACAATATCACGATCATCGCGATCGCCCACCGGCTCTCAACTATCTGCCGGGCGGACATGATCTATATACTGAACGAAGGGCGGATAACGGAACAGGGCAACCACAAAAAGCTTGTCCAAAAAAACGGCCTTTATGCCCGCCTGGTAAATCTTCAGCGATTAGGAGAAATAAGAACATAGCGGTTAACATAAAAACAACAGTCCCAAAAGGGACTGTTGTTTTTATGAGCGGGTAACGGGAATCGGACCCGTATCTCGACCTTGGCAAGGTCGCATAATAGCCACTATACGATACCCGCAATAAATTTTTATTTTTTTCGTAAAACCGTATCTCGCCCGCCGATTCGGCGGGCGCATAATACTATACAATACTTGCGTAAAACCGTATCTCGCCCGCCGATTCGGCGGGCGCATAATACTATACAATACTTGCGTA
>Ga0208373_1004764_pt1 | contig 11858 bp, 9 predicted proteins | sample RifOxyC2_FD_184036 | JGI IMG/M metagenome (GOLD analysis project Ga0208373, IMG submission 184036) | Soil microbial communities from Rifle, Colorado - Rifle Oxygen_injection C2 (SPAdes) | ecosystem: Environmental > Terrestrial > Deep subsurface > Rock core/Sediment | place: Rifle, Colorado... | reverse complement strand
GGAGAAATAATACTTCATGACACAGATCCTTCTAAAATCGAAGCTTTAATTAAAGAAATAGAAAAATTAGAATTGGAATTAAAAGGAGAAGAACCGATTATAAAAAAGAAAATTATTAAAAAAAGAATAAAAGTTAAAAAAAAATAAAGTTTATTTCTTCTTTAATACTTTTCGTTCAATTTTAATTTCTTCTTGGAGAATTTTTGAAGTCATTCTTTGGATATTGTTTTCCATGCCAGCTACTCGTCTTTCTAAAATAAGTAATACTCTTAATGAATAAACAATAGCAGCCAAAGTACCTACAATAACAGCTAAAATAAAATTTTCTAATTGCATATTTACACCTCTTTTGAATATAAACCTTAATTAAATAGAATATTCTTTAATTTATAAAATTATCGTAAAAAAATAGATTATTAAAATAAATATGATTCTGAGGGTCTATCCCCCCAATTTCCTGTGGAATAATAAAAAACGAAAAATGTGATCTTTTATACAAAGTATCATTTCTAATGGAAAAAATAAATCAAAAATAAAATAACTTTTTTTTAAGATTAAATTAAAAAAAGAAATAATAATAATAATAAATAATAATAAATAATAATAAATAATATATAATATATATATATATATTTACTATATTGTAAATATATAATAATACAAAATAATTGACTATTAATTATTATTTGTTTAATATATAGTTCTGAGTATATACTTTTCTTAGTAGAATAATTTATATAGTTTATGAAGATTCTTATTTTATAATTAATCAAAAAGGTTCATTTTCTTTTTGATAATTTCCACAGGAAATAAGGGGGTGTATCTTATTACTTAAGATTAAATTATTACCATGAAAATATCCCATTTTTTTGAAAATTATCTAAAAAAAGAATCTATCTTTATTAATAAAGAAGTATTAGATTCTTCTTATTGCCCTGATTCCGTTCCTTATAGGGAAGAACAGATTATGGAAATTGCTAATATTCTTGCTCCAGCTTTAAAATTAGAAAAACCATCTAATGTTTTTATTTTTGGAAAAACCGGCACAGGAAAAACTCTTACGGTAAAACACCTTTTAATTATTTTACAAGAAACTGCCAAAAAAAACGAAATACCTTTACAAACTATTTATATTAATTGCAAATTAAAAAAAGTCGCTGATACAGAATATCGTTTAATTGCTCAATTAATCAAAGAATTTAAAAAAGAAGTTCCCCCCACAGGATTACCTACAGATGAAGTATATAACATATTTTATACTCTTTTAGATCAAAAAAAGAAAGTTTTTTTATTAGTCTTAGATGAAATAGATCAATTAACTAAGAAAATAGGAGATGAAATTTTATATAATCTTACTCGTATTAATAGTGAATTAAAAAATGCCAAATTATGTTTAATAGGAATTTCTAATTATTTAGTTTTTTCAGATAATTTGGATCCCCGTATTAAATCTTCATTATCCCAAGAAGAAATTATTTTTCCCCCTTATAACGCTTTACAAATACAAACAATTCTTAAGGAAAGAGCAGAAAAAGCCTTTAAAACAGAAACAGTTTTACCTGGTGTAATTGAAAAATGTTCTGCTTATGCTGCTCGAGAACACGGTGACGCTAGAAGAGCCATTGATTTATTAAGAATTTCCGGAGAATTAGCTGAAAGATCGGGATGTTCTCACATTGAAATAAATCATTTAGATGAAGCCGAGAAAAAAATAGAAAGAGATCGAGTAATAAATACCGTTGTAGATCAACCCAAACAATTCCAAGCAGTACTTTATGCTACATTACTCATTTCCCAGCAAAAATCTATTTTTTTTACAGGAGAAATTTACGAAATATACAAAAAAATAGGTAAACAAGCCAGATTGGGCATTTTAACTCAAAGACGAGTTTCAGACATTATTGCTGAATTAGATATGGTTGGATTGATTAATGCAAAAATAATTTCCAAAGGAAGATATGGTCGAACTAGGGAGATATCTCTATCTATTACTGAAGACATTTTTTTTAAATTAAAAGATGTCTTAGAAAAAGCATTAAATTTCACTTAAATTTTTGGTCTGTTTCCTATGGATACCAACAATCTAATTGATTTTTTTTTTGAAAAGAAAATGTTATTGAATAAAGAAGTACTTTCTTCTGAATTAAATGAAGAACTAATTAAAACAGTTTCTTTTTCTCCACCTCAATTTTTAATTTTAAATAAAGATAATTTTATTTTATTAGAAAAAAATATAGATTGGTTCGAATATGATAAAAATAGGGTTGTTTTTGAAAAAGAAAATAAAATAAATATTTCTTTCAACACTATTATTCCAAAAAATAATTTTTTTACGAATAATTTAAAATTAATATCCCTACCAACACCGATACCACAAAAACACGAAATATCTGATTTTACTTCTATTTTTATATCCCGATATCGTTTCTTAGAAAAATTATTAAGAAATAGACAAGAATTAAGTGGGACTTTATCTATAATTAAAGTTTTAAGTAAAAAAGAACGGGAAAATGTTTCTATTATTGGTATGGTGCGCGAAAAAAGACAAACTAAAAATGATTCTATCATTATAAATTTGGAAGATCTAACAGGTCAAGTCAATGTGATAATTAATAAAAATAAAAAAGAGATATACAACTATGCTAAAGATTTAGTTTTGGATGAAGTAGTAGGTATAACTGGGACAATTCAAAATGGGGTGATTTTTATAGAATCAATTGTTTGGCCAGAAGTACCTGCTGACAAAGAGCTAAAAAAGCATCCGGAAGAAATTTATGCAGTTTTTATCTCAGATGTTCATGTAGGTTCAGCAAATTTTTTAGAAAGTGAATTCCTAAAATTTTTAGATTGGTTGGGGGGAAAAATAGGCACCGATAATCAAAAAGAAATAGCCAAAAAAGTAGCGTATATTTTTATAATTGGAGATTTGGTGGACGGAGTTGGAATTTACCCAGACCAAGATAAAGAATTAATCATTAAAGATATTTTTCAACAATATAAAGTTGCTGCTGAATTATTACTTAAAATACCTCCTCATATTAAAATAATTATCTGCCCAGGAAATCACGACGCTTTACCCTTAGCCGAACCACAAACCGCATTTAATCCTAAATATACTTCTCCACTTACCGAATTACCCAATGTTTTATTGGTAAGTAATCCCGCTTTAATTAATATTGGTCAAACAGATAATTTTTCAGGTTTAGATATTTTAATGTATCATGGTTACTCTTTTGATTATTATGTAGCTAACGTTGATTCTATTCGTAGTTCTGGTGGATATAGTCGGGCAGATTTAATTATGAAATTTTTATTAAGAAGAAGACATTTAGCTCCCACTTTTACGTCTACCCCATATTTTCCATCACCAGAAGACCATTTATTAATAAAAAAGATCCCGGATTTTTTAATAACTGGGCATATACACTATTCTTCTGTAGCTAATTATCGGGGAATTACCCTTATCAGCGGCTCTTGTTGGCAATCAAAAACAAATTTCCAAGAAAAAGTAGGTCATGAACCACAACCTGCTCGAGTGCCTATAGTTAATCTTAAAACCAGAGAAATAAAAATTATGAAATTTATTTAAAACTATGGTTGGAATAATTGCTAGTCCAGAAATGGAATTGTATTTTAAAGAAATCGAATCTGAAGTTAATCGTTCTTATGTTGTAGCTAACAATGCCAGAAAAAAAGGTTTAGATCCTGAAGATTATGTAGATATTCCTCTGGCTAAAAATATGGCAGAAAGAGTAACCGGTTTAATATCTATTGCTGCTCCGCAATTGTTAGATAAAGCTGTTAATTTAGCTATTACTTCTAGAATTAAAGAATTAGAAGATACTTATTCTTTATTAGATTGGCGAGTAGCCTTAAAAATAAGCGAAGAAGTAGCCAAAGAAAAATTTTGTTCCTTTAAAGATAAATTAGAGGCCATGGAAATAGGAATAAGAGTTGGTTTCGCTTATTTAACTTTAGGTATTGTTTCTGCTCCATTGGAAGGATTTACCAATCTTAAAATAAAGAAAAGAAATGATGGAAAAGAATATTTTTCTGTAAGTTATGCTGGTCCAGTTCGTGGTGCTGGTGGAACTGCTGCAGCCACTTCTTTAATTATTGCTGATTATGTCAGAATAAAAATGGGATATGATAAATACGATCCCGATGAAAAAGAAATCAATAGATGGGCGGCAGAAGTTCACGATTATCATGAACGTGTAACTAATTTACAATATCATCCTTCTGATGAAGAATTAAAATTTTTAGCTAGCCACATCCCCGTAGAAATAGATGGCGACCCCACTGAAAAATTTGATGTATCCAATTATAAAGATTTACCTAGAATAGAAACTAACAAATTAAGGGGTGGATTTTGTTTAGTCCTTGCCGAAGGTCTGTCTCAAAAATCTCCTAAAATCTGGAAAAGATTGAGTAAATGGGGCAAAGAATTTGATTTAGATTGGGATTTTTTGGCTGAATTTTTAGAAATACAAAAGAAAGTCAAAGCTCGAGGTAAAAATATTACTGCTTCCGTCAAAAAAGAAGAAAAAATTAAACCGAATTTTACGTTTATTTCTGATTTAGTCGCTGGTCGTCCAGTATTATCTTATCCTCTAGCCGAAGGCGGTTTTAGGTTGAGATACGGTCGGGGAAGAACTACTGGTTTTTCTACTGCGGCTTTAAATCCAGCTACACTTTATTCTTTAAATCGTTATATTGCTATTGGCACCCAACTAAAAATGGAAAGACCTGGAAAAGCAGCATCAATAGCCGTTTGCGATTCTATTGACGGTCCAATTGTTAAGCTTAGGGACCAATCAGTTGTTCAATTAACAAATGCTTCTCAATCTAAGGAATTAGCTCCAGAAATAGAAAGTATTCTTTTTTTAGGTGATATTTTGTTTAATTATGGCGATTTTTCTGAGAATGGTCACATCTTAGTTCCAGTTGGTTATTGTCCCGAATGGTGGATATTAGAATTTGAAAAAGCAGTGGTCAATACTTTTGGTACTTTAAATCTAGATAAATTAAGCCTTTTTTTAGAATTAAATAAAGATAGATTAAATTTGTTTTTTGAGAAATACCTTTCCGTTTTTCCATCTCTAGAAGAAGCTTTTAAGATTTCTTCTCAATTAAATATTCCTTTACATCCCTCTTACACTTATCATTGGAAATCAATTAAAAAGAAAGATTTAATTTTAATCCGGGATTGGTTAAAAAAAGGAATTTTTAAAAAAGAAATATCCCATTTTATAAAAATAATATTGCCTCTAAATGAGCAAACCCTTGCAGCTAAACTCGTTTTTGAAAAAATTGGTTTACCCCATCTTGTTGTAAATAAAGAATATGTGGTATTAGGGCCTGTTGAAAGTGGGATTTTATCTCGACTTTTTAATTTTGAAACTGAAGAGGAATTAAATAAGTTAGATTTAGATTCTTTCTTAGATAATCAATCTGGTTTAGACATTATTAATACCATTTCACATATAAAATTAAGAGATAAAAGTGGTACTTTTATTGGTTCAAGAATGGGTCGGCCAGAAAAAGCCAAACAAAGGAAAATGACTGGTTCACCCCACGTTATGTTTCCTGTTGGTGAAGAAGGAGACCGCTTAAGATCTTTTCAAGCAGCTTTAATTAATGGTAAAATAAAAGAGAATTTTCCTTTTTTTTATTGCCCTAATTGTAAGAAAGAAACAATTTATACTTTATGTGAGAACTGCGGAGAACAAACCCTTCAAAAATATTTTTGTCGGTTCTGTGGCGATTTAAATAAAGAAAATTGTAAACATGGTCCTGCACAAAAATATAAAAACCAAGAATTAGATATTAAAGCTTATTTCCAATCCGCTTTAAATAAATTAGATATGACCGTTTATCCAGATTTAATTAAAGGAGTAAGGGGTACTTCTAATAAAAATCACCTCGTTGAAAATTTAAGTAAAGGCATTCTTCGAGCCAAATACGATGTTTACGTCAATAAAGATGGAACCACTAGATATGATTGTACCGAGCAACCAATAACCCATTTTAAATCCAAAGAAATAAACACCCCCCTAGATAAGTTGAAAAAAATGGGTTATCTTAAAGATATTTACGGAAAAGAGTTAATGGAAGAAAACCAAATTTTAGAATTAAAACCCCAAGATTTAATTTTGCCGGGATATGATTCTCTAGATGGTTCAGCCTTAAAAGTCCTCTTTCAAGTTGCCAATTTTATTGATGAAATGCTAGTTAAATTATATCATGTTCCTCCGTTTTACCAATTAAATTGTAAAGAAGATTTAATTGGTCATTTGGTTATTGGTTTGGCACCACACACCTCTGCAGGATTAATTGGTCGTATTATTGGTTATTCTCAAACTCAAAGTCTTTTAGCACATCCTATGTACCATGCTGGGTTAAGAAGGGATTGTGATGGTGATGAAGCTGCAGTAATGTTATTATTGGATGCTCTTATTAATTTTTCTCGTCAATATTTACCGGAGTCTAGGGGATCAAAAACAATGGATGCTGCTTTGGTACTCACCGCTACTATTAATCCTTCAGAAGTTGATGATCAAGTTTTAGGTTTAGATACAGTTTGGCGTTATCCTTTAGAGTTATATGAAGCCGCACTAGAATATAAAAATCCCTGGGATGTTAAAATAGAACAATTAAATTCTAGATTAAATTCTCCGGGACAATACGAAGGGATGGGATTTACTCATTCCACTGATGATTTAAATGCTGGAGTTCAATGTTCAGCTTATAAAACTCTTCCATCAATGGAAGAAAAGTTAGAAGGTCAAATGGATATTGCCCAAAAAGTAAGGGCCGTAGATAAAGAAGACGTAGCTAAATTAGTTATTGAAAAACATTTTCTGAAGGATATTAAAGGTAATCTGAAAAAGTATTCTACCCAACAATTTCGTTGTGTCAAATGCAATGAAAAATTTCGTCGACCCCCATTAAGTAATAAATGTTTAGTTTGTGGTAATAAGCTTTTATTTACTATTTCTGAAGGTTCAGTTATTAAATACTTAGAACCCAGTTTAAAATTAGCCCGTAAATATGATTTTTCTCCATACCTCAAACAATCACTTGAGGTTGTAGAAGATAATATTTTACTAGTATTTGGTAAAGATAAAGATAAGCAAGTGGGGTTAGGTACTTTTTTAAATCAATCTTGAACAAAGAAAATTTCCGTGTGTGGTATTCTTGAAATTATTAATATTTTTTTAGGATCAATTAACCCCATTTTATCAAAAAAATGTATTGTTTTTTCTCCAGTTAAATGTAAAATATATGCTGTTTTTGCCAATTCCTCAATTTCGGTTTCGTTCATTTCTTTTCCATCATAAAAAGAAGTGGTTAAATCTAATTGTAGTTTTCCTTCTTCAAATCTTTTTCCAATTAAATCTTTATCAGAAATAACTACGATTATCTTTTCTTCAAATTGATGAATTTTTACAATGAACATCTTATTTAAAACTCTTAACTGGTTTTTTTGAACCACACACTAAGCATTTTAAATAAGTAACTTCCTCACTTTCAATTAATTCCGTATCCGGTTTACCACATTCAGAACAAACTACAAATTCACTCATATATTTCTTAATTTTTTTATTAATTATTGATGCCGAAAATTTTGCCCCCAATATTACTCGATCACCAGCAATTTTTCCCGGGGTAGCCAGTTCTCGTAATAAATATTTTAATAAATGATCTATTTTACGATTAAGTTGTTTGGCTATTTGTCTTAGATTAATAATTATAGTTTTATTACCTTCAAGATGTCCTTTAATTTTTTCTAATTGGAATCGATCATAATATACCGTCTTTTCCGGTAATTCACTTTCAGCCTTTTTCAAAAACTGTTCATAATTTAAGTTCATTTGACTCTTATTTTCTTTTTCTTTTATAAATTTTTAGGAAAAGTTTAAATATTCATTTAAAACCCATTTTTTTATGGTTTTAGAGTCTTTAATCAATCCTTTTATTCTAAAGAAAAAACCCTGGGAGATGTTTATTGCTGGTTTTTTTTACACCATAATTGCTTTATTCTTATCTTATTTGGTTTTTAGAGAAGTTTCGGGATTATTAACTGTTTTTTTAATTGTTTTAGCTACTGTTCCCGTTTTATATACTACCATCAAACAAGAAGAAGAAATTGATTTAGTTTATAAACGGGAATGGAATATTTTAAAAGAACACTCTAAAGTTTTAACTTTTTTGATCTTTTTATTTTTTGGTATTACTTTTGCTTTTGTTTTGTGTTATATATTTTTACCTTCATCTATGGTGGACATTATTTTTTCCTTACAGAATAAAGCTATCCAGGATGTAAATACTCATGTGGTTGGTAAAGTTACGGCTACCGGTTTATTTAAGGGGATTTTATTAAATAATCTCAAAGTCTTCTTTTTTTGTTTGGCTTTTTCTTTTTTATATGGTATTGGGGCAATATTTATTTTAGCTTGGAATGCCTCAGTAATTGCCACAGCAATGGGCAATTTAATAAAAACCGAAATAGCTTTAACTACTTCTTCTGTGGGATTTAGCGCCATATCTTCTTATTTTAATATTGCTACGTTTAGTTTTATGCGTTATATGACTCATGGTATTTTTGAGATAGCTTCATATTTTATTGCTGGGTTAGCTGGGGGGATAATATCCATTGCCGTAATAAAACATAATTTAGATAATGATTCTGTTATTTTTGATGCTACCGAATTAATTTTATTGAGTTTGGCTTTGTTAGTAGTTGCCGGAGTAATCGAAGTTTATATTACTCCTCAATTATTTAGTTATTAAAGAAGTTTAACTCTTCCGGGTAGGTTTTGGAAAATCTCCCCGTTTTTTAACATAAATTCAATTACGGTTTCAATATTACTTATATCTGATTTTTCTTTGATTTCTTCAATTAAAACTCCCCCCCCCAAATCTAGTTCTTTAATCAATTCTTGTACTTTTTGATTAATTATTGAATCTTCTTCTATCTCTTCATTAAGACTTTCTTTAACCAAATCTAGTTTAGCAATAGGTATTGGATTTTCTGAATATAACTTATCCAATTCTATTTTTCTAATTTTCAGCCATTTTGGGTCGATTTTTTTAATTATTTCTGGAGAGAGATATAATTCTCCATTAAAAAAACGAATTTTACCTATTATTACAATAGAATCTCCCACATTTAACAAATTCAAATTTTTTAATTCTTCAAAAGAACGTATGGCCATTTTTCCGGAACCATCGTCTAGAATTAAATTTGTTCTCTCTTTTTCTAAATTAGTTTCTAATATTACTCCGAAAATATTTACTCTGGATATTTTTTGATTATTCTGGGTTAAAAGATAATTTGGAGTCCATCCCTCCTCAACAATATATTTTCCGTTTAGAATTTCACTTATTTTTACTTTAATTGCTACTTGTCTTTCTTGGAATTGTTCTACCATCACCTCCATAAAAAAAAGGAGCTTTTTATTTATTTATGTATTAAAGAAGATACCATTCATATTTTTGAAATAAAGCCTTTTCTAGGCTCATAAACATCTCCCGATCGCCTTAATTTTTCAATAATTTCCTCTACCTCTTCTATTTTAATTCCTTTTCCATCCGCTCTTTCCATTATATTTTCAATGGGAATTACTTTTCCTAATTCATTTTCTAATACATCAATAATCTCTCTAAGTTGGCTTATTTTATTTCTTTCTTTGGCGGGTATACCAGAACTGATTCTATCAATATCAATTACACCCGTTTCAGAATCACGAGCAATTTGATTCAAGCAGAATTCGATTAACTCAATTGCTTTTTGAGCATCCTTTTTAGTAACTTTAGGTGATAATCTTAGTTTAGCTGAAGCTTCAGCTAATCTAACTAAGGCTTCCAACTGTCTAGCTGTAATTGGTACACTTTTTATTCCCCCTTCTTCTCCCTGCCCGCTATTTCTCATTTTAATATAATATTCTTTAATTTCATTTAAAGCCACTTCTGTGATTTGGGGATTTCCTTTTTGTCTAACATAAGCAATAAATTTTTTGAGGGTATTTGTATCTATTTCTGCTGTAATATCTTTTGGGTCTTGATGAAGTTTTAATATGTGGCTAGCTAGTAATTCATCTTTTTCTCTGTTCGGTAAATCTTTTAACGGAAAGATCAAATCAAATCGGTTAAGTAAAGTTGGTGGTAAATTAATTTGTTCTGCAATTAATCCATAAGGGTCAAATCTCCCAAATTTAGGATTAGCTGCAGCTAAAACTGTTGTTTCTGCTCTTAAAGTGGCTTGGATATTTGCTTTACTAATACTCACTGTTTGCCCTTCTAAAGCTTCATGCATAGCCGAAGTATCTTCTTTACTCATTTTATCGAGCTCGTCAATCATACAAAAGCCACGATTAGATAAAACCAATGCCCCGGCCTCTAAACTCCACCCACCTAGGAATTCATCTTTAACCACCGCTGCAGTTAAACCCGCTCCGCTAACTCCCTTTCCAGAAACATATCTTGCTTTTGGAGCAACTTTAGTTAATCGTTTTAATAATTGAGATTTTCCACATCCCGGGTCACCAATTAACAGAATATGCATATCTCCCCGACTAATAGCTCCGTCTGATCTCTCTTTTCTAACTCCACCAACCAATTGAAGAATTAAGGCTTGTTTAATCAGTTCATGACCATATATGGATGGAGCAATACTTTTTACAATTTTCTCAAAACCCTTAGGATCTTTAGCTAAAGCTTCAATTTTAGTTATTTCTTCTGGACTTAATTCAATCGAACTAAAATCTTCCTTTACCGCTTCTATATAATTAGCGTCAATAATTAAATCAAATTTAGTTGATCTTCCTCCGCTTTTTAAATCAATGGGAACTTCACATACCCAACCAATTATTTTTACTTTGCTTCCCGGTCCAGTTTTTCGTTCAGTAATCGGGCTAACCAAATCATTCTTTAAGAAAACATTCATCCGTTTTGGTTGTAAACCCCCATCTAAATCTTCTGGAGCTTCTTCTAAAACAATCCCTTGCCCATCTACTAATTCTTTAGCTAACTCTTTAAATTTACCCTTTCTTCCACATCCACACCGGCTTGGCTCTCTAAATTTATTCTCTAATTGGAGTACAGTCAAAATATTACCACAACTAGGGCATTCAAATTTAGCTGCAATTACATGTGGTCGAACATCACTTTTTTGTCTAACTACACCCTCAGTCCACAGATATTTATTTAAGTGTTTACTTCTAATTTCGCTAATCAATATTTTTTGGCTTTCTGGTAAATTGTTAAATCTAACATAAAATCTATCTATCTTTTTTGATAAGTCAAACTCCTTAACTGCTAACTCCCCTGCTTTAAGGAGCTCTTCAGGAGAATCTAATAACTCTTCAGCTAATTCCGGATTGAATTTCATCAATTCAAAAAAATTCATCACCAAATAGTTCTGCCCCTTTCTCACTGCTTCCAAGAGCTGAGGCTCATAATTACTTTCAATAAATTCCCGAAATACTTTTATTTGTTCTCCTACTTCCATATATCTAGTTCTGGTAAGTTGTTATTGATTAAAAATTATTTTTCTAACACTTTTTTTAAGACATCAATCAATTTATCTGTTGTTTCATTAACTTCTTGTTCGGTCTTAGTGCCAGTACAAACTATTTTACCATTACTAAACAATAAGAAAGTAGCATTAGTTCCCTTTAATTTATGTACTAATCCTGGAAATTGTTCTGGTTCATATTCTGTGTGGGGCAATTTAACTCCCAATATATTTAGGTTTAAATCCATACCCACACTACCTGAAGCTACAATATTTTGGACTTTTATTTCGGGTTTAATTGTAACAATAATATTTAATTTTTTTACACATTTAATTA
>Ga0208373_1004760_pt1 | contig 11862 bp, 16 predicted proteins | sample RifOxyC2_FD_184036 | JGI IMG/M metagenome (GOLD analysis project Ga0208373, IMG submission 184036) | Soil microbial communities from Rifle, Colorado - Rifle Oxygen_injection C2 (SPAdes) | ecosystem: Environmental > Terrestrial > Deep subsurface > Rock core/Sediment | place: Rifle, Colorado... | reverse complement strand
TGATATCGCTGATTGCCATCACCTTCGTCTGTTTCGGGATCTGCTATATGGTGTTCATGCGCCAGGAGATCCGGTCGACGTAACCGGATGCTCCGCTCCCGCAGGCACCGCCCCCGCCCGTGGGAGCGGAGCTGCGCATCCGTTCCCGAGAAGAAATCGGCAAAGCCCATGATGCGAGGGGAACAGCCACGCCAATGCAGAAAGGTCTATCCTCTCGTATTCTAATGATAGAAGGAGATAATCGTAGGGATCTTAACCATGTGTCACATGATCTTATTTTTACCCTTTTTCGCGTTGCCCGTATTTTGGTTTTTCCCCTTTCCAATTGCTGTATCTATCTATTTCATCATTCTAGGGTTTTCTATTTTGCTCTATTACAAGATTTATATGGCGATGAGGATGGATCCTCTATTGGGAAAAGAGGCCATACTGGGTAAAATAGGGATAGTCATCAAGGACATCGACCCCGAGGGTAAAATTATATATGCGTCAGAAATATGGAACGCATATGCCAAAGGTAAGAAGTTTTCGGTAGGAGATGAGGTTGTAATTAAGGACTTTTGGAGGATGCAAGTGTTGGTACAGGAAATTCCAGCGGAGAGCCGATAGAGGTGTCAATTCTACGTTTTATGGCCTCTGAATCAGATTCCGGAAAAAACGGACAACTTCAGGGGTAGACCAATCCATTGGGCCTATAATTATTTCCTCGATAATCCCTTTCTTGTCGATGATAAAACTTTCAGGAACACCGGTTGTCCCATAGAGATTTTGTATCGTCCCCTCGGGATCGAGAAGGGCTGGAAAACTCAGCGTGTATTCTTTCATAAACGGGGCAACAGCCTTGGCCCCTGATTTGTCGATACTGACTGCCAGGATTTCAAAATTCTCACCCTTCAATTCCTTATATAACTTTTCCATGGACGGCATCTCTTCCCGACAGGTGGGACACCAGGTGGCCCAGATATTGACGAAGACCACTTTCCCTTTGAAATCGGCCAGGCCGACCATCTTGCCATCGAGCCCGGGGAAGGTAAAATTCGGTGCGGGAAGCCCCGCCTTAACCCGGGGCTTATGAGACAGATTTAAAAATGAACCTTTCCCCTGAAGTAAAATAACGATCGCAACGACAATAATAATGAAAACAAAAAAGATGATAGCGCTATAGTTACGTTTATCGGCTGTGCGCGCCCCCTTTTCTTCCATTTTTATCCACCGTTGACTCAAAGATCCCTAAAGGCCGAAATCGATCCAGAAGAACTGTCCATAGCTTGAGATCCATTGGAACACATTAAAAACCAACATCGATCCGACGATGACCAGGACCACGCCCATCCCCACTTCAACATAATGCGTTACTTTGCCGTATCGATGCAGTATCCCCGATAACCACCCGATGCTCAGGGCGGCGACCAGGAAGGGAATAGCCAAACCAATCGAATAGGCAATGAGCAATCCGGTCCCCAAGGCAACCGACCTGCCGTTGACAGCCAGTGTCAGGATCGTGCCTAGAACCGGACCAATGCAGGGCGACCATCCTGCGGAGAAAAAGACCCCCATCAAAAATGAGGCGATGTATCCCTTCTTGCGGTCAGGGTTGGCATGGACGCGCATGTCGTATTCCAGGAACGTGATGCGGAAAACGCCGGTCATGTGCAGGCCGAAAATGATGACCACTATCCCGCCGACACGCGCCACCCAGTAGCGCAGGTCGTAGAGCAGAGAGCCAAAGGCAGATGCCGCGACACCGAGAAACACAAACACAACGCTAAACCCGAACACAAAAGCCAGGCCATGTGTAAAGGTTGCGAAACGATTTCCAGACCTATTTTCACCACCCGCTGCCCGGCCGCCCAGGTAGCCGATATACGCAGGGACCAGCGAGAAGACACAGGGGGAAAGAAATGAAGCCAGGCCGGCCAGGAATGCCAATCCAATAGAAATGTTAAAACCCATAGCGACTTGCACCTAAATTTATACCACATTGGATATTACTTGCCAAATTTTCGGTCGATCTCGGCCTGAATCTCCGTGATGGTTGCTCGCTCAGCGTGCATTCGAGACGCTAACTGCGCCTCATCCATACAGATATTTCATGCAGATGCGTGATCATCGACATAACAGCTCAGCAGGCTTTTGTGACCAATACTTTGGCATTGACAATAACAATAGAGCCGATCGAGCACCTCTGGTATTGCACGAGCTATTTCATAGGCTTCCCTGACCTTCCCACTAAACCTTTCCGGCGATAGGGTAGGTCTATTCTCGCGGAGGCTGACATTCTCTTTCTCCAATTTTCCACGCTCGGGGGAAGCTTTGGGAGGTTTTTCTCGCTGAGACAAAAAATAACCCCCCGTGATGAGTGATGCAACAACTAAAATTAAGGTGAGGAAAATGTACTTAAACCGCTTTTTTGTTTTCTGTGGAGTTCGTTTCGATTTACTGCTGCGTTGCGCTGCGTTTTGGTTTTTCCCCTTTGCCATAGTAATGCTCACTTTCCTGTTTTCATCGGTTTTGCCGAGGATAGAAGCTGTTCGATCATCAGCAAGCCTTCCTTGCTATCCCACTTCCGGTAGCCGCTAGCAAAGGCAAGAACCTTTCCCCGAGCGTTGATAAAAAAATTCATCGGGACTCCATTCACACCATATTGTGCAGCAGTGGCCGATGTGGGATCAAGCAAGTTGAGGAAGGTCAAATTTTTACGGTCGACATAGCTTTTCACTACCTTTTTTGCTTGTTCCTCGCTGCCACGGTCGATAGAAACGGCCAATACGATCAGGCCTTTTCTTTCATAAAGGTTATGTATCTTTTCGAGAGAGGACCTCTCCCGGTCGCAGTAAGTTCACCAGGTAGCCCAAAAATTCAACATGACAAATTTGCCCTGAAACTCATGCAGGCTCCTTTTTCTCCCCTCCAAATCGGAAAGGGTGAAATTGGGGGCGTCAACGGTTTCGTTCGGCCTGAGAACCCCCATCTGTCCTAGGTAATCCACCGCTCCGCTGACAGGAAGAACCGTTGCTCCCCAAAAAAGAAATAGGCAGAACGTAAAAAGTAATAAATATTTGTTATCATGTTTCGTCAATTTTATGCTCTCCTTAGTTTGTTTGATGTGAGGATTGATTGATTTTTCAAACATCATGACTCAGCGGGATGAAATGAGAAGTTGTTTTCAAGGGATTTCCCGGCGTCATTATGCCATCCGTTATTGCCACAATCATTTTGACCATTTTCATCTGTCCAAGATGTTCGACGCTCTCAATACGTAATCCGGCCTTCTTTACATTTTCAATAGTACGCCGGTTGATATTCGCTCCTATGACGCGAACAACGAGTGGATTCAGGCGATCCATCAGCCAGCCGATGATCGGTTTGTCGATTCGGATATGTTCCAGCAAAAGAACCCTGCCATCCGGCTTGACGACGCGCCGCAACTCCCTCAACCCCTGAACCGGATCCGGAACGGAGCAAAAAACAAAAGTTGCGACAACCGTATCGAAGGAGTGATCGGGAAAATCAAGACCCTGCACATCCCCTTCTCGAAGATCAAACGACAATCCAAGGTCAGATGCCTTTTTGCGGGCAATGACCAGCATTCTCTCCGCGATTTCGATGCCGGTGATGCAGACCCCAAATGGGTAGTGAGGGAAATTCTTCCCTGTCCCTACCCCGATTTCCAGAATCGTTCCCTTCGCCTTGGCGAGGAGTTTTTTTCGCCAGGGTTTAAACATCATCTCGGGGATGGCTTCAAGGAAATTATAGAGGGGCGCAATACGATTATACCGTGCCTTTGTCAACCTCGTCGAAACAGCTCTGATGTCAGGATCGCTTTCAATGGTCACTGCTATGGATTGCCTCCAATCTTTACATCCAGTTTAACACAAAGCCTAAGGAGAAGCTATATTTTTATGCAGGTATCGTCCTGTGAACACGTTGTTTTGACGCGGTTTTTTTTCGCAGTTGAACTGTATATGGGTAAAATATTGGTTATTATTCAAATCATCCGTTCCGAAATTCAGGAGATTCGCTTACCTTCTTTTACCTGGCTTCGACAGTGGTAGGCAAATGATTTGGCGATAACTTAGTTATTACTTTCACTTACGTCATGCTCGTTTTTTGATCGTGTGCCTACGTTTTTAGGGGTTCATTTGGATGTCTTGCATCCTCTTTGGTGGAGATATTTTAAGTAGTTTCATAATGTTGAGTTGTTCAGGCCTTGGTTCGGTGGTCTGTAGAGCACGCCCATCTTTTGAAAAATATTTTATCAGGTGAAGACGCTGCATTTCACGACGAATATGATCCCAGGTGAGCCCCGTTTTTCTCTCCGCAATGCGCACCAGCATGAGCGCCAGGAAACAAAGAAACACATGCGCCTCGATGCGTTCATCCTTCCGATGATGAACGGGCCTCAGATCCAGGGTGGTTTTGAGGGTTCGAAAAGCCCTCTCCACTTCCAAAAGCTGCTTATATCCCAGAGCGATGTCTTCCGGAGTCAGGGTGTCGTCACTGGTAGAGAGAATGTACTTTCCGTCAAGATGTGCTTCCTCCCGGATCTTGCCCTTGTCGATCTTGATGCTCCCGTCCTTGAGCTGTCTGAGGTATCTTCCCATCGTCCGGTGGGCCAAAAGTGCGCAGACGCTCTTCTTATGGGCCTTCCCTTTCTGATCTCCCAATTCGGCAAGGGATTTTTCAATCCTGGCGAGGATCCTCTCACGGGTAGCCTTATCCTTTTTGGCCTCTTCGGGATTGTGAACCAGAATAAATCTTCGGCGCCTCTCCCCGATTCCGATAATGATTTTTTTGATCTCCAGGTTCTCCCTGATTTTGAGATATCTTCCCCGTTTGGCCAGAACCTCTTTATGAACCTCCTGATTATCCCGGAGCTTCTCCCCCAGGATATACTGGCCGCCGGCCTTCTGCAGAACAAGCCGGTTCTCTTCCGAGTTCATCCCCCGGTCCATCACCCAGACACACCGGGAGAGCTTCCAGCCGAGGAGGTCGCTTTTGACCTTCTCCACGGTCGCCATATCCGATGTGTTCCCCGGAAGGGTCCAGCATTTCACGGGGATGCCTTCCTTCGTCACGGCCAAACCGATGACGATCTGGGGAAGGTCAGATCGGTGATCTTTGGAATGACCATATTGCCGCAGACCGTCTTCATCTTCCTCGTCCCGCTCGAAGTAGGTGCTGGTGGTGTCGAAAAAGATCAGATCCACCTCCAGGTTCAGAAGATCCGCCACAGCGAAGTAGACTGCCTTGTGGATGATCTCTCGGTACTCCAGCAGAACGTCCATCGCCCGGTAGAGATGCTGAAGATCGATCGGTTCAGGATTCCCCAGGGCGACATCTTCTCTGACCCACTCTTCAACACCCCTTTTAGAGTCCGGCGCCAAAGCCCGGTTGGCCGTCATGGCAAACGCCGCCCATTCCACGGGAGACGTAAACGACCTTTCCTTCAGGCAATCCTTCAGAACAGCATGAATTCCCAGCTTCTCCCACAAAGAACGCAGAAGGTAGGCGCCGCCCATCGGAACGCTTTTGAGAAACGTCAGGGGAGCTTTCTTCCCTTCTGTGATGGCCTGCGTCTTAACGGCATCTTCCGGAGAGAGGAAGCGGCAGAGGCTTCGGGTCAATCTTTTGATGGCTTCCACATCCAATTCATCAGAGCGTCCGAAGGTATGAAGGACGTTCGCCTTGGGCTGACCGGATTGCGGATCGCGCACATTATGGGCGAGCTGGACGTAGGTCACAGTGGAACCGTCTTTGTTTTTCCGGGAAATTGTTCTTACGTACATGTCTACTCCAATAGAATGTACCACCAGCCTTGTCAAGAACTATTTTCATATTCGCATGCCTACACGTTTTTCCGTTTTTCGGAGGTCCGCTACCGAGATTTCAATTACTTACGTCATTTAAATGGCTGAAAAATGCCTACAGCTGTCGAACGGGGGTGGCCTTAAAAAAATTCCCACTCCGTAACTTAGGTGCGAAAATATACCGCATCTATACAGCAGCAGAGAAGATGGCAGATTTTTGTTATCCTTTCATTACATCATGTTACCTAATACCAAAAGAATAGCAAGCCCTGGCATAGCAATTGCTTTATTTAACCCTGAAGATGACCAGGGGGACAATCCTTGAAAAATTGTTTTCTTTGGGGAGTTTCACGTGACCTCTTGCTTTCGAGAAACCGCAAGATTATGCTGAGCGTTCAGAGAGGGCATCTTACCGTAAAAGGCATGATCGAAACGTATCCGGACAGCAAGACCTGTAGCACCACGTTTCAATTGCAGTAAAAGGTGACCTCTCGATATCCTGAAGAGACGCTATGCCAAGGGGGAGATCACGAAGGAAGAGTTTGAAAAGGTGAAAAAAGATCTGGGGTCTTGACCGTCTGAAAGGTGGATGTGAACCAGGGAGCGGGGCGTCTATTTGCCCGCGCCTGCCGTGGGGTGTGGAGATGAAGGGAACGATATGAAGGGAAAGAGTAAGATTTTCATGGCCGGGCTTGCCGTGGTCATCACTGCTGTATGGATCACTGTGGCCGCGCCGGGATGGTTCGTCGATCGAAGTGCGACGGCGCCGAAAGAGGTGTGGAATAGTCAGGCGCCGGATTTTGTGTTGAAGGATTTGGAGGGCGGTCAATTCAGGCTGAGCGATCAACGGGGGAAGCCTGTGCTGCTGATCTTCGGCACGACCTGGTGCCCCGCCTGTCGAGAAGAGATTCCGCGCCTGAAGGACATTTACGCCCGTTACGCCGAGAGGGGTTTGGTCATGGTCAATATCAACGTTCGGGAATCCCAGGATAAGGTTACACGCTATGCGGGCAAAAACGCGCTTCCCTACCGGTCGCTGCTCGATGAAAAAGGAACGGTCTCGGAGAAGTATGGCATCCTGGGCGTACCTGCCCTGATTCTTCTGGATGAAGCGGGGATGATTGTGGGAGGGCAACGTTTCATTGACCCGTTGCTGGCGAAGATGTTCAAAGAGAAGAAATCTGCCAACAACCTGCCGATATGAAGGCGATATCCAATCGCGCTGCGTAAAGCCAATGTTCATCGTTTTGCCCAAGACCGATCAAGCCGGGTTTGTCACAGGGTCGGTATTGGCTGGAGAAATAAAACGGGTACCGCTTCGCATGCTTCAGACGGCGTTCGTGTGGGGCGGCGACATTCACCGAAAAAGGAGATTCAATGAAAAAAAATACAAGAATATGGATAATGCCGGTTTTGATTCTGGCAGTCGGCGCCACATTACTGTTTTTAGGCTGCGGCGGGGGAAGCGCGGGCGGCGAAGGGGCTTCTTCGAGTGCAGATGGCGTGATTTCGGGGACGGCGGTAAAAGGTCCCGTCAATGGTGCGACCGTAAAGGCGTTTGCCATCAGCAACGGAATGACGGGTGCGCAGATCGGAACCGGAACCACGGACGCGGAGGGGAATTTCACCGTTTCTATCGGCGCTTACTCGGGTCCTGTCATGCTGCAGGTGAGCGGGGGGATGTATACGGATGAGGCGACCGGCGCCTCTATGACCGTGCAGCCCGGCGATGTGATGACGAGCATGATGCCCCAGGTCAATGTCGGTGCGGTAATGGGCGGGGTGCAGATAACGCCTCTCACCTCGATGGCCCAGGCGAGGGCACAGTCGATGAGCGGCGGTATGACCCCTGCGAACATCGCAGCGGCCAACACCGCGATGGGGAATTATTTTTCGGTCGGCAACATACTCTACACCCATCCGATGAATCCCTTGACCCCCGGATCGGGAAGCGGGGTGACGCAGGAGATGCGCAACTATGGGATGGTCATGGCCGCCATGTCGCAGTATGCAAACGGTATCGGGATGCCGATCTCTTCGGGCATCGTCACCGCAATGATGAACGATGCCTCGGATGGTGTCATGAACGGCATGATGGACAACGCTCAAATCATGATGGGCGGCATGGGAGGGATGATGGGGACAGGCAATAACCCGCTCTCATCCGGCGCCGGGACAAGCGGACTGGCAAGCGCGATGACGACGTTTATGGGGTCGGCCATGAACAGATCCGGTCTGACTATCACGGACATGCAAGCCCTCCATAACAGGATGAGTACGTCCAATGGACTGATTCAATAGTCCGTTATGTCTAAGAGGCCGACTGCCAGGATTTGAAAATCGTTACCCTTCAACTCCTGATAAAGCTTTTCCATGGAAGGCATCTCTTCTCGACAGGGGGGACACCACGTGGCCCAGATATTGAGGAAAACCACTTTACCTTTGAAATCGGTTAAACTGATCTTCTTGTCGTCGAGTCCGGGAAAGGTAAAATTCGGCGCTGGAACCCTCGCCTTAACCCTTGGCTTATGCGACAGATTAAAAAACAAATCCTTCCCTTGAAGTAAGATGACCACCGCTGCCGTAATAAGAATGAAACAATAAGGATGATTTTTTTAAAGCTGTGTCTATCGGCTGTGCGCGCCCCTTTTTCTCCCATTTCTATGCACCGTTGATAAAAAAGATATCTAAAGACCGAAATCGATCCAGAGGAATTGTCCATAGGCGGCTATCCATTGGAACATATTAAAAAGCAACATCAGTCCGACGATGACCAGGATCACGCCCATCCCCACCTCAACATAATGGGTCGCTTTGCCGTATCGACGCAGTATTCCTGATAACCACCCAATGCTCAGAGCGGCGATCAGAAAGGGGATAGCCAAACCGGCGGAATATGAAGTGAGCAGTGCGATCCCCGAGGCAACAGAACCGCCGCCGATTGCCAGTGTCAGGATCGAACCCAGTACAGGACCAATGCAGGGCGACCATCCTGCCGAGAAAAAGACCCCCATGACAAAAGAGGTAATATATTCCCGCTTGCGGTCCGGACGGGCATGGACGCGTATATCGTACTCCAGAAAGGTGATACGGAAAACGCCGGTCATATGCAGGCCGAAAACGATGACCACTATCCCGCCGATACGCGCCACCCAGATGCGCAGGTCATAGAGCAAACTGCCGAATGCAGATGCCGCAACACCAAGAAATACAAAAACAACGCTGAAGCCGCCTACAAAAGCCAGCCCGTGCGTAAAGGTCGCGAAACGATTCCCGGTCACATTTTCTCCCCCCGCTGCCCGGCCGCCCAGGTAACCGATATACGCGGGCATCAGCGAGAAGACGCAGGGGGAAAGAAAAGAGGCCAGACCGGCCAGGAATGCCAATCCGATTGAAATGTTAAAACCCATGGTCATACTTACTTCAGTTCACCCCATATTGTGCAGCAGTCGAAGATTTCGGATCAAGCAGATTGAGGAAGATCAGTTTTTACGGTCAACATAGCTTTTCACCGACTTTCGTACTTGCTCATCACTGCCCTTGTCAATAGAGACGGCTAAAACAATCAACCCCTTTCTACCTAATTTCCCGAAGAAATTATAACGAGGCATTGCCAGGGAGTTGGATGTCCAAGGCTTTGAGAATATCCTGCTACGCCTTGGTCACCACTGTGAGGAAATGACCATACTTCCCAGAATATTTAACCTTGGTCAACGTCTTCATCTCCGCCCACGGTCGCCGACGTGTGCATCCTTCATCGTCGTAAATATAACGATAAAAAAGGGAAACCCAAAGGCTTTTTTGTTCATAAACTGATTCATTTCAAATAAATGCATTGTCCCTCGTTATAATTTTAGCGGGAATTTAGGTTTCTATTGTAGAGAGGATGTATCTTTTCAAGAGAGGACCTCTCCCGGTCGCAGTATGTTCACCAGGTAGCCCAAAAATTCAACATAACAAACTTGCCCTGAAATTCACGCAGGCTTCTTTTTTCCCCCTCTAAATCGGAAAGGATAAAATCGGGGGCGTCGATGGTTTTATTTGGCTTGAGAACACCCATCTTTATGCTCTGCTTTGTATGAAAATGCCATCTCTCCCGGTACTACTCCCTCCTCAAGGGTGGAGACGTTGTGCCCGACCCGGGCATGAGGATTAATTTGAGTCAAGTAGCTCGGTTTCTCATCTCGGGGAGAGAACGCCGTGCAACCTTTTAGATCCATGTGTCGCCTTGGGGTCAGCCGTCCTGCATTTAGGTGTATAACTGCAAAATGTCAACAAGTATCAACTGATTCTATGGCGAATCCATTGCAGTCGTGTACTTGCTAAAGATGAGGAAAGCAGAGGGGAGGTGATATGTTCCTCGGAAATAGTCTGGATGGCCTTATCGACCGATATTTTTCCACGGACCTTCATGCGGGCGCACCTGGCTGAACTGCAGTTTATCGCAGCAGCCATAAAATCAGTTGCGCCCAGATTGCAGCAGGGATACACTACAATGTTCTCTGAATCGGTTCGGAGAGCGAAGGATGAATATTGTAGCAAAGGAGGTGACGTGACGATGACTATAAATCGCAAGACATGATTCTATATGCAGATGATGTACGGGTTGCATCAATCCATTAATCCCCTTGTGCGGAGAACGGGTCACGTCGCCTCGATAAGCAAACCTCGCCGATTGTGCTGATTCCTGTGTCAGGGCTGGCCGCGTTCCGCACAGGCTGATCTTGACTCATGAAAGGAGTTGGCATGTTCAGATTACGGATGCGCAAACAAAGCTGGTTGGTCCTTTTTGTATTTACCTCTCTCTTTGCTGAAGAGGCTGGGCGCCGATGTGACCCCGATCGGGACCAGATTTCCCATCGTCCTGGATTTCCATCATGCCCCGCAATGGTTGTTGCCCTTCTACCACACCCTCGATTATCTCAATGCCGTCTGGTTCACCACGATCCTGGGGCTTTTCATCGCGGGGGCGGTGGTCGCCTTTCTGCCGAAGATGCTCCAAAATCGCCTCAGGGGCAATGGCCTGGCGCAGCAGTTGGCCGGTATGGTGTTGGGGCTTCCCAACATGTTGTGTTCCTGTTGTGCCGCCGGCGCCTTTGCCGGACTACGAAAGGCCGGGGTGAGTTTTGGCCCTTCTCTGACATTCTTTGTGACGGCGCCCGCTTTGAACCTGGTCGTGATCCTTCTGGCATTCGAGCGCTTACCCCTAAAGCTGGCTGTAGCCCGGCTTGTCCTGGGGTTGGTGGCGTCGATAGGAGCTGCTTATGCCGTGACGAAGTTTATTCGGGTTGAAGACGAACCCGTTCCCTCCTCATCCCGGAGTCAGGACGACCAACCCCTGGACGAGATGCTCAGACGCTGGATCGGTCATACCTGGGATATCGCCAAGGCGGTGATTCCTCTGTTGCTGATCGGCCTCCTCCTCATCGGGTTGTTCAAGACAGTCTTTTCTTTAGAGACCATTGCCAAACACCTGGGCAACGGTTTTCTATCCATCGCCCTGGCTTCCGCCGTGGGAACGATCTTGACGGTTCCCACTTTTACAGAGATTCTATGGGTTGAGGAATTCATGAGACAAGGCATGGGCATAGGCCCGGCGGCGGCCCTTCTCATCACCTTGCCCGCCGTCAGTTTCCCCTCCCTTTGGGTGTTGGGAAAGGTGGTCAAGTCGTACAGGGCGGCGGCGTCTCTGGCCATCTTCATCCTGGGGCTGGGCATGATCAGCGGGATCGCCTTCGCGTGGATTTGAATGTGATCTTTGAGATCGAAGACGTAAAACGCAAAGTGGAGAAATGATCCCGGCTTACAGCAAGGATGATCCCGGAACCTGTCCGATGCGGGAAGAGGTTTTCAGCAGCGGATCGGTGACGTTCACAGGGGCGGGAAAAAGGATGCGAGACATCTTTGCCCCTCTTGTAAAAAGTCGAAAACCACACCTTTTTTGTCATTCCCGTGAAAACGGGAGTCAAGTCTTTTCAAGAGTTTCTGGACCTCCGCTTTCTCGGGGGTGACACCATTGATTGAGTTTTGCAATTACCTCAAGCGTCAAATA
>Ga0208373_1004758_pt1 | contig 11865 bp, 18 predicted proteins | sample RifOxyC2_FD_184036 | JGI IMG/M metagenome (GOLD analysis project Ga0208373, IMG submission 184036) | Soil microbial communities from Rifle, Colorado - Rifle Oxygen_injection C2 (SPAdes) | ecosystem: Environmental > Terrestrial > Deep subsurface > Rock core/Sediment | place: Rifle, Colorado... | reverse complement strand
TACTTTTTCAAATACCATGTTATTTTCCTCCATAGATAGTTAGCGACAACAACTATATAAGCTTTTCGTTGGTAAATTGGCATTATTGTAGAAACTAATTAGTAGGGATTATTTAGGGTGCTATGTAATTAACAGATAAAGAGATACTTGATAGAGCAGGAAGAGTTAGCGGAAAAACCCTTTCAAAAGCAATTGCAAATGAAATTTATCTAAGAGTTAAAGATAGTTATCCCGACTATTCTATAAAAAGAAGCAATTCAGAATCAGATAGTTATATTATTTCAAAGACTGTCCCTATTGCAAGAAATACCTGGAGAGGACCAGTTGTGGAAAACAGAGAAAAGCCAATTGTTCAAGTCCAAGCCCAATACAATGTAATATGTATATATTCTAATGACTCTAATTTAGTTAATGTATGTGAGGAGATAGCAAAAGTTCCAGGTAAGAGCGGAAGACAATGTCTTTTAGTAAAATTAGACTTTGATGAGGAATAAAATGGAAACAAAAACACAAAGAACAAAGTTGACTCCAAGGGAAATATTAGACAGAGGAAGAAGAGTCACACGGGAAGTGTATGCAAAAGCTGCGGCAGAAGAAATATATGACAGATTTAAATCGGTTTATCCAGACTACTTTATTAAACCTGATGAAAGAGGTTATGTATACTCCATTTCTAAAACTATTTCCATTGTAAGAAGAACATGGAGGGGGCCAATTTTAGAAAACAAAGAAAAGTATCTCATCCGTATTGACGGAATAGAAATTGAAGTGCATGTAAACGATTCTGAATTGGTTAAATTTTGTGAAGAAACAGTAAAAACTCCAGACCTTGAAGATAGACGTCTTATAGTCAAATTAAATTTTGAAGATGAAGAATATTAAATGGCTCCAATAAAACCTCTAACACGAAGAGAAATACTTGATATGGCTAAACATGTCCATATCGAAACACTCGCAAAAGCAGCTATTGAGGAGATATACGACAAAATAAAAGTAAACTATCCAGATTATAACGTTAAAGAATATCGGAGCTGTGGTTATAGAGGATATCAGATTTCCAGTAGCACACCAATTCTTCAAAGGGGATTCTTTGGTGTAAAAAAAATGAATACAAAAGAAAAAGTAATAGTTATAGTAAACGCCCAATATAATGGCACCAAAGAACTATCGGTGCATGTAAATGATTCAGAATTAATCGAAATATGTAAAGAAGTAATAAAAACTCCTAATCCAAATGACCAAGGCCTTACTCTTTGTATTAGATTAGAGGAAGAGTCAGAAGACAAACCAAAATACCATTCAAAACACAATCTGGGCCCAAACTAGTATGGAACAAAAAACAAAACTAACAAACAGGGAAATACTTGATAGAGCAAAATATGTAGACCTTGAACAACTTTCTAAAATAGCAATAGAAGAAATATACGGCAGAATAAAAGCAAGCTACCCGGATTATTATGTCAAAGAATATGATTTGATTGGTTTTAAATTACATATGATTTCAAAGACTATCCCTCACACCACAACGGGCTTTTTAGGCAGACAAATAGTTAGAGAAGCAGAAAAGGCAATAGTAAAAATAACTGGAACAAGAGAATTATACATATTCACAAATGATTCAAACTTAATTAGAGTATGTGAAGAAGTAATAAAAACACCAGACCCAAACAGCCAAGGACTTATTCTACATTTAAAATTCAAAGATTGATTACAAGCACAATATTAAAAACATCAGCAATATTTAGAAAACGAATGCTGCTCTGCAGTAAGAATATGGGTGCTTGCTTCCTGAACCTTTTCCTTTCCAATCTCTTTATGCTCTTTCTTTATCGCCCCCGCTTTCATGCTTTCAAGTTCCGCTCTTATAAAATTATCAACTTTCCTGGACATGCTTATCCCTTCTTTTTTACAATACTCTGCAAAAGCTTTGTATGCTTTATCATCTAGATTGAATGTTTTAAGTGCCATCTTCTTTTTATCTACTATTTAATGTTATTTAATCTTAATAAACCTTTTGGTATTTGTTTCTTTTTTGTCCTCTATAAACTTAGTTATTTAATGTTAAATAACTTTTATTAAGAAACTAATCTGGACCAGTTGGGGGAAAGGAAAGTTTGACTAATCCGCCGACTCGTTTTATGTCTATTTGATGAATATTTCCAAGACCATAGGCCGGATCTGTAAAGACTAATTGATAGCCCATCTCCTTTTTTTCTGGATTGTACCCTCTAAACTTTGCTCTTATGTCTATAGTTGAGCCCCAAAAATCAAGGGGTCGTCTTCTAAATTCAATATTGTCTCCTTTTGAGAGATTTTCTATCTTTGCAAGTGTTCTAGTTGTCATAAAAATTAGTATTTCTTTGATATTTAAAGTTAATCATATAAATATTTAAATAATCTCGAGATTTTGAGGATTATGGGAAAAAGAAAGTATCCTAAGATATACAAGAGTTCTGAATTAAGTTTAAAGGAAGTTGGGAAATTTGATGGTAAGGGGATGGCTCTTCCCTATGGAACTCCTCTTTATACGGTCGTTAATTCTCAGGGAGAGATATTGCATCCGAGGTATTTCAGCAGTTTAAAAAAAGGATGCTCAAAAGAAAGGTGCGAGGAGTGGATTAAAACGGATTGTTGGAACCCTGGAGATAAACCTTTTAGGAAGAGCCTTCTTGAAAAAATGATGAGAATGGAAAATGGGAGGAGCTTAAAGGATGTAAAAGTAATTGAGAATGAAGCGACATATCATGAGGAGAGGCACTCTGAAGGAAGGGTTGTTTTTGAACAAAATGGCGAATATTATAAATTTGGTTATATTGACTACTTCGGACTTAGTTTGGGAAAGTGGCAAGGGCAGGGATTGCACATAAATGACAGAGAATACCTGTGCAAAAGGGTTTATCCAAAGGAAAGAATCATAAAAGTTGTGGATTTTGTGCTAAAGTAAGAAAGATAGGCAAACATTTAAATACGCCCCTTATTAAAAATACATTGTAGAAGGAAGTTAATAAGCCTTTGATCGATTATTAACACATCATATTCACGCCCATGCGGGCAATTTCAGTGGATTAAAAGCTTCTTTCTAAAAACAAGTAGTACCAAGTAAGAAATTACAAAAGTAAGACTAATAGGAGTAAAAGAAAAACCAAAATGGCAAAAGTAAGTCCAGTATCAATAAAATACATGATACATGCAAGTTTCAAATCGGAAGGTCCGTTGGAAAAACCTGATGTAATCGGAGCTCTATTCGGACAAACTGAAGGACTTCTTGGAGCTGAAATGGAAATGAGGGAGCTTCAAAAGGAAGGAAAAATAGGAAGAATTGAAGTTGAGCTAGAAGTTGTTGATGGAAAGTCCGTTGGAGAGATACAAGTTCCTTCTGCTTTGGATAAATCTGAAACTACACTTATTGCTGCTGCTTTGGAGACTATTGATAGGATAGGACCTACTGAAGCGCAAATAAAAGTATCTAAGATTGAAGATGTAAGAGGAAGCAAAAGAGACTTTATAATTGAGAGAGCGAAGAAGCTTCTTGAAGGTCTTGATAGCCATGGTGACTTTGAAGAGATGTCAAAGACTCTTAAGGAAGAATCTAGGGCTGCTAAAATACAAGAATATGGGGATGAGAAGCTTCCAGCTGGAGACCTAAGCGGAAATGAAATAATTGTTGTTGAAGGAAGAGCAGACGTTGTCAATTTATTGAAGAATAGAGTAAATAACGTTATTGGAATGAATGGAACCAAATTGCCTAGGGAAATTGCAAGACTTGGAGAGACAAAAGAAATAACATTATTTGTTGATGGAGACAGAGGCGGAAAACTTATTGCTCAGAACGTTATAAACAACGCAAGAATTGCATTTGTCTCAGTTGCCCCCGATGGAAAGGAAGTTGAAGAATTAATGGGTAAGGAAATTCTTATTGCACTAAGAAGAAGAATAACTGTTGGAGAATATCTAAGAAGTTTAAAATATGATAACGGAAACAGAGGTTATAGAGATGACAGAGCCGATAGAATGGAAGTCTCATCACCCGCACCAACAGTTTCAGCCCCTATAGTTTCTGCACCCGTTGCAGTTAGCGCAGTTGAATCTGAAGAATATAAAGGAGACCTAAAGGCAGGAGTAAGAAGCGTATTTGAAAGAATAAAAGGAACAAAGTCTGCTTTGCTATTAGATAATAATCTTGAAGTAATAAGAAAAGTCTCAGCAAGAGAAATAGGAAAGTCAATTGAATTTTCAAAGCATAAAGTCTATGCCGTTGTTATTGATGGTTCTGCCACCTCAGGAGTCATAAGGGCTTGTGAAGAAAAAGGAATAAACCATTTAGGAGCAACTCAGTTCGGAAGCGTTGAGGGAACAAAGGTCAATTTAATCTCTCTCTAAGCAATATTTAAATAACTTCAAAAATATAAATAAACAACACAAAGACTAAAACAAAAATGGGAATAGGTTCTATATTTGCATTTGACGGAATATTATTCATAGCCATTGGCCTACTATTCTTCGTTTTCTCAGAAAGCATGATGGAACTTCAAAAGAAAATAAACAAAAAGTTCTTTGACATTAGCATAACCTACACAAAAAGGACAATTAAAATTATGAAATGGTACTTTGGTGTGCCATTTTTTATCTTAGGCATTTTATTCATTCTTTTGTCTTTTTATCTCGGATAATTGATAATTCTCTTTAGAAAGTATTTTAAACACCTCTAATTCAAGATTTTTATGGAAAAACGAATAGATGTTGTTGAATTTCAGGAAGATATTCAAAGGTACTTTAGAGATAGTCCAAAATTTCCATTTCTCACCTATAACGGACAACAGCAAAAGCCCCTAACCCTGGAAAGTCCTGAGAATTACAGTTTATACAATGGAATTGGAAACATAGATACGCTCATAGTGAAAGTCGGAACAAGTATAGTCACCCATGATGGTTCTGCAAACGGGGAATATAACATGGATGCACTTGCCAACGAACTTACAAGATTAAGAGAAAGAGGACTTAATGTTATGCTGATTACTTCCGGAGCAATTGGGCTGGGAAGAAAGGCAATTATAAGTGAGGGAAAAGTAATAACTGAAGAAGACAAAGATAATCCTGTTGAAAAACAAAGGGCAGCAACAATAGGACAACCAATACTATATGATTTATGGTGGCAGAATTTTAGGATGAAATACAATCATGAAACGAGAGAATTTCTTGTGGTAAATAATGATTTTCTTGATGCCTCAAAGAGAGATGAACTCCTTGAAAAATATACCTACTGTTTGAAAAATGAAATTATCCCGATTATAAACGAACATGACGCAAAAAGTATAATCGAAATAGAAACAGAGCTTAAAGGAAAGAAGGTTTTCAGAGACAATGATGGGCTAGCATGTTTACATGCCAAGATGTTGAGAGAAGCAGGACACAAACCTCTGCTTGTTTTGCTATCGAATACTGACGGAATGTATACTCCAGAATCTTTCGCAGACAAAAGTTACGAACCGATAAGAGTAGTCAAGGATGCAAGAGGATTAGAAAATGGAGTTTCACCAGAGTCCTCATCAAGAGGAAGGGGAGGAGTTATATCTAAAATAGAAGTAGGGGCAGAACTTGCAGATTTAGGAATAACAACTATAATCGCAAATGGACAATATTGTAATCATGAACTAGAATGTAAAACAACCGATTGCCAATTTGGCAAGCATTATAATGTTCTTGAATCAATCTTTGAAGGAAAAGTCGTAGGAACAAGATTCCTCGGACATTAATCTTGTTCGTAACTCTCCTAAATCCATAAATAAAAACAAATTATTGTTTTAATCCGATTATCTGATTATTAACAATTAAGCAACCAAATATCCTAGAAAATTACCTGCTTCTTCGGCAACATACGCCCCGCCTGCTCCAATGGCACTTCCAACATTATGAAGAAATCCATATGGCTTATCGGCAACAATTCTTCCGCCTATGGGTGCAGCAATAACTACAGTTCCTGCAAATGCAACTAAGCCTTCAAGAGGAATATGAGGTAATCCATGTTTATGCCCTGCTCCTCTTGCTAATCCAACTGTAAATGCACCTGCAAACAACAGTCCAAATTCCTTTAATGTGGTATTATCTGACATAAAAATCCTGCGCTTAAGATATTTATAAATACTTCTGTGCTAAAGATTTATTAAATAGATTTGTTTAATTCTATTAAATAAAATGAGAGAATTTGAAATAGACGTTTCTGGAGAAGATTTACTAAGTAAGAACTATACTATCTGTGCGGCAGATAAAGATAGCGTAATTAAAGGGTTTAAATTTAATGAAAAACTAACAAACCTCTTATCTTCCAGATACGGACAAGGTTTATACAAATATCACAAATCACAAAAAGGCAAGGCACTTTTCAAGATTAGACTATACTGCATAATTATCTATTATTTATTTGAGTCAATGCATTTATCTGGTGAAGTCTCACTTGCCATCTGTAGAGATTTTTTTGGAAGAGAAAAAGAAATAAAAGAAAATTTAATTATATTTTTAGAGAAAAAGTTGGGATTGATTACAAAAGTACATTTTAGTAAACTTTCACCAGAATCAAATGCCCATAAATATGCTTATATGATGAGAATAGATTCAAAAAATAAGATGAATACTTATGTAAAAATAAATTTGGAAGATATTGAGAGATGGTTAATAAAAAAGTAGTACCAAAGGGCGCTACAATGAGCGTCGCAACCCTAGTTTACCCCCCCGAATTTACGGACGAATGCCCTAGCAATTGGTACACTTACTCAAAATATTTAAACAATATAAATCTTTCGGTTCAGAGGTTAACAAATGACAATTAAATTCGGTCCCGCAGGCATCGGCCCTGTAGATACGGCAGAAAAAGTTCTCGAACATTATCATAAACTCGGCTTGCATGCTTGTGAAATTGCCTTTACTTATTCTGTTTATATCAAACCAGAAGAAGCAGAAAGAATAGGAAAGAAAGCAAAGGAATTAGATATTGAACTATCAATACATGCGCAATATTTTGTCAATCTAAACTCAGATGAAAAGGCAAAAAGGGAAGCAACAAAGAAAAGAATATTGGACTGCTGTGCCATTGGAGAGATTTTAGGGGCAAAAGTAGTCGTATTTCATCCCGGATTTTATACAAATAAGGGGAAAACGGAAGAAGACAGAGAGAAAAGTTATGGGGTAATAAAAGAAGGCGTTGAAGAGATGATGAAAACAATAAAAGAAAAAGGATGGAAGATAAAGATTGCCCCAGAAACAATGGGGAAAGTAAATGTCTTTGGTTCTGTGGAAGAAGTTTCTAGGTTGGTAAAAGAAACTGGCTGTTCTTTTTGCATTGACTTCGCTCATCTTCTTGCAAGAGAAAAGAAAAGAGATTACGATAAAGTAAAGAAACTCTTCCCACAGCATGAATGGCATTGCCATTTCTCAGGAATTGAATATGGGGACAAGGGAGAAAAGAACCACATCCCCACAGGAAAAGATAATTGGAAAGAGCTCCTAAGTAATTTACCCAAGGACAAAGAAATAAGAATCATAAATGAAAGTCCTACAATGGTTGAAGATGCTGTTGAAGGCTTAAAGCTCTGGGAAAAGATGAAATAACACTGAAAAAATGAAAAAAAAGATAATATTTTTTGATGGAGATGGCACCTTATGGTACCCCAAAAAGACAAAATTCACACAACCTCCCTGGTGGATTTACAAGGAGCATAAAGAATTTCATCAGCATAAAAAACACCTCATGATAATCCCTCATGTCATCTCAACATTAAAGAAGCTTAGAGCAAAGGGAATTATCACAATAATTCTATCCACTCATCCTCATCCTCCAAAAGAATCCGCAATAGAAATAAACAACAAAGTCACTCATTTTAAGATAGAGAAGTTGTTTGATGAAGTGCATGCAACAAGACCATATCTGAAATCAAAAGGAGAATTCATAATTAAAATACTAAAAAGAAGAAATATCCCTAAAAGCAAGGCATTAATGATAGGAGATAGTTATGAATGGGATTATTCACCTGCGAAAAAAGCAGGAATAGATGCTCTGCTCATAGAATCTCCATACATGAACACACACCCTGCAGCAAATAGAATAAAAAAGACAATTAAAAAAATTAGTGATATTCTAAAATACGTCTAGTCTTCAGCAGTATCCCAGAAATATTTGAATTGTTCAATTGCCTTATACACTTCTCCTCAAAAAGTCCACCAATTGCATTGCTCTATTCCATTTTACTGCAGCAGTAATACCTGGATGATGCGTGCCTGCATTTACAAGTCCCAAAAGACTAAACCTTTCATCTATGATTGGGCTTCCAGAATCTCCCTGCACTGCATCCATCATTATCTCCATATAATTGTCCATATTAAGTCTAAATCCTTCCTCAATCTTCACCTCTCCATATATAGTCGTTTGCCTAATCAAACCATATCTTCTCACAACTTCCCCAAATTTTCTACAATATATTGATACCGATTCGTTTGATATTCTCTCTGTATCTCTAAATCTATAATTTATAGGTTCACTTGAGCCAGGAATATCTGCTTTGCATATTGCAATATCTTCAGATACTGAACGAGCGCAGACTTTTTGAATTGGAAAAGTCATCCCATTATGATATCTTATCCCTCTTATTGGCAGATCGTTTAAACAGTGATTTGCAGTAATAAAATACCCGTCCTTTGTTAAAAGAACACCTACACCTGTTCCATACAACAACCCACGAAAGTCCATTTTTCCAGAAATAACTTCTATTGTTCCATTACTAACATTTCTTTCTGCCTGCTCAAATGTAAGTTTTTTTCCAAGCTCATAATTTCTAAGAATGCCTCTCAAAGTTTCTGGAGTTCTTTCTGAATATTCAAATGGAAATATTCCTTTTATCATTTTACTTCTTAAGCTTCTTAGAACCATCTCCTTGAAACGATAGTCTTCCATTTTAAGGTAAACTAGATTTGATATTTTTATTTCCCGATTTCACTTCAATTCTCTCATTTTCTCCATGCTCTTCCTCTTCTTCAGAATAATCATCTTCATTATGCTTTTTCATCTCTTCCCTCTCTTTCTTTATCTGCCCAGGAGTCCTTTTCCTTTGTCTATCAATGGCCATTAGCCTTGCTCTAGCCCTTTCGGGATTTACCCTGCAAATGTTCAAAATACCGAGCATTTTCTGAAGTATTTCTTCGAATGTTTCTCTATGGTATACCCTAAGGTGCCCAAGGCGTTCCTTCGTATTCTTGCCCAGTTTTATCGTCGTTATTTCCTTGTTCCCCATGTGTCTTTTGGTATAACTTGGTATACTATATAAACATTGTGTCACTTCAGAATTACGATAAAACCATAAGGTTTATAAACGAATTATCTGTGACATTATTAACTAAATTTTAAATAAAACCATGGTATACACAAAAAACACTGTTTACCTTGTTACACTGATTGCACTTGCTGTTTTAATAGCAGGTACTGTTAGCGCAACAGATTTTGCAAGCATAAGTTTGGTTGAAGTTAACGGAGCTAATACACTTAGTTCTGTAGCTTCTTTTGCTGGAAGTTCACTTCCGGTAAAAGTGCAGTTTACTGCCAATTCAAATGCTTCAGATACTGTTGTAAGCGCTTGGATATCAGGTCACAAAGGCGACACCACAGTTGAATCAAAGAAGTTCCCTGCCATAAGCGGGTCAACTTACGTTGAGTTCTTCTCTGTGCCTGTCCCATCTGACATTGATCCAACGGAAACACTAACACTACAGGTTATGATAGATAGCGAAGCAGGTTCGGTTGTTTACAACGCAACTGTCATTAGATTGGCAGCACAAAGGGAATCCTATGTTATAGAGATTCTTAATGTGAACATGGACACAAAAGTTAAAGCTGGAGATAACTTGTTGATGAATGTTGTCTTAAAGAACAGAGGATTCGAAATGTCCTCAGACACATTTGTCAAAGCTACAATCCCTGCATTGGGAATTGAAACTACAGGCTACTTTGGTGACTTGTCCGCTGTTGATGGATCTGGAGATGCAAATCCTGACAAACAGGATGCTGGCGAAAGAAGCCTTGCATTGAGAGTTCCTGCAAACACCCCTGCCGGAGTCTATGCAGTACAGATAGAAGCATATAATGCCGATTCTGTATCTACAATGACTAAGAAAGTTGCAGTTGTTGGCGCTGGCGATGACTCACAAGTTATCCCATCATCCACAGCTAAAACTTTCGCCGTAGGCGAAAAGGCAGTCTATACAATGACATTGGTTAATTCTGGTAATAAAATCAGAGTTTACAATGTTGTCGTAGACGCACCAACTGGATTGACTGTTAACACAGAAAGTTCTGTTGTTGTAGTTCCTGCCGGAAGTAGCGCAACTGTTAAATTGGAAGCTCAAGCTGCTAAAGCTGGAGAATATAATTTCGCAGCTGACGTTAACGCAGATGGCGCATTAGTGAAAACACAAAGCTTCACAGCTAAAGTTGAAGGCACAAGTAGTTTTGCAGGTTCAACAGGAAATACTACATTAGTATTGACTGTCGTTCTAGCAATAGTATTTGTCGTTCTATTAGTTGTCTTGATAGTTTTGTTAACAAGAAAACCTAAGAAGGAAGAATTCGGAGAGAGTTACTACTAAAGTTTAAATTATTTTTTATTTTTATTTTTTTAAACTTTTTTAGCTTTCCGTTTCTTTCATCATATTCACAAACAAAAAACAAAAAAATAAGAAGATGTGATAAAGAAGGGATGATGAAGGAGAAACAAAGCAAAATGGCAATATCAAATATGAGACCAAGCACTTTATTTTTAGTAGGCTCTGTTGTCTTAGCGGCAGCAACGGGATATTTTTTCCACAACAAAATAGCTCCTCCATTTAATAACCAAAGTTCTCAACCTAAAACTGCCCTTGTTCAAAGAGAAGAAAGCCCTTATGAATCTAATTTCCCTGAAAGCAAGATATTGACTATTTCTGCAAGAGATTATGTTGAAAGTAGAAGCAAAAAGCTTCAAGATTATGATACTTTTGGTTTATGCGGCGCCTCTGAGAGAGAAACTAGTGCCATAGCAATGCCTTCTCATTACATAGGATATAAAGCTCCAAAAGGAACAGAAGCAATCGTAGACTTCAAACCATCTGGGCATGCCTCTTATTTTAGTGTAGGAACAGCCCTTGTTCCAAGGGAGAAAATAAAATGACAAAACAGATACCTTACGATTTGCTTGGAGTAAATGAAGTAATTAGTTATTGTAGAAATGAAAGAATTAGAATAAAAGATAATGTACGAAAAGGATGTGCTGGGATATTACTTGCCGTAGGGGCAATTATGCTCTATGGTGGTTCTTTGTCCTATGATAAAAAGGAAAGTGCAACAAAGGTTATATCTGCGGAACAGGATGTTAGAAGAAGACAAGGTTTGGTTTCAATTATTGGCGCAGGTTTGGGAATTGCGGGAGTCTTAGGAGTTAAAATATATGAAAATTCAAGAAACAAAAAATTGGATGAAGAAGAGTTAGAGAGATTAAGGGAAGAGGTTAAAATAGAAGAGATTGCTTATGGAAATGAAAAATGTAAGAAATCTCCCAATGGAAGACATGAATATGTTGTAGGTTCTCCAATAGATACCGTTGAGGATTGTCGATATTGCAATAAATCTCAGCCATGTGAGGCATATATTGATATGGGGGACAAACCATTAAGAGGAGATCAAAGATGATAAAGGCAATAAAGACACTGGTAAACAAGGCAACTATAGATAATTCGGCGGGATGTATGACAAGATTTAAATAATACCCTAACGTTTAGTTATTTATGGAAAGAGGAGACGGAAGGGGATTATCTCATGAAGTTCTTGAGGCGTATCGTTATAGGGCTGTA
>Ga0208373_1004753_pt1 | contig 11881 bp, 10 predicted proteins | sample RifOxyC2_FD_184036 | JGI IMG/M metagenome (GOLD analysis project Ga0208373, IMG submission 184036) | Soil microbial communities from Rifle, Colorado - Rifle Oxygen_injection C2 (SPAdes) | ecosystem: Environmental > Terrestrial > Deep subsurface > Rock core/Sediment | place: Rifle, Colorado... | reverse complement strand
TCGAAGATACTTGTTTTTGTTACCATATTCATATTGATACGGTAACCGATATACTATCTACTCGAAAGATTTGGGTAACATTTATTTTTATCTACAACGATCCGTTGACTCGCGAGATCTTTTAAGCTATAATTTGATCTTGTGTGATACCTACAACTTTCCAACTTTCGACTTTTCACTTTCTAACTATCGTGGATCGTTAGCTCAATGGTAGAGCAGTGGCCTTTTAAGCCATTGGTTCTGGGTTCGAGTCCCAGGCGATCCACCACGCTTCGCCACAATTATTGTGACTTTGCTTGGCGAGCCACTAAATAGATGAACGAAGTTTGTCCAGCGTAGCTTATAGAGCGAAGTTGGACATCCACCAGCTAAAAAAGACCCCTTGGGTCATTTTTTATTTTCTTGAGGGCGAGCAATATTTAAATCATCTAACCGATTATTTTTCTTATCTTCCCGACCAGTTCTTCTTTCTTATTATCAGCATAATATCCCTCAATCCTTCCGATCGATTTGCCGTTTTCGAAAAACAATATGGCTGGCAGAGTTTCTATTTTGTATTTCTCGCGCAACTTGTTTGTTTTGGCTTCAACTTTTTTATAGTTGATTTTTCCGCCCTTGAGTAATTCTTTGATCGGGATCGAATGCAACATACACTCAATTGAATCATTTTTGAACACCTCTATTGCGATACGGCCATGATCCATGAGGGCAAATTTTTCGAATTGATCTTCCTCTATCAAAAATGCCGGTAAAATCGGTTGGGCGCCGTAACGATCCAAAAAGAGATCGGCAATGGTTCTCGGATCGTCTTCGATCTCTTTCTTATGTTTTCGAAACTCCGCATCATTTTTTGAAACCATTATCGCGTGAACGGGGCACATCGTTTCGCAGAGCCCGCAAGAGTTGCATTTAGAATTATCAGTCTTAAGCTTCTGTTCTTCGATATTCCAAAAGATGGCGCGGTTGGGACAGACCTCTACCCCACCGCACTCCTTGGCATTATCACAAATTTTGTAATTAATAATAACCGGCATATCCGAGTGTATTATATCATATCTACGTCCGCCATATCGTAATTATGATCTCGCCCCGTAACAATTTCGGGGGATTTGTGTTATCAAAACAACCCCAACAAACATCGCGAGGATGACGAGGAATTTTTGAAAGAGGGTTGCGAGGAGGTATTCTAATCTAATAGACCTTATGATCGCTCTCTTCATCATCTTCCGTAGATTCTTCGCGCCGCTCATCAATATCCCGAGTGTCCATATGAGATCTAGCTGCGAAAAAATTGCGGACATCGCGTGGCAAAACGTCAAAGCTCTTCATGAATGGTTTGAACGTCTTTATGGCAAATGCATCCGCGTCTCGCTCAGCGTTTAAAATCTCCGCGTATTCCCGTGAAGTTACTTCCTTGGGCTTAAACCATGTGGCGCCTCGGGCTCTCCTCACAGCCTCCGATCTTTCGGGATCGTTGTGTAATGATTCTCGATGTCCAACTTCGTGAAGCAAAGTTAGCATCTGCATAGGACTGTTAATGTCGCCTGGGATAAATATTTCATCTGAAGAAGAATTATGAATTGCCGGCTGGGAGTCCGGTTTGGTTTCGGGATTAAAATATACTTTTAGGCTTCTTGTCCCCTGATTTCTTAAACGAAATTTTTGAGTTTCGTGTTGAGGTTCATCGGTTATCGTCATCGCAAGATCTAGAATTTCAATAAGGTACGACCAGCTCTTCTTGAAAGGATAATCTCTTGGACACAATCTCGATGTCGTCTCTTCATCCAGGACATTTTCACCCTCTCTGGGAGCAAGCACATACTCACCGTGATTTGAAGTTATATGCAAATGCGGATAAACCTTGCGGTATCCGAAAATCACTCTGCCATTATCTTTACGGATATCTATGCTACCTTTTTCTTGATAATGATTTTTACGCAACTCCTGCTCCAGGCGGGCAAAACTGGCGAGAGATGCATCAATCTCCGCCTGGGTCATTTTCTCTTTGTGGCGGATTATATAATCATTTGCCTCTGGCTCATTATCAAATTTTATTCCGGATGGTTTTTCTCCCATGACTTTATAATACCACATGAATTGCTCAATGAACCACCCCGCGGCGAGCCGACGGGGAAATCTTCTCTATTGTTCGCATTCCGTAACAAATCGAGGAGATTTTTGTATTAATATTGTGTATTATTAATGTAATTACACAGAACTGGATTATGAAATATTGGATAAAAATTGATAGATTTGCCGCTTGGGTACTGCTTGTGGGCATGACCCTTTATTTTATTTCCGGATACGGAATGGCTAAAGGGATTTTTGATGCGAGCCTGGCAACCAAAATTCATCTTGATTATCTATCGATTATTGTCATTATCGCTTTCGTTATCCACGCCGGAACAGCGACTCGCTTGGCGCTGATGCGCTGGCAGTATTGGAACCTTGGCACAAAACTAATCTGGGGAGCGTTTTTTTTGTTGTTCCTTACGGGATTTCTGTTTATCGATAAATTCTACACTCCGAACAAGACAGTTTCAGAAAATGATGATTCCACACAGCTTTCTTCCGATTCGAGCAATAATCAATCTGACACATCCACGAGCTCCGCTCAACCATCATCCTCGGCTACAGGTAGTACTACTACCACAGAAAAAACTTTTAACAAAGCAGAGTTTGCAAAATACAATGGGGAGAATGGAAGCCCGGCCTATGTTGCAGTCGATGGTAAAGTTGATGATATGACCTCTGTCTTTATCCAAGGCAGGCACTTCTCCCATCACGCCGGGAGCGAGCTCACTTCTTCCTTTTACAGCTACCACATCAAAAGCCAGATCTCTAAATACCCAATCGTCGGAGTATATACCAGCTAACTCCGCTTAAGATCTTCAACTCCCCATGAACGCCTCAAATCCGCCAACCGGCGGAGAGCCATTCAGATTCTACACCAACTGATTCATCTGCCACTCCCACACTCTAGAGCGTGGGAGTGATAACGTAATCTAATTTGTTGCATTATAACCCCAAAAATGCAATAATTTTGATGTTCTCATCACGCTTCGGAGGTAAGCAGATGAAAGAGCTGAGCGAGGAGCATGCAAATAAGCTCCTTAGCAAAATCGCTCACGATCCGCATCCGATGTTGCTCATCATCTACCTAGTGCTTTGGTTCCGATCTGACGGCAGAGAGAGAGTCTGCGCTGGACCGGACCTACTCGACACCCTCGGCTCCCTGCCCCTCAACATCATCTGCTTCGGATTTAAGGACGCATTATCCGAAGCCTTGACCCTCGCTCAGATGTCGAAGTTGGACCAAGGTCTTCTCGGTCGCATTGAGTTCGATCAGTGCCAGCGCGACTCGATCCTCCGTTGGCCGACCACCGAGCTTCGCAAGCGTCTCGAAGCCATCAAGGGCAGTTCACCGCATCGCGTCAAGGTGACGCGGATCGCAGAGATCCTCACGGATCTCGCAGGAGCAGAGACGAAGTAACCTCGAACCACACTCCGCAAAAGAGAACAAACCCGCTGCTCCGACGACAGCTGTCGGAGCACACCCCTAATCCTTCAAAACCTTAATAAAAATATCACTCGGGAGTTCGACTTTACCGATACTTTTCATTTTCTTCTTCCCCTTTTTTTGTTTGTCCAGGAGCTTGTTTTTTCTAGTAACATCTCCGCCATAAAGTTTAGCGGTTACATCCTTTCTCATTGCAGGGATTCTGGATGCGGCGATTATTCTTGCCCCGATTGCCGCTTGAATTTTTACTTCGAAGTTTTGACGGGGAATTAGCTCTTTCAATTTTTCGACAATTCTTCGTCCCTCTTTTTCGGCAAAAGTATGATGAAGTATGATACTTAATGCATCTACTTTTTCATCAGCGATCAATATATCAACTCGTTCAAGCTTAGCTTCTTTGTACTCCCCAATTTCATAATTTATCGAAGCATAGCCCTGTGAAATTGATTTGAGTTTGTCGTAGAAATCAATGATGAGCTCCGAGAGGGGAATGGTATATTTCAATATTACTCGCTCCGCATCCAAGTACTCCGTGTTTTGATATATCGCCCTTTTTTGTTGCGAAAGTTCCATTATCGCCCCGATATATTTTGAAGGAGTTACAACTTCCAACTCCGCCCAAGGCTCTAGGACTTTCTGGTTCAGATCGGATGAAAATTCCGAAGCTTTTTCGATACATCTTTCCTCACCGCTCTTACTCATAACTTTATATATAACCGTCGGGCTGGTAACAACCAGATCCAAGTCGTACTCGCGCTCCAGACGCTCACGCACGATATCCATATGCAAGAGTCCTAAAAATCCGCAACGAAAACCGAAGCCGAGCATATCGGAACGCTGGGGCTCAAAACTTAGAGCCGCATCATTGAGTTTCAACTTTTCGATCGCCTCCTTTAGCTCCGGATAATCATTGCTATCACTGCAAAATACCGAGGCATAGACATAAGGTGTCACATTTTTATAGCCTGGTAGGGGAGTGGTGACCGGATTTTTCTTAAGTGTCACTGTGTCGCCGACAGAGGCTTCGGCAACCTCCCGAAAACCGGTGACTATGTAACCGATCTCGCCGGCCGAGAGGGGAGAGTGGGCTCTAAATTTTGGTGTAAGAATTCCAACCTCCTCTACTCTACCGGATGTTTTTGTCTGCATTAAAAATATTTCATCGTGATCAGAAATATCACCGGAGACCACTCGGACGTAGGCGACTACCCCCCGAAACTTGTCATATATTGAATCGAATATTAACGCGGAACAATGCGGGCTTGACGCAGAATCACGCGGAAGAGGCGGAGGGATTTTCTCCACAATTGTATCAAGTAAACTCTCAACCGCTTCGCCGGTTTTTGCCGAAACTTCCAGAATTTCCTCATCATTGCAACCGAGTAATTTGATGATTTCCGCTCGCACCTCATCCGCCTTCGCCGCCGGAAGATCTATTTTGTTTATTACCGGAATAATCGTAAGGTCATGCTCCATCGCCGCATACAAAGTCGAGAGTGTTTGAGCTTCTATACCTTGTGTCGCATCCACAAGCAATATTGCTCCCTCAACAGCGGCCAACGAGCGCGATACTTCGTAAGAAAAATCAACATGGCCGGGAGTATCGATCAGGTTCAGAATAAACGCGTTCCAGTGCATTCGAACCGGTGCCAACTTGATTGTAATCCCACGTTCGCGTTCGAGATCCATCTGGTCGAGTAGTTGTTCTTTCATGTCTCTTTTTTCGATCGTCTTAGTCAACTCCAAAAAACGGTCAGCCAGCGTCGACTTCCCGTGATCAATATGCGCGATTATACAACAATTACGGATATTTTCTTGATTCATTTTTCCAGGTAGATGCCACCCTCAAGTTCAGCAAAGCCAATTCTTTTGTAAAAATCTTCGAGCCACGGTAATTTCGGGTCAGTAACAAGACCAATACTTCTTTCAGTTTTATTTTTCAACTCCTCAACAATTATTTCCATCAATCTTGTGCCGATTCCCTGTCTGCGATATTGTTCATCAACAATTAGATCTACAACCATCGAATGTCTGGACATATCGGAAATCGCCCTTACGGCACCGACAATCTTATCTCCGTCTTTGGCGGTAACAATAATCGCACTGTTTTCTAAAGTTGTGTCGGAATAACCAATCTCGTATTTGGTTTGATAAAATGTCAAAGTTTTACCTAGTTGGCTCGAGTCATTCTTATTAACAATATTATATTCGAATTTATTCATGTTCGTTTCTCCAGTGACCTTAGAATTTTCAGGTTATCAATATCTGACTTCCCTTTATTGCCGGGAGTTTCGATGATTCCCGGAAGATCCTTCAAAGTATGATGATTTATGATGTTATCGAATCCCTTTAATCCGATGTATCCTTGGCCGATGTCGGCATGGCGGTCTCTTTGCGATCCCCACGGAACGGCAGAATCGTTTAGGTGCAAGCAAACCAAGTTTTCGATACCGATCTCTTTATCAAACTCTTCCATTGTTGTGTCGAGCCCCTCCGTTGTCGCCAAGTTGTAACCGGAGCCGAAGGCGTGAGCAGTATCGAGGCAAACTTTTACTCTATCGGAGTTTACTTTTTTGATAATCGCGCCTAGCTCTGCAAATTTGTCGCCGATGATATCTCCGGCACCGGCAGAGTTTTCCAGGATTAATTGCGGCCCCTCCGGTACGGCAGAGAGGACATTTCTGCAAGCCAAAACAACTTTATCAACAACTTCGTCAAACGGTTTCCCCTTGGTCGATCCAACATGGAAATTTACTCCCAGGGCTCCGATTTTCTTCGCCTTTTGCATATCGTCGATCAATGATTTTATCGATGCTTCGTAGAAAAATGGATTGCCCGAGGCGAGGTTGATGAGATAAATGCTGTGGATGACTATTGGCTTGATATTTTCTTTTTTGTTCTTCTCGACAAAATTTTCAATCTCCGCCTCCGGAATCGCTACAGGATTCCATCTTTGCGGAGCATTGACAAAAATCTGCATGCATTCGCATCCAATATCTTTCGCCCTTATTACCGCTTCCGAAAACGGTGCGGCGGTTGAAACATGTGCCCCGAACTTCATAAAAGTTCTCCCGACTAATTTACGAATAACTTCCCGAAAGTACGAAATTACGAATAATATTATTTTATCTTCGACAAATCGCTATAACTTAATCTGTCATTCCCGCGAAGGCGGGAATCTACTAAATAATTTCCTGATACAAATCATCCCACTCTGGGTTACTTTTCTCGATTAACCTTACTTTCCAAGTTCTGTTCCATTTTTTTATCTGCTTCTCGCGTGTTATGGCTTCATTTACATCTTGGTGAGGTTCATAATAAACGAGTTTGTCTACATTATATTTGTTTGAGAAACCTTCGACTAACTTGTTTTTATGTTGATAAACTCTTTTAATCAGATCCGATGTTACTCCGACATATAGCGTTCCATTATATCCGCTTGCAAGAATGTATACGTAATATTGCATGTTTGTTTAACTATTTTGGATCCCCGTCTGCACGGGGATAGCATTCACAGTTCGATGAATGCGACCATCAATGTCTCCAAATCCATAATTGCGGCGAAGCCGAGGTACGAGGCGGCAAGTTTGACGACTTTGGTACCACCAATATAGCCGATTCCCCACTGGTTGTGAATATGACCACAAATATGGATCCTTGGTGCATAACTAAACTGTTTCATTGTTGTAGTGTTGAAATTCTTCGCTCCGCTCAGAATGACATTCTGATTTGGGATTTGATCATTTTTGATTTGCGATTTGATTGTATCTTGCTTGCCCCTCGTAGCTCGAAGAGCGAAGTGGGGTTTCTTGGTTATTGTATCTTGCTTATCGAACTTTATTAAGTTTGATAAGCCAGGTGGTGGTTGATGCGAAAGAAATATTGAATCTTTAAGATCTTCTGCTTTAATTCCGGTTTCACCCTGATACTCGCCGGACCAGGAAGCAGGGGAACCGCCAACTCCGGTAATTTTGTGGTTTTGATATTCTTCAACTCGCCCTTCGACCGATGGCAAATATTTCATCATCAGTTTATAGCTTCTTCCGAAATCGTTATTGCCTGGTACCCAAAACAGGGGGACAGAGTTCAGAGTATGAAGTTGTATGAACTTCTTTTGATATTCTAACGGCTCTCCCATATTCACAAAATCACCGGCAAACAACATCATTTTTATCTGATTGGCCGGGTTTGAGATAAAATCAAATATTTTCTTTAATGTTTTCTCCGACCCATGAAGATCGGTAAAGAGCAACGCTTTCATATAACCACAGATAAATGGTATCATTACCACCACAGATTTACACCACCGATCAACACAGACATCCGTTATTGGTCATTAGTTTAATTCGTCATCCTTACTTGTATTGTTCCGTGATTATCTGTGGCACAGATCTGTGGTGGTTATGTTACAATTTTTTCGTATTATTTTTTTACTCCTGTCACATCGACATACTTCTCTCGGGTTGAGATTTCGATAATTTCGAAGTCGGCGACCGGATCGCTCTTTTTGTTAATAATATCTGAAAGATACGAGTTCATCTGATCTTTAATCGCTTTTGGTAAAGAGATCGCTCCCGATTCCAATTCCGCCACTTCAATTTTCAACTTCCCATCCTCCGCTTTTGGCTTTAGTACCACCGTTAAAGGAATCGAGAATATACTTTCGGAGGTTCTACCTTTTACATTTATACCTTGCTGTGTGATTTTCAAGCTCGCGCGCTTGAGTGGAAATTCCGAAGAGTTAACGCCGAGATATTCCCCAAGCTCCTCCTCGGAAAATGATATCGTCGTGCTCTCTCCCACAACAAGCCCGTCCGAAGCATCTTCCAGTCTTCCGGTAATCCCCGATGTATCACTTTTATGAGAACTTGGTATCTTGAGATAAAGAGAACTTTTATTAAGATAACTTCTCCCAAACCAAAAAAACGCGATCAGAGCGAAAAATATCAACCCCAGAAAAACAAAAACCGACCAAATACTACAACAATTACTCTTCTTGATCTGATCGATCTCTTTATAGAAATCTTTTGCATAGCCTGATTTATTGTTGTCCACCATTGTTTACCCCGTTTACTTTTCTGCTAAATGCCCAACCCATCTCCTCAAAATCCAAAAGATAGGCCAAAAGAAGATAAATTAATATACCTGCTGAGATCGCGGCCAGTGTCTGACCAAGCACTCCAAAAAACGTGTTCATATCCACGACGCTAGCCACAAGGTGCATTGTCACCCAGACACCTGCAGCTGAAACCAGGGAGATTGATATAATTTTTAAGAGGATAACTAAAACCTTATTCCCTATGTCCCTCTTCAAATCATTTTTAAGAAATACGTACAAGGCAAGAGCGTTGAAAAAACTTCCCAGGGTGAAGGCTAGGGCCAAGCCGGGGACACCCATTCTTGGAGCAAAAATGTAACCCAGAATCACGCTCACAACCACGGTAATAATCGAGATATACATCGGTGTTTTGGTATTTTTCACCGCATAGAAAGCTCTCGCCAAAAGGGGGATTAGCCCTTGAGCAACCAAAGAGATACTGAAGTAACCTAAAGTCAGCGCGGTCAGTCTCGTATCGTCCCAAGCAAATTGGCCTGAACCTAAAATCAATCTGATAATCTGTGCTCTAAGAAGTATGAAGAACAGCGATATGGGGATAAGTATAAAAGCGATAGTTCGTACCGAGCGGCTCAAATAAAAAGAAAATGATTTATAATCTTCATGTGCCGCGACAGTAGTCAATGTCGGGAAAACTGCAGTCGCAAACGATGTTCCAAAAACCACTACCGGCATAGTCTGGATGTTGTTAGCAAAGTTGAAAGCAGAGATAGATCCGGCCGCCAGGGCTGAAGCGATGGCAGTATATACTATTAACATTATCTGGTTCATACCCATTCCGATAGTTCTCGGGAGCATTAATTTTACTATTCTTCTAACGACCAGATTCTTGATGTCGGCAATAAATTGATATTTGAAGCCCAGGTGATACGCAGTCGGTAGCTGAACCAAGACATGAAATATTGCACCCAAAATCACAAAATAGACCACACCCAACACTCCAAATCTCGGAGCTATAAATATTGCGCCCACGATAATAGCCAAGTTATAAACAAGGGGAGCGATAGAGTAAGCCAAGAATCTTTTAAACGAATTAAGAACACCGGAAAGTATATATGAAATGGCAAAAAAGATCGGGGTAATCATCAAGAGCCGCGAAAGCTCTGTCACTCTTTCCATCTTATCTGCTTCAAAGTGGGGGACAACCAAAGGAGTCAGGTATGGCATTAGAAAGAAAAAGATGATGGCGCAAGCGATAAGTGTTAACATCGCCAGATTAAGTAGAATATTTGTGACTCGAAAACCTTCGTCGAGTTTCTTCTGAGCGATAAATTCGCAGAAAACCGGAATGAAGGCCGAAGAGATGGCGCCAAGTATCAAAAAGTTAAATATCAGATCGGGAATTCTGAATGCGGCGAAGTATATGTCTAGCTCCGAAGTGGGAATTGTCCTTGCCAAAAAGTGATCGCGGAGCATCCCCAAAACATTGCTCAAAGTCAAAGTGATGACCAGTATCACGCTGGCCATTCTAACGGAGTTTTCAGATTTAAACAGATCTTTTATTCTTCTGACCATAAAATGTTGTCTTGCTAATACTAGATAACTTGTTCGGATTGTCATCATCAAATATGGTCGCATAAATCCGGTCATGCTGAATTAATTTCAGCATCTCTGGGGATTCTGAAACCCTTCGATATGACTCAGGGCAGGCGAGTTCAGAATGACAGTAAATATGGATGATAAATCTTATTGTTATTTCTTCCCGGTTGCAACTTTCACAGTTTTTGGTAGCGCTTTCTCCAGCTCATCTCCGGAAAGGGTTTCCACCTTAAGCAAAGTTTCGGCAAGTTTTTCAATTTCAGCTTTATGTTTTGTGATTATTCGATTCGCTTCATCGTGGCCGTTTTGGATAAAGCTAGAGACTTCCTTGTCGATAAGCGAAGCAATCTCTTCGCTGTAATTCCTATGTTCCGCAAGCTCTTTGCCCAAAAACGGCATCTCCTCTTTGTGGCCGTATGTCTGCGGCCCAAGTTTGTCGCTCATTCCGTATTCAACTACCATTTTCCGCGAGAGAAGCGTTGCTCGCTTCAAATCATTTTGGGCTCCAGTCGTAATATTTTCTGCCCCAAAAAATGTCTCTTCAGCCACTCTTCCGCCCAAAAACGAGGCAATCTGATCTACAAATTTTGCCTTACTTTCGAGCCGTCTCTCCTCAAGTGGTAGGTTCCATGTGTAACCCAAAGCCATTCCTCGAGAAACAATTGATATTTTATGAACGGGATCCGCATTCGGCAAGATATGGCTTACGACTGCGTGCCCTGCTTCGTGAATAGCCGTAATTCTTTTTTCCTCTTCGGAAAGAACCCTGGATTTGCGCTCTGGCCCCAACATCACTTTCTCCAAGGCCTCTTCCATATTTTCGAAAGTTACTGTTTTTCTATCATTCCTTGCCGCCAATATCGCCGCCTCGTTTGCCAGATTTCTAAGATCGGCACCGGAGAAACCGGAGGTAGAAGAAGCGATTTTTGAAAGATCCACCGATTTCTCAACCGGCTTATTTTTCGTATGAACTTGTAATATCGCTTGGCGCTCTTTTCTGTCCGGAAGATCAATCACTACTTGGCGGTCAAATCTTCCGGGGCGAAGCAGTGCCGGGTCAAGTACATCCGGTCGGTTGGTAGCAGCCATTATTATCACATTATCTTTTGTATCAAAGCCATCCATCTCGACTAATATTTGATTCAGAGTTTGCTCTCGTTCGTCGTGGCTTCCGCCCAAACCGGAACCGCGCTGTCGCCCTATGGCATCCAATTCATCGACAAAAATTATCGACGGAGCGTTGCGCTTAGCTTTAATAAATAGATCTCGCACGCGCGAAGCACCGACACCGACAAACATCTCGACGAATTCTGATGCGGAGATGGAGAAAAAGGGCACTCCCGCCTCCCCGGCCACCGCTTTCGCAAGCAAAGTCTTACCCGTTCCGGGGGGGCCGATCAGAAGTACACCGCGCGGAATTTCCGCTCCCAGATCGCGAAACTTCTTCGGGGTTTTCAAAAACTCGACAATCTCCTTAAGCTCCTGTTTCGGCTCAACAAGCCCAGCCACATCGGCGAAGGTAACCTTGCCCCCCATCGCAAGCTTGGCAGAGGATTTTCCGAAACTCATCGCCTTGGTGTTGGCCCCTTGGGCGCTACGCAGTAAAAACCAGAAGAAAGCGCCTATCAAAATCACCGGCAAAAGCGAGGATACAAGAGTATACCAAATTGCAGAAGTTGATGTGTCTTCGACATTTACCTTTACTT
>Ga0208373_1004752_pt1 | contig 11881 bp, 8 predicted proteins | sample RifOxyC2_FD_184036 | JGI IMG/M metagenome (GOLD analysis project Ga0208373, IMG submission 184036) | Soil microbial communities from Rifle, Colorado - Rifle Oxygen_injection C2 (SPAdes) | ecosystem: Environmental > Terrestrial > Deep subsurface > Rock core/Sediment | place: Rifle, Colorado... | reverse complement strand
CACCTGCTGGCCCTGCACAGGGGGCAGCGACAGAGGGAGAAGCGCCTCCTGGCCAGGCTCCTCCTGCATAGCAGGGATAGAAATGAAGGATGAAGGGAGATATCCATGATGAAAGGGGATATTGCACTAGCACTGAAACTGAGAAAGACAAGCGAAGAGATACAGCACGAATTTGTGCATCATCTGGTAAAGCTTGAGCTTATGACCACGGAAAAGGCGAGAGGATATCTTGAGGAGATATATCTCTGCCTTGAAAGGCTTGATGGGGCGCTTGCTCAGCTACGCTACTATCTTTGCGCTATGCTTGCCATCCACCAGAAGAGGGAGCTAGAGGAAGATATCAGGAAGCATATCTTGGAGATGAAGAGGGGCAATAAGAAGAAAGAGCCAACGCCAACAGAGCAGGCAGCGGAGGAGGGTGAAGGAAGCTCTGGGGAGAGCAGCGGGGAGGCAGAAGGGAAGGATGAGGAGAAAAAGCCGCTTACCTTCAAGGAGAAGGTGCTGCTTTGCAAGCAGAAGAGCATTGAATGGGTAAAAAAAGTAAGGGATTCCAGCACTCATTTTCTTGCTGGGGTAAGCAATTCGGCTGACGTGCTTGCCTCTGCAATGAAAGCAGGGACTGACGTGCCCTTCAGGGAGCGTATGTTTGCTGCCCGCGTCCTATTGTTTGTGGATGACATTGATTCTGCGAAGCTGTCAGGGCTTGTGAAGGCCATTGAGCAGGCACGGGCAGACTATAATACCCTGCAACGAGCTATGCTTGTGCTATTGCATGATACTGCTCTTGTCGAGTTCAAGGGAGCATCAGACATTACAGGCACGGCGTTCATCGACAAGTACAAGGAGATAGAAGGATTGTCCCATAAGGCTCCAAAGCCCCATATCCGAAAGATGGGGAGAACATGGCTTCCTGCCCTTCGAAAATCATTCCATTACATCGCTGAATCCCTCCATTTTTCCCTTGATGACTATTATACCTCAGTTCCTGACAGGTATGTGCTTGGGCTCACCAGAAAAATAAAAGGCTATCATGACGCCAGTGTCACCTCACTTGCATCCATTGAAGGCGGGTTTCTTACACACCAGCAGCAGGCTCAGGCTCTTGCAAGAAAGGCCATCATTGAGACCAAATTGTTCATGGATGGGGTGTAGGGCAGGAATGGCGCGCCATCAGGCTCCACCTGTACATTGTTGGATTGAACTATTCATGTGCCCTTTACTATAAAACCACTTCCTACAAAACCTAAGAATTCCATCCTGCAGTTGCTCTTTCTCGGATGTGGGCAATTGCTGGAATGCCTTGTACATGTCCTTATACAATAGGATTGCCTTTGCCTCCTGCCCCTTCTTCAGCATCATCCCCTTGCGAAGCATCGCTTCAACCTGCTGCATGGTAGCAAATCCTTCCTGAAGCGAGCTATCCAGCACTTTCTCTTCAGCCTCTATTTCTGCAATCCGCTTCCTGACCTCCTCCTGCTCAACTAGCAGCCTTGCCCTCCGCTCCAGGGATTTCTCGCGCTTGATGACATCTCTTGCCTTTCGCGACTCATAGAGATGGTCATGGAGAGAGGAAAACCACCCTTTCTTCAGGTACTGCTTCTTTTTTGCCTCATACTCAGCAGTTGCCAGAGGATAAAGATGATCAATTACCTTTCGCATCTCAAGAATAAGGGTATTTAGCTCCATCTTGGTTAGGGTTTCCTTGTGATAGCACAATTCAGAAAAGTTGTCTGAGAAAAAGACAGTGCTCCTGTGGCTCCCGCGAAGCTCTTTATCCAGCTCATCAAAGGTGAAGGCGTACTCCAGTCCAAGCAGCTCAGAGAAGAAATTCCTGATGATGTGCATAAGCTCATCATACGACTGCTTTTCGTCTAGCACGGACATTTGCAGCTCAAGCTCATCAAGCTTCCTGAGGTACTTTACAGGATCCTGGCCATCATCCTTGCTTTGAATTTTGCTCTTTCTCCATAGAGCAGGGAACCTGAATGAGAGCAGGTGCATCTTCAGCGAATCATGCTTATGAATCCTTGGTGCAGCAATCTTTACCCTATCCCAAAGGGCATCCTTTATCATGATAATCCCAAAGAAAACCAGAAAGAAGGCTGTGATGGCACCTGGAAGCAGCACAAGATAAGAAACTTCATGGCCAGCTACCACCACTCCCTTAGCTGCAGCCAAAGGGATAAGGATAAAGAGAGCTATTGCAAAGGATAATGATTGTACCTTCATATCAACCCTTTCTTGAAAATCACATAAAAACTCTTATGACTACTTTTGAGTCATCATATATCTATTTATACTGTCTTTTTAGGTGAAGTACCTGTCTGGTTGAGCGGTGATGGACAAGAAAAAGGTTACGCAGCACTATAGGAAACTCCTGTCTTTGGAGCAGGAGCTCTCAAAAGCAGTTGTTGGCCAGCATACCGTCATGCGGGGGCTTATCAGGGGTCTTCTTGCTAACGGCCACGTCTTTTTGGAGGGAGTCCCTGGTGTTGCAAAAACCCTGATCATCAGGACATTAGCACAAGCTACTGGGTGCAAATTCTCCAGAATCCAGTTCACTGTTGATTTGCTTCCTACAGACATCACCGGCATAACGGGCTATCAGCAGGGCAAGGGATTTTATGTGGTCAAGGGGCCAATCTTTGCTAACTTTGTTATTGCTGATGAGATCAACAGGGCCCCTGCAAAGACCCAGTCGGCATTGCTTGAGGCGATGCAGGAGAAGCAGGTGACCATAGGGAAGGAGACATTCAGGTTACCTGAGCCATTCTTTGTGATGGCGACACAGAACCCTATAGAGTCAGGAGGCACCTACCCATTGCCTGAGGCGCAGATTGACCGCTTCCTGTTCAAGGTCAATATGGGATATCCAAAGCCTGAAGTGGAGAAGGACATCCTTGAGCGCAACATATCTCTTGGGAAGTTTGAAGACTTCAGGGTGAAAGCTGTACTTACCCAGAGGAAGATTCTTGATTTACAGAAGTTCGTTAAGGAAATCTATGTCAAGGACGCAATCAAGGAGTACATCGTTGAGATAGTGCATGCCACGAGAAACGCTCAGGAGTATGGGCTGAAGCTTGGGAAGTACATTGAGTGGGGCGCTTCTCCCCGCGCATCAATATCCTTATTTATTGCTGCAAAGGCTGAGGCATTACTATCCAATTCTGCATACGTCACCCCGCAGCACGTGAAGGACATCGCACATGACGTCATGCGGCACAGGATCATCCTGAACTATGAGGGCCAGGCTGAGCAGGTCAAGTCTGATGACATCATCACCGAAGTCCTTGCAAAGATTCCAGTGCCTTAGAACAAAAAAAGCCTGCTAAACGGCAATACAAACTGCTCTTTGAAGTAATCCACTCCCCAGTAGATACCTATCTTTTTATATGCTGTTTCCTGCTGAGCTAGCCAATGGCAAAGCTGCATGTCAACCTTACCCCGGCATTAAAGAAGCTCTCCATCGTGACAAAGGGAGTCTCGACATCCATGATGATGGGGCAGTACAAGTCAATGTTTCGGGGCAGAGGGGTTGAGTTTGATTCCTACAGGAAATATGCACAAGGCGATGATGCCTCGATGATTGACTGGAGGGCATCGGCAAGGGCGGGCCCTAGCCAGGTGCTGGTGAAACAATTTGTTGAGGAGCGCAACATCACGGTGTTCTTCCTCATTGATGTCTCTTCCTCTATGGTATTTGGGTCAACGTCGAAACTTAAGAATGAGTATGCGGCTGAGCTAGTTGCCTCATTGACGCACGTCGCGCTTGAGTCAGGGGATAGCGTCGGCTTTGCCGCATTCTCTGACAATATTGTTGCTAAGACACCTCCGGCAGCGAACAAGCGGCAGTTCTATCTCCTCTCAAAGACCATTGTTGACCCTGCAATCTATGGCGGCAACTATGATTTGGCGGCGGCACTGGTGTTTACCTTAGGATTTGTGAGGGAATATGCCATTGTGATGATAGTGTCCGATTTCATCGGCCTGAAAGGGGAATGGAAGAAAGCACTGAAGCTTGCCTCAGGGAAATTTGACCTGGTGGGGATTATGGTCAGGGACCCCAGAGACAGGGCGCTTCCGGCTGAAGAAACCCCATTTGCCATAAGAGACCCGTTTTCCGGAAAGACCATGAAAATCACTCCAGCTCAACTGAGGCGGCAGTATGAGGCGGTAACACGGGCACAGGAGGACGAGGTGAGGCAGGCCTTTCATGAGGCGAATGCTGACCTTATCATGCTTTCAACTGACAAGCCTTTTGCTACTGCCATCAGGCAGTTTTTTGAAGGAAGACAGAGGGTGGTGAGCTCAACATCAGCAGGCTATTAAACATCACTTATCAAAAGAGAGAGCCATACACTCCTGAATCAGGGGCTTACTATGCAACTGATATTTGATAATCCAGGGTATCTTTGGTCTTTGCTGGGAATACCTCTCCTTATCCTAATCCACCTCAAGTCGCTTTGGGTCACGAGGGGAAAGGCGCTGCAGTTTGCAAACTATGAAGCGATACGGCGAATTGTAGGAGACTCTCCGATGCATTCTTTGCTTTCGGGATGGCTGTCGCATAAGCATATCCTGTCCCTTCTTGTGCGCTCGGCAATCCTTTCGCTTTTGATCCTGGCGCTAGCAGGGACGACTATGATGTACGAGGGTAATGCCTCTGATGCGGATTATGTGCTTGCAATAGATGCCTCTTCGTCAATGCTTGCTGATGACTTTACTCCCAACAGGTTTGAAGCTGCAAAGGCTGCTGCTACAGCCTTTCTTGATTCATTGCATGCTGATGCAAGGGCGGGAGTAGTGTCGTTTTCAGGGACTGCCTTTGTTGAGCAGAAGCTTACACCTGACCTGTCCAGGGTGAGGGAAGCAATAGCATCAATCACCTTTTCACAACACGGGACAGATTTAGCGCAGGCAATCGTCACAAGCGCAAACCTCTTCTCAGATACAACAAAGCAGAAGGCAATCATCCTTATTACTGATGGGCAGAGCAACGTCGGCCTGCCTGTGGCTGATGGCATCAGCTATGCTATTGCAGAGAAGGTTGTAGTATATACGATAGGCATCGGAACTGCTGAGGGAGGCTCTTTTCTTGGGCTGAACATCACCTCAAAGATAGACGATGCTGAACTGATGCAAATAGCACAAGAGACAGGGGGAACCTTCACGCAGGCAGCAGATGCAGATGCCCTCTTTGCTGCCTATACGTCTATAGGGACCGCTAGCAGGCGCACTATATTTGTTGATTGTACGCTGATGTTTGTTGTAATCGCTCTTGTGCTGCTGTTCATTGAGTGGGGCATTTTGCATCACAGGACACGGATTATTGAGTGAAAAGCATGACCCACTAAACAGTAACACTCCACCATTATGGGATTTGCCTGCCCATTTGTAGCGTGCTCTTGGCATCATTCCCGAAAAATGCATTCCCTAAAATATCATTGCTTACGGCTACTTTGCCAAAAGCGACGCTGCTGCCCTCTCTCCTCCTGCCTGCGGTGAAATTGCTCTTGAAAATTCCGTCGTGCACTGCATAGTTGCCCATCCTTCATACCCGACGGTGCGGCGCGCTACAATGGAGCGATACCGTGGCTGTTGGCGAAGCCTTTTTTGTTTTCACTTTTTTTCTTCTTATCTTTCTTCGCTTTTCTTTTCTCCCGTCGGAAAGTGCAATGAGATGATGACCTGAAACGAAAGGGATAAAGTTACCCATTGGCTGTGGAAGCGATGGGAGGTACGGCCAATGCCTTTTCAGAAAATGATTTGGGGGGGGAATGCCAGCTCACCATGAGCCTGCCTGCCAATATCCCTCAAAGCTTGCCATTCAGGGCTATCCAACGAGACTGCCTCCTCTCCACATGGCTTTTCAGGAGAGTGAACTATTACACTAAACAACAACTAATTTAAATCCCTCATTCCCCTGTTGGCTTCTGTAATGGCATTAAAAAAGGAGGTGGTGGCAGCAGTAGTGCTTCTTCTTGCTGCCTTTGCCTATGCTGATACCGCCTACATCAGGATATATGGCTTGAGTAATGAATCAACTGAAGCTGAAACATTGGGAAACAGCGCTCCGGTTATCGTATCCTACCAGCCCATTGTCCCAATCGTACCGATAAGTGAGGGAAATTCAAGGGCATTTGCCGTGAGCGCTATAGACCCAGACAACGACCCATTGTCATACCAGTGGCTGCTTGATGCGCAGCCTTTAGGAAGCGAGGCTGCCACATTCACCCTTCTCTCTACAGAAGGTGCAGCGAGCCTGACGGTTATTGTTTCTGACGGCTTGCTTTCTGCATCGCAAAGCTGGTCGTTTTCACAGGCATCCGGTGAGGCTGACCTGTGCGCTGACGTTGCGTGCAGCCAAACTGAGATCACCTGTCCTGACAGCAGCATTGCTGCTTGCACTAATGCCTGCCAGCCCTCTTCAGGCCTATGCACACAGTGCGAGCCGACATGTGCTGTATATGGCAACACAGGCATAACCGCGACAAGCAGGTATTTTGTTCACGGCATCCCTGCACCCCTATCAAAGAGGACCATGCCATGCGTGAATGCTACGCTTGAGAGGCAGAGCACACTTGCTATAGATCCAGCTAACATTTCAGGGACAATCGGCCTTCCTGAGGGGTTTGAAGTAGTCCTTGAGCCGTTCTCCATGGATTGCCATCATGGCTCTGTTGATTTCGAGCTGAGCATCCCAAGGGATTTTGCAGATGTGCAGGCCATGCGCTGCAAGGGGAATGGATGCTTTCCAACAACAATCGAGAGAGTGACAGCACTTTCCTGCGGGGGAGCAATTGTTGAAGAATTCAACCGCACCGAAAGCATTGTTGATCCAAAGTTTACCCCCTTTCCCATTAGGGATGTCACAGAGGAGAAGGGAAGGATATCGTCAGGAAAGACCACAATACAGTTTGATAGTGATGGTGTCAGGATGTCTATGCCTGAATCGCTTGAGCAGCCAAATAACCCGCTGCTGACCATCATAGGAACACCGCTTATGCTAAGCTTTGATTCCGGCGCCCCTCCATACCTTTCCGTCACGCTGCCCTATGAGGCAAGTGAAAATATTGATGAGAACGGTATCCTGCTCTTTGCACGAAAGGATGGGGCGTACCAATATGTTGATTCGCAACTTTCAATAAAGGATGGAGCAATTGATGCGCTCATCACTGAACCAGCAGCCCTTGCAGAGGATGATGCCCTCACGCTTGTGCTGATGGCATCCAGATGCATCGGGTGCAGGCAATCGCTGTTTGAGAGAGTCTACGCTCCAGATACTGCCCTAGGCTCAATCATCCTTATTCATGGCATTGGCTCATCTCCTGCAACATTTCAGGAACTTATTGATGACATAAGGCTCACCCAGCAGCCTTATTCAGTGTGGGCGTATGCGTATCCCTCCTATAAGCCCTTAGAGAGCAATGCAAAGGATCTTTCCCTACAGTTTGAGTCACATCGCACAGAGCTTGGGGATAATATCATCATCGTCGCGCACAGTTTTGGAGGGATTGTAGCGCAGTCTGCGCTTTCCCTCAGCAGAAGCGAAGGCCACTCATATCTTCCCCAGGTGAAGAAGCTCATCATGGCTGCATCTCCGAATGGAGGATCGCAGGGACTTGCCGCACATAAGCAGCTGCTGAATTATTTTGTGAACGTGAAGTCAAGGGGAACGCTGTTCAGCCTCTTCAATGAGGTGCAGCCTGAGCTCATCTCAGGGATTGACCTTCCGAAGATTCCAGGCATTGACTATGTGGTGCTTGCAGGGACAAGAGGATATTCTTTTTCTGTCGGCGGCCTTTCCTTGAGCACGGCTGAGCTTTTTTCCCTTGATGAGAAAAATGACGGCATCATTACGACAGCAAGCGCACAAAAGGTCGGCGACCAGCGCATTGACTCACTTTGCAAGGATTATTTTGAATTCGGCCTGTCCCATACGGAACTGATTGACGAGCCAGCAGGAAGGGAAGTCATCAAGCGGGCCATAGCTGGCAGTGATGAGGAGCTTTCTGCTCTGGGCAATACCCGCTACTTCAGGGTGTCTATCCCTTCCTGCTCTCCTGATGACAAGATTGTGGTCATTGGCAGAAAAATAGCTGAAGGGGAGAAAGAGGATCTGAGCGGATGCAGCTGCGGCAATGCCATCTGCGGGGTTGGGGAGGACGCGCTTTCGTGCCCGATTGATTGTGCAATCCCTGCAAAGGAAGAGCCGCCTTCATCACTTCTTTTCCTTTCCATAATCCTGCCCGTGTTCGGTTTGGGGATTGTGATGCTTTCTGCAAAACACTTGCTGAGGCATCATCCCCGCTTCACCCATGCTATCCACTATATCAGGAAGCATTATAGCTTTACCTTTGGAGAGGGGCATGGAAAGCAGGAAGTAGTCCGGCATCTGAAGGAAGTAGGCTTTACGCCTGGGATTTCCAAGCTTGCTATAGAGCATGTGGAGCGAGACTTCCTGCGCGAATATCTGCGCCTTGAATCACTTATTGAAAATGAGCAGCTTGCAGGAAAAAAGCAGAGCGAGATTATTGCCCTGCTTGAGAAGGAAGGCTTTCCCGGGGACGTGATAGAGCATGCACTGCAGAAGAGGATTGGACACCTTAAGCTTGTCCCTAAGAAGAAAGATGGGAAGACAGGGCTTTTTTTTCATGTGGGGTGATAAAGCCTGAGATTTAGGGAGATTACATCCCGTGATGGCTTCATCCAAATATCCTACGCCTGCGGATTAATTATTCCAATCTTCTCTTCCGATTCGCTGTCCTGCTGGGACGCAGCTTTTCAGCACCCTTGCCCTTGTTGCGAAGGCCCCTGCTCTTCTTCCCTGCGGACGTGAGCCCCCGAAACACCCTGCGTTTCTCAGTTGATATCCAGTTGATGCCTCTGTCAGCAACGATTGCCGGATGTGCGCGGTCAACAAGGATTACCTCATACCAATAATGGATGCCGTCCTCAGCAACATAGTAGGAGTTCAAAACCTCGCAGTTAGGATATTTTTTCTGAGCCCGCTGCTCAGCGACTGCCCGGTAATTCAGGTTAAGGTCCTTTCGAAAGGATGCGCGCTTAGGCCTCCTGCCTGCCTTCTGGTGGGGATGGCTTCTTCCCCCGCGCATAACACGCTGCCTTACTACAATATAGCCAAGCTTTGCCTTATAGCCTCTCGCCCTTGCTGCATCAAGGCGCGTTGGATGCTCAATGCGCACAGTAGAATCCTGCCTGCGCCAATCAATCAGGCGCTCTTTCCAGAGATCACGGTATTCGCCTGTATCTTTTTTCTTCCAGGCACCTTTCAAGTATTTGTGGACTCCCATTAGATGTCAGCCTCCATTATTTTATTTTTTGCAGAAAGTTCAGGCAAGCCATCGCCCACATCCTTTCTTATGCTAAGCAAATCCTGATTCGTTTAAAATGCTTTGGGTGATGAAATAGAAAAAAACATCTCAATACATCATCACTGGCCCGTCCTGTATATCAGTATAAGGAAGCTCAACTTGGGCTATCTCTTCAGAGGGGTCGTCAAGAGCGTTGGCCTTGATGAACTTAGACGATACCGTATATAAAACATCATCCATATACAGGGACCTGCGGACAGTATACGGGCTTGCCCACCAATAGTCATTGGCCTCCTTCTCAGCATGCGATACTTTCCCTTTGATGTCAAGGCCATCATCAGAAATGCCAAACACATAGGCTCCTGTCCATACCTGCTCTGCATATGGCACGCCTGATCCTTTTGAAATGTCCTTCACTTCCCTCACAGGAATGACCAGCAACTGCTTCTCCCTGTCAAACAGCACGGCCTTGTGGTCGCGCAATGCTTCAGAATCTGAGCCAGGCATGCCTATCGCCATCGAGTCTACTTCTTTGGGGTTCGTGACATCCTTAACGTTGAAGAGGGATATCTTTATGCCGCCAGTCGTAACCCTGCCCCACTTGTCCTCATCAGTATCCCTGCCGATGCCAAACACATGATTCCCGTCATACGCCTGCAGGTACTCGCTAAACCCAGGAATCTTTAACTCACCAAGAACCTTAGGGGAAGCAGGCTCAGACAGGCCAATCACAAAGAACGGGTCAACCTGCCTGAACGTCACCATATACAGCCTGTCTCCCATAAAGCGGGTTGAATATATCCGCTCCTCAGGAGCAAGCCCCTCCAATGACCCAATAACATCCATGCCAGAATCAAGCACGTACACGTTATTCTCTGAGTCAGCCCCGTTGCGCGTCCAGACAGAAACAGTTGTTGCTACACGCAGATTGCCTTCAAACTCATCCAGCGAGAAATGGTTCAGCAGATACCCCTGCACCTCTCCCTGGCCCACATAGTCAAGGTAACTGCCTGAAATTTTAATTTTGTGAATGATGGTCTTCTGCCGGTCCTGCTCGTGCTTCACGCGGGCACTTTCAGCTGCTGCACTCACCTTCTCAAGGAAAGCGCTCTGCTCCTTTTCTGACAGCGCCGCATACATGTCCTGCAGTGCTGCCTCAATCCTGTCCCACTTCTCTGACGCAGTGAGTGAGCCATCCTCCTTAGCCGAGGCGACTTCAGCGCGGACCGGTGAGGGAAGCAATGGCACAACAACCTCAAAGAATATCTCCTGCTGCTCTTCTCCCATGGAGCCATACGGCCTGTTCTTCTGGTAGGCAATATAGATAGCATCCCCTGAAACATACAGAGTGTTGGAGCTTCCCAAAAGGAAACTCTCTGCATCAATGGACAAGGCATCAAGATCAATCACTCCAATGGTGTGCATCTGGAAACTGTCCTCAGGATTGTCAAAATAGAACACCTTTGGGCCTGGCAACGCCTCACCCCCTGCGCGGACAATGGGCATCACGATAGGATTGCTATAGTGCGTCCATTCCTGCGACACCACATACACATAATCGCCTATCATCCGTGAAGAGAAATAGCCGCCTGACAGCGAAAATTCCTTCTCAAGCTCGGGGTCGCTTCTGTCGCTTACGTCATACACTAAGACCGCCGTCTTCTGCCTGTACTGGAGCTGCGGGACGTAGCTATACTCAGGGATTGCAAGGACCTGCTCATCCTGCTCAGCAAACACGATAAGAGTATCAATATTGACAAAAAGCTCACGAGGCCTTCCCTCTATCTTCACTTCTGAAACAACCTCAGCATCCTCCGCTGGATATGCATCAACAATCACCAGCTTGTCCTGCACTAAGGCATAGATGTACCTGCCATCATTTTTCACTATATCTGCTTCATCAACCCCTTCAACCTGGATGTTGGTTTCAGAGAATGATGAGGCAGCGCCTGATGGAGCATCTCCTGCATAGCCTGATGCTAACTTTGCCACCCCTACCCCATCTGCTGACTCTGCAACCGCTATATCTATCCCAGGAGCGAAATCAATAGTTGTCCTCTCAGAGCCAAGCCCTGAAAGCTGCTGTCCCTGTTTTAGGTATTCCCGCAATTCCTGCTGGGTTGAGAAGGACTTCAATTCATCCGAGAGCCTGTCAGCAGAATCACCTGACATTCCTGCTGTCTCACTTAGCGAAGGCGCACACGCTGCGAGCGCCAGCATCGTTAAAAGCGCAACCAGTGCCAATACTGCTGTTGGTAGTTTCATTGTTGCATCACCATCCATTTTCTATTGCCATCGTCATTTCTCCATAAACTTGCTAGTTATATATGTTTTCACTTCTAATGGAAATGCTCCGACCATGTGGCCGTATTTTTCATCAATCTGCGTAGCATACTGGCTCGCCGCATTGATATACACGAGCGGGGCTTAATGGCAATACTTCACTATTCTGAAGCTATTGTTCTCATCTCTCCTCCGCCTCTCCAAAAATGCGCGCATGCGGCAGCTCAATAATCGTCAGCTGATTGCTACGCCAATGCCAACCC
>Ga0208373_1004750_pt1 | contig 11885 bp, 18 predicted proteins | sample RifOxyC2_FD_184036 | JGI IMG/M metagenome (GOLD analysis project Ga0208373, IMG submission 184036) | Soil microbial communities from Rifle, Colorado - Rifle Oxygen_injection C2 (SPAdes) | ecosystem: Environmental > Terrestrial > Deep subsurface > Rock core/Sediment | place: Rifle, Colorado... | reverse complement strand
GGCCGCGTCCCTCGCCAGCATGTGTGCCCGCCGCTGGTCCATGCCAGCGAGGGCGATGTCCGCCTTGAGTTCGAATATGTCAGCGGCCTGCATGGGCGGGTACATCACCTTGGACGCATCCAGCTCGGCCTCGTCCTCCGTCCTGCCCATGATCGTCATGGCCCTCTTGATCCGCATGAGCGTGCTCGCCTTGCATATCCTGATGAACTTCTCCCAGTACTCTGGATCGCCGACGAGGTCGTTGGCCCACACGAACTCAGCGGTGTCCTTGACGCCGAGCGCGAGGAAACACTCGCGCATGTAATCGCCGCAGACGCGTATGCTATCTATGTTGCCTCCGAACTTGTCGTTGATCATCGCGTGCCAGTCGGCGAGGAATATGGTCATCTTCACACCGGCTTCCTGCAGCTCGGATATCTTGGATGAAGTGATGACCTGCCCCACATGGACGTATCCGCTCGGCTCGTAACCTATGTACGCGCGTGGGGAGTCGTTGGTCTCGAAGAGCGTCCTCAGCTCCGATTCGGTGACAATCTCGAGCGCGTTCCTGGTCGCGAGCTCCATCCTGCGTTCGACGTCCATCAGTGTGCCTCGTCCATGAACGAGCGCGCCTGTGGAAAAGCTTTGCGGCGAGAGCCGAGCGGAAAGGGTTAAGAAGGGCACACGCATTAGCATCAACTCCCTTCGCGGGGTCAGTCAGTATTGAGGGGAGTCCATGCCGGTTTCTAGTCTCCGCAACGGAAAGATGATCATCAAGGTCTCGGACGTCAAGGACGTCGTGGGCGACAGGTTCAGGATCTCTGAAGAGTTCTACTGCGAGCTGGACAGGGAGGTCCACGAGATGATCGAGAGGGCGGCGAGACGCGCGAAGAAGAACGGGCGCAAGACCCTCAAGCCGTATGACCTCTGACAGGGTCCGAAGAGTTTTACATGAACGACGCTGGAGCGGGCGGCAGGGACAGGCGCAGGCGGAAGGACAAGGACGCCGCCGTGGCCGTGTGGAAGGAGAAGGAGGTCGTCGACGGAAAGGCCGTCGATGCGGGCGTCATCATCCTACGCACATCTGGATGCAGCCACTTCCACAGCGGAGGGTGCTCGATGTGCGGGTACAACATCGAGTCCGACCGGTCGATCTCCGAGGCTGACATCGTGAAACAGTTCGGAGACGCCATGACGAGGCTCGGCGAGGTCGGAATGGTGAAGGTGTACACGTCCGGCTCGTTCCTCGACGAGCGCGAGATGCCAGCCGGGGCATCGAGCCACATCGTGAAGGAGTGCGCGGACAGGGGCGCGAGGCTGCTGATCGAATCTCGGCCCGAGTACATCACTGGAGATAGCATGAGCCGGATGCTCGCCGTCCACGACGACATCGAGCTGGCCATCGGACTGGAGAGCGCGAACGACAAGGTCCTCAAGCATTCGATCAACAAGGGGTTCACGGTCGCCGATTACGACAGGGCCGCGACCCTGATGAAGGAAAACGGTGTGGACCTTAGGACTTACATACTCCTGAAACCACCCTTCCTGACGGAGAAGGAGGCGGTCGAGGACGCTGTGGCCACCGCCGAGCACGCCGCGCCTTTCAGCTACTCGATGTCAGTGAACGCTGTCAACGTGCAGAAGGGCACCCTCGTCGAGAGGCTCTGGAAGGACTGGTCCTACAGACCCCCGTGGCTCTGGAGCGTGCTCGAGGTCGCTGGACGGTGCGCGGGCCTCGGCCCGAAGTTGCTGTGCGATCCCACGGGCGGCGGCACCCAGAGGGGCGCACACAACTGCGGGGAGTGCGACCAAGTCATCCTGGAAGGCCTGAAGGCGTTCACATCGTCGCAACAGACGTCACGACTGGCAAAGCCTGCGTGCTCGTGCGGGGACATGTATTCAACTCTGCTAGAACTCGAGGGGAAGATTGTGGGTGGAACACCCGACCTCAACAGATTCTTCCGACGATGATGTGATGACCTCCTCCGCAGGCACTTCGAAGCGGCCGCAGCTGGGAGTCCAAGGAAAACCTACTTAAGCATTGATGCATGATGCGACTCTAAGAGGAAGTGGTTGGGCTATGAGCGAGGAACCAGCTAAGACATCGGATCGTCCCAGTTGGACGAGGAGCAAGACAATGGCGGTGGTCACGACGGCCATCGTCGTGGCGGTCGCCTTCACTTTGGTAATCGCGGTCGTACTCAGCCCTTCGATGTCTCCTCTGGCATCGATACACGATGCCGACGGGGACGAGTACGCTGATTCCGTGGACGAGTTCCCGGACGACGAATCGGAATGGAACGATTTGGATGGAGACGGCGTCGGAGACAATTCTGATGCGTTCTCTGACGACGCAGGAGAGACGTCAGACTCCGACTCTGACGACGTCGGAGACAATTCTGACGCGTTCCCTGAGGATTCGTCAGAATGGAGCGACACGGATGAGGATGGAGTGGGCGACAACACTGACGAGTTCCCTGACGATGCTGATGAATGCAGCGACTCCGACTCGGACGGAGTCGGGGACAACTCCGACGAGTTCCCTGACGACCCGACCGAATGGAGCGACACGGACGGTGACGGCGTCGGAGACAACACGGACTCGTTCCCAGAGGACCCCGAAGAGGACTCGCCTGAGGTCAACTTCGACGCGGATATCATGAGCGACGGCGTGACCCTCGTGTTCACGAGCGTCGCGCCCGAGTTCGAGTGGGAGGACCTCACAGTGACCTTGAGCAGTGGCTCGGACACGGCTGTGTGGGAGCCGGAGAACGAAGACCTGGACGAATGGAATGCGATGACCACGTGCGTGTACGGGACCTTCGACATCGAAGGCACGAGCATATTCCTGATCGCAATGGACATGACGGGTGACGGGATGGTCTCGGCGTTCGACGGGCTCGGGATATCCCCGGTGGGGGATAGCTTCGAAGCGGGTGTTGAATACAGGATGGTCATCTTGTACGAGCCGACCCAGGAGGTCTTCGAGGACAGCACTTTCGAATTCGACCTTGTGACGCCGACGGCATCTCTCACGGAGGTGGCGATCACGGACGGTGTCAAGGTCTCTTTTGGCGCTGTCAGCTCGGATGTCTCCTGGACCGATGTGAGTATCGCCCTCTCCGATGGTACGGATGTCGTCATGTGGACCAACATCACCTCTGCGGACCTGATCGACGGCGTTGCGACCCTCAAGAACTACGGTGTGGGAATCCTGGGCGGCCTCGAGGTCACGATGAGCATCATGGACCTATCGGGCAACGGCGTTGTCAACATGGGCGACTACTTCAAATTGACAGCAGTGTCGTTCAGCGCCGCCGTGGACTACGAGATTATGGTAATCTACGAGCCGACCGATGGACTGATGGCATCAGCCACGTTCTCAGGATAGGCAAGCGCCGACTCGGAAACCCTTATCAGGGTGCGACGGGCATTGCGGCCTGAAGGTGAGTCGATGCACGAGTACGAGGTCAGAAGGGGACAGTACGAAAACGTCAAGGTGGACAGTCTCAGGAAATCCATGAAGGATATCTTCGGGAACGTCGAGGAGAAGGACGGCAAGCTGTTCGTCTCCCACGGAGGACTCAAGGAATTGTGGGCTTGGCCAGGCGAGAAGGAGAAGTCGCTCTGCGTCGACACGAAGATGGATCCCACGGTGGACAACGAGACCGCCCAGAAGACCATCAAGGCGTACAACACCTTCCTCGAGACCGTGACGGGATACAACGCGAAGGAGCGGGGGAAACGGGCCCAGAAAGCGGCCAAAGAGGGGAAGCCGTAGCCATACGGTCCCCGCGGCACGGTCATGTTTATATACAACCACCCCATTCGGCACAGTTGCGATACCTGAGGCGGTATCGGCCAGACGCTGTTTGGGCAATGCCTCCGAGCAACCCATCACTCACGCCTTGATCAAGTTCTGTGGCGTGCACGAAGCGTCACGGCCGAGAAGTGATGCCTCGGACTGCGATCGTACCTCGGAGTACGTTCAGCCCGGTCTATCGCTTCAATGAAGAGGGAATGCAGATGCCGACAAGGAGAAGGCCAAAGCAAGGCTCAAGGGGCTACTCGCCAAGGAAGAGGGCGAGCAGCATAACCGCCAGAGTCACCACATGGCCAGAGTCCACGGGTGACGGGGTCAGGCTGCAAGGGTTCGCCGGATACAAGGCAGGCATGACCCACGCGTTCATAGTCGACTACCGAACCAGGAGCACCACTGCGGGACAGGAAGTACAGGTCCCGGTCACGGTGCTCGAGGTCCCGCCGATGAAGGTCTGCGGCGTGCGCTTCTATGACGAGACCCCCTATGGCCGGAAGGCCGTCGGAGAGGTCTGGGCGAAGAAGCTGGACAAGGAGCTCTCGAGGAAGCTCCCCGTGCCGAAGGAGTACGATGAGGCCAAGGCCTGGGAGAAGGCCGAGAAGCTCGAGTACGACGACGTGCGCGCGCTCATGTACACTCAACCTGTGCTCGTCAGCGGCCTGCCGAAGAAGAGGCCCGAGATCGTGGAGATCCGGATCGGCGGCGGCAAGATGGAGGACAGGCTCAAGTTCGCCAAGGAGGTCCTCGGCAAGCCCGTCACGATCAAGGACTTCGCGAAGGAGGGCGACATGATCGATGTCGCGGCCATCACGAAGGGCAAGGGGTGGCAGGGTGTCACGAAGCGCTGGGGCACCAAGCTCCTGATGCACAAGAACAGCAAGCACAGGAGGCTCATCGGCACCTTGGGCACGAAGAGGCCGAACTACGTCAGGCCTACCGTCCCCCAGGGCGGACAGATGGGTTTCCACCAGAGGACCGAACTGAACAAGAGGATCCTCAAGATCGGCGACAAGGGAGAGGAGGTCACCCCCAAGGGCGGCTTCCTGCACTATGGCGATGTGAGGAACAGCTACGTGATAATCCACGGGTCCATCCCCGGGCCGTCCAAGAGACTCATCAGGCTCAGGCAGCCCATCAGGGACACGGGCATGAAGCTCCCGGAGGCGCCGCAGGTCACGTTCGTATCACTTGAATCGAAACAGGGAGTGTGATTGAATGGCCGAGAAGAAGATGAAGAAGATCAAGGCAGAGGCTGAGGTCACGAAGTCCGCTCCGGGGAAGGTCAATGTCTACGACCTCAAGGGCGAGGTCGCGGGCGAGAGGGACCTGCCCATCGCGTTCAACACCGAGGTCAGGCCCGATGTCATACACAGGGCCGTCGTCGCGATCGAGGCGAACAGGAGACAGCCGTACGGGCCCAAGCCGTATGCGGGCGCGCGCCACTCGGTCGAGACCTGGGGCAAAGGCCGCGGAGTATCCAGGGTCCAGAGGATCAAGGGCAGCTCGACGGCCGCGCAGTCGCCGAACAACGTGGGCGGCAGACGGGCGCACCCGCCGAAGGTCGAGAAGGACCTCGGGAAGAAGATCAACAAGAAGGAGCTGCTGCTGGCCAAGATGTCCGCGCTGAGCGCGACCGGCCAGACGGAGCTTGTCAAGGCCAGGGGCCACCAGTTCAAGGAGGAGCTCACAGTGCCCGTTGTCGTCAAGGACGACATCGAGACGGTCAAGACCACCAAGGAGGCGGTCGAGATGCTCGAGTCCATAGGCGTCTATGACGACATCGTCAGGGCCGCCGAGGGCAAGAGGGTCAGGGCCGGCAGGGGTAAGATGAGGGGCAGGCGGTACAGGATGCCCAGGAGCATCCTGATCGTGCTCTCGTCCGAGTGCTTGGGCGAGAGGAGCCTCAGGAACCTCCCGGGAGTGGATGTCGCGACGCCGTCGGAACTGAACGCGTCGATGCTCGCCCCGGGCGGGGACCCTGGAAGACTCATGGTCGTTTCCGAGAAGGCGCTCGAGACCATCGGGGGGTGGGCCAGATGAGGAGAACGATACTTCTGCACCCCTATGTCACTGAGAAGACGATGAACGCGATGTCGGGGACTCCGTCCCAGGACCTGAAGGATGGCAACAGGCTCGAGTTCGTCGTGAGGAAGGACGCCACGAGGGCCGAGGTCAAGAAGGCGTTCGAGGAGCGCTTCGAGGTGAAGGTGGACCGCGTGAACGTCAAGATCATGAAGGACGGCAAGCACGCGATCATCAAGCTGAAGGAGGAGTACTCCGCCGAGGAGATCGGCATGAGGATAGGCATATTCTGAGGGTGATGACATGGGCAAGCAACTCATAACACAGAGGAGGGGGCGCGGGTTCGGAAGGTACCGGTCCCCGAGACATCTCAGGTTCACCGCAGCGAAGCACCCCAAGATGAGGGACGACGTCCAGGGGACCATACTCGGGTTCAAGCACGAGGCGGGCAGGATCGCGCCCGTGGCGAAGGTCGCCTACGGGAAGGACGAGCACTGGATGATCGCCCCTGACGGGACCTCGGTCGGCCAGACGGTGACGTTCGGCAGGCACGGGGACATCGTCGCCGGCAACACGATGCCACTGGGCGACATGCCCGAGGGCACGGTCGTATTCAACGTAGAGCTACAGCCCGGGGACGGAGGAAAGCTTGCGAGGACCGCGGGCAACTCCGCCACTGTCGTGAGCCACGGCGCGAAGACCGCCGTGCTCCTGCCGTCGGGCAAGTTCAAGGAGGTCGACAACAAGTGCCTCGCGACGGTCGGGATGGTATCTGGCGGCGGGCACAAGGACAAGCCCTTCGCCAAGTCCGGCAAGAAGTTCCACGCATACAGAGGGAAGGCGAAGGCGTACTTCAAGGTGAAGGGAGTCGCAATGAACCCGGTCAACCACCCGCACGGCGGAGGCGGTCACCCACACGTGGGCACACAGTCCAGCGTGGGCAGGAACACGCCCCCCGGTAGGAAGGTAGGCAGGCTTGCGCCCCAGCGCAAACCCAGGAAGGTGTAACGATGGCCGAAGAGAAGAAGAGCGCACCAGGGAAGCAGCCGGCGGCCAAGGCCCCGGCGGCAGGCAAGGCCCCCGCAGCTGGCAAGGCTCCGGCAGGCGGCAAGGCCCCGGCGACGGACAAGGCGGCAGCGCCCGCAGCGGCGGCCCCGAAGGCGGCCGCAGCGACACCGGCGGCCGCCCCGGCGCCAGAGAAGAAGATGAAGCCCTCCGCGAGGCACACCGGTTCAGCCAAGGCCGCGAGGAGGAAGCTGAGGAAGAAGAAGAGCCAGATCCAAGCCAGGAGGAAGAAGGAGTTCACGTACCGTGGGCACACCATGGAGGAGCTCCTGAACATGCCCCTGGCAGACATCATAGAGCTGTTGCCCGCGAGGGCCCGGAGGACTTACATCCGAGGGCTGAACGAGGAGCAGCAGGTCTTCGTCGAGAAGCTCAAGGTCGCGCACGGGCCCGTGAGGACCCACAGGAGGGAGATCCCCATACTGCCCGAGTTCGTCGGCAAGACGGCGATGGTGTACACGGGCAAGGACTTCGCCCAGGTGGACATCAAGCCGGAGATGATCGGGCACGCGCTCGGCGAGTTCGCGATGACCAGGAGAGCAGTCTCTCACTCCGGTCTGGGAGTGGGTGCGACCAGGTCGTCCAAGTTCATGCCGCTCAAGTGAGGTGACACGAATGGGATACACTCAGCAGACGGACCCGGAGAAGACCTCGAAGGCCATAGGCAAGGAGATCAGCGTGTCGCCGAAGCACTGCAGGGAGGTCCTGAAGGAGCTCAAGGGCATGAAGGTCGAGGAGGCGAAGAAGTACCTGGAGGGCGTCATAGACAAGACGGTACCGGTGCCCTACTCGAGGTACAAGATGTTCCTGGCCCCGAAGCCGAAGGTCGGCCCCGCGAGATACCCCGAGAAGGCGGCCAAGGCGATCATGAAGGTCATAGAGAGCGCCAGGTCGAACGCGGAGTACAAGGGCCTTGACGCGGACAACATGAGGGTGAAGGTGGCCTGCGCCCACAGGGGCAGGATCCAGAAGGCGTATATGCCCCGGGCGTTCGGGAGCAGCTCCCCCTGGAACGAGCAGACCACGAGCATCGAGATCATACTAGAGGAGGTAGAGGCGTCCTAGACGCGGATCGAGGAGGGACTACATGGCAAGCGAGAGGAAGTTCGTCACGGAGAAGGTCCGCAGGGTCCTTCTGAAGGAGTTCGTGCAGGCGAGAGTGACCCGCGCGGGCTTCGGAGGGCTGGACGTCCAGAGGACGCCCATGGGCACCAGGGTCACACTCATCACCGAGAGGCCCGGACTCGTCATCGGCCGCAGGGGCGAGGCGATCAAGAGCCTCACGAAGGCGATCGAGGAGGATTTCAAGTTCAACAACCCGCAGATCGAGGTCCAGGAGGTCGAGAACCCGAACCTGAACGCGCAGATCATGGCGGAGAAGCTGGCCAACGCGCTCGAGCGAGGCTGGCACTTCAGGCGCGCGGGGCACTCGACCGTCCGCAGGATCATGGAGTCGGGCGCCAAGGGCTGCCAGGTCGTCATATCGGGCAAGCTCACGGGGCAGAGGCACAGGACCGAGAAGTTCAAGGACGGCCACATCAAGTACTGCGGCCAGGCCAAGCTGGACTTCATGCAGAACGGGTTCTGCGTCGCCAAGCTGAAACCGGGAGTCATAGGCATCACGGTCAGGATCATGGACCCGGACGCCAGGCTGCCAGATGAGATCGACATCATCCCGCCGAAGGCGGTGGAGGCTCCGGCCGCGCCCGTGGCACCCGCCCCGGACGCGAAGGAGGAGGAGAGGAAGGTCGACGAGGCCGTCCAGGAGCTGAAGAAGACGGCCGATGATGGCAAGGCCGAGGAGAAGCCCAAGAGGCGCAAGAAGAAGGAGGGCGAGACCCCGGCCGTCGAGGGCGAGGAGAAGAAGCCAAAGAAGCGCAAGAAGAAGGACGAGGGCGAAACTGCCGGACCAGCCAAGGAGGCCCCCAAGGCCGAGCCCGAGAAGGCCCCGGAGCCAGCCGCCCCGGTCCCCCAGGCGGAGCCGAAGCCTGAGACCAAGGAGGCGTGAGGCATGGCTCTTCTGAAGCCCAAGGACCTCAGGGCGATGCGCCCCGAGGACATCCGCGCGAGGCTGAAGGAGCTCGGCGTCGAGCTCATGCATGAGCGCGGCGTCGCGGCGATGGGCGGCGCCCCAGCGAGCCCAGGGAAGATCAGGGCGCTGAGGACGAACATCGCCAGGATACACACGATCATGCTCGAGCAGGAGAGGGCCGCGAAGGCCGCTCCCGCGAAGGACAAGAGGCCCGAGGGCGGGAAGAAGCCCGGGAAGGCCTCCGACAAGAAAGGAAAGAAGAGTGTCGGAAAGAAGGAGGAGAAGAAGTAATGGCCGGTATTTGCTCGGTTTGTGGACTGCCAGAAGAACTCTGCATGTGTGAGCAGATCGCCAAGGAGCAGCAGCAGATCCGTATCCTTACGGACACGCGCCGCTACGGCAAGGTGATGACCGTGATCGAGGGCATAAACTCCAGCGAGATAGACATGGACGACCTCGCGAAGAAGCTCAAGACGCGCTGCGCCGCCGGAGGCACGTACAAGGACGGGAGGATCGAGCTCCAGGGCGACCACAAGAAGAAGGTGAGGGAGGTCCTGGAGGAGCTGGGCTTCTCCGTGGACAGCAGGTAAACCGAGCATGAAGTCAGGAGATTTCCGGAGACGGGAGTTCATAGGGCTCGAAGTGGAGGTGTTGGAATCGACCTGCGCTTCGTTCATCGGCCTCATAGGGAAGGTCGTGGACGAGACGAGGAACACGATCAAGGTCGATGTCGGCGGCTCCGAGAAGGTCGTGCCCAAGGACTGCTGTGAGTTCCTGTTCCACGAGGGAACGGGGAGTCACAGGGTATCCGGGAAGGACATCAGATTCAGACCCGAGGACAGGATCAAGAAGGTCAGATGAGAGCAAGGTGAGAGACGATGGCAGACAAGGTCAAGGGAGCGGTGGACAGCCCAGAGGTCAACGACATAGGGCTGGACGTCCAGCCGCCTGCGGAGAGCTGCAAGGACGGGAACTGCCCGTGGCACGGCACACTGCCGGTCAGGGGCACCCAGCTCACCGGGACCGTGATATCCGCGAAGATGCAGGGCACGGTCGTGGTCGAGAGGGAGTACCTGAAGTACATCCCCAAGTACGAGAGGTACGAGAAGAGGACGAGCAGGTACCTCGCGCACGCCCCGCCCTGCATGCAGGCGAAGGCGGGCGACCAGGTAGGGATCATGGAGTGCAGGCCCCTGAGCAAGAGGGTCTCGTTCGTGGTCGTGGAGAACAGGAAGTGAGGTGAGCAGGATGAAGGGACTTCCGGGAAGACAGACGAGGGGAATACCCACAGGCGCGAGGCTGGACTGCATCGACAACACGGGCGCGAAGATAGTCCAGGTCATCGCCGTCCTGAACTACCACGGCGTCAAGAGAAGGTATCCGAGCGCAGCCCTGGGCGACGTGATGATCGTCACGGTCAAGAAGGGCTCGCCCGAGACGAGGAAGCAGATGTTCCGCGCCGTCATCGTGAGGCAGAAGAGGGCGTTCAGGAGGCCCGAGGGCACCATGGTGCAGTTCGAGGACAACGCCGTGGTCCTAGTCACAGACACGGGCGAGACGAAGGGCACGGACATCAAGGGGCCCGTCGCCAGGGAGGCCGCTGAGAGGTGGCCCAGGATCGCGGCCACGGCCTCGATGATAGTGTGAGGATGATCCATATGACAACCACTAACAGCACTAAGGCGAGGAAGCAGAGGAAGGCGAGGGCCAACGCGCCGCTGCACAAGAAGAGGCGCATGGTCGCGGCCCACCTCGACTCGGCGCTGATGAGGGAGTACAACGTGCGCTCCCTGACGGTCAGGAAGGGCGACACGGTCAAGGTCCTCAGGGGCGGCGAGGGCATCAAGGGCGTGGAGTCCAAGGTCGCCAAGGTCGACCTGAGCGAGTGCAAGCTGATCATAGAGAACGTCACAGTCGCGAAGGCGGACGGCACCCTGACGCAGAGGGCTGTCGACCCGTCTAATGTCGTGATAACCAAGCTCGACCTCTCCGACCCGTGGAGGAAGGAGAAGCTCGACGGCCTGAAGGAGGCCAGACGCTCATGAAGAAGCACATGAAGAGGATGACGGCGCCGAGGACGTGGACCGTCCCGAGGAAGACCTCGCACTGGGTCGCGAAGCCCAGGCCTGGACCGCACGGCCAGCTCGAGAGCGTGCCCGTCGGCACCGTCCTGAGGGACATGCTGAAGGTGTGCGACAACGCCAGAGAGGCCAGGTTCATACTCGGCAGCAGGACCGTGCTCGTCGACGGCAGGGTCGTCACAGACCCGAAGTTCCCCGTGGGCCTCATGGACGTGCTCACGTTGAAGGAGACCAAGACGAGCTACAGGATGCTCATAGACTACAAGGGCAAGCTCAGGGCCATGCCGATCGACGAGAACGAGAGCGGCTGGAAGCTCGCGAGGGTGGACCACAAGACCACCGTCCGCGGGGGCAAGACCCAGGTCACGCTCCACGACGGGAGGAACCTCCTCCTGCCGAAGGACCAGTACAAGACCGGCGATGTGCTCAAGATCGAGGTGCCGTCCCAGCGTGTGCTCAAGGCGTTCAAGCTGGACAAGGGCAGCCTCGCTCTGCTCACGGGCGGCTCGCACCCGGGCGCGGTGCAGACCGTCGAGAGCTATGTGGTCAAGCGCGGCTCGGCCTCGAACATAGTCACATTCAAGGAGGGGCCGTCCACGGTCAAGGAGAACGTGTTCGTGGTCGGCGAGAAGCTCCCTGAGATCAAGCTGATGGAGGCGAGGATAGCATGAGCCAGGACATGAGGGGCATCAGGCTCGACAAGGCCGTCATCAACATCGGTGTCGGCGACGCGGGCGAGAGGCTCATGAAGGCGGAGAAGGTCCTGAAGATGGTCACGGGCAGGAAGCCCGTCAGGACCGTCGCCAAGACGACCAACAGGGACCTGGGCATCAGGGAGGGCATGCAGATCGGATGCAAGGTCACTCTGAGGTCGAAGGACGCCGAG